>Ga0210060_1000413_pt1 | contig 15250 bp, 12 predicted proteins | sample Joice_CattailNLB_FD_184871 | JGI IMG/M metagenome (GOLD analysis project Ga0210060, IMG submission 184871) | Wetland microbial communities from San Francisco Bay, California, USA, that impact long-term carbon sequestration - Joice_CattailNLB_D2... | ecosystem: Environmental > Aquatic > Marine >...
TGGGCACCGTCAAAGCCGTCCGAGACCACCTCGGAATAATCTTTGAATTGATACGTGTCGTAGCTCATGATTGATTCTGCATGGCCGAAAATCACCCGCATGTAATTTTCGATGGCACCGAATAACCGATCATAGCCCAAATTTTGTGCCAGTTCTTCGGGCGCATTCATCGTATAAATCAAACCGGTGCGGATCTTCCGCGGGAAAAGAGTTTGGCGAGGGGTGGTATAGACATAGTAAGGAAACAGCAGCCGCTCCATAAATGAACGGAACTGCCCGGCAGTATTTCCAAAGTAAATCGGTGATCCCAGGATGATAGCGTCGGCTTCTTTTATCTGAGCATAAACAGGAGTCAGGTTGTCCTTGACCGCACATTTGCCATAGCTTTTGCCATTCCTTTTTTTGCACGCAAAACAACTGATACACCCTTTGAATTCAAGGTCATACAGGTGGATAAGCTCGGTTGAGGCGCCTTGTGCAGCGGCACCTTCGATCGCCTTTTCAAGCATCATTGCCGTATTCCACTTTTTCCTTGGGCTACCGTTGACTGCTAAAACTTTCATAAATCAATTTGCCTCCGTGTAAGATCAGTGAACTAATAAAAAACCTATCACAAATATCTATGTATCGTCTATTGAAAATTAATACTTCAATTTAGAGCTAACGTTTTTTTCAGATTACACAATGACAACTATAAACTATTTGAGACCTACAATAATTGTTTCTTCGGTACCCTAAGGGTGAAATTCAGAAGGGATGCAAATATGTTAGATGTGCTGACGCAATATGAAATTTTAGGAATTTGTAGATTGGGTTTACATCGGCGAGCGCAGATTATTGAGAACCTCCCAAAAATATGACTTGTCAAAACCTTTGATCGCTTGTGGGACTCCCAGGATATCATCCGGCCTGAAAATCTGAGACATGTCTGACATCTGTAAGCCATTGTGTGATATTTCCCAATCAATTATTTTTTTCGAAGATTGTAGATTAGGTATGCACTATATTAAAATCTTCAGAAGCATAAAATAGCGATAATCGTATCTTTTCGTGTAAGATTACCATTAGAACTTATTCTATACCATAAAACCCATATGTACCAGGGCGGTCAGGGCGATGATACCGCATTCCCCCCAGTTGTCCGTCCGAAAAACAAATATCATGTATTTCAAACCCACAATCATGATCAGCGCCCAGAACATCAGAGAGAGGATACCCAGCACGTTTGCATTGCTTACAGCTATGCCGTATTCACCATGGAAACACTCCTGAATGGCGTATATCGGGCTGGTGCCGATATCTCCGAAGACCACGCCTAACGCGGCCAGTGACAGTCGCGCCAGCCGGCCGTTGACCTTGGATTGAGTGTCTTCATTTTTTGATTCTTTTTGGCTCATACTTTCAGGTCCTTATGCAGAAACAGTCATATTTTCCTCTCGATCATTCTCTATTGAATCCAATTTTATTTCAACGCTTTGATCCGCTTAATATCCTCAGACTTTCCCAGCATAATCAGAATGTCACTATCTTTGATCACAAAGTTTGCCGGCGGGACTAAAAGGAAATTTTCAGGAACTAGTTCCTTAATCGCGATAATGTGTACGTTGTATTTAGCTCGCAGATTTAACTCTTTTAAACTCTTGCCGATGAATTCGCGCGGTGGGCCGACCTGAACCAGATCAAATTCATCCGCCAGCGGAATAAAATCCAAAATGTTGGGATGTGACAATCCCCTTGATACACGCAAGGCCATGTCGCGCTCCGGGTGGATGATCTCGGTGGCTCCTACGCGCTTTAGGATTTTTCCATGATCTTCATCCAAGGCCTTGGCTAAAATTTTCTTGACCCCATTCTCTTGGAGGTACAGACATATCAGAATGCTGGTGCTGATCTTGGTGCCGGTGGACACAATCACCCCATCCATGTTCTCCAATCCAAGGGACTTCAGGGCTTCCTTGTCCGTGGCATCCAATACAACGGCCTCGGTCGAGTACGGGTCAATCGCCTGCACCCGGCCTTTATCCGTGTCGATGGCAACAACCTCATTGCCATCCTCAAATAAAGCCTTGGCGGCGTGAAAACCAAAATTTCCAAGCCCGATGACTGCAAATCGTTTCATGACTGTTCTCCGTCTATCCGATCATTATATTTTCCTCAGAGTACTCCACACCATTGGCTACGCCTGCTCCGACGATAATGTAGGAGAAGGTTAGAACTCCCACCCGCCCGACGATCATCATCAGAATGATCCAGCACTTGCCCCAGGTGTTTAAGGCCGGGGTCACCCCCATGGACAACCCCACCGTCCCGAAGGCCGACACGGTTTCGAAAAAATAGGTCAGGAAGGTACGGCCTTGATTCGCCGCTCCATGGCTGCCCGTCGAATCCCCGATTAACAGCATAAACAGCACAAGGCCGATGATCCCGATGGAAACCAGGATCAGCGACACGCTGCGGGTGACGGTCTCGGCGGGCACGCTTTTTTTAAACATATTCACGCGCCGTTTTCTCCTTACCCGACTGAAGGTGAAGGCCGTAATCAGGGCCAGCGTAGTTGTCTTTACCCCGCCGCCGCAAGAACCGGGTGAAGCGCCGAAAAACATCAAAAATATCATCATGGCCAGGGTTGCCTCTTTTAATAAGCCAATGTCCACGGTATTAAACCCCGCGGTACGACAGGTGATGGATTGAAACAAAGGCACCAGGATGCGATGAGACAAAGAAAGGGAAGCCGACACTGTATTCTGTTCCAAAAAGGCAAACATCAACCCTCCGCCCACAATCAAGCTTAAGGTCGTCAGCAGCACCGTTTTGGTCTGAATTGAAAGCCGGCAGCGTTTGCGACTATGAAATTTGATCCAGCATTGTATATCATAGAGCACAGGAAACCCTAAGCCGCCAAGAACGATCAACCCGCATACGGTGGCGTTGAGCAGGAGGTTGCCGCTATAGCCCACCATGCTGTCGGGGAACAGGGCAAATCCGGCGTTGCAGAAAGCCGAAACCGCGTGAAATACCCCTGCATAGACGGCTTGCGGAAACGGCAGTTCCCGGCTCCAATGAATGGATAATAAAATGGCACCCGCGATTTCAGCACCGACCGTCAACAGGACAATGCTCTTGACCAGGCTGAAAATATCCTGGCGCGGCGTGTGGGCAAACAGGTCCTGCATGGCCATTCGCTGACGAAAGGAGATGCTTCTGCCAATCCAGCGGAACAGCGTTACGGATATGGTCATAACCCCCAAGCCGCCGATCTGGATAAGTGCAAGGATCACACTCTGGCCAAAAGTGGTAAAATAACTTCCCGTATCCACCACCACCAGACCCGTGACGCACACGGCGGACGTGGCCGTGAACAGCGCATCCACCCAGGAGATGTGGCTGGTCCTGGTGGAAATCGGCAGCTTGAGGACAAGCAGACCCACGGTTATGGCGAAAAGAAAACTGGCCAGGACGAGGGTTGCCGGATGCAATTTCAGAACGCGGCTGCGAAATGTCATGATCTGATCCTCGGATTCAGATAGTATTCACAGTGAAGATGGTTCTCGGTCTCACAGATCTCATGCAGCCGGCGGCCGCCGAGGACCATCCGATCCAGGTATGCCCCGCAGGCCGTCAACTCATGCTGGGCATCAATTTCATGATAATGAAGAAAAGGACATAGCACTGCCAGATGCCGTTCCAAGCGATCACCCGGCCCCAATTCATCGATAATCTTCCGCATTCGGCTTGAATCCAACGTGATTTTTCCAATATACTTGACGAAGTCCGCCCCCGCTCGATTCAGATCTTCAATCAGTTTGCGGTGCTTTGAATGCAGCAGCGCCAGTACGGTGCACTTGCCGGTATGGCTGTTGCGCTTCAGCGCGGCACTCAGCTGCACGAGGGCCTCGCGCTCTCTGAGCGGTATCCTGCCGATACGAACCACGATAAGCTCCGGTTTTAAGTCCACAGCTCTGTTCAGGCATGTGACCGGGCTTAAAACCCGCTCTTCTTCGGACGACGAAAACGCGCCGACGTTACCGGTGATATCGCACAACAGGAGCCTGGGGTTTCGCTCCGGCCTTTCATCACTGGTTTTAATTTTCCCTTCCATTATATTGATTCCTTTTTAGCGACCGACGACCGCGCCAATAGCAGTCGACCGTCCTTGCCGAGCTTGAGCAGACTGACGATTATCACAATAAACTCCAACCGCCCGAGAAACATGGCGATAATTTCCGCCCACAGGGCGGTATCCGGCATTTGGGCGGAGGTAACCCCCACCGAGAGCCCAACCGTGCCGATGGCGGAGGCAAATTCAAAAAGAGAGTCGCCAAGGCCATAGCCGCATGCGCACAGGAGCATCACCCCGAGCGTGTAAGCTGCCAGGTACAAGAAGACAAAAACCGCCACCTGCCACACCTTGGCGTCATCCACAAAGACACGACGATTGCCCTCCCATAAGGGACGCTCCAGGATTGCGGTCTGCGGCATGAGGGAGCGTCTTAGATCCCAGAAGAGCAGCTTCCACAACAGGTAGATCCGGACCTGTTTGATGCCGCCGGCCGTGGAGCAGGTTCCGCCGCCAATCAGCATCAAAACGATCAGCAAGAACACGCCAAAGGCGTTCCAGTCTCCGTATCCAACGGTTGAAAAGCCGGTGGTCGTGACCGCCGTAAAAGTTTCGAAAACCGCGACGCGCACTGATTTGCCGAGCCGGGGATAGATCGCCTGACTCGTCAAAAGGAACATGGCGGCGGCGGACAAGGGGATGAGCACCGCCAGCAGACGGACCTCTGCATTTCGCGCAACGAGGCGGAGCCTGCCGCGCCACAGGAACCAGGCGGTAACGAAGCTGAGGTTGCCCAGCAGCATCAACGGCAGGGTCACCGCCTCGATGGTTACGGAATCCCAATATCCGATGCTATCGGCGTGTGTGGAAAAACCTCCCGTGGACACTGCAGCGAAAGCATGATTGATCGCATCGAAGGGCGACATGCCTGCTATCCAGTAGGCCAAGGTACCGAAGCCGGCATAGCTGGCATAGATGATCATAACCAGACGGGCCGACTGCCGAACATGCGGGACGAGTTGATCGCTTCTCCCCTCGGCGCTCGAGATGCCGACCCCCGTAGGACCGACGATGGCCGACATCATGATGATGGCCAGCCCCGCTCCGCCGGCCAGCTGCATGACGCTGCGCCAAAACAGAATCAAGGGGTTGGCGCCATTCACATTTACAACCGATAAGCCGGTGGTGGTCCATCCGCTCACCGACTCAAACAAGGCTCGGGAAAACGGAAGCCCCAAGGCCGACACGAAAGGCCATGCCGAAAAGAGAAGGACCCAGATCCAGCTGATAAGAACGATGATGCCGCCCTCCTGGATCGAGAGGGTGATCTTGGATGCGGGTCGAAACAGCCTCCTCAACCCGATGCCCAAAAATGCAAGGCAACCCGCGGGAAGCCCGAATGCCGAAGCATGTGCGGCTTCCTCAGGATGCATTATGAGCAGTAGAAGCGGCGTCAACATCACGCCGGCTGAGAGCAGAAGGATCATGCCGACCGATGAGAGGATCGCAGCATAGTGTTGTCTGAGATATTCATTTTCCCGCATGACCCGGCACCTCTATCGCCCTTCGCCCGTAAACACCCTGAGCACCGAGCCATGGTGTTGCGGCAGGGTAATCAGCACCACCCGGTCGCCTGCCAGCAATTGATTGGCCCCCCGGGGAACGATCGGCTGATTATCGCGGATCACAACCGCGACCAGGGCGTTTTCGGGCAAAACGACATCCTTCAGGAGCTTGCCCGCCACAGGGGAATCGGCGTCGAGCACGATCTCCGTCACATTGACCCGTCCCTCGCCGACCGGCAGCAGATTGATGATCTGTTCCAGGGATGCCCGCTGTTCAATCAGGCTGCCGACAATGTGGGTCGTCGAGAAGGCGGATACGCCTAATTTTTGGAAAATCTCGGCATTATCCGGGTCATTGGCCAAAGCAATGGCCCGGGGCACGCCGAACTGGATTGAGGCCAGTTGACAGATGACCAGATTGTCCTCGTCGTTGGGGGTGGTGGCCAGCACCACGTCCGCGCCCATGGCACCGGCTTCCTTAAGGATCCTGGCATCACTGCCGTCGCCGCAGACCACCATGGCGGAAAGCTGCCGGGCCAATTGGACACATTCTCGCCGATTTCGGTTGATGATAACGACCTCATATCCTTTGGCGGTGAAGTTTCGGCAGAGAAAATAGAGGGTTTTGCCGCCGCCGACGATGAGCACCTTCATGGCTTTACATCTCCTGCATCCGCCGGGCCGCCGGCAACGGCGAGGAGAAACATCTCCGCGGCCACCAAGGTGGGACAGATGGTTTTAATACCGAGTTGGTCATAAACCTGCTCCCGTTTCGGATCGAAAACCCTGGCCAACACATGCGGAACATTGAACAGCTTGCGGGCGATTTGGGCCACCATCAGGTTGACGTTGTCCCCGTGGGTCGTGGCGAAAAAGACGTCGGCCTGTTTCAACTTGGCCTCTTTCAATACCGCCAGCTGGGTAGCGTCTCCCACAACGCGAAAACCGCTGAAGTCCGGCGACAGATCATTGAAAGTATCCTCATCCGCGTCGATCACCACGACCGAATGGCCCACGCGGCTGAGCTGGTTGGCCAGGTATGATCCCACCCGCCCGCAGCCGACGATCACGATGTAAAGGCTATTCTTCATTCGGATCCTCATTGGCGGTCTCTTCCCGGGCCGCTGAGTCGCCCTTATCCGGTCCCAGATCGATCCTGCCGAACTTATTCCAGGATGTGGTCCGCTCCAGGTTGGCCTGGGCCGGTTTGAAAGTGGGATCAATTTCGAGCGCCGCACGATAAAACTTCTGCGCTTTCAACCGCTCGCCCTTGATTTCAAGCAGTGCCCCGAGCAGGTTGTAAGCCTCCGGCTGGGCCGGGTCGGCGGCGATAGCCTTACGGGCCGTTTCGCGGGCCGACGCAAAGCTCCGGTCTGTGATGTGACGCTTCGTCAGCTCGATCAATGAACGGCAATCGACGGCATTCTTTTCATCCAGCGCCTCACGCTCGAGCACCAGCTTCGCCAGTTCCCGAATTTCGCCGGGGCTGAAGGGCTTCTGAATAAAGTCGACTGCTCCGAGCTTCATGGCTGCCACGGCGGACTCGATCGTCCCGTGGGCGGTGATGATGATCACCCGGGTTTTGGGCCAGTTGTCCTTGATATGATGCAGGACCTCCATCCCGTCCATCCCCGGCATTTTTAAGTCCAGGAACACCAGCGCAAATGTCTCCTCGCGAAGCTTTTGCAGCGCTTCTTCGCCGTTCACCGCCGTCTTGACCGGAATTTCCAGATCCTCCAGTGATTGTGACATGGTCATACGGATGTTTTTTTCGTCGTCTACCACCAGAATAGGCTTCTTTTCCATGTGTTCCTCCTATCCATCTGCTGTCTTTTTCAATTTTAGGGCTAAGATCAACGGCGGTTCTATTCTGCGAGCAATCTGCATCATCTTGCTCCTCAAGAACTTTCTCTTTAACCAGCTCTCCCTGTTTGAACTAAGAACCACCCAATTAAATTCACCGGCGGCCTTTACAATCGCACTCGCCGGTTTGGATGCGTGAATTGCTTTAAGGATGATTCTTGGCGCCCGCTTTCCCTGATCTTCCCTGAACCGTGCAATACCCGCCTGGATTGCCGAGATCAATTTTTCCCGCTCGCCGGCGTCGGCCCTACGTGGGCTAACATGCAATACCTCTACGGTGGAATCTTCATTCTCCGCCAGGAACCAGGCCGTCTGAAGCGTTGAGACAGTCTGAGCGGGATCCGCTAATTCAATGAGAAGGTTCCTAAACGGTCGGGTATTGGTCTGCTGTATGATGAGAGTTTCACAACCGACTCCAGCAATGACGCGATAAATTTCTTTGCCGTAGGTCGCAGAAATGGAGCGACCGCATCCGCGCCATCCCATCACGAGTAAGTTGACATTCTCGTCGATCACGGTTTCGATAATCGCCTGATCGGCTCGATGGGAGATTCGAATTGACACCCTGACGGGAATTTCCTCCGCTTTTATCGATGCGGCAGCCTCTTTAAGCCAGGGCCGGCTTTCCGCGACATACCGCCCCCCGGCTGAGAACGGTAATTGATCGGGAACGACAATCGGATGCAGCAGGATAATATGCCCATTCCGTTCCCTGGCGGCTTTGATAGCGGATGGCAGCAAAACCGCCAGGGATGCAGGATTGGTGATAGGGACGAGGATTCGATATGGTTGTGGATCCCCTTCATAAATCCTCCGATCCTGAGTTGATCTGTTCGAGATCATCATCGCTGCCCTTTATGAATATACCGCCAAGGTGAAAGTGAAAGTACTGCCCTGGCCCGGGGATGATTCCACCCAGATCGCGCCGCCGTGAGCACGCACGATCTCCTTGCAGATGGCGAGTCCCAGGCCCGTTCCGCCCGCCTCCGCTTCCTTCACCCGAACAAATTTCTGGAAAATCCGGGATTGATATTCCGGGGATATCCCCGGTCCGTCGTCACGCACGGACAGGTGGACGTGCGGTCCAACCCTGTGTGCCGTAAGTCTGATATGTCCGCCCTTGCTCACATACCGCAGGGAATTGGAAATCAGGTTGGTCAATACCCATGTGATCTTATTGGCATCCGCGCGCACGCTGGGCAGATCCGCGGCCGGTTCCGCTGTGAGCGCAACCTGCTTCATGTCCATCTGGCTTTTGAAAATCGCCCTGGCATGGTCAAATAGGGTCGGGACCGGAACACTCTCGAACTCCAGTTCGATTCTGCCCGCCTCGATTTTGGACAGATCCAGCAGGTCATTGACCAGGGCCTTCATGCGGTCAACCTCCTCGTGAGCCGTTTGAAGAAGATCGCGGTCCTTTTCAGGCAACCCCTGGGCGGCGTGTTCCAGGAGCAGGTCCACACTCATACTCAGACCCGTCAACGGCGTACGCAATTCGTGAGAGGCGGCCATGACGAATTCGCTCTTGAGCCGCTCCACTTCTTTCAGGCGGGTGACGTCTCTTAGCAACAGAACGATGCCCGACAGATTGCGCTCCCTGCCGCGAATGGCCGTGACTGAAAACAAGTAGTGCCGGGAACCCTCTCCATTCGGTAGGGTGACGATTCGCTGTTCATCGGGAACGCCCGGCTGTGTCCCATTCTCGATGGTTTTGCGGATCAGATCACAAACATTTTGGTCCGGGAAAATGTCCTCGCAGTGTAATGGACCGCTTTCAGCAAACCCCAAATCCAGCAGCCGCCGTGCAGCGGGATTGATGCCGGTTACCTTGAGTTTGGTATCGAAAACCATCAAGCCATCCTCGATGCTGGAAAGAATCGCCCTACCCTTGTTCTTTTCCGCGATGATCTGCTCGATATTTATTTCGTGGTATTGGCCGAGTTGGTTGGCCATTTGATTGAACTCACCGGCCAGACGCCCCAATTCGTCTCCGGTCTCCACCGGCACCTGGACGGTATAGTCCCCCTCGGAAATCTTCCGGGACGCTTCCATGAACCGCCGGATCGGCCCGACGATCCGCTCGGCGAGAATCAAGCTGAACATCAGTGCCACAATCAATGCCGACGCCGCCACCAGCGCCGTGGACCAGATGGCGCGCCTGGCTACGCTGCCGGCCCTCACGCTGGCTGCGTACATGGTCTCCTCGTTGAGATTGCGCAGATCAATGCACGCCGCACGCACCTTGGCGAAAAGGGGATAAATGGTTTCCTGATAATAGCTGGACCGCAAAGGCATTTTGTCTTGACCCCGCAAATCAGTCAAAGCGGAAAACTTCCGCCGGTAGGTCGCGAAATCAGCTTCGATGGAATGGACCAGTTCCGCCTCGCCTTCAATCGTAATATTATCCTTGGCGCGGGCCAGCCATTCAAAGAACACCGCCTCGTTTTCCCGGAATTGGGCAATCCCTTTTTCGGTGTTGCCAAGAAACATGAGCAAGATACCGCTGTCCTGCCGCTCAAGTGCGTCCACCATGTTTTCGGCCGCCAGGATGCTCCGGTAGTTCTCGCTCAGGATCGCATCGGTCGCCTTGCCCAGGGATACCAGGTTCACAACCGCCCACGCGACCACCAGACCCATTAAGGCAAAGGCAACACCGTAGCCAACCAAAATTTTCTTCTTAAGTGTCACGCTGTTTCATTCTTATTATGAGTAGGGGGATCACCACTGAATAAGTGGTTATGGCAAAATAGATGCCAAGGTATAAAACCAGATGATATCATTGGATATAATTACAAGAAGGGAAGGTCGGATAAGAAAAATCTTGGTTGGATCTTGCATTTTGCAGGAAAAACGGCTTGCAGAATGCAAGATGTTTAATCTATCTGAAATTTTTTACGCTTGCGCCACAAGGTTGCCGGATCGATTCCCAGCACCCCGGCGGCTTCTTCAAGCGAATCTGTATGCAAAATGACGTTTTGAATGTGGCGTTTTTCCACATCCGCCAAACTTTCAAGTTGAGAGGGATCGGAAGCGGAAGCCTTGAAATTCGCAATATTTGAGGGTAGGTCGCCGAGCTTAAGCTCCGCTTCATGCGCCATGATGACACCGCGTTCGATGGTGTTGATTAATTCACGAATATTGCCCGGCCAGGGGTAGTCCTGAAGTCTCTGCATGGCATCTGGCGAAATATGATGCACTGCCTTGGCATTCATGCGGGCAGAGCGCTTCAGGTAGTAATCAGCCAGGATTGCAATATCCTCCGGTCGCTGCCTAAATGAGGGCAGGAAAATTTCCAATACATTGATCCGGAAATAAAGATCCTCCCGGAAAGCTCCGTCGCGAACCAACTCTTCCAAATCTTTGTTCGTGGCTGCAATCACCCGCACATCCACCCGCCTGGGCTCAGGGTCGCCCAAGCGCTCGAATTCGCGGTGCTGCAAAAAGCGCATAAGCTTACCCTGAATAGCGGGAGGGATTTCAGACACTTCATCCAAAAACACGGTACCGCCTTCGGCCAGCTTGAGTTTGCCTATTTTATCGCGCAATGCGCCGGTAAATGCGCCTTTTACATGTCCGAACAGATCGCTTTCCAATAAGTTTTCCTGCAGGGCAGCGCAATCTACCGTCACGAAGGGGCCTGCTGCACGGGGGCTCCAGTCATGAATCAGTCGCGCCAGCAGCCCCTTGCCGGTGCCGCTCTCCCCTGAAATCAGGATAATGGCGCTGGATTCGGCGGCTTGGCGTGCCGTTTGGAGTATTCTTCTCATCTTACGGTTGCGCGTCAAAATGCCGCCTTCGGAAAAAATTCCTTTGAGCCTGGCGACCTCCGTCTCCAGGGTGTTAAAGCGTTTAATCCTCTCCAGGACAAGGTCCAACTGGCCCGGCACAAACGGCTTCGGCAGGTAATCGAAGGCGCCCATTTTTACAGCGCTGACGGCGGTCTCGATGCTGGCATATGCGGTGATCATCAAAATATGTGTTCTGATGCCGCTGGTGATGATTTCTTTCAGCACATCCAACCCGTCCCGGTCCGGCAGTTTCATATCCAACAGAACGAGATCCGGTCTTTCTTGGTGAAAAAGCTTCAAGCCCTTGTTTCCCGAAGATGCGGTGTAAACTTCAAACCCCTTGTCTTCGAGATACACCTCCAGGGTCGTCAGGATGTTTCGGTCATCGTCAACTATCAATGTTTTTTTCATAACCCTCTTCCTCTTCGGCAGGTATCCAGAAAATAAATGTGGTGCCTTTGCCGGGGTTGCTTTCCACCCGTATATCCCCTCCGTGCTGCTCGATGAGGTCTTTGACAATGGCCAAGCCTAATCCAATGGTTCCGCTTTTGCCGCGTTCCGAAAATTGCGTGAAACGGTCAAAGATATGCGGCAAATACTCCGGTGCAATACCGCTGCCGGTGTCACTGCATTTGAAGTAATATCGTGATCCACTTTTGTTAACGCCGAGCTGGATGCGTCCGCCGCGCTCCGTATAGCGCAAGGCGTTGCCGACAAGATTCGTGATTACCCACGGAAAACGAAAAGAATCAATGGTCAGCATTGGCAATCCTTCCGGCACTTCGATCTGAAGTGCCACTCCTTTTTGCTCGGCCTGCTTCAGCAGTGGTGCCAGGCATTCTCTTATGACGACGGCGACATCAAGAGTTTCTCTGGGACGCGGGCGAGACATGGCCTCCAGCCTCGAAATATCCACCAATTCGTTAATCAGGCTGGACAGCCGCAGACAGTCTTCCTGAGCTGTTTCCAGCAACTTCGACCACTTGTCTCCGCTAAGACGCTCACCTCTGTCATGGAGCAGCCCTATACTCATGGAAAGACTTGTCATAGGTGTCTTCAATTGATGGGAAATATCGGCAATGAATCGGCCCTTGGCCTCCTCGCTGCGGCGGACCTTCTCTTTTTCGGATGCAATAATATCGTCACGGTGGCGATCATATAGTTCTAGGCGCTTGAATAATCTGTTGAATGAATCTGTCAAAAATCCGATTTCATCATTTGACCACTGGTGGATTTGAGGATAGATACCGCTTCCCTCCTTGGCGTTGGAAAGACTTCCCGCAAGGGTCATAATCGGTTTAGCAATGCGATAGGATAAAAAATAGCTCAAGGCCAAAATGACGACGATGACTATGGTGAACAAGACCACCGCATCCCATTGGGCGCGGCTGGCCAATAGCCGGGTCTTCTGCTCGGCGCGTTCCATGGCTTCCTCGTTGATCGCCACCAGATCATCGAAACGAGCAACCATGTCGGCCGTCAGGGCCAGAAATTCAGTAAAACGTTCATTTGCCCATAGCCCGGCATCCGCTTTCGCCAGAGATCGGACTGTTATTTCATAACGGTCATAATCATCGAGCAAAAGCTCGATCAATTCCTTTTCGCCGGGTTCGGTGATGTTATCACGACAAACCATTAAAGGGTCGGACAGATTTTTTAAAATTTCGCCGGTCGTCAAAGCTGGTTTTTGGCGCAGTGACATCTGCTCCAAAAGTTGATTGCGAGTCTCTTCAAGCAGTTTGCGGGCCTGTTGGGCGGCCCTGATGGACTTGTAGTTTTGGGAAAGGATCTGTTCCGCACTTTCTCCAAGAGAGCTTAGATATTGGTGATTAAGCAGTGCGGCGGCCAATAAGGCCAAGGTCGGCAACAGACTGACAACGAAAATTTTAAAGCGGATGGAATAGCGAATGGGTGTAGATTCGTCTTTTTCACCCTTTTTTGATTTAAAAAGGTAATCTAATTTTTTCATCTTGGGCTTGTATTCAGCACAATATTATGGAGGTCACCCTTTTGGCGTTTGAGTTTTATGACGTGTCTGTAATGAAAGCAAGTAATTCTGGAGTGAACCTATTCGATTTCATAAATCATATGAAAATCCATGATATTTTGCAAGAAAAGGAGTTAAATATAACGTGCCTAAATTTAAACTTGAATGTTTGAGGATATTGGTGTGAATTAGGATTGGCAATAACAATGATTTTAAAAACACAATGCTAAAATCTAAAATATTAGACAGAAATCTGATACCCGCCCGTTTATGCCCATTATTACTCGCGAAATGTGAGCCACATCTTGGGTTACTTTTCTTGACCTTATTGATCCTCTGACAAACCCGACCACTTTGGTTTTTTGATGTCCGGGACCACGTATCGGATGCACATGGTCTCACTTTGATCGTTATCCAGGGAATAAGCTTCTCTTTCCAAGGGGATAGCCTGGCTTAGAACCTGGCTTGTGCGACCTTTAAAGTTTCAATTCTGCTCTTTGATTGGGCAGTAATCATTTGAGTTCGCCTTTTTAGACGCTTTTTCTCTAATACATTCTGTCTTATATCCTCCATAAGTTTCAGCTCTGCAAGTGCGACATCTACGGCGCCCAAAAGTTCGCTTAACAATTTGCGATGTTTTCTTACAACTGCAACGCCTCGTTTGGTGGTGCTCTCAATAATGTCATCTGCCTGCAGGGGTGGAACACCAGCTGGAGCAGGCTTCTCATCCAATAGCTGTGATTGGATCTCTTTTCTTACCTGGTCGACCAGGGATCCACGCGGTGGCCAATTGAATCTTTTCGCCTTTGCCCTTATTGTGGAGCGCGAGGGGCCGTAGTTGCGAGAAACATCCGATAGGGATAGCTGTCCGGCTAACCATACAGCCCTATTTGATCCCAGACCTTGGCATCATACCAACTGTTGCCGTTGCCATTTGATCCCCTTGGCAGTACCCGAATACCCTGATAGTGGTTAAGGCAATTCTTAGCCGGTTTTTTCTGTGTATTGCGCTCAAATTGGCCACCTGTTCCGTTCCATTCCGGCCACCCTTTTCGGAGTTATGGTGACGCTGAGCCGCGGTGTAAAGAGGCCCTGCAGGTCAGTGAAAAGGTATTGGGCAAAGAGCACACGACACCCTGACATCCAGCAGCAATCTGCGGTCGTGATACCAATAAAACATTTATTTTCAAAGCGTTAGCCAGCGTTAGAGGGTTAGGCATAAGCCTTTTTGGGCGATGATGCTTCAATGTCAACTCTATTCAGGATAATTGTTAATAATTTCAATGCGGTAGGCTGTTCTGAGGGCTAAAGACCAGCCCCTGGGGCGATGATGTTTCGATATTATCCTATGCGGAATAAATTCTAATAATTTCAAAGCGGTAGGCCGTTTTTTGAGCTTTAGGGATGAGCCTACATAGCGCCGGATCGAACTTAATTAAAGCTGTAACCAGGCATTTTAGTGGTTAAACATAATATATCTCTATAATTTCAAATGGATATGATTTATTTTTTCAAATATTTTATGGTTACACCCAACATTTTAAAAAGCCGCAAAAATTCGGGCCTGTAACCCCCCCGAAACGCTTACACCGCAAGGCTTCGCAGGGAGGCGGCTTAACTTTTTTCAACTTTTTCTGAGGGTGTAACCCCAGCTGTAACCTTGCCATCATCATCGGTGTTAAGGCTTCTCGCGATCTTTATTTTTGGAATTCCTTCTGGTGAGTGGCAAGCTCAGGCGATCAGGCTTTACTTGACCTTTTTATCATCGCTGTTGGTGGCGATGATCTGCCGCTCCTTTTCATTTCGGAAGTCGACAATTATCCGGGTAACCATTTGTCCCTAATCTTGTAATTTAAGGCATCGCCATATCCGTCGATGTTGATTTCGTTTCCATTCTCATTTTTAGCCGGATCTCCTGATAATGAGCAAAGATATTATTCATCAGCGAGCGGCTAGACACTTATGAAGCATCAATCTTGAAAAGCATAAA
>Ga0210060_1000416_pt1 | contig 15084 bp, 13 predicted proteins | sample Joice_CattailNLB_FD_184871 | JGI IMG/M metagenome (GOLD analysis project Ga0210060, IMG submission 184871) | Wetland microbial communities from San Francisco Bay, California, USA, that impact long-term carbon sequestration - Joice_CattailNLB_D2... | ecosystem: Environmental > Aquatic > Marine >...
AGCCGCCCATGAAGCGGTGTTTGACGTCGAAGATGTGCATGGAGCCGCCGCGTCCCTTGCTGACGCCGGTCTCCTTGGAAAACAGTTCCGCCATCACCGCGCGCGGGTCCGAGCCAGCCTTGATGGCGTGCACGTGGTCACGGTAACTGGTGATGACGTAGTCATGCCCGACCCGGGCCGCCTCCAGCACGCCATGGGCACAGGCCTCTTCACCCGGATACAGGTGCAGGAACCCGCCGATGTTGCGTTCGACGTAGGCTTCGTAGCAGCGCTCCTCGAAACGGCGCGCAAACAGCATTTCCCGCAACAGGCGTTTTTTATCGGCGTCTTTCATTACGATGGCAGTTGGCGGCGGATTTCCGGCACTCTCTTCTTCCCGGCAGCTCGTGCGCGTTGATGACAGGTCCGCATATCCGGTGCTGTCGCCATCCCTATGAATCATAAAGGGGTCAGCGGTATCCGAAACACGGCAAGCGCGATATCATCAGTGTTTTGCATGAACAGGTCAAGGCAATCAGCATGGATATCCCCTACCGCCACAGCGAAAAAATCAAACTGAATCAGATCACAAAAGACCTGACGCAACAGGCGGCCGACGGCCTTGCCGTGGTCCTCGTGCTGGTGCCGGAAAAACCCGGCAAGGCCGTCTGGGAGCGGCTGCCCCATGCCGAAGTGCTCAAGCCGCGCTGGCAGCAGCAGCTGCGCCGCGACCCGGAAAGCGATTGCCTGGTCACCGACCTGCCCAACCGGACCGCTACCCGCATCATCCTGCAGCATGTCAAACCGGACGGCGATGCCTTTGCCAGCCTGTGCCGGGCGCGCAAGCTGGCCGACGAGCTGCGCAAGCTCGACCCGGCCGTGGCCGGCGTGCAGCTCGCCGGGTTCGACCAGGCCAGCGGCGGCCGCCTGCTGGAGCAGCTGGTCGCCGCGCTGCTGGCGGCCGCCTGCCCGATGCCGAGCTACAAGTCAAAACCAAAACCGGCGGCCGCGTTGCGGCAGCTGGATATCCACGGCCTGGACGCCGTGGTCGATCTTGCCCAGGTGCAGGCGGAGGCAGTCGGCAACCACCTGGCACGCTGGCTGTCCGCGTTGCCGCCCAACGAACTGACGCCCGGCAGCTATCGCGCCTTTGTCGCGCAACTCGCCAGACAGCAAGGCTGGCGCATGCAGTTCCTCGACCTCAAGGCGCTCGCCAGGAAACACGCCGGCGCCTTTCTTGCGGTCTGCCAGGGCAGCCCCGAGCCGGATGCCGGCATCGTGCACCTGCAGTACCGCCCGCAGGCACGCGGCAAAAAACTCGCCCTGGTCGGCAAGGGCATCTGCTTCGACACCGGCGGCGTCAATGTGAAGCCGGCGAAGTTCATGAACGGCATGCACGAGGACATGCAGGGCAGCGCGGTGGCGCTGGGCACACTGCTGGCCCTGACCCGGCTGAAGGCGAAACATCCGGTCGACTGCTGGCTGGCGCTGGCGGAAAATCACATCGGCAGCCGCGCCTACAAGCCCAACGATGTGGTTACCGCGTGCAACGGCACCACTATCGAGGTCAAGCACACCGATGCCGAGGGCCGCATGATACTGGCGGACACGCTGGCGCTGGCAAGCCGGGCCAAACCTGCCGTGATGATCGACTACGCCACCCTGACCGGCGCCTGCGTCTATTCCCTGTCCTCGCGCTACAGCGGCGTGTTCAGCAACCGCGACGCGCTCAACGCGACGCTGATCCAGGCCGGTCGTGACAGCGGCGAACGCGTGTGGCCGTTCCCGCTGGACGAGGATTTCGACGAGGCGCTCAAATCGGACATCGCGGACACGCTGCAGTGCACCCTGGAAGGCGAGGCCGATCACATCCTGGCGGCACGCTTCCTGAACCGGTTTGTCGCCGCAGAGACCGCCTGGATTCATGTCGACCTGGCCGCCAGCAACCACAAGGGCGGGCTCGCGCACATCCCGACCGACACCACCGGCTTCGGCGTGCGGCTGACCCTGAACCTGCTGCGCCAGCAGGCCATCCTGGACGGCACATGGAACTGACCCTGACACGACCGGACGACTGGCACCTGCACGTGCGCGACGGCGCCGCGCTGGCGGCCGTGATCGCGCACACGGCACGGCAGTTCGCGCGCGCCATCATCATGCCGAACCTGCAGCCGCCGGTCACCGGCGTCGAACAGGCGCGCGCCTACCGCGAACGCATCCTGGCGGTGTTGCCCGCGGACAGTGATTTCAACCCGCTGATGACGCTGTACCTGACCGACAACACCACGGCAGCGGACATCGAGGCGGCCGCGGCCGATGACACGGTACGCGCCGTTAAACTCTACCCGGCCGGTGCCACGACCCACTCGGATGCCGGCGTGACCGACATCAGAAATACCTGGGCGGCACTGGATACGATGCAGACACGGGGCCTGCCGCTGCTGGTGCATGCCGAGGTCACCGAAACCGTGGTCGACGTGTTCGACCGCGAGCGCGTGTTCATCGACCGGGTGCTGGAGCCGCTGGCGCGGCGCTTCCCGGCGCTGAAAATCGTGCTGGAACACGTCACCACGCACGACGGCGTGGATTTCGTACTGGCCGGCGGCGGCAACATCGCGGGAACGATCACCGCGCATCACCTGCTGCTGAACCGCAATGCCATGTTCCAGGGCGGCCTGCAGCCGCACGCTTTCTGCCTGCCGGTTTTGAAACGCGAGATCCACCGCAACGCACTGGTAAGGGCCGCGACCGGCGGCAGTGGCAGGTTCTTCCTCGGCACCGACAGCGCACCGCATGCGCGCGAGCGCAAGGAAAGCAGCTGCGGCTGCGCCGGCATCTACACGGCGCATGCCGCGCTGGAGCTCTATGCCCAGGCCTTCGAGGATGCCGGCGCACTCGACAAACTCGAGGGCTTTGCCAGCCACCATGGTGCGGATTTCTACGGCCTGCCGCGCAACCCGGGCAGCGTCACGCTGGTGAGGGAAGACTGGCAGGTGCCGGACAGCTATCCGTTCGGCGAATCGGTCGTCATTCCGATGCATGCCGGCAAAACGCTGCACTGGCGCATCAGGGAGTGACGTCCGGTTTGCGGCAATTTGTTTTCCGGTGGCCGCAGTTGTAAAACATCACTCCTGGCCATGGAACCCGCGGAAGAACACGGAAAGATTCCAGGAAACCGCTGGTTGATTCGTCATTCCGGGCGCAGTGGAGAGGTGACCCGGAATCCGGTATTTACCCTATGGATTCCGGCCTGCGCCGGAATGACGGAATATATCAGCAGCTTGTCAAGCGGCTGAATTCAGCCGTCTGTCGTTATCAACTGCCTTGCAAGCGCATATATAGATCTTCCGAAAATCACGAAAATCACGAAAATCAATGGGGTCAGACTCGATTGATCTTGCACTGATTGTTTTAAATAAAAATCCAGAACACTGATCAATCGAGTCTGACCCCATTGATTTCAAGTCATCATCGCGATGGAGAAAAGGGTGGGATGCGGCTGCAGGGACAAGGTTTATTCCGGCTTTGTCCGCACGGCCGCCAGCAATGACATCGCAATAGCCGCCCCGATTCTGTATGCTAGCCGCATGATGACAGAGTCTGAAAAATCACCGATAGCACGACGTTTTCGCGGTTTTCTCCCGGTCGTGGTGGATATCGAGACCGGCGGGTTCAATGCGAAACGCGACGCCCTGCTGGAAATCGCCGCCGTCACGCTGGACATGGACGAGCAGGGCTTCATCAGTCGACGGGAAACCTTCGCCTGTCACGTCGAACCGTTCCCCGGCGCCAACCTGGACGCGGAATCGCTGGCCTTCACCGGCATCGACCCCTACAACCCGTTTCGCATGGCCAAGCCCGAACGTGATGCACTGGAACTCATCTTCAAGCCGGTACGGCGCCTGATCCGTACCAGCGGCTGCAACCGGGCGATCCTGGTCGGTCACAACGCCGCCTTCGACCTGTCGTTCCTGAACGCCGCGGTCAACCGCTCCGGCATCAAGCGCAACCCGTTTCACCCCTTCAGCACCTTCGACACAGTGCCGCTGGCCGGGATGGCATATGGCCAGACCGTGCTGGCCCGTGCGGTGGAGGCGGCCGGTTTCGAGTGGAACAATGACAAGGCCCACTCCGCGATTTATGATACCGAAAGAACAGCCGATCTCTTTTGCTCGATCATCAACCGCTGGAACGAACTCAGTCTGCACCACGCAGGTTCCGACGAGCCCCGGCGGCAACTACAAGGTACAAAACATGTCTGAACTGCCTGCCCTGAACGAACAGATCCTGGTGTCGCATTCAGGCCTGATACACCGCGTGGTCATGCATTGCAACAACCCGGGCTCCGTGCCTGACATCGAGCAGGTCTTGCAGCAGGCGGAAGTGAATGACTGGAAACAGCTGGTTACCGCTATCCGCGACATCATGTCCGGCAAGCGCGACGAAAGCATCCTGCTTGGTCTGGATGATGAAGACCGGGTGATCGTCGAAGCGATACTGAAAGGACTGCAGGACCCGGCCACGCTGCCGCCGCTGCAAACTGACATCGATTCCGACATGGCCGCCCCGGGTATCGCCGGCCTGGTTCACGCTTCGAGAAAAGGCAATGTCCAGGCATTGCAGATCATCGGCAATATCGCCCAGCAAATGCTGGCGGCCGGCGGCGATATGGGCATACTGGCCGGCCGTCTGCGCCCGCTGGTCGAAGGCGAACGCAACGCGGACAGGCTGACCGAGAAGATGTCGGGCAAGGGCCAGCAACTGATGATGGACATCATCGAGGAACTGCTCAAGCTCGAGGCGAACTGAATAGATTTATGGCCACGGAAACACACGGAAGAACACGGAAAAAAATCCTGGGCTGTCTTTCGGAATCCGTTTATTCCGTTGTCAAAGGTGCATGTTGCAGTTGTGCGGTATTACACGATGCTCTGTAAATACATTGAATAATCTTTCCGTGTTCTTTCGTGGCTGTATTTTCCAGGTTCAAGGTCAGGATTGTGAACTGCGGTCGAACGCCTTGCAATGACGTTCAGGAAGCTTTCCGTGTATTTCCGTGTGCTTCCGTGGCTATTTTAAGGAGCCTCTGATTAAGTCGTCATTGCGAGGAACACAGTGACGAAGCAATCTCCAACTGACTGATTCTGCAGTTACGAGATTGCTTCGCTACGCTCGCAATGACGGGCTACATGACTTAATCAGAGGCTCCTTAAACTGATTACCCCGCCGCGCCGGTCATAGCTTCCTTCACCATCTTCTGCAGCTCGCCCTTCTGGTAGAGTTCCAGTGTGATATCGCAGCCGCCGACCAGTTCGCCGTTGATATAGATCTGCGGGAAGGTGGGCCAGTTGGCATAGCGCGGCAGGTTCTGGAAGACCTCCGGATCGGCGAGCACGTTGATGTGGGCAAATGGCTCGCCACAGGCGGCCAGTGCCTGCGCCGCACGGCTGGAATAGCCGCATTGCGGAAGTTGCGGCGTGCCCTTCATGAAGATGACCACCGGGCTGCCCTTCACCGCGCTGTCGATACGCTCCATTACATCCATTGCTTTACCCTCGTGAATCTAGAACAGGTACAAACCATATGGGGGCAGTGTACCCCCGTTGCAAGGCAAAAAATAGTTACGCCTTACAGGGATTTGTCGACGTTGCGCTGCAGCCAGAACTCGAGCAGCGCCACATGCCAGAGCTTGTTGCCGAGGATGCGCGTGTGCATGTGTTCCGGGTTCGCCAGCAGCGCGTCCACGTAGTCGCGCCGGAGCAGGCCGCGGTTCCGGCAGGCGCGTGAATTGACGACATCGCGCATGAACTCCAGCACCTGGCCGCGCACGAACTTCAGCGCTGGCACCGGAAAGTAGCCCTTGGGGCGGTCGATCACGCTGTCCGGCAGCAGGCCGCGCGCGATGACCTTGAGCGGGTGCTTGCCGCCGGAACGGAGCTTCAACCCGGGCGGCATGCAGGCCACCAGTTCGACCAGGTGCTGGTCGAGAAACGGCACGCGCGCCTCGAGTCCCCAGGCCATGGTCATGTTGTCCACCCGCTTGACCGGGTCATCCACGATCAGCGTGGTCACGTCGTAGGCCAGCACCCGGTTGAGAAACTCACCGGCCCCGAACCCCGCGAGCCCGTGCGCCACCCGCGGCGTGGTGTAGTCGGGCCCGTGGTAGCGCGCATCGATCATATGCTGCCATTCCCCGTGGTCGCGATCGAAATAATGCGGTGCGAAACGCTCGATATCGGTGCCGCTCGCGGCCTGCATGCGCGGATACCAGAAATAGCCACCGAATACCTCGTCCGCTCCCTGCCCGCTCTGCACCACCTTGACGAGCTGCGACACACGCTCGCCCAGCAGGTAGAACGCAACGGCATCCTGGCCGACCATCGGCTCGGCCATGTTGTCGACCGCCTCGGGCAGGCGCGCCAGCACCTCGCTGTTGGGAATCGTGAAGCGGTGATGGCGCGTGCCATACAGTTCCGCGACCAGGTCGGAGTACTGGAACTCGTTGCCCTTTTCCTCCGGCTGATCCTCGAAGCCGACCGAGAAGGTCGTCAGCTCGCTTGCCCCGGCCTCGGCCAGCAGCGCCACCAGCAGGCTGGAGTCGAGTCCGCCGGAGAGCAGCAGGCCGACCGGGACATCCGCGATGTCGAGACGCTTTCTGATCGCCTGCTTCAGGGCCTCATGTGCCGCCTCGATCCATTCCCACTCGCTGAACCGCTGGTGGCAATGCGCGACATCAAGGTGCCAGTAACGGCACAGCGTTTTCTGACGCCGCGGCGTGGCCGTCAGGCTGTGGCCGGGTGCCAGCTTGCGCAGGCCGCGCAGCAGGGTGCGCGGCGCCGGCACCACGGCATGCAGGGTGAAGTGATGATGCAGGGCCACCGGATCGATGGCGGTATCCATGCCGCCGGCCGCCAGCAGCGCCTGGCTGGTCGAGGCGAAGCGGATGCCGTGGCGTGTGATGCTGTAATACAGCGGCTTGATGCCGAAGCGGTCACGCGCCAGGAACAGCCGTTGCCGCCGGCTGTCCCATATCGCGAAGGCGAACATGCCGTGCAGCCGGCTCGTGCAGTCCTCGCCCCATTCGGCATACGCACGGAGGATGACCTCGGTATCACCGTCGGACACGAAGCGGTGGCCAAGCGCCTGCAGCTGCGTGCGCAGTTCCGGGTAGTTGTAGATGGTGCCATTGAAGACCAGCGCGAGGCCGGCCGCGTCGTCGCGCATGGGCTGCGCAGAGCGCTCCGACAGGTCGATGACCGCCAGCCGCCGGTGACCAAGCGCAACCGGCCCGTCGAAATATTCACCGCTGCCATCCGGTCCGCGCCGCGCCAGTGAGGCCGTCATCCGGCCGAGGACGTCCCGCCCGGGTGCCTCACCGTCAAAACGCAATTCGCCGCAGATTCCGCACATACCCCGCCGTCATCCCTGTTTATTCGCCCCAGCCACCGCCACCGGGCGTTTCCAGTACCAGTGTTTCTCCCGCGGCGACCTCCAGCGTGAGTTTGCCCGGCAACACCCGTGTACCGCTGCGGTTTGCGCCGCGCGCGCCGGGCGCGCCACCGTTGAGACCCCACGGGGCATGGCGTCGGCGCTCGGTCAGCAGCGTGACCGTGGCCGGCGCGAGAAATTCGAATTCGCGCACCAGTCCGTCCCCGCCACGCTGCCGGCCCGCGCCGCCGGAACCGTAGCGAACCTGGTAGCGGATGACGCGCAGCGGAAAATTCATTTCCACCACTTCGATCGGTGTATTCAGGGTATTGGTCATGTGCGTCTGCACCGCGCTCAGGCCGGCATGGACAGGGCCGGCGCCCGCGCCACCGGCCAGGGTCTCGTAGTAGTCCCAGCAGAAGTCGTTTGAACGTGCGCCCATGGCGAGGTTGTTCATCGTACCCTGACTCGCGGCCGGTATGCTATCGGGCAGGGCCTGTGCCAGCGCGCCCATGACCGCATCGACAATCCGGCTGCTGGTCTCCACATTGCCGGCCGCGACGGCCGCGGGATGCCGGGCGTTCAGCAGACAGCCGGCCGGGGCCTGCAGATGGATGTTGCGAAAGCTGCCGGCACAGGCCGGGGTCTGCGCCGGCATCAGGCAACGAAACACGTACAGCACGGCGGCGGCCGCCACGGACAGCGGGCAGTTGATGTTGCCGTCCACCTGGGCGGCAGTGCCGTCGAAATCGACCTCGATGACGCCGTTGCGTACACACAGGGTCACGGCAATGCGGATATCGTGCCGGCCCTGGCCGTCGTCATCCATGACATCCTCGAACCGGTAGTTGCCGTCCGGAATGCCCGCGAGCGCCTGCTGCGCAAGCCGTGCGCCGTAGTCGTTCACCGCGGTCAGTCCGGCGCGATAGCGCTCGGCACCGACCTGCGCGGCCAGTGCCGCCAGCTGCCGCACGCCGGCATGATTGGCGCTGATTTGCGCCGACAGATCGCCGCGCATCTGCTGCGGGCTGGCGGTGGCTTGCGTGATGCGCTGCATGACCCCGGGCACCGGCTGCCCGGCACGCAGCAGGTGCACCGGCGCAATGACCAGCCCCTCTTCTTCCAGCCGCCGCGACACCGGCATCGAGCCCGGGGTGTGTGCACCGATATCGGCGTGATGTGCGCGGTTGGCGACGAAGCCGACCAGCTCCCGGTCGACGTGCACCGGCGCAATCAGCGTGACATCCGGCAGATGGGTGCCACCCAGGTACGGATCGTTGACGATCACCATGTCATCCGGCGCCCAGTCGAGCCGCGCCACCAGCCCGCGCATGGCAAACGCCATGCTGCCCAGATGGACGGGGATATGCGCCGCCTGGGCGCACAGTTCACCGGCGGCGTCGAACACCGCACAGGAATAATCCAGGCGGTCCTTGATATTGGTCGAGATCGCGGCACGGCGCAGCACCGCGCCCATTTCGTCACAGACGGCGGTGATCTGGCTGGCAAACAGGCTGAGTTCGATGGCATTCACGCAAATACACTTTCCGGCGCGCAGTGCCGGCTAAACCGCGGGCACCAGTACGTCAACTGTAACTCGATGCTTTAATAACAGAAAATGGTATTGAAGCATATTGCAAAACGGACATCGCTCCCGTATCCTCCATTTCCCGACTATTCCAGTCACCTATTTCAATCAATCCGCGTGGCGCAGGCCACAGGCCTTGGGAGTCAATAGCAATGAATCCATTAACTTCTATCTGGGGAACCATTATTTCCGGCTTTGTCCTGGCAGTACTGATCGTGCTGGGCCTGGGCGTAACAGGAGTCAACCTGTGGGAAATCGAGGTCTGGGCGCATGTACTGGCCGGCATCACCTGGATCGGACTCCTCTACTACTTCAATTTCGTGCAGGTGCCGGCCGTCGGTGCAGCACTGGGTGACAAGGACGGACCCGGACCGGCCGCCATCAACAAGTACGTCGCACCGCTCGCCCTGCTGTGGTTCCGCTGGGCCGCGCTGGCCACCTGGCTGACCGGCGCCGCGGCACTGGAAACCCTCTACAAGGGCGAAGGCTCGGGATTTGTCACCGCATTCACCCTGCAGGATCCCTTGACCGTCATCGGCATCGGCGCCTGGCTGGGTACCATCATGCTGTTCAACGTCTGGGTACTGATCTGGCCGAACCAGAAAAAAATCCTCGGCATCGTACAGGCCAGCGCCGACGAGATTGCCGGCGCCAAGAAGGTCGCACTGATGGCCTCACGTACCAACACCCTGCTCTCCATTCCCATGCTGATGTGCATGACCGGTCACATGCACGGTCTGCCGTTCTGACCGCGGTCGGGACAATTCCAGCAAGAATCAGACATCGATCCGGCTGATTTCTCACCGGCACGCACGTCAAACCCGGTCCCCGACCGGGTTTGCGCTTTTCCGGCTGGTGATTATAGAATCGGCTTCCGTGGATACGGGCAGTCTGCTCAGACTGCCTTTTCTATTTTGGAATGCGTGTAAACATGTCCGAGCATCTTATGTCGACGTATAACCGGCTGCCTGTGCAATTCGAACGCGGCGAAGGCGTCTGGCTGTGGGACAGCGAGCACCGGCAGTACCTCGACGCACTGGCCGGCATTGCCGTGTGCGGCCTCGGCCATGCCCACCCGGCGGTCACCCGGGCGGTCTGCGAGCAGGCCGGCCGGCTGATCCACACCTCGAACCTGTACGGCATCGGCCTGCAGGAACGGCTGGCGGATCGGCTGTGCGCACTGTCCGGTATGGATCGCGTGTTCTTCGCCAACTCCGGGGCGGAGGCCAACGAGGCCGCCATCAAGATCGCGCGCCTGTACGGTCACGGCAAGGGCATTGCCTGCCCGGCCATTATCGTGATGGAAAAAAGCTTCCACGGCCGCACGCTCGCCACGCTGACCGCGACCGGCAACCGCCGCATCCAGGCCGGCTTCGAACCGCTGGTGCGCGGCTTCCTGCGCGTACCCTACAACGATATCGGGGCAATTCGCGCCATTGCCGCCTGCAAGAGCGACACGGTCGCCGTGCTGGTCGAGCCGGTGCAGGGCGAAGGCGGCATCAACGTGCCGGATGCGAACTACCTCGCGGACATCCGTGCCATCTGCGACGAACAGGGCTGGCTGATGATGCTGGACGAGATCCAGACCGGTATGGGTCGCACCGGCCGGTGGTTTGCCTGGCAGCATGGCAACGCGCAACCGGACGTGTTCACGCTGGCTAAATCGCTCGGCAACGGCGTGCCGATCGGCGCGTGCCTGGCGCGCGGCGTGGCGGCGGAACTGATGCAGCCGGGCAGCCACGGCACCACCTTCGGCGGCAACCCGCTGGCCTGCAGCGCCGCACTGGCCGTACTCGACAGCATCGAGCAGGCGCAGCTGGTCACGCATGCCGCCACACTCGGGCAGCACCTGCTGGCCGGCTTCAGTACAGCCCTGTCAGGTGTCGCGGGCGTGGTGGATGTGCGTGGTCATGGCCTGATGCTGGGTATCGAACTCGACCGTCCCTGCGCGGCCCTGGTCGGCAAGGCGCTCGACCGGGGCCTCCTGATCAACGTCACCGCGGAACGCGTTATTCGCCTGCTGCCACCGCTGATCACCACGGAAAAACAGGCCGACATGATCATCGTGCTGGTCAGCGGTCTGGTCACCGAATTTCTCGCCGCGTGACACCTGTGAACACGAGACACTTTCTCACCCTGCTGGACCTGAGCGCGGACGAGCTCAGGCAGCTGGTGCAGCGCGCCATCGAGCTCAAGGCCTGGAACCGGGCCGGCAGGCTGCACGAGCCGTTCAAACACCGCGTGCTGGCCATGGTATTCGACAAGTCCTCGACCCGCACACGCATGTCATTCGAGGTCGGCATGGCCCAGCTCGGCGGACACGCGGTGTTTCTGTCGCCCCGCGACACCCAGCTGGGACGCGGCGAGACCATCGAGGACAGCGCACGCGTGCTGTCGCGCATGTCCGATGTCATCATGATCCGCACCTTCGAGCACGAAAAGATCGAACGTTTCGCCGAATATTCCAGCGTGCCGGTCATCAACGCCCTGACCGACCTGTATCACCCCTGCCAGCTGCTGGCCGACATGCAGACCTTCTGCGAGCACCGCGGCGATATCCTGGGCAAGACCGTGGCCTGGATCGGCGACGGCAACAACATGTGCCATTCCTACATCAATGCCGCGCGGCAATACGGTTTCACCCTCAATATCGCCTGCCCGGACGGCTACGCACCGGACGCGGACATCCTGGCCGCCGCCGGCGAGAGCGTGGTCATCATGCCATCCGCCCTCGACGCGGCCCGCGGCGCCAACCTGGTCACGACCGATGTCTGGGCCAGCATGGGCCAGGAAGAGGAACAGGAAAAACGCGCACGCGCGTTTGCCGACTACCAGGTGAACGCAGGCCTTATGCAGGCGGCGGCACCCGATGCCCTGTTCATGCACTGCCTGCCGGCGCACCGCGGCGAGGAAGTCGCGGCCGACGTGATCGACGGCCCGCAGAGCGTGGTATGGGACGAGGCGGAAAACCGCCTGCATGCGCAGAAGGCCCTGATGGAACTACTGCTGAGCTGATACCACGCGGCCGGCGGCCGCCGGACCTGGACAACGAGGGAGTGCGCGCATGGAATTCATCCGGCAGCTGACCGACTGGACCGGCACAATCTCCGGGCTGCTCTGGGGCAACCGGCTTACCCTGATCATCCTGCTCGGCACGGGACTGTACCTGACCATCCGTATGGGGCTGATCCAGCTGCGCGGCTTCCGTCACGCTACCGAGCTGGTCTCCGGCAAGTACAGCAGCCACGCCGACGTCGGCGAGGTCTCCCATTACCAGGCGCTGTCCACTGCCCTGTCCGCCACGGTCGGCACCGGCAACATCGCCGGCGTGGCCACGGCGATTTCGCTGGGCGGTCCCGGCGCGCTGTTCTGGATGTGGGTCACCGCGCTCCTCGGCATGGCCACCAAATTCACCGAGTGCACGCTGGCCGTACGCTTCCGCAACGTTTCCCCCACCGGCGAGGTGGCCGGCGGCCCCATGTACACCCTGCTCAACGGACTGCAGATGAAACGCACGGCCGCGCTGTTCGCGGCCTGTGCGCTGGTAGCCTCGTTCGGCATCGGCAACATGGTACAGGCCAATTCCGTAATGGACGGCCTCGGCTACATCTTCCCGCAGCTGCAGGACTACAAGTGGTACAGCGGTACCCTGCTTGCCGTGCTGGTCGGGCTGGTGATCCTGGGCGGGGTGAAGCGCATCGCGCGCGTCGCCGGCACCATCGTGCCGTTCATGGCGATCACCTACATCGTCGCCGCCCTGCTGGTGCTGCTGAACCATGCCGCCGCCATCCCGGCCGCGTTTGCCACCATTCTCGACCATGCCCTGAATCCCTGGGCGGCGGGAGGTGCGGCGGTCGGCGAGGCGATCCGCTGGGGTGTGGCACGCGGCCTGTTCTCCAACGAAGCGGGACTTGGTTCCTCGCCCATGGCGCACGCTGCGGCGCGCACCAACGAACCGGTGCGCGAAGGGCTGGTGGCGATGATGGAGCCGTTCATCGACACGCTGGTCATCTGTTCCATGACCGGCCTGGTCATCGTGGTGACCGGTGCCTGGCAGGAAAGCAGTGAGTCATTGATGGGCGCGGCGCTCACCGCGCACGCCTTCAGCAGCGCGCTCGGCGATGCCGGCGCCTGGGTGGTCGGCGGCGGGCTGACGCTGTTTGCCTACTCCACCATCATCGCCTGGTCCTATTACGGCGACCGCTCGGCCTACTACCTGTTCGGCGAGCGCGCCGTCATGCCCTACCGCGTGATCTACACCCTGCTGGTCGTGATCGGCTCGGCGGTGCCGCTGCAGCTGGTGTGGAATCTCGCCGACATCACCAACATCCTGATGGCGCTGCCCAACCTGCTCGGACTGCTGCTGCTGGCCGGGCTGGTAAAGAAACTGAAAGACGATTATTTTTCCCGTCCGCACGAGGTTACGAAATAACGGAAACGGGGCCGGATACATTTTCCATGGAAAATGTATCCGGCCCCGGTAATTGACGAGGAACTGCCCATGACTGAAACAACCACCGACTCCGGCCTGCTCTACACCGACGTGAAAACAGGTGCAGGCGAAACCGTCACCGGCCGCGGCCAGACGGTCATCGTGCACTACACGGGCTGGCTGGAAGACGAGACCAGGTTCGACTCCAGTCGCGACCGCGACGATCCGTTCAGCTTCCCGGTCGACTGCGGCTACGTGATTCCCGGCTGGGACGAAGGCGTAAAGGGCATGCAGGTCGGCGGCATCCGCCGCCTGGTGATCCCGCCGGCGCTGGGTTACGGTGAGCGCGGCGCCGGAGGTGTCATCCCGCCGAACGCCACACTGGTGTTCGAGATCGAACTGCTGGAAATCTCCACCTGAATGCTGATCGAGGTCCTCGACGAGGCGCTGCTGCATTGCGTGCGTGCGGCGCTGGCAGAAGATGTCGGCCCGGGTGACATCACGGCCGACCTGATCCCCTCCGACCGCCAGGCGCACGCCACGGTGATCGCGCGTGAACCCGCCGTATTGTGCGGCATGGCCTGGTTCGATGCCGTGTTCGCCGAACTCGATACCCGCATCGCAGTTGACTGGCAAGTGAAGGACGGCAGCCGCATCAAGGCCGGCCAGCCGCTGTGCACACTGTCCGGACCGGCACGACCGATCCTCACCGGCGAGCGCACCGCGCTGAACTTCCTGCAGACGCTGTCCGGTACCGCCACCCTCGCCCATCGCTACGCCGAGCGTGTGGCCGACCTGCCGGTACGGCTCCTCGACACGCGCAAGACCATCCCGGGCCTGCGTGACGCACAGAAGTATGCCGTGCGCACCGGCGGCGCGAGCAATCACCGCACCGGCCTGTACGACGGCATCCTGATCAAGGAAAACCATATCAGCGCGGCCGGCTCGATCCGGCAGGCCGTGCGGGACGCCAGCCGGCTGCATCCCGGCATCCCGATCGAGGTGGAGGTCGAACGGCCGGATCAGATCGGGGAGGCCATCGCGGCCGGCGCAGAACGCCTCCTGCTGGACAACTTCAGCCTTGCCCAGTTGGGCGACACCGTCCGCCAGGTCGGCGGACGCGTGCCGCTCGAGGCCTCCGGCGGCATTACCCTCGACAACCTGCGCGATATCGCCCAAACCGGCGTAGATTTCATCTCCGTCGGCACGCTGACCAAGCACATTCGCGCCATCGATCTGTCGATGCGCTTCGAGATGGTACCGGGCCAGGTCAACGCAACGCCGTAGCCGGCACGGAAAGCCCGTTAATTTCATGCCAATGGCAGCAAATCCTTACGGGAGTCTGACTGTCCGTCCCGCATGTGGCAGACGGCGGTCCAGGGATATACAAAAATTGTTAACCGGCATTGGATCTGACCTTCGGTGTCGGAGCTCCGGTAACTGGCGCTGCCGGAAGAACCAGCGTCACATAAGTAGAAGACGGGCTTAGACCCGGGGCGTCTGTTTATCAGTATTTCACGGAAACAATCAGTTAACGGCTGCTTCATGTCCAAATATGCCACTCGATCAACTTGCCATAACACCCGAACAACCGGGGACCCTGACATCGACATCCGCTGGCTGACTCAGGAAGCTCAGCAGCACCTTTATTCAAAAT
>Ga0210060_1000421_pt1 | contig 14926 bp, 12 predicted proteins | sample Joice_CattailNLB_FD_184871 | JGI IMG/M metagenome (GOLD analysis project Ga0210060, IMG submission 184871) | Wetland microbial communities from San Francisco Bay, California, USA, that impact long-term carbon sequestration - Joice_CattailNLB_D2... | ecosystem: Environmental > Aquatic > Marine >...
CCCCGCCGCAGTCACCGGGTCGGGCGCACTCCCCCGCCTGGCCTGGCGCAAGGTGGCAACGTGGTCGATGTTTACACCCAGCCTTCTTTTCATAATTACCGGATCTCGGCGCGCGCTTTCTCCGCAAGCGCATTGACAATGTGTTCGGTCTCGCTCCTGTCTTCTCCTTCCACCATGATCCGGAGCAGGGGTTCGGTACCACTGTAACGAACCAGTATCCGTCCCCTAGCCCCAAGCTTCTTCTCGAATTCCGCGACCGTTTTGCGAAAACCGGGCAGGTTCTCCAGGGGGACACGCTGCTTGAGCTTCAAGTTGACCAGCATCTGCGGAATCACGGTCATCTTGGCTCCCAGTTCGACAAGTCGCTTGCCCGACTCGACCATCACCGCAAGAACCTGTAGCGCCGCCAGGATCCCGTCCCCCGTCGTGGCGTGGTCCAGGAAGACAAGGTGCCCCGACTGCTCTCCGCCGAAATTGTATCCCCCTGCGCGCATCGCCTCGACGACGTACCGGTCCCCCACCGGCGCCCGTACGATCCGGATCTTCCTTTCCCGCAGGAACAGCTCCAGCCCGAGGTTGCTCATCACCGTGGCAACGACGGTATTTTTCTTCAGCTTTTTCCGCCGGACCATATCCTCTGCGCAGATCGCCATCGTCCGGTCGCCGTCCACCACCTGACCCTTGTGGTCGACCACGATCACCCGATCAGCGTCCCCGTCCAGCGAAATCCCGATATCTGCCCGAAGTTCCCTGACCTTCGCCGACACCATTTCCGGGTACAGGGATCCGCACTTCTCGTTGATGTTCAGGCCGCTTGGGGATACGCCCAGCGGGATGACGTCGGCACCAAGCTCCTGGAACACGAGCGGGGCGATCCGGTACGCAGCCCCGTGGGCGCAGTCGACCACGATCCGTAAGCCTTCCAGGGTCAGGTGCCTCGGGAAGGTGTTCTTCAAATAGACGATGTACCGGCCGGTAGCGTCGTCGATCCGCTGCGCACGACCGATCTGCGGGGAGGGGGGACGCACTTCCTTTAGCTGCTCCCCCATCATGAGCATCTCGATCTTTTCTTCCAGATCGTCCGGGAGCTTGAATCCGTCCCGGCCGAAGAACTTGATTCCGTTGTCCTGGTACGGGTTGTGGGAGGCGGAGATCACGACGCCAGCGTCGGCACGCATGGAGTGAGTAAGAAAGGCGATCCCCGGCGTAGGAAGGGGGCCGACGAGCAGTACGTCTCCCCCCATGGAACAGATCCCGGCCGCCAGGGCCGTCTCGAACATGTATCCTGACAGGCGGGTGTCCTTGCCGATTACGATCTTGTGCCGGCCGGCCTGGTTCCGAAAACTGTACGCGACGGCCTGGCCCAGCGCCATCGCCGTTTCCACGGTCATGGGGTCGTTGTTGGCGACCCCTCGCACACCGTCGGTGCCGAACAGCTTCCTGCGCACGCGCTCTACCCTCCCTCTACTTCCGGAATCGTATCGTCACGAGGACGCTTGGATTTCCGACGATTTTAGCATGCCCTTCCGGCAAGTTCACTCGTGCCTTCGCCCTGAAGATTCCCTCCGGCACGTCGGGGGCAACCACCTCGGTGTCCAGTTCCTTGAGACGGTTGAGTTCGTCAGGAAGCGCCTCGACTTCGAGCGATGGCGGGTTTACCTCCGTATTCTCGATCCGGGAGCGAACCTCGGGTGTCCCTCCGATCCGGGCACGAACGGGCAGGGTCTTCCGCACCAGTTCCTTCAGCACGATCTCGACGGAAGGAGGGTATATCCGCTCGACCCGCAATCCCGACGGGACTTCGACCGACCGCTCGGTGAGGGGAATTATCTCTTTTCCCTCCTTCACGCCGGACAGGTCGATCACCGCGGAGATCTCATTCTGCTGCAGGCCGTTGATGAGCGTCGGGGGACCTGCAAGCCGCACGTCCACCTGGCGGTCCACCTTGTTGGTGATGGCCATGTCCGCAGGGATGTTCCGAATCTCGAGCGGAACCGCGAACCCCACGTGCACGTTGCTCTCCCCCGCCACAAACCACCACAGGAGAATGGCGAGGCCAAGCGCCAGAGCCTTTAGGGCCAGGTTTCGCCGGAATATCCGTTTCATGTCTCGAACTGCTCCCGCAGGATCTCTTCCAGTTCCTGCGCGCTTGCCGCCATTCGTATCTTGTTGTCGAAGAACGCCGAGACGTTTCCCGTTTCCTCCGAGACCACGATCGCTACCGCGTCGGTCTCCGCCCCCATTCCCCAGGCCGCGCGGTGGCGCGTTCCCATCGCCCGGGTAGCCGGGGATTCCGCAGGTATCGGCAGGATGACCCGGGCGGTGACGATCCTTTCTCCCCGGATGACGACCGCCCCGTCGTGCAAGGGGGAAAGCGGCGAGACGAGAGAGGCAAGAAGTTCATGGGAGAAGACCGCGTCGATCGTTTTGCCGTGCTCGATGTATTCCGACAGACCCATGTTCCGTTCGAGCAGGAGGAGGGCGCCGGTGCGGGATTCGGCGAGCAGGAAGACCGAGGAAGCGAGGTCCTCGAGGAATGCTGGCCTCCGGGACAGGGGAGGCCAGCCGAGGATCCGTATCCGCCCCATCCGGGCGAGCCCCCTGCGGATCTCGCTCTGGAAGATCACCGCGAGGATGACGATGAACCCCCCGAAAAAATTTCCGACGACCCACTGGAACGTCACCATCCCGATCTTCTTCGAAAGGATGAACACCCCCATGAGGAAGAGAAGCCCGAGCAATATCTCCACAGCGCGGGTGCCCCGGATGAAAAGGAGGATCCAGTAGAAGATGAAGGCGACGAGCAGGATGTCGAGGATGTCCACCAGTCGAACGGCAGGGAGGGCTCCTAGCATTCGATCCCTCCCGCCACAGCGTGCGCCACACGTACCGCGTCCATCGCCCCGCCCACGTCGTGAACGCGAACCACGTTCGCTCCTCCCAGCACCGCCACCGTAACCGCCGCAGCGGTCCCGAACTCCCGGCCGGCCGGCTCCCTCCCCGTGATCCGCCCGAGGAACGCTTTTCGCGAGGGGCCAATCAGGATCGGCTTGCCAAGGTTGCGCAGATCGGAGATGTGACGATGCAGGGCCAGGTTGTCCTCGAACCGCTTGCCGAACCCTACCCCGGGATCGACCAGGATCCTGTCGTCCGGAACCCCCGTGCTTTCCACCGCCACAACCCGTTCATGAAGCGCGTCAAGAATTTCGTCGAACAGCGACCGGTACGACGGGGAGTTCTGCATCGTCTCGGGGGTGCCGAGACGGTGCATCAGGATCACCGCACACCCGGAATCCCGGACGACGCCGGTCATTTCCGGGTCGTCGGCAAGGGCGCTCGTGTCGTTTATCATGCAGGCGCCCGCCGCGATCGCCTTCCTGGCGACGATCGCCTTGGTCGTGTCGACGGAAAGAATCGTCTCCGTGCGTTCGGCAAGCGCCCGGAGGACCGGGACCACCCGTGAAATCTCCACATCGGCCGGAACCGGGGTCGACCCGGGCCGGGTCGACTCTCCCCCGACATCGATGATGTCCGCTCCATCGTTTACCATCTCCAGCCCGCGTTCCACGGCCCGCTCGAAGGAGAGGTATTTCCCCCCGTCGGAGAACGAGTCCGGCGTCACGTTCAGGATCCCCATGATCCGGGGAGATCCTGCCAGGGAAAGCGTGCGGTCTCGGCAGGACAAAGAGTATTTCCGGTTCCGTTGCCGGTCGATGGCCTCGCGCAGGGAAGCGAACGGATCGCCCGTTCCCAAGGGATCCTCCTCCGCGTGGTTCAACTGCGCTTTCGATGAAACGGAAATCAGCAGGACGTCCCTCCCCCGGGCCCACGGGATCCCCCTTGCCTCGAGAAGCGGCGGAAGGGCCGGGGAAATCATCTCCGTCAACGGAACGCTTACGAGAATCGCCCGAAGATCCGAAATGAGACGTTGCGCCTCTGGTTCGGGAACACCAAGGAAAGCAATGCGCAGGTGCGCCTGCTCCGGGTCCGAGAAATGCAGCACCCGGATCATTGCGCTTCTCCCGGAATCAGGCCGGGGAACCGGCTTCGGCGGCGGGCGGCTCTTCCCCTCCGGGCGGGGTCACCAGTTCCTCGATGATCTTCTTGATCGCGAAACCGTCGACGACTTCCTTCTCGAGGAGCGTCTGCGCCACCTTGTGCAGCACGTGGATGTTCGCCTTGAGCATCGTCCTCGCCCGCTCGTAGCAGCCAAGGACGATCTCTTTGACCTCGTTGTCGATGTCACGGGCCGTCGATTCGCTGTAATCCTGGTGACGGCCGAACTCCCTTCCCAGGAATATCGCCTCCTGCTTCTGCCCGAAGGTTACGGGTCCGAGCTTCTCGCTCATCCCCCACTCACAGACCATCTTTCTCGCGATGTAGGTGGATCTCTCGATGTCGTTGCCGGCTCCGGTCGTCAGCTCCCCTCGAACCAGCTCCTCGGCGACACGCCCCCCCATGAGGATCGTGATGTTGTCTTTCAAGTACTCTTTGGAGTAGGTGTGGCGCTCGTCGATGGGGAGCTGCTGCGTCACCCCCAAGGCCATTCCCCGCGGGATGATGCTCACCTTGTGGATCGGATCCGCGCCCGGGATGAGCGTCGCCACGATCGCGTGGCCAGCCTCGTGGTACGCCGTCGAGCGTTTTTCCTCCTCGGGGATGATCATCGAGCGGCGTTCCCGCCCCATCATCACCTTGTCCTTGGCCATCTCGAAGCATTCCATCGAGACGTTAGAACGCCCTACGCTTGCAGCGTGCAGCGCTGCCTCGTTGCACAGGTTGGCAAGATCCGCCCCCGTGAATCCGGGAGTTCCTTTGGACAGAACCTCGAGATTCACGTCCTCGCCCAGGGGGATCTTCTTCGTGTGGACACCCAGGATTTGCTCCCTGCCCTTGACGTCGGGTTTGGGAACCACCACCTGCCGGTCGAACCGGCCCGGTCGAAGAAGCGCGGGGTCGAGCACATCCGGTCGGTTCGTCGCGGCGATGAGGATCAGCCCCTCGTTCGCCTCAAACCCGTCCATCTCCACCAGGAGCTGGTTTAACGTCTGCTCTCTCTCGTCGTGCCCACCGCCCAGGCCAGCCCCGCGATGCCGGCCCACCGCGTCGATCTCGTCGATGAATATGATGCACGGGGCCGACTTCTTCCCCTGGATGAACAGGTCGCGTACGCGCGCGGCCCCCACCCCGACAAACATCTCCACGAAGTCCGACCCGCTGATGGAGAAGAAGGGAACCCCTGCCTCTCCCGCGATCGCCCGGGCAAGGAGGGTCTTCCCCGTCCCCGGGGCTCCGACGAGCAGGACTCCCTTCGGGATTCGTCCTCCCAGCCGCGTGAACTTCTTGGGGTCTTTGAGGAACGCGATGATCTCCTGGAGCTCCTCTTTCGCCTCCTCGATTCCCGCCACGTCCGCAAACGTCATCTTCGTGCCGGTCTCGGTCAGAAGCTTCGCCCGGCTCTTGCCGAACGACATCGCCTTTCCGCCCCCCGCCTGCATCTGCCGCATGAAGAAGATCCATACGCCGATCAGGAGCAGCATCGGCAGCCAGGAGATGAGCAGGGTCATGTACCAGGGGTTGTCGTCGATCGGTTTCGCGGTAATCCGGACGTTCTTGGCCCGGAGAGTCTTGACGAGGTCCGGATCGTTCGGGGCATAGGTGTGAAACGCCTTCTTCGCCTTACCGGAAGATTCGACGTACGTGCCGTTTAACTCCTGCCCCTTGATTGTGACCTCCTTCACCAGCCCGGAGTCGACCGCCGAGATGAACTCGGAGAAGGGGATATCCTCGTAATCGACCTTCTGCGCCTTGAAGGTGTTGAACAGGAATACCATCGCGAGCGCGATGATCATCCAGAGGGCGAGATTTCTGTAGAACTGGTTCAAGATGTCTTGTCTCCTGTCGTTATTTTGACAAACGAGATTCTCCCGAACAGGTGGCTCCGCCTGTTCATGCAGAGATTGTCCTTCTAATTTAGCATGGATGAACCCCCCTGTAACCCGTCTTTAGGACGCAGGTTCCCAGATGTCCGCCCGCAGCACGATCGTGCGCCTTGTCGCAGGTGTCACGGCGGCATCGGCGGACCGCAGGATCCGGGGAATCCAGACGATCCTCCCGTCGGCATCGCACATCACGGGTCTTCCCCACCGCTCCTCCCGGGGAACCTTTCGGTCGATCAGGATCTCCTTTACCTTCTTGTCGGTCGCAAGCCCCAATGGCCTCACCCGGTCCCCCGCCTTGAGCGGCCGGACGAAAAGCGGAAGGCGGAGCAGTTCCGCGTCGAATATGGCCTGCCGTTCGCCCTCCGCCATTTTACGAATACGTCCCGGAGCGATCTTTCCCCTCTCTTCCCAAAAAAAAGAGACGGGGGAACCGGCTGCGACGCCCCCGCCTTCCCGGGCGGGCCGGTTCCACCGATAGATACCTGGACCCTTCATCCTGAAGACGGGTTCCGCGGTCCCCTTCTTTTTTACCGCTTTTCCCCTTTCTTCTCCTCTTCGACTTTTATTCTCCTTCCCCTTTCCTTGCCGCCCAAAACGCGCCTCTCCCCGCCCCGATGTACCTTTTTCCCCTGCGAAGGAAAAAATTGCCTCCTCGTTGCGACACCGTAGCACGTACCCCTTCCCGATGCTCAGGCGGGCCGAGGGACTTCCGGACACGATGAGTCGATCCATCGACCCGAGAAGGCGCTCGCCGGGGGATGTTCCGACCAAACGGAAACAAAGGGTCTGCAGGATCCGTATTCGGAGAAGGGAGGGCAAGCCGCCATAGGCTTTTCTCAAAAACCGTGCGGTTTCCCCGGCAATCCGCTTATTCTCCCCCTTTTTCCCTGTAATACTGCAATTCTTTTTAAACCATTTGTTCGCGTTTATTTCAACGTATTCATCGATTTCCCGAAAACGTTCCCCAAGCGTGAAGATCCTCTTCCTGACGGACTCTCCATAACGTTTGGCAAGCAAAGGGAGAAGAACATGCCTGATCCAGTTCCGTTCGAATCGGGTGTCAAGGTTCGACTTGTCAACGCGATACGGTATATCGTGTTCCTCGAGATACCGGAGAATATCCTCCCTCCAGGTATCGAGAAGCGGCCGTTCAATTCCCTCTTCCGTGGAGCGCGGAATCCCCTTGAATCCCGAAATCCCCGCCCCTTCCAGTAGCCGCATCAGGACGGTCTCGACCTGGTCGTCGGCCGTGTGGGCCACTAGGATCTTCTTCGCACCGTGCTTGTTCCTGATCTCCTTGAGGAACGCATACCGGGTTTCCCGTGCCTTCCTTTCGAATCCCGGCAACCACCGCTCCTTGTCACTCCTGGACGATGTGCGTTCCGCCTTTTTTCGCGATCGGGCTGTCCCTGTTTCCAGAGACAAGCCAAGCTCCCGGCTTAACCTTTCCACGAATTTCCGGTCCTCTTCAGATGCCTTACCCCTGGCCCGATGGTTGAAATGGGCGACGACCACCCAGGGAGAATGTTTGACGACCTGATAGAGAAGATATACGGAATCAGCCCCCCCCGAGACCGCTACGACGTTGACGCCTCGTTTCCCCTTGTTCTTCATAGCGACATTTATATCATTCCCAACTGTTTTTCTCCGGCTTTTTCCGGCCTATCGCGGATTCAGGTAAATTTCAAGATAGGGATCCCTGACGATTCAAATCAGGAATACAGAAAAAAACCAATGAGATGGAAAAGTAATCGCTACCGGAAAGTTTTCAGGAATATTAGGTAAATATTTTCACTTCAATGTGGTTGCTCCAGAAATCGAAATAAGTAACTATCCGTTTTTATTATAATATTTAGACAAACGGCACCGAAATTTTTCAGGCGCAAGACTTGCAGACCTGAAGGTATTTACGAGGACAGAGTTACGATGAACTATTCGGACATAAACGGTTTCCCCCCCTGTAAAATCAGCTCCCCGCTCGATTTTACCCCGGAAGAAATAGTTACCCTCGCCGACCCCATTAACACTCTCTTGAAATGCAATTCTCTCCTCGGTACTTCGGTCGATTTCGAGAATTCGATCAAATCGCTGTTCGACATCGCCGACGAGATCGCTGGAGCGGACCGCTGCGCCTATATCTCCGTGTCGCCGGATGCCAACGACTTCGAAATTGTCGCCAGTCGACGCGTCCCCTCTTGCGAATCCGACGATAAAGAGTCCCTGCTCCTTCCCGCCGCCCTGGCAAGATCGTTCAACAAGGGGATACACCTGGAGGAGGGAAAGGATCCGAAATTTACAAAGGCCTGCAGGGAATGGCAATCAACTTCGCTTGTCGCCTATCCCCTCCGAAGAAACCTGGAATGCGTCGGAGTGCTCGTATTCGGCAAGACGGAACCTCCACCGTTTACCCCTGCACAGATGAAGCTTCTCTGGGTACTTGTCAGCTACGCGGAGAGCCTCGTCTTCCAGAGCGACGCGGTTAAATCCCTCTCGTTCTACGCGTTATATGATCCACTGACACACCTGCACAACCGTCGGTATTTCGATGATCTTCTCGAAAAGGAAATCCTCCGTTCGCGCCGAAACGGCACCTCCGTGTCTCTCCTCACGCTGGACATCGACGGCTTCAAGGCGTACAACACCGCATTTTCCCCTTCCTCGGGCGATATCGCGCTGCAGGAAACGGCCACCATACTCCAGAGCTGCGTCAGGGAGGTCGACACGGTCGCTCGCCTGGGAGGGGACAAATTCGCCATCATCCTCCTGGAAAGCAATGCAGCTGATTCCCGGCTCCTCGCCCGGCGGATAGTCGAACGTCTGGGAAAACACCTGTTCCCCGGTATAGGGAATGTGCGCACCGAGCGGCTTTCCGCAAGCGCAGGAATCTCCGCCTTCCCTTCGGACTCGTTTGACAGGGAAGACCTTTCGCAGAAGTCCGGCCGCGCACTCCAGATGGCAAAACATGAAGGCGGGGGAAAAGTGTGTCTGTACCAGGATATTGCAGACCTGGCGTCCCCGCGTTTCGAGGCTCCCGAGATTCCGGTCCAGAAGATATTCGCTGCCGCCAGGTCCGTCGTCGGTATGGACCGGTTCCTGGAGATCCTTCTTTTCACCGCCATGCAGGGGCTGTCCGCCAGCCGAAGTTCGATCGTTGTCATTGATTCCGACGGCAAATACAAGCTGCGGGCCGCGATCGGGTTCGGAAACGGAGAGGGGCACTTCGGCCCCGGCACAGCGGTTCCCCCAGGGACCGTGACTTCCTGGGTTGCGGAAAAAAAGGAACCGTTACTCGTCACCGGTCAGGCGGATCTCCCGCTCCCGATGCAATGGAAGCGAAACGGGTACGAATGCGACTCCTTTCTTTCCATCCCCCTTCTCGAAGACGGGCGTGTGCTGGGAATCCTTCACCTGACGAACAAAAAGGGAAACCAGCCATTCACAAGGGACGAATTGACATCATTTATGCCCATGGCAAGAGAGATCACAACGGTTCTTTCCCAGGGAATCTCCTTCCGCGAAAATGTGAAAACGTGTTCCTTCGCCATCCTGCAGTCACTCTCCACAGCGCTCGAGGTGCGCTTTCCCTTCCTGTCCGGCCACGGCCGGCGCGTCCAGGATCTCTCTTTACGGGTCGGCAAACGCCTCGGACTCCCCGACGGGGAACTGACCACCTTGGGAACGGCCGCCTCCCTGCATGACATCGGGATCGTCGGCATCCCGGGGGAAATCTTGACCAAGAGCCGGAAGCTTTCCGACAGGGAACTGGAAATCGCACGGAAACACCCATTCCTGGGCTCCAAGATGCTGGAGGGGATCCCCGGCATGGAGGAGTCATGTCGGATTATCCTAGAGCACCAGGAATACTTTGACGGATCGGGGTATCCGTATGGTTTGCAGGGGGAGGAAATATCGGTCGGGGCACGGATTGTCGCCCTGGCAGAATTCTACGACTCGATTACCACTTCCCGCCCCCATCGGGGGGGGTTGCGCCCGGAAGAAGCTCTTCAACTGGTCCGGAACAACATGGGCACCATGTTCGATGAGAGGATCTGCCGTGCGTTTTTCGAGGAAATAAGAGAACTCGTTGGTACCTGACGGCGAAAAACAGGGAATTCAGCCCCGGGGTATTCTCACGCCACGGAGTTGCGGTAGACCTTCCAGTTGATATCCAGGGTCTGTATCTTGTAATTGAGAACCCTTGGGGATATCCCCAGCAGCTGCGCCGCTTCCTTCTGCACCCCACGGGTCGCCTGAAGCGCCCGGATAATCCCTTCGCGCTCCCGTTTTTCCAGATTGAGCGTTTCCCCCCAGGTCATCTCCCTTTCTTCTTGCGGGGATTCCATCGTCAGGCTTTCGGCATCGATCACTTCACCGTCGCACAACAGGACCGCGCGCTCGATCGCATTCTGCAGCTCCCGAACATTGCCCGGCCAGAGGTACGACCGCATCTTCTCGATCGCCTGCGGGGAGAAACCCGTCACCTTCTTCTTGAAATCCACCGCATACTGGTTGAGGAAGAACCGCGCAAGCGGAAGGATATCCTCCCTGCGCTCTTTGAGAGACGGGACCCGCAGGTTCACCACGTTCAGCCGGAAGAACAGATCTTGCCGGAATCGCCCCTCTTTCACCTCTATGCGCAAATCCTTATTGGTGGCTGCCACCACCCGGACATCGACACGGATGCTTTTTCCGCTGCTTCCCAGCCGCTCGAACTCCTGTTCCTGAAGCACGCGCAGGACCTTCGACTGCGTCGTCGAACTCATGTCCCCGATTTCATCCAGGAAAATCGTTCCTTTGTCGGCCTGCTCGAAACGGCCGATCCGAAGCTTCTCTGCGCCGGTGAAGGCCCCCCTCTCGTGACCGAACAACTCGCTCTCCAGCAGGTTCTCGTGCAGGGCAGCGCAGTTCACCTTCACGAGGGGGCGACTGGAGCGTGTGCTTCCGAAATGCAGGTTGGTGGCCAAAAGTTCCTTCCCCGTTCCGGTTTCCCCCGTGATGAGGACCGTTGCAGGGGTGGGCGCGACCTTCCGGATGACGGAGAGAATATCCTTCATCCCGCGGCTCTCAGCCACAAGTGCCCCGCTCTGCAATGCGTTCTGATACGCCGCCTTCTGATAGAACTCGAGTTCTCCGCGCATCTTTCCCATTTTCAGTGCGGTGCGCACCCGGTGCTTGAGATGCTCGACTTCGAACGGCTTCTGGATGTAGTCGAACGCGCCGAGGCGAAGCGCCTGAATGGCCGAATCGACGGTTGCGTACGCGGTCATGAGGATCACTTCCGTACCAGAGTTCACCTCCTTCGCTTTTTTCAGGATATCCACGCCGGTCAGGTCCCCGAGCTTGATGTCGCTGACAACGACATGGAAGAAATCGGTCTCCAGCAGATGTGCCGCCTCTTCCCCCGTGGCCGCCTCCTGGATGCCGTATCCGGAGTCTTCCAGCGACGCCCGCAATCCCGCCCGAAGCGTTTCGTTGTCCTCCACGATCAGGATCGAGTCCGCCATTCCTGCCTCACGGGAATTTTGATTATGAAGTCCGTGCCCTTGCCGGGCTCGCTTTGCAGGTCCAGAACGCCGCCGTGCGCGTGGATGATCTTCTGGGATAACGGCAGGCCAAGTCCGGTGCCCGTTTTCTTGGTGGTAAAGAAAGGAACGAAAATCTTCTCCTCGATATCGTGGGGGATCCCCGGTCCGTTATCGTGAATGGTGATCCGGACGAATTCTTCCTCTATTCCCGAATGGCCGTGTACCATCGGGTCCCTCTTCCGTCCGACGCGCAGGAGGTCGCTGTAGTGACGGGAGATCCCGAAAGAAACCTCCACGTATCCTTTCTCCTCGCAGGCATGCACCGCGTTGGCGAGAATATTGTTTATCGCCTGCTCGAGCAGTCCCGAATCGACCTCTGACCGAAACGACACATCTTCCTGCTTCTTCACCTTGAATTCCATCCCCGGGTACAGGGTGCGGAATCTCTCGACGATGCTCTCTACTACCCTGTCGACCTCCATATGCTTCAGACCAAGTTCCGCAGGGCGGACAAAATTCAGGCACTCCCGGATGATATATTCCACCTTATCGACTTCCCGGGCCATCATGTCGACGGAAGCAAGGAGTTTTTCATTATGCGCCAGGTGATTCTTGAGAAGGCTGCAGTGTACGCCGATGCTGGCTATCGGATTGCGTATTTCATGTGCCAGCCCCGCAGCCATCTGCCCCAGGAGAAGAAGACGCTGTTTCAGGTTCTCGCTCTCTTCCGCCATCTCCACGTGGGTAAGATCCTTGAAAAAGGCACAGATGCCGATTTTGTTATCCCCCTGCTTGAGCTCGGAGAGAGTGAATCCGATGTTCTGGCGGTCGCCGTCCTTTCCCGGGAGTTCCACTTCGACCCGCGTAGGCAGATAGTGCATCGTTAGCGCTTCGCTCAATACCCGGAAGAAGGAGTTTTCCGCTGCTCGCAAATGGATATTCTCCCCCTCGGCAAGCGGGCATCCTTCCAGAATTTTTGCCCCGATGGGGTTGACATAAACTACGGTCCCGTCCAGCTTCAGCGCCACGACCCCGGCTCGAAAACTCGACAGAATCGTATTTCCCAGGCTCATACTCCCCTCGTCAGGAGGGCTCTCCTGTAGAGAAATACTACTCGATGAAGGCAGGGAGAGCAATTTAGAAGGAAAATGTCGCGCCGGGGGAGAAACCGGATTTCATGCCGTTTAATGCCACTGATCGGATTGAAACGTAGTAGGTAACCCCTTGCGAAAGGAAAGGAGAGAGATTGGCGAGATTGAAGGAGGTAACCAGTTGCCCGGTTCCAGGGTCTATCGCAGACACCGTAGCCATTTCACTATCTTTATCGGAAAATATGCCATCTTCTTTAATGTAAATTTCAAAACTGTCCAGATCCGTTTCTGGATTAAGAGGTGTTCCGTTGGTATATTGGGAAGGCTGGTTCCAGGACAAAATCTTCGCAGGGTAAAGTTCCGTACCGCCGTCCGAGGTCCCTCCCCCTCCTCCACACCCGGAAAGGAATGCAACGATAATAACGAAAGGAAGAACCGCGTGAATCCGCCTGAAGGGAATTGCCAACTTGTCCTCCTTGAATACCCCCTGGAATGCTTAAGTAACGGCAAGAGGCGTACCACACAGAAATGTTTTGTTATTGATAAGTTATGAGAAAAATTCCGCAACAGATATTTCAAATATGAAAGTGGATAACAAAATCGTAATTTTGATGAAATGTTAATTGAGAACTCAGCACAGTCGGATAAATAAAAAAACCGCCCGATGAGGGGGCGGTTTTCTGTTAACCTAACTGTCTGATAAATTGGGGAGTTATATAATTCCCGATCAAATTTCAAAAAAATATTTATTCCATCCGTTCTCCACTATAGGCTAACTCGGTTTTGTAATCTGACAGGTATGGAAAGAGCCACATGATAAACCCCTTCTTTGCACAGGCAATTTTCAACTAATGCTGTTTTATTTTGCCATCCACTTGACGGTGCAGGTCAAGAAAACTTCCTCCGCCGTGTCCCGAGCAGTTTATCATATGGGATGGTCAAGTTCTAGCACACCATCCGACTTGTATTTCCGGAGCGGATGCCCTACCGGGCAAATCTTTTCCTCGAAGTCATCGGCGGAATCATCGCTTCCGTGATCATCGTCGTCCTCTGGTCGACCATCTACTTTCTTTTTAAGGTAACTGATGCAGATTCAAACATAAGCATCAAAAAAGCAATGTCTGTTATCAACTCTCGCACTTCATCAATCCCATATCCGGTTGGCGGGAATATTTTATATATTGTCCATTCGTGCATCAAAGATATAAGAAAAAATCCAATCGCCAGACCTATTGAAGCGATTGGCAGGCCAAATTTGCTGAACAATCGATTCCAGAAAGGATATATAGAATTCAAGGCGGGGAGAATCGCACCATAGAAAAATGCCGCGATAATAAAAATATGATCGGCAAAATATCCTGATAAATTGTGAAGATTCATTTCACCCTGCACATTAATATTTTTAATAGCCTCTGCTGTTCCGAAATGAAATATTCTCTGTCCCCAACTTATTTCTTCCCCAAAGCAAACAAAGAAAAATATCGCAAAAAGAATATGAATATTTCTTCTGGGCCGACTCGACTCCTTAAAACAAATGAAAATTGCAACGATGGAACAAATCAGTAATAAAATGGCCTGGGACCATTCTACCAATCCATCTTCCCTTATAATAAAGTCTATTATTGGCGGGCTAAACAATTGGTCCTTAAATCTAATATAAAATAACCCTATAACGATTGAAATCATTATGGTGATGAAAGAATAATTTATGATGGCGTGTTGCTGTTTCTCATACTCTAATGGATTGTATTCCATAACACTCGTTATGAATTTACTCTGTACCAATTTATTCCAAAATACCAACAATGCCGTAAAGGAAATGAATAATACAAAAGAAAATAATCGCAAGACATTTAACTCAAAAAGAGTTGTTTTCCGAACGAGCTCATTTGAATGTGTTAGGCTTCTCCGTAATGGACCGAGAAAAATGAGAACTTTAGGATGAAGCAAAATCGGTATCAATAAAAAGAGCACTGCCAGGACAATCAATATAATCGGTGGTCTTGAAGGCAATAATTGTTGTCTTACTCCCTTGCTCTTCATACTCTTACCTCGATTGATTTTTTCCGGAACAAGAAGGTGTCGAATATGGCAGTCATCGCGATGGAGGAGATCACGATAGACAATTCCACATGTTGGACAGTTTTTCCCGTATCGTTGGTTGACCGTTTCGCCACGTCCGACCTTCCCCCATAAGAACCCACCACATCACCTATCATCGTTTCTTTAACCCCTATAATAGCAACCCCTCTCTCCTGACTCATCGGCCGGAAAAGGGTAAACATTTAATAGAAATTGAACGATATTTTAAGCAGGAGGAAGGGAAAGGGTCATGAAATCGTCCAAAGGGACGACAAAAAGAAGGGTG
>Ga0210060_1000425_pt1 | contig 14705 bp, 23 predicted proteins | sample Joice_CattailNLB_FD_184871 | JGI IMG/M metagenome (GOLD analysis project Ga0210060, IMG submission 184871) | Wetland microbial communities from San Francisco Bay, California, USA, that impact long-term carbon sequestration - Joice_CattailNLB_D2... | ecosystem: Environmental > Aquatic > Marine >...
AACCCACCCGTGAGCAAGTCAACGCCTCGGTACACGAAGATGTGGAGGCATTGGATGGAAGCATGTACCGAGGCGTTGACTTGCTCACGGGTGGGTTCCCATGCCAGCCATTTAGCACCGCAGGACTGCAACGAGGCGCCAGCGACAAGCGGCATCTGTGGCCCGACATGCTGCGCGTCGTGCGCGAGGCGCGACCGCGCTGGGTGCTTTGCGAGAACGTTGTCGGGTTTATCCGGCTGGGGCTCGACACTGTGCTCGCTGACTTGGAGGCAGAAGGCTACGCCTGCTGGCCGACCGTTGTACCTGCTTCAGCCGTTGGGGCACCGCATGAGCGAAAAAGGGTCTGGGTTGCTGCCCACCGTGCTGACGCGCAACAAGACTTCGCAGCGTGCCAAGACTGGCCGAGTGACCAGCGGCCCGAGTCGTGGTGGCCCGAGCTACGGGCTGGAGGACATCCTAGAACAACCGCTCTCCGCTACAACGGCAGAGTGGATGATGGGGTACGAAATCGGATGGACCGAGTGAAGATGCTCGGCAACGCAATCGTGCCAATGGTGGCGTACCAAATGCTTCGAGCGCTGGTGCGCCCTAACATTGGAGCTAAGGCGGGACCAATGGCGGCGCTGACCAAGCATGAGTAACACCACGCTGCAACCCGCCGCCGTTGGGCCTCGCCATCGTATGATCATCTATCTCGCGGAGGAAATGAGGTCATGAAGGAATGGTCGCGGGATGCGATATGTGGTCTTTCCAGCAGTCTCAAAAGAGACTGAGCGGATGCGTCCGTCGGTGACCATACGATAGGCGGTGCGAAGGCTGATATTTAGAAGGCGGCATACCTCGTCGACCCTGTAGCTCGCTTTGCCATCAGCGAGCCCGGCGGAGCGAAGCCATAGGCGCAGCTCCTGCTCGCGGGAAGCGTCATTCGGCTGCAGCATGCCCATGACGCTTCAGCCCCTTCAAGCCCTCGATGACACGCTCGGCATCCGCAAAGGTCCTGATCCTTTCCATGCTCAGTCTCGTCATGAGCCATGCCTCGAAGCCGTGCTCTGTGCGCCATGCAATCTCCTCCCTCAGCCGCTTCACTTGAGCGGATTGCGCCGGTGTGGCGATGGTCGCGTCCATATGCGAGCGGTCGACTGGGGATCCGCTATATGGTCTTCCGATCGGAAATCCTCGCTGTTGGAGGCGGGTGATGAGTTGCCGCGCTTGGCGCCGGCTGAGATGCTTCGTCGATTCGGCGGGCCGTCCCGCGAGCTCTCGGTCGACACATGGAAGGATCAGGTAGCTGCCAAGATAGCCAAGCTTCTCTACCCTGTTGATGGACAGAAAGCGGAATCCTGCATGCAACGCCTTGAGCTGTTTACGAGTTATGGCTGAATCCGGCATCAGGCTGCCTCCTGGTCGGCCGCTATCCCGAGAGATGCGGCATCCGCCCTCGCTGCCCAGAGGATAACGTCCTGGTGGTGGTCGCTGTGTAGCTTTTGCGCGCTTGCCAGCTCGCTAAGAAATCCATATTCCTGGCGCATTCTATCGAGGCGGCTCGATCGGGCGCGTAGAACGCCAATGACGCGAAGACGCCTCCATGCATTCTGCACAGCCTTGCGTCGTGTCCATCCATACCCGACTGATAAACCGGTCAATGCATCGGTAACGGTCCATTTCGTCATGCAGGGCTGTCCATCTTCGTCAGGCACGGAGCGATGAACGACAAGATCCGGATAGATCTCCCCGCCTGTGATTCTCGGGTTATACCCGTTGGGATAGCTGAGTGTTATCGCGCGCTTCATCGTGCACCCCCTGTAGCGGAGATCGCCTGCTGTTTTTGGTTCAGGAAGTCAGAAATTGCCTTCTGCGTTTCCGCGTCTCGGCGCTCGCCGCTCAGGACGCGCGAGACCTGTGTCTCGCTGCGCCCCGTGGAGCGAGCGATCTGCGCCTGGCTCACTCCGGCTGCCTGCGCCAGGGCTTTCAGGCTGGCTCCGTGGGCGTTGGTCGCCTGCATGGCGTCAACGAGCGAGACCTGGCCGTGGCCCGCCGCCATTGCGCATGAAAGTGCCTGATCAGCGCTGTCGATCATGTCCAGCCACGGTTTGCCACTGGCAGCCTGTGCCAGCACATCGATGACTCCTGGCTCGCAGGCACGTCCGACGGCCTGCTGTAGCGCTGTGCGCGCCTCGCCTTCGAGCAAACACTCCATCCACATGCCGTCGGAACGCAGGCGGATCTCGTCGATCTCCTGGAGCATGTCGCGCTGTCCGAGCAGCACGATCCCGAGCAATGGAGCGCGGCCACCATACGACAGCTCGCGCAGCCGCTTGAGACCGCGCAGGGTATGTCGGTTAAGGCCCTGGCTATCGTCGATCAGCAGCACAACAGGGCCGCGATCAGCCGCCTCGCCGAGGATGCGGCGCAGCTGCCGTGAACGGGCCTCGCCGGATCGGCGTGGGCTTTCTGTTTGATCTGTTCGCAAATCAACGATGAGGGCCGATTGGATATCGCCGAGGCTGAGCTTCTCCTTATCGAGACGAACGGTCTCGACGACCTGGGCATTGCGGTGCGCGCGCAAGGCGGCCGAAACAGCCCTGGTTTTTCCGGCCCCGCGTGGGCCGAGAATGGCCACCATGGCCTGCGCGCTGATGGCGGCATCGACCATCGGGCGGACACGGGCGCTGTCGGCGGTTGCCAGGTCGAGCTGGCTCCATGGATCCGCAGGCAAGTTGAAGGCGCGCCTGGTGAGGATGCGGTTCATATTGTTTTCTCCGTGGAAGGGAATCAGCAGCTTGGGACTGCGGGAAACTTCCCACGATGGGAAGCCGAGTTCATATTTTTTTCTCCGTGGAAGGGAATCAGCAGCCAAAAAACATGCAATCCATGTCGTCCCAATAGCGCAGCCAGCGCCTGTAAGCGGCCTGTAGGCCAACGGTAAAAATGGCTATGACTCCGATGCCAAGGAAGACCGGGACGAACACGTAGACCATGGAGATCAGGCTGATAAATAGAGAATTGGTGGAATCTGTCATCGTGTACCTATATGCGTAAGGGTGAGTGCCAACTCGCGAACGGCATCCTTGCGCAGACCCGCATCCTGTACCCTAGCCTCGATGAGCCGGCGGTTATCGATGCTGAGCGGATAGGGATAACACTGATGGAACGCGGTCATCGCAGCATCCAGGCTGGCGTAGGCGCCGGCCTCCAACGGGTCAGGAAGCTCCGCTGCGGGCTTGGCTCGCGGCGGTAGGCTGACGACATTTGTCGCGGCATTGGCCGCCGGCGCGAAGGGGTCGACGCCTGTCATGATCTTCGCGCCTGCCGTGGCGGCGCGCTCGATAGGAAGCTGTGGTTGTTTCCCGCGAAATTCACTATAGGGAATCGGCTGATGCGTGGCGGCCTGGAGACGCTCACCGGTATCCGGGTGCTCGACGATCACGCGGCCGGAGTCATCGAGGGCTCGGCGTGCGATTACTTGGATGCCATGCCAGCGCTCAACCTCATAGGTGATGTTCTCCCACTGGAAACAGCCAGAGCTGTCGAGGGTGCGGCGCACCTCGGTGGCTAAGGTTTCTAGTGGATGCTGGGGGCACAGGCGCGCTCCGCCAACCAGGTTGATACCGCGTACCCATGCGTCGCGGCGGCTGATCGTCGGATCATTGCGGCACGGGCGGGTATTCCAGTCGCCACAGAAGAATTCCGCCAGGCGGGCGTTCAGTGCCGAGACGGTCGTGGTGTATGGTTCTCCCTGTCTACCGAGCAAAAAGAGCGACAGCTCGAAGCGGCGCCAAATCGTTCTCCACCCGGACTCGATGCCGCCCTGGCGCGTGTGCTGATAGGGCTTGCCTTCGATCGTATTGATCGCGAGCCGCCGCAGCAGGTCCCGAGTCGCTGCATACTTTGTCAGCGGCCCTTGGTCGACCCAAAGATCAATCGGAAGACCATGCATCGGATCGCGCAGATCGTCGCGCCGCTCGAACGCGCCGCACAGGAACTCCATCGCATCGAGCCCGGATTCCCCGAGGGCTGAGACGGCACGGGCATAACGATATCCCGTGCACATGTCCCATACGCCGTAGTAAACCAGGCGCAGGCGGTCCGGGCCGAGGGGTTTATTTTTGTAACCCGACCCGGCCCTGTCCGGGCGGTGATAGAGCTTGAGGATGCGGTCCCCGTCCTCGGTGGGTGCGCCGACGGTGAGGTACTCGGACGTGCTGGCGTCGAATTGCCATGCCTGATTCGGGTGGTCGGCATGCAGTTTGCGAGTGCGCTTCTTTTCCTGCCGAAACCCTCCTTCGCGAAGAATGCGGCGGTAGGTGCCCAGGGGAACCTTGGCGGCTTGGGTTGGAAGCATCTGCTCGCCCGTAACCGGATCCTTTGTGGTCGCGACCTCGACGCATAAATCCAATGGGATCGCGCCCTTCGGGGCTTTCGCCATCATGATGGCCAGGACACCTGCCCACTCGCGATACTCCGGGTGATCGGGCGTACGGTCGCGCCCAGGGCCGCGGTGACCGGCGGCATTCAGCCTGCGGTACAGAGTCGCGGCGCTGACTCCGAACTGCTGCGCGGCGCGCTCGATAACGGCTGTCTTGTGCCCGCGCGGGGCGTCGCGCCATTCATCGAGGAGGAGCTGGAAGGAGGCAGTGTCCATCGCCTTTCGCTACCCGTTCCAGTCGTTGTTCATGCGCTCCTGCAGCTGCACCCAGAGATCCTGTAGTAGGGTCGTCGAGCTGCCGAGCGCGTTCTGCATGGCGATGATCACGCGGCGCTTGGCGTTGCCGTCGAGGGCAGTGATCACGCGCCAAAGCTGGTCGCCGTGCTTAGCTAGGTCATCGGCGGTACCGCGAATTGACCTGGCTAGAGACTCTGCCGTTTCCCAGTCGCTTTGGATCTGCGCCTCCGCGATCTCGGCGCGCTTCCTGAAATGCTCCGCTTCCGACTTCAGGAGCTTGGTTTCTTCAGCGACGATCTTTCCCACCTCCAAGGTGCGCTTGCGCAGGGCTAACTTGAGCTGGCGCACGTTCATTGAGTCGACCTGATCGAGAGTTAGCTCTCCTTGCCCACTCGCGATTTGTGCCAGTTCCTCGTCGGTGGTGGATTCAATTAGAGTGATCGCTTTGGTGACGGACTTTTGCGCCATATCCTTGAGTGCAGGCATCTGGATGACTTTTTTATAGACGCCGATGTGGCGGTAGGCCGTGCTCTTGGCGATGCCGAGGCGCTCCAGGATGGCGAGCCATCCCTCTTCGCCCTTGTTCTGTGTGCGCTCGCGGATTTCCGCTAGGCATTTTCCGATCTCGACGTAGGTGGTGGCATGGTGGTGCATGAGCATATGCACCCGGTCGACCAGGATCTCGACCTGCGCGCGCTCAGCGACAATGCAGGCGTCCTGTACGGCGATGTCCGATCCGGGATCGGTGTCCGCTTCTATGCGTGAAATAGTCACTTCGGTCATGAGATTGCTCTCCTTAGTTCATGGAATGGCGCGCGGTGCGCGCAACGCGCCCTATTCGAGATAGCGGAGATGCAGTTGAGCTAGGCTCAGGCGCATGCGCTCACTGATCTGGCTCAGCGACGGGCTGAGGAGCCATCCACCCTTGCCCCGCTCGGCCCAGCCGCCGATCTGCAGATTGCTGAGGGTGCGCAGGATCTGGTCACGGGAGAGCCCCGTCTCCTGAGCCAGGACGGCGATGGCCGCAGGCTCTGGCCAGGTGCGTGCCAGGGCGTGCGCCAAGGTGATGAGCTGCTGCTGGGTATCGTTTCGGTAGCGTTCGGAGGAGGTATCTGTGGGCATCAGTGGGTCCCCGTGATGGTCAGTCGGGTGATGAGATCCACATAATGGCGGTGCGCTACGATCTCGGTATGCGCCAGAATTACGCGTTGCTTTGCGGGCAGCCTGGCGCGCCATGCCTCGTAGTCCGCGCCTGGGATTCCCTCAAGCTGCGCGCGATGCATGGCATTTGCTTCGGCGGCAAGGCAGAGCACCTCCTCTGCCTCGGAATCGATATGTAGCTCAATGTGCCCCTTCGATGGATGGCGAGCGCTGTGCGGACTGGTGCTCATGGCATACGCTCCATCGCGGCCGCCATCACGTCACGCAAACGCTTGGCAGGGCGAAACGCGATCCGGACGGACGGTGGTGCCGCGTATGGCTTTCCGTCCGGTCCGGTGCCGCACCTAGCCAGGCGATGGACGGGGGCCAGGATGCCGATGCCTGGCACCTTGGCGCGGTCGCCCGCCCGCAGGGTGCGGTTTACGGAATCGGTCAGCGCATCGAGGATGCGCCGGACATCTTGGTGCGGAAGCTCGGTCATTTCCGCCAGCTCCGCGATCAAATCGGTCTTGCCGTGCAGGGTGCTCATTGCTGGGCCCCCTGTGCGATCTCGCGCCGATTGGCGATGCTGCGCAGGGTGGTGGCCAGGTCTGCGGCCCTGGTCTCCGCACTAATGTGATCCAGGGCGCTGCAATGATCGTTGTAATTGCGGTACGGCCTGAAGCTCGCGGAGAGTGCGCCGTGCAGATCAGCGACGGCGGCGTACTGATCGGCCAATCGGCGCAGCAGCGCTGGGGATGCTGGACTCATGCTGTCTCCCTCCTGTCTTGGCGGTAGTAGCCGATAAGGCCGGCCATGTCAGGGCGCAGCTGCGCCAAGGTCTCATAGTCGACCGTGCTCAAGCGGTAGTGGTGGTTGGATCTGTGCTGCACGCGGGGGATCTGCAGGCCATGCAGGCGCAGCTCACGCATCAGGGTAGCGACGTCGCAGAGCTCGGCGCGGCGCGAAAGCTCCCAGGTGGTGTGCTCCGCGCCGTCGATGAGAACCTGCAGCAGGGCGGTGACCTTGGGGGAGGTGATGGAACGCGCTCTAGTCGGCATTGTCGGCCCCCTGTGCGATCTCGCGCTCGATGGCCTCGGCCTGCTCCTGCAGGCTTTTCGCGTAGTGCTCCATGCGATCCGCGTCCTGCTGTTCGCGTAACCACACGCGGTGGTCATCACAGTGATCTGAGCACAGTCGCAGTGTGGTCGCCTGGCGCTGTAGGGCGACGGCTTTCTCGCGCAGGATGGCGGCGCAATCAGTGGTTTTCATGATGTCTCCTCGGTCTGTACTGCGATCTCTTTCGACAGGTCGCCGAGCAGGGTGTCGATGAGCTTGTCGACCTCCCCGTCGAGCGGCTCAATGATGAGCCGTTTCGTTCCGCTGATCCGTGGTATACGGAGCTGCTCGCGAAGCTCGGTGGTCAGCCTCCCGCGTGGGATGCTCTCCTCGGTATGGATCAGGATCTTGGCCTTGTCATGGCCGAGGATCTCGCGCGCCCTGGCGACAAGCTCCGGCATCTTCGGCCACAACCATTTGTCCATGTCCTTGCGAAAGCCGATGCGCAGGCCGTGGGCCTCGCGCGACTTCGGCTTGACGAACAACTCAGCGTGCTCCTCGATCAGGAGCGCGAGGCGATGGCGGCTGCCCTTGGTGGTGGCCACAGCGCGCCGGATTGCGGGCAGGTGCTCGCGTTTCGCATGGGTGATTGCGTCTTCGAGTATGGCGAGTCTGTCGCGCAGGATATCCAGATCCCGGCGGTGCTCTTGCGCTTTTAGCTCGATGGAGCGCAGGGTTTTTACGTCATTCATGAGGCGTCTCCGTTATCGGTTTGGGACTGCGGGAAACTTCCCACGATGGGAAGCCGGTTTTTACGTCATTCATGAGGCGTCTCCGTTATCGGTGGTTTGTATGCAGCGAACGGCATTGATCCTGTCCTCGATCTTTGCGATGGCGTCGGTATGCAGGCCGGGGGTGGCGCGCTCCAGGCGCAGCAGGGTGTTGCGCTCTTGCATGAGATTGCGCAGGGTGATGTCTCTATCCTGTGCTTCGTCTGCCCCGGTCAAGGGCCGGTGCGCAGCGCTGTAGCCGAGAGGCGTCTCTCCGCGCGCCCGCGCCGCCTGCTCGCGCTCGCCAGCCGCCTGCGCCTTTCCCGCCTTGCTCCATGCGACCTTGCGCAGCCATCCGTGGCCGTCCAGGGGGAGGTCCAGCTCGCTGCGCTCGGCTGCATTGGCGGCCTCATCCATGGCCGCGGCCCAGATCTTCGGCTCGGCGGGACGAGTCTGGCGCTCCCAGACCACGGATGGGGCAGCGACCAGATCAGCCAGCTCCTCGATCAGGCGCAGGGCCTTTCCCCAGTTGAGCGCTCTCCCCTTGGGTGCGTGCAGCTTCAGGTACCCGATCAGGCGTGTGGCGACGACGTTGGGTAGGCGCGTGATCTGCGCTTCCATCACTCGGCCAGCATCCGGCCCTTGGGCGAAAGAGGAGAGCGCGCCTTTTGAGCCGCACTCGGGGCAGGTGCCGTAGAGCGGGGGCATCACCAATCCCTCCCGCTGCGATCGCAGAACGGTGCCGGTCCCTGCCTGGTCGCGGCGCCCCAGGGTGCGGACATGAGCCGCTGATCGGCGCTCTCGCGGCGGGCATCGCAGCGAATATGCACGCCGCTGCGGAGCATCCAGCGTAACCGGTTGACGATCGCTTGCTCGCTGCGGCCGAAGCGCCGCGCCAGCTCCTCGTGCGTGGCGCCCCTGGTAATCAGCTCCACCAGCAGGGTGTCGTCCTCCCGGCGCCAGCGCATGTGGCGCCTCGGATGTGCTCTGGCGGTCATGAGCCGCCCTCCGCCGCAGCAATCAACTGCTCGTCGGCGAGCGCCAGCAGGGCCGGCTCGCCGCTTCGCGATGCGATGCGTAGCATGCCGATGCCAGACAGGCTTACGGTGGCACCGGCGAGCAGGTCGGCGGCGATCAGGCCGAAGGCCATATCGAGCTTTTCGGCGAGCAGGGCAGTGCGGGCCTGGTTCTCGTCCGTGAAGCCCATGGCGTAGAGGGTGCGCTGGGCCAGGTCGGCCGCGTACCGGTGGATCTCGCGGAGCTGGCACCCGTGTGCGAGCCCATCTAATAAGGAGTGATGCTCCTGGATCATGCCGCACCTCCGCGCTGGCGCGTCCACTCGATCTGCACCGAGCCGATGCGGGTAACCAGGGTCTCGTCGCGTTGGCGGCGGATCATGATGGCGCCGGCAAGCTCCGCGCTGTGCGGAGGCGGGTCGATGAGAACCACGGGCTCGGGATGCCCGTGGTGATAGTCCGTGTGACAATGGGCAGCGAGCAGGCGGCATCCACGATGGGAGAGGTCGGTGCAGACCTGCAGCATCTCGGTTATGGCCGCGAGCAGATTGCGGTTGCTTTTCTGGGTGTCCTGCGGGCCGATGCCTCGGGGCCTGGCCTCATAGCGGATTGCTGTTTCGTACATAGTCGTCTCGTCTCCGTGGGTGGCGGTTGTGGACGGGCCGGCGGCGCTCCGGCCCGGTTTCTGGAAGGGGACAACCTCTGCGCCGAGGTCGGCGCGTAGCTGCTCGATGATCTGGCGCGCCAGTCCGCCATGTGGCGTACGGTCGGTGCGTCCGGCCCAACGGTCGACCGTGGTGTAGACGGTCGAGAGCGGATAGCCGTGGTCCGTGGCCCAGGCAAATAGGCTGGTCCCGCGCTCGCGTAGCTCTGCCTTGATCCGTTTGGCGTCGGATTTAGGGGTATCCTTCTTTTGGCGGGTTGCGCTGTGCGTAATCATGATATGGGAATCATAACCAGAGAACACGACTATTTCAAGAGCAAAGTTCGGAAATGTCCGCCGTGACGGAGCTTCCCATTTGATAGGAAGCCGATTTCTCTGCCATTTTTGCCACGACGGAGGCACGTCCACCGTATCTTTCTGTGTTTCAAGAAATGAGATCTCCCCTATGCCCGATCCTGTAATTGATACGACGTTCGTGGCAGAGATAGTAAAGCTCGGCGCCCTGGCGGTGCTGTTCGGGCTTAGCATGTGGCTGGTGTTTCGCATCGGGCGTGATGTTCTCGCACATATGGCCGCGGTCGAAAAAGACCGCATCAAGGTCGAGCAACAGCTAGCGGAAGCGCTGCTGGAGCACGCGAAAGATAGCGAACGCCAGGCAGAGATGCGGCGCGACATGGGGGAGCAGGGCATTCTTCTGCAGCGGCTGCTGCAGCTGGTCGAGCGACATGGAGTTGAGAATGGTTAATTTATTGGTGGCATAGCTATGACGGTGCATGGTTTATGGGTTGCCCGCGCGCTGCGCGAGCGCGGGCTGATATTACAGTTGCTTCGTGAATCGATCGGTGCGGTGGATACCGTCGCGCTGCGCCAGGCGATGGCCACCCTCGGTACACCCGTGGATCGACAGCACTATGGGCAACATCTGGAATATCTGGAGCAAAAAAATTACATCAGACTGGAGACGAAGACGCTGGGGAGGCTTTCCGTGCAGCTGGCGGAGTTGACGGCGAAAGGCCGCGACCTGCTATTCGGGCTCATGGTCGATAGCGGCATAACGACGGATGTCGATGGTCCTGTTTCCTATGAGCCGTAAGGCCTATGATGCCAAAAGGCGCGCGCTCGCCTTCCGAATCTGGCGTGAGAGCAATCAGAACGAGAGCGAAACACTGCGCCGTTTGCGCGCGGAATATGAATGGCCGCTCTCGCGCCAGACGCTCTACGATTGGCGCGAGGGCGAAGGATGGGTGGCGAGAGCGGCGGCGCTGGAGGCGGGGGAGGCGCAGCGAAAACGCGCGGAGGCATTGGACCGGGCCAGCGTATTGGCATCCCTGGAGCTGCAGCGCCAACGCTATGAGGATTATTTCGGGACGCTTGCGGCGAGCGGCGGGGTGGACACGAAGGCCACCGGTGCCTATGCGAACCTGGCGCGGGTGATCCTTTCGATCCAGCGAGAGATGGACGAGGGCGCCGGCCTGAACCGCTTGGAGGTGGCCATGGAGGTGGTGCAGGCGCTGAGCCAGTACCTGGCCGAGCACTATGCGGAAAAGGCCGGGGAATGGCTGGAGATTCTGGAGCCTTTCGGGGTGGAGCTGGCGCAGCGGTATGGCGGAGTGTTCCGCCATGGCTAAGAGGCCACGCACCACGGCTCGCGAGCGGCGGGAGTTTCTCGATGAGCTGGCGGCCTATGCCGAGAGCCTGCGCCTGCAGATCGAGATGGAGTGCGAGGGCTTCCCGGCTGGGGATGCGCACCGCAAGGGGCGCGTGGCGCGCGGACGCACGGACTTCGGGTTCTTCGTCGAGACCTATTTCCCCCACTACTACAATCCAGGCCACCTGGCGGAGCCGCCGCCACGCAGCAGCCTGCAGCGCTATTTGTTCGCGCGATTGCCGGAGCTGGCGACCAATGGGGACGGCGATCATGAGGCGATCGCCGCGCCACGTGGCGAGACAAAATCGACCACCTGCACCATGGCGCTGCCAATCTGGTGCATCGCCTATGAGCTCAAGCATTATATCCCGATCATCATGGACGCCTTCGCACAGGCGGCCGAGCAGCTCGAAGCCATCAAGGCGGAGCTGGACTCCAACCCACGGTTGCGCAACGACTTTCCCGATGCGACGGGGCAAGGGCGGGTGTGGAAGGAGGGCATAATCCTCACCGCCAACAACATCAAAATCCAGGCATTCGGGGCCGGCAAGCGCATGCGCGGCCTGCGCCATGGCCCGCACCGTCCGGACCTGATCGTCTGCGACGATTTGGAGAACGACGAGAATGTCCGCTCGCCCGAGCAGCGCGACAAGCTTGACCGCTGGCTCAAGCGCACGGTCATGAACCTGGGGCCGCCGGACGGCTCGCTCGATCTGCTCTATATCGGCACGGTGCTGCACCACGACAGCGTGCTGAGCCGCACGCTCAAGAGTCCGCTTTGGACCGGTCGGCATTTCAAGTCGGTGATCCGGTGGCCGGACAACATGGGCCTGTGGGACGCCTGGGAGGCGGCTTTGCACAACAACGGCAAGGAGGCCGCGCGGGCATTTTACGAGGCCAATCAAGCGGAAATGGACGCCGGCGCAGAGGTCTCCTGGCCCGCCGTGCGTCCGCTCTATGCCCTCATGCTGCTGCGGGCGGACGATCATTCCGCGTTCGATTCCGAGCACCAAAATGATCCGGTGTCGCTGGAGGACAACCCGTTTGCCGGTGTCATCGTCTTCTGGCCCGAGCGCCTGCGCGCCTGGATCTTCTACGGCGCTCTGGACCCGAGCCTGGGCAAGAACAACAAGGGGCGCGATCCGTCCGCACTACTGGTCGGCGGATTCAATCGGCTCACCGGCATCGTCGACGTGGTGCATGCGGATATCCGCAAGCGCACGCCCGACAAGATCATCTCCGATGTGATCGAGCTGCAGCGGATCTGGCAATGCCTGCTGTGGGCGGTCGAGGCGGTGCAATTCCAGGAATTCCTGCGTACCGAATTGGTCGCTCGCTCGGCGCGTCTCGGCGTGCCCGTGCCCGCCCGCCCGGTGACCCCGCACACCGACAAGCAGTTGCGCATCGAATCCCTGCAGCCGCACATGGCGAATGGCCTGATCCGGCTGCACCCGAGCCAGAAGACGTTGATCGACCAACTCCGGCACTGGCCGGATGCTGACCATGACGACGGCCCGGACGCCCTGGAGATGCTGTGGAAGGCGGCGTTATCGGGGATGGTCAGGACCTATGAATCGATGCGGCAGGAGAATCTATGAGCGAGCGAACGATCAAGATCGGCGGATTCCAATACCGGCTTCGGTTCGTCAGCTCCCACAGCCTCGACGGAAAGTTCGGGCAGTGCAATTTCTACTCCACAACGATCGATGTCAACGCCCAGGCGGATCCAGAGCAGCAGCGCGCGACGATCGTGCATGAGGTGATCGAGGCGCTCAACTATCACTTCGAGCTCAACCTGAAGCACCGCCAGATCCAGAGCCTGGAGCACGGTATCCACCAGGTGCTGACGGACAATCCGGATCTCCTAGAGCATACCAACTGTGAGCTCTATACGGCTCGGGGGCGCCGCCAATGAGCCTCAGCGATGCCGTCAGGCTCGATGCCTATACCGGTCAGGGCGGATTCGCCTCCGGCTCATATCTGGTGCAGCACCCGCGCGAAAGCACGGAGAAGTACCAGCGGCGACAGGATCTGGCGGCCTATCCGAATTACGTACGAAAGGTCGCGGACGCCTACCTGGGCGCGCTCTACCGGCAGCCGGCCAACCGCAGCGGCGATGCCGCGGCCTGGCAGGCGCTGCAGGGCAATGCGGATGGGGCCGGGGGGCAGATCGACGACCTGATGTCGCGCGCCGGGTTGCTGGCGCAGCTGCTCGGGACCGTCCACCTGGTGGTGGACCGGCCGCAAGGTGCGGCGGGCACGCGCGCAGCCGAGCAGAAGCTGGCGCCCTACGTGGTGCTGCGCAAGCCGTCCGAGGTTGCCGCCATGACGCTAGACAACCTGGGCAACGTCGGGCGCGTCGTGTATAGCGAGCAGATCGATGGCGAGCCGCGTTACCGCGGGTATGGGGCCGATGGCTGGTGGGTCGCCAAGGACAAGGAGGGGGCGGACCGCATCGAGGAAGGTGCCTACAAGCTGGGCCGCCCGCCCGTGCACCGGCTGCATTCCACCCGGCTGCTGAATTTGACGGATGCCGTAGCGGCTCCCTGGCTGGACGGCGTCGTGGCCGTCAACCGCGACCTGTTCAATCTGTGGAGCGAGCTGCGCGAGCTGTTCCGGGCGCAGACCTTCTCGGTGCTGGCGATGCCGGTAGGCTCTCCGGAGGAGCGCGAGAAGCTGCGCGAGCAGGGGATCGTGATCGGCACCGATAACGTGCTGCTCTATGACCCGGCGGGCGGAGCGAAGCCGGAATACGTCGCGCCACCGGATGGCCCGGTGGAGCGGTATCAGGACCAGATCGATCGCACGATCAAGCGCATCTACGAGCTGGCCAATCTGGAGTTCGTCGGCGGCGTGCAGCAATCGGGGGTGGCGCTCGCCTTCCACTTCCAGGCAGCTAACGATGCCTTGGGGCTGCAGGCCCAGGAATTGGAGCGCGCGGAGATGGCGATCGGGCAGCTCGCCTGCGCCTGGCGGGGTGCGGACTGGAATGGACGGGTAGTCTACCCTCGCGCCTTCGACACCTCGGCCCTGGAGGACGAGTTGCGCAACGGGATGGATGCCTTATCCCTCTCCATCTCGCCCACGTTCGGACAATTGTTGAAGGCGCGCTTGGCGCGGCGGATGCTCGGCGAGGCGGCGAGCCCGGCGCAGTGGGAGCAGATCGACCGGGAGATTGAGGCCGGAGCGGATGAATATGGCGATCGAATCGCCCGTGAGGCGGGAGGAAAAAATGGAAATACAGTCGATCAGTAAACGCGGGAAGGCGGAGTTGATCGCCCACGAGGGCGTCGTGCTCTCACCCTATCTGGATGTGTCAGGGACCTGGACGATATTTATCGGCCATACGGCCCACGCCGGAGCGCCAAATCCGGCATCCATGCCGCGCGGCGAAGATCGGCCGATCAATGAGGCGCTGGACACATTCGATCGCGATTTGGTGGCGTTTGAGCGGCGAGTCAGGGACGCATTCACCAGGCCGATCTCCCAGCCGCAGTTCGATGCTGCGGTGAGCTTCGACTACAACACCGGGGCCATCGATCGCGCCACCTGGGTGCAGCGGTATAATGCCGGCAACTTGTCATCCGCGCGGGATGCCATCCTCTGGTGGAACAAGCCTGCACAGGTCATACAGCGGAGACAGGAAGAATGCGCCCTCTTCTTCGATGGCATCTATACTGGTAGCGGCAAGACGGCGGTATGGCACGCCGATGCGCAGGGGGCCGTGCAATGGGCGAAAGGGCGC
>Ga0210060_1000427_pt1 | contig 14622 bp, 18 predicted proteins | sample Joice_CattailNLB_FD_184871 | JGI IMG/M metagenome (GOLD analysis project Ga0210060, IMG submission 184871) | Wetland microbial communities from San Francisco Bay, California, USA, that impact long-term carbon sequestration - Joice_CattailNLB_D2... | ecosystem: Environmental > Aquatic > Marine >...
ATCATACTGAAAACTGGCCAGTTGATCTTTCATATCCCAGCGTACAGCACCGGCCAGCTCTCCCCAGATCTTTACTTCAGCTACATCTACCATCCTGGATCATCTTTTGAATTTTCTTTCTTACTTCGTGCACGCTCCTTTCTGTTCTTTTGAAGCCTGGCGTATTCAAGAGGACTAATCTCCCTGCTAACCTTAAAAACGTCCATTATATATAACAGATCCAATATACGTAAGACCTGAATCAGGCTGTTTAATGAGACTTTTTTACCTCGCTCCAGGAGGCTGAGCGTAGAGCGGCTTATACCGGCGGCTTCCGCAATATCATTCTGCGATCGGTTTTGATTTAATCTGTGATGTTGAATAAAATTTCCTATTGTCTCCATCAATGCCTTATCACTCATGGATAGCCATTCTGTGTATGAGTTTTCATTCATTAGCGGGCATATTAAGATTTATTGTATGAATATTCATTCAATTATAAATATTAATTTTAATAATAGCAACTTATTACTGAATGATTTTTCTCCAGAAAGGAATAAAAAGTACTCACATCTGGATAACAGCACTTTCTAAAGCATATGTAGATAATGAATTACCGGCATTATTTTAGGAGGTAAATGACCGAACTCAGATAAAGCCATTATTCACACTTATGCATGGGGTTATAGTTGTAGGTCAGAATTAAATATGCTATATTTAATTAACTTTGTTTGCCCAAAAGAGCCGCTGTGGAATAAGAACCCAAATCTGGTCAAAATGTGACCGACATGGCGAAGCTGTGTAAAGTTAACATCCACTCGAATGGAGATTTCATCAACCTTTCCTTTTAGTTAGTGAAAAATTATTGCTGCAATTATTGAATTTGCATCATTAGCAATGGGTGACTGTATAGTAATCTTATTAACTATCTCTAAGGACGTACTCGATACAATTTTGGCTATTCTAGGAGGTATTGTGGTTATTGGTGGTGCAATTTATTGGCTTGCATCCTTAAATATAAAGACAAATCGTAATGAAACAGAAATAGAGGGAGTAAAGGAAAAGATCTCAAAGATTGGTAATATTGAGAAAATCGCAGAAAATAATTCAAGTGATTTGACTAGTCTGAATGTTAAAGTTTCGACATTGACAAATTATTTAGTAAGGATTATGTCAAAGATGTATCCCGATGAAAGTATTGACGCAATAGTTACTGCAAGGAGCCCGCTACAACTAACAGAGCTTGGACAAGAAATTCTATTCGATAATTAGAATGGTTTCTGATAATGATTCATTCAATAAAATAAAGAATTTCATGTTTGAGAATCCAAGTTTTAAAGGAAACGAAATCAGTTTAAGTACTATTGTTCAAGAATTAGGTATTTATTTAAGGGACATAGTTATCCAACATCAAAAAGACGATCCCAATGTCCCAGATCCGCTACCTGATAAAAATGATTGATTCTAATCCTCTTTAAGTAGGATTAATGATTTGAACCCGACCCAAACGATCGGGTTCTTTTTTTTCCAATAAATAGTATAACTATACATAACCATACATATAATTATTAAATAACATTATATGCTTAACTTCGCCAAAACTGCTCAATAAGATGATACTGGTTACCGGCGGTACGGGACTGCTTGGGTCGCACCTTTTGCACAAACTGGTGCATGATCACGGCGAGGTGACTGCCGTGAAACGCCCCTCCTCCGACCTGGCGGAGGTAAAGCGTGTGTTCGGATACTATACGAACGGCACCGCCGAACAGGCATATCTTTTTGAACGCATCCGGTGGATCGATGGCGATCTGCTCAACCAGCTGGAGATGGAGCAGGCGATGAAGGATATGGAGCAGGTTTACCATTGCGCCGCCATGGTTTCGTTTCAGCCCCGTGACCGCCAGAAGATGATCAGGTTCAATACTGATTGCACTGCATCCGTGGCGCAAGCCTGCCAGGAATCAGGAGTGAAAAAAATGGTGCATGTATCCTCCACTGCGGCCATCGGCAGGCCTCCCGAGGGCGCTCCTGCGGTGGAATCGATGATCTGGTCGCCATCCAAAACAAGCACCGGCTATGCAGTATCCAAGTTCAAATCGGAGATGGAGGTATGGCGCGCCATGGAAGAGGGACTAAATGTAGTGATTGTCAATCCCTCCATCATCCTGGGGCCCGGTTTCTGGGAGAGGGGCAGTTCCTCTATGTTCAGCCGTGTGGCAAAGGGATTGAGATATGCTGCTCCGGGTGTTACCGGGTATGTAGGAGTGCAGGATGTAGTATCGGCCATGGTCCGGCTGATGAATTCAGATATTTCGGGGGAACGCTTTATCCTCAGTGAGGGTGATTACTCCTACCAGCAGGTGTTCGGGATGATTGCTCAGTCGCTGGATCTGTCCAGGGATATGAAAAAAGTGAGCCCCTCCCTTCTCCGCAACCTCTCCCGGATCGACTCTTTTGCAGCCATGTTCAGGGGATTGCGGCTGATCACCTCCGAACATGTGCGCGCAGCATTTGGTGAGGTCCGCTTCTCTTCCGAAAAGATCAGGAAGGCCATCGGGATGGAATTTACGCCCGTCGAACAGGTGATAGGTGGGATAGCCGGACAATACAGGAAGGAGTTTCCTGTTCAGTAGCGAACCCGAAGGACCAGGCAACCCCCCTCCCTGAAAACTTTGTGAAAACCCCTGGAAGCCGGGAGGGGGATTGGATGCTAACACTGATCTGGTTGTATATGTCTCCCGGTGTTGAATATCAGCATTCACATCCAAAAAAATATCCCGATTATTAAACTTTTCTGCTATATTTGTTGCCCGATAACCAACAATTAATCAGTTAATCAGATAAAACGCAGACAATGAAAATTACAAATATTGTAATCGATGTGATTCTTGGAGCGGCGGTAATCGTATTATTCGTTTTCCAGTTCTCCGGAAATGAGGCGAAAGAGAAAAGTGGTGCGAAATCAGATGAATCTGCAATGGCAATACCCGGTGAGGTCAGCATCGCCTATTTTAATATGGATTCGGTGATGGCGCAGTGGGACCTCTATTTCGATTACCAGAAGGAACTGGAGAAGAAACAGACTGAACTGGAAGCAGACTTTTCAGGCCGTACCGAGACTTTCTACCAGAGTGTTCAGGATGCACAGTATAAGATCCAGAAGGGACTTGTAACCCGCACCGAGGCCGATCAGCTTCAGCAACAACTGCAAACAGAGCAGCAGAATCTGCAGAATCTGCAGGACCAGTATGCCGGTCAGCTGCAGGAGGAGGGTATGGTCAAGAACCGTAAGATGCTCGATATGATCGAAACCTATGTGGCTCAACTGAGTGCAGAACAGGGTTATGACTATGTCTACTCCTATTCTTTCGGCGGGAACCTGATATATGGTGCCAAACCTTTTGACATTACCCCGCTTGTTGTAAAGGGACTGAATGAAGAATACAAGCCGGGGACTGATATAGAATAATGGGATTTGCCGATGCATACCTGCTGAAGGCCGGTTTGCGTAAGGCGCTGATAGATCCGGCACCCCATACCGATCTTAAAATAACCGTTACCATACCGGTATATAATGAATCCGGGCTCGAAAGATGCCTGGATTCTCTTTTTCAATGCAGTTGTGGAACCGGTACGGATGACCCTGCCGGTTTTCATGCCGAGGTACTGATCATGATCAATGCCCCTTCAGAGGCACCCGGTACCATCCTGGAACAGAACAGGATCACACTGGAGGAGACGCGCAGGTGGATTGAAGCACACCCCCACCCCTCCATCGACTTCCATGTGTGGCTGGATCACTCTTTCATTAAGAAGGAGGCGGGTGTGGGAATGGCGCGAAAGATCCTGATGGACGAAGCTGTTCGTCGCTTTAATATGCTTGAGCGGCCCGGCGGGATCATTGCCTCCATGGACGCCGATGCTATCGTGCAATCCAATTACCTGGAGGCCCTGGTGCAACATTTTCAGCGAAGCGATTCAGCCGGTCGAATTATAGCAAGTTCGGGTCCCGATGGATGTGCGGTCCGGTTCGAGCATCCGCTTGTGGGTGGACCGGGCAATTCATTTTCGGATGAGGAGTTTTCACCTGAGATATACAGGGCCATCACACAGTATGAGCTTCACCTGCGCTACTACCTCCAGTCAGTCCGTATCACAGGTTACCCCTATGCATACCATATGGTTGGCTCCGCCTTTGCGGTCCGGTCCGATATCTACTGCATGGAAGGTGGCATGAACAGGAGAACAGGCGGAGAGGATTTCTACTTTATACAGAAGGTGGCCCAGCGGGGTCACTTCAGCCAGTGCAACAGTACCTGCGTGGTTCCCTCACCCCGTCCCTCCGACCGGGTTCCATTTGGAACTGGGCCTGTTGTAAGCAAATTAATGAAAAGCGAAGATGTGTTGAAAACATATAATTCAAGGCCCTTCGTAATGCTGAAAAGACTCTTTGAAGGCATCATTAATACCGGAAATCTTAACGAAAAAACTCCGGAACCGCTGAAATCGTTCCTGGTGGAGCAGCAGTTTGATGCAGCACTGGAGGAGATCAGGAGCAACAGTGCCTCCTCGGAGGCATTTCGTAAACGGTTCTGGCGCTGGTTCAATATGTTCCGTATCCTGAAATTCATCCACTTTGCAAGGGAGCGGGGGTATCCCGATGTACCTGTCGGTGAAGCCGCATCTGAACTGCTGCGTATGATTGATCCGGAAAATTTAGGGATCCCTGCAGTGGGATATGATCTGAAAAAGCTCCTGCTGATCTTCAGGATGCTGGATGTGAGATGATTATTTCTCCTTATCCGCCCGCTTCTTTTTCTTGTCTTTCTTTTCGTTGATCACTACGAACACATCCTCATCGGGCTTCTTCATCAGGAACTGTTCCCGGGCGTATTTTTCCAGGTTCGCCTTGTTGGTGGTGAGCTCATTCAAACGTGTCGAATCTGTCTTGATCTGTTCCTCGTAGAACTCCCTGTCCTTATCCAGCTGCCTGATCTCCGAGGACATCTTCATCCTGTCCACCATATTGTTCTGGTCGAAGAAGAGTATCCAGATTGCGAACAGCGAAATGGCCAGTACATACTTGTTCCTGAGCCAGGGCCACAATTTCGTAAGAAACCGTTTCATGCGATAAAAATATAGAAAAATCCTACTCCCTTTATCCCCTTCCCATACAGACTATCAACATATTTTCCAATCCCTTTATGAAGAAGGAGGGGAAAAATACAGCCGGAAATGGAAATAAAAAAGGGCCCCTTAGCTGCGTAAGCAGGTACAGGGCCCGTTTTATTTACCATTGTAGGCTCTCCTTACTCCTTCTTCATAAAGGCGTACCTGTAGTCTTTCGGGGGTATAAAATTCTCCTTAATGGTCCTGGGTGACACCCACCGCAGCAGGTTGATCATGGAACCGGCCTTGTCGTTGGTCCCCGATCCGCGGGCGCCTCCGAAGGGCTGCTGTCCCACCACCGCACCGGTCGGCTTGTCATTGATATAGAAGTTGCCCGCACAGTTGGTGAGTTCTTTCGTCAGCCACTCAATGGCATAACGGTCCTGTGAGAAGATGGCCCCGGTCAGGGCGTATATGGAGGTTCCGTTAAGCACCTCAACAGTCTCCTTTATCTGATCATCCCTGTATACATAGATGGTCAGCACCGGTCCGAACAGCTCCTCTTCCATGGTGACGTATTTGGGATTGGTGGTCAGGATGACCGTGGGTTCAATGAAGTATCCCACCGATTTGTCACAACCGCCCCCGATGATCACCTCTGCATCTTTATCCTTTTTGGCCCTGTCAATGTATCCCGACAGTTTGTCGAATGCTGCCTCGTCGATCACCGCGTTGAAGAAGTTGCTGAAATCCTCTGGCGGGCCCATCTTGATCCCCTTCATCATCTCCTCCATCATTTTCCTTACATCGGGCCACATGCTCTGAGGGATATAGGCCCTGGAGGCTGCCGAGCACTTCTGGCCCTGGAACTCGAATGCACCCCTGACCATGGCCACAACCAGTGCCTGCCTGTCGGCTGAAGGATGGGCGAAGATAAAATCTTTTCCGCCGGTCTCTCCCACGATCCGCGGATAGCTCTTGTATTTGGCGATATTGCCCCCGATGGTCTTCCACATCTGCTGGAACACCTCGGTGGACCCTGTGAAGTGGATACCCGCAAAATCGGGATGGTTGAAGATCTCGTTCCCGGCCACCGGCCCGGAGACGAACATCAGGTTGATCACACCGGCAGGTACACCGGCCTCCACGAAGGCGTCCATCAGCACCTTGGCCGAGTAGATCTGGGTGTTGGAACATTTCCATACCACGGTGTTCCCCATCATGGCAGGAGCCGTAGGCAGGTTCCCGGCGATGGATGTGAAATTAAAGGGAGTAAGCGCAAATACAAAGCCCTCAAGGGGGCGCTGTTCAACACGGTTCCAGATCCCTTCCGATGAGACGGGCTGATGCTCGTAGATATCGGTCATGAACTTTACGTTGAAACGCAGGAAATCGGCCATTTCGCAGGCGCTGTCTATCTCAGCCTGCATCACGTTCTTGGACTGGCCCAGCATGGTGGCTGCATTGATGGTATCCCCGTAAGGTCCGGCAATTAGTTCGGCGGCTTTGAGAAAGATGGAGGCCCGGTGTTCCCAGCTGAGCGCGGCCCATTTCTCCTTCGCGTCCAGAGCGGCCTGGATAGCCATCTGCACGTGGCTGGCATCACCCTTGTGGAAATGACCAAGGAGGTGTTTCCGGTCATGGGGAGGATAGATGGGCACCAGGTTGTTGGTCCTGATCTCTTTCCCTCCGATGATCATGGGAATATCCAGAACCTGCGATCTGAGTCTCTCGATCTCCTCTTTGAGCGTTTCACGTTCATGGGTCCCGGGTGCATAATTTCTGACCCTCTCGTTGACAGGTTCCGGAACTCTAAAAATACCTTTTGGCATGACTTTTATGTTTTTTTAACGATGTACAAGAAAGTGCTTTTAAAACTTAAAAACATTGGATTTTATCATATTTCAACCGAAAAGGAAGACCGCGGAAATGTTGCACAACAGGAAACAGGTAAAATGAGGTAAAACGATATGAACAAAACCAATTCCATTATGTTATTCATAATGAGTCTTAATAACAATATGTTAAACAATTAAAACCCCAGATAAAATGTCATTTACATTACCAAAATTAAGTTACGATTATAATGCGTTAGAACCTTATATTGATGCCAGGACAATGGAAATTCATTATTCGAAGCATCATGCAGGCTATACCGCCAACCTGAATAAAGCGGTTGAAGGTACAGCGCTGGAAGGTAAGTCCATCGAACAGATCCTGGCGGGAGTATCTGCCCAATCAGCTGCTGTCAGAAATAACGGCGGTGGATTTTACAATCACGGCGTCTACTGGTCGATCATGGGACCGAACGGTGGAGGTGAACCCACTGGCGAATTGTTGAGTGCCATCAATGGTGCTTTCGGATCGTTTGCCGATTTTAAATCCAAGTTCAGCACAGCTGCCGCCACCCGGTTTGGCTCTGGCTGGGCATGGCTGGTGAAGCAGTCCGACGGATCGCTGGTGGTCAGTTCTACTCCCAACCAGGACAACCCGTTGATGGACCTGGCCGAGGTAAAAGGGAACCCTGTTCTGGGTATCGATGTGTGGGAACATGCCTACTATCTGAAGTACCAGAACCGCAGGCCCGAATATATCGAAGCCTTCTGGAACGTGATCAACTGGGACGAGGTCGCCAGGCGTTTCAAATAGAAGACGTTGCGATTTTTTTATCAGGTAAATCGTTGAGGCGCCCCTGCCGGGCGTCTCTTTTTTTTGCCTTCGCCCGAAGGATCTTCAACTTTGACCAGGATCCCGGTCAGGGTGCCACCGCTGCGGCCTCCACTTCCTTGAAAACCCGGGTGAGGTTCCCGCCCCAGATCTTCTTGATCTCCGGTGCCGTGTATCCCCGTCGTACCAGCTCCAGATCAAAGTACCTTGGGCAAAAGGACAAGTACTTTGATTACGCACGAAAGAAAAAGAAACCCTGGAAGGACACAGTCAAACGTACCCGGAGTCTGCTACATCTCTTGGATAAGCTAATCTACGAGCAGAAAGAAATGTTTGAGACAGGTACTCACTCCGTTCCCAACAAGATCGTATCCATTGCAAAAAGCTATGTACGCCCTATCGTCCGTTGGAAGGAGGTCAAAAAGGTGGAGTTCGGAGCCAAGGCAAACATGATCCAGGTGGATGGAATCAACTTCATCGAGCACCCCAGCTTCGATGCCTTCAATGAAGGAATCATGCTGCAAGACTCAATCTGGTATAGCCGGTCTTTGTTTGGCAAGATTACGCACATATCGGCAGATGATATCTATGCCACCAATGCAAACCGGAAGTGGTGTACTGAGCGATAAATCGCTACCAACTTCAAGCGCAAGGGCCGGGCAGGAAAATACGAAGATCAGCGGCAGGTTCTGGCAGCTGAGCTACGCAGGGAGAGGGCCACCCGGATGGAAGGCAGCTTCGGCACAGAAAAGCGGCATTATAGCGAAGAATCCGGGCTCGAAGGGGTCAATATGATCCGAATTATTGAAAATATCGCCTATTTTACGAATATCCGTACCCATGTGGCTACACCCGAAGATAACAGCTACATTGAATCTCTGCACTGCCTGCTGGAAAAAGAACTCTTCCAACGATATGAGTACTCAAATCAGTACCAGGCAAAGTTATTGATCGCAAACTATTATGCTTTTTACAATACCATGAGACCTCATTCGGGTATCGGATGCAGGTCTCCAAATTATGTGTGGAATGTATATTTTTCCAGGCATCCGAACGATAAACACTTAATAACAGAAGCGGAGAATATGTCAAGTATGGCTTCTTAAAAATCTCTCCAATTAACAGGGGGTCGCTGCATTCATCTTGCGTACCACGTCCTCTCTTTGAAATATAAGACATGTATCCAATGTATCTTTAAGAGCATCTGCTGGTGTCATTTTCATTTCACCGGTTTTCCTGTATTCTATTTCCTGTAGCGCAAAAGAATCATAACTCCTACTAACAATACTGATATCTTGAATATTCTCAGGCAGCGCATTCGAATTTCATTCCGTACCCATTACGGACAGTGTTGTTAAAATGCCTTTAACAAGGTTTTTAAAAATAATTTATTCACTTATTAAAATAATAGTCATGAAAACAATTATCAGGTTCTTTACAATTAATCGACAGACATTGGGAATAACTATACTAATTCTTCTGATCGGACTTTCTTCCTGCAAAAAGGAAGATGATGCGAACATGAACGGGATGATCAGTTATTCAGGAACTTTTACGAAGTCTTCAGAAGCGGTAATAACATCTGCTTCAGGAACTGCTACTGCAACATTTGATCCGGGTACAAAGGTATTATCTTACAAATTGACCTGGAGTGGTTTAGGATCGAATGTTGTAAATATGCATCTCCATGACAACGGGCCGGTAATGACAGAAATTACAGGATTCCCGAGCTCAACAAGCGGAACTGTCTCAGATACTGTAACATTATCAACTTCCCAAGCAGCCGATTTGGGAACGGGAAAGATTTATGCGCAAATACATACCGTTAATTTTCCTGCGGGAGAGATTAAGGCAACCCTTTCAAAAAGCAGCAGTAGTGACCCAGGAGGTGGTTATGGTTATTAATTATACCTCATGCCTCGCCCCGGTCAATTAAACCGGGGCTTTTTGGCTAATTTTATTTTGAAAGCGATATTGAATGATACAAAATTTCGTAGTTATTAAACAGAAAATCATAAGATGAGGATAAAAGCTAAAATTTTGGTTGCAGGGATTACCTTTCTTTTATGGGGTTGTATAAATATGGCACCTGAGACGTTCGTTGAAGATCCGGGTGCGGATAATTGTACACCGCAGTTCCCTGAAATGAATATCACTTACGAAAACTATGTAAAAAATATTACAACACAGTATTGTATTGAATGTCATAACGGCGGAAATTCACCCGGGCCCGGAGACTTTACCAGTTATATGGGCTTAAAAGCTTATACTGGTGATAACTTTTATTATCATGTTATACAGGATCAGGCTGATATGCCCCAGGGTAACGCTCCATTGCCAAAATCGATGAGAGATTCGCTGTATATATGGATACAAAACTGTGCTCCCGAAAAATAACAAAAACAGACCAAATGGATAGAATATTAATAACCGTCTTATTACTTGAAATAAGTTGGATGGTGCAAGCCCAGGTCTATAAATCACAGGATGTGATGCTGAGTTTTTTTTCAAAAGCTCCGATTGAAGATATTAAAGCGGAAAGTAAAAAGGGCGTTTCAGCAATTAATTTCGAAACAAAATCCATCTACTTTAAAGTAGAAATTCGTTCGTTCGAATTTCCAAAAAGATTGATGCAGGAACATTTCAATGAAAATTATCTGGAAAGCAGTAAATATCCTTCTGCAGAATTTAAAGGAAGTATTAAAGGGATTGTTGATCCCTCAATGGATGGCGTTTATCCGGTGGCAGTTCAAGGCGACCTTAATATTCACGGTGTGACCAAAAATTACAAGGTCAACGGAGATTTTAAAGTTGAACAGGGAATTATAACAGGGAAATCAACTTTCCAGGTGAAACTGGCTGACCATCACATTAAGATACCTTCCATCCTGAATAATAACATTGCAGAGATTGTTGATATCACAGTTGTAGTAAATTATAATGCTACTGCTCAATAATAAATATTAAACCAGTAACAGTGTAAAGTTATAGAATTATGGTGAAACCTATTAGCCTTGCATTTTTCGTTTTCTGTCTGCCTTCGCTGCTGAAAGCACAGGACGATTTGAGCACGCTTTTTGATGACACCGGCCAAAGTGAGGAACATTACCCGGTAATTGCCACTTTTAAGTCGCCGCACATTATCAACGGGCAATCAAACGAAACCATGCATAAATACGATTTGTTATTTGTTGTCATGCATCGTTTTGGTGACATTGCCGGAACTTTCGGAGGGATCAGGACCTTCTACGGCCTCGATAATTCTACGGATATTCTAATCGGCTTTGATTATGGTTTTACCGGCAAGTGGAGCATTGGGACCGGAAGAACAAAAGGATCACCAAATGGTGTAAATTCTGATCAGAAACAATTATTCTATCTAAACTCAAAATACCGGTTGATACATCAAACGGTTGATAACCACATTCCTTTTTCTTTGACCTTGTTTGGGAATGGCGTTGTTTCAGGAATGGATATTTCAGATAGAATTACCTCCGATGCAGCTTTTCAGAAATTTAGCGATAGAATGAGTTTTACTGCCCAGGTAATTATTGCCCGAAAATTTAGTGATAACCTGTCGCTGGTAGTATCCCCAACATACATTCGCCGGAATTTTGTAACGTTTATGGATATGAATAACCTTTTTGCTCTCGGTTTGGGCGGAAGGATGAAATTTAACCGAAGGATGGCTGTAGTTGTTGATTATTTTCTGAGTTTTCGAAGTCAGGCAAGTAAAGATTATTTTTTCCAACAAAAGGGATTCCGGTTCTATAATCCGTTGGGTATAGGTCTGGAGATTGAAACCGGGGGACATGTTTTTAATCTCATTTTCACCAACTCTACAGCGATTCTTGAAAACCAGTTTATCCCAAGTACAAGCAGTTCGTGGGCAAAGGGAGGGTTTCGCTGGGGATTCAGCATTTCGCGAACATTTACTCTGCATAAAAAATCAAATTTATAAAATGCAATTTAATTCATTAAATACAATAGATTAAATCAACCGATTTGATGATATTGAACTAAAACAATATATAGGTTGCTTTATATAACAGGTCAGCTGAACAAAGCAGTGGCAAATTCCGTTATGATCGGTAACTTAATATCGTATTTCCATTTATGGAGGGAAAAGATTTACAGCGACTTATCGATGGTTGTATTGAACAAGACCGACAAAGCCAGGAATTGTTATATAAAAGATTTTATGGGTTTGCCATGAAGATTTGTTTGCGATATGCTGCTAACCGATATGAAGCCTCCGAAGTTCTGAATGATGGTTTTTTTAAAGCCTTTACCAACATTGAGAAGTATGATAAAAGATACCCGTTTAAGTCATGGTTAAGCAAAATAATGTACAATTCTTCTATAGACTATTATCGGGCGAATTTAAGATGGTCGCAACTGGCAAGTCTTGACAAGTCGGATTACGTGATGAAAGAAGCTAACATTGAGCATAAACTCGGATACGAGGATTTGCTTGCTACAATTCAGCGACTTCCACCTGCTTACCGACTTATTTTTAATTTATATGCTATTGATGGCTATTCTCATGAAGAAATTGCTGAAATGGTGGGTATCAGTGCAAGTACATCAAGATCGAACCTGCATAAAGCAAGGCAAAAATTAAAGCAGATGTTAACAGTACCGAATTCAATGGCTTTACAGCCAATAATGAATTATGTTGGCGAACGGGATAAAACAATGAAGGATAAATTATAGCATTTCACAAAAATTCTGTTAATAATGAAGAATGTGAATGATGAGAATATAGATGAACTGTTTCGGTTAGGACTTAATCCCGAGAGTGATGACTTCACCTCAATGGAAAACGACTTTACCAAACTGGAAAAGCGTCTCAGTCAGTATGTCAAAAGAAAGAAGCTGATTGTATGGTTAAGGCCATTGATCGGTGTTGCAGTATTACTTTTATTATTTTTCTCAATCTGGTTGCTTATACCTTCAACTCCGGATCAGTCAAATCATCAAATAGTAGTTCAGGAAGAAAACCAGGAACCAAATGAAAATCAAACCACAACGCCGGAAAAGGAACAAGAAATAAATATCAGTTCTGAATCAAAATCCACGGTTCCTTTAAATGGGCAAACTTTAGCTGAAAATTTTTCGGCAAATGAAAAAAAGAATAATAGTCCAGCCAAAATGGTACCGGACATAGTTGATTCTGCAACGTATAAGAAAACAGATATTTTAATACTTCCTGCCAGTCAACCCAATACAGTCGATGTTAATGAATCAAACGAAGCACTTGCTGTACAATCGGGAAAAACTAAAGAAGTCCAAAATAAACCGACAATAACCCAAAATCTTCAGGTTGAAGAAAAAAGCAATTTACTATCAGAACCTTGGAAAGAGCATTTAGCGCCAATTTCAGCTGATAAAGAACCTTTAATTGCAGAAAACAAAATTCTCAATATTCCTGAAATTGCTGAGCCCAAAAGTCGTTCGTTTGCATTAAGTATTCTTGTTTCTTCAGATTACAATGGAGTAAATACCCTGGATAACGGGAAAATGGGGAATAATATAGGGCTTTTAGTAACGTATGGACTTACTAAAAGATGGAGTTTTAGTACTGGCGCTGTGTATGCTAAAAAGCTTTACGGAGCAGATTATGCAAGTTATAACCCACAAAAGGACATTTGGACGGGATATCGCCCCAAATTTGTAGATGCGGATTGCCGTGTGTTGGATATTCCACTCAACATTAATTATACATTTTTAAACCGAAATCGGACTTTATTGAGCATTGGTACAGGAATTTCATCTTACATTATGTTAAAGGAATACTATAAATTTACATACTACAATCCAAATACCTCCGACCCTCAGGATTATACGCTAATTAATAAAAATCAGCATTGGCTTAGTGTTCTTAACCTGCAGGCAAACTACACGCGAAAACTAACTTCCGAACTTAGCCTTAGTTTGCAACCTTACATGAAAATTCCGATAAGCGAGATCGGTTTTGCTCAGGTAAAACTTGAGTCGCTTGGGTTGGCAATCAGCGCGAGCTGGAATTTTAATCTGTAGAGGAAATTAAACCTTCCCGGATACATCATTAGGATTTATATTTAACAACTTCAGAATAATTGGGGATATTCGCTTATGGTGAAAAAATATGGAAAACTCTGATTAACAATGAGATAGAATTGGTGTAATTTATAGAAAAAACCCGAAATCAGCTTAACGGGCAAGAAATGAGAAAATTACACAGAATTTTTGTATCTCCCCACGAGATTTGACTGTCGAGCTAAAGGTTCATTTATTTCCCCACAACAGGAATTTTCATTGTACTGGAATAGTTTTCTGAAGTCAGAACCTGGTCAGATTTATCAGGTCACACCATGGAATGATCTTTCCAAATCCCTGAAACTAAGGGATAATCGATCCGGTCGCCAGGCAATGTTTAGTACCCAGGGCAAGTTGGCAGTGATGTTTTTGAAGGCTTATAGTGGTATGTCCGACCGTAAGGTTTATGAACAGCTCAACGGCAATATCCAGTGGTAGATGTTCTGCGGGATCTTCCTGGGGCCTGAGAAACTGAAGGGCTTTAAGGTGATCAGCCGGATACGAACTGAGTTGGCAAAGAAGCTGGATATCCGTGATGCACAGGCGGTATTGACCAAGTACCGGAAGCCTCACATGGAGCAGACCAATATTGTTCTGGAAGATGCTACCTGCTATGAGAGCGACATGCGATACCCCACCACCAGATCAAAGTACCCTGGGCAAAAGGACAAGTACTTTGATTACGCACGAAAGAAAAAGAAACCCTGGAAGGACACAGTCAAACGTACCCGGAGTCTGCTACATCTCTTGGATAAGCTAATCTACGAGCAGAAAGAAATGTTT
>Ga0210060_1000429_pt1 | contig 14526 bp, 16 predicted proteins | sample Joice_CattailNLB_FD_184871 | JGI IMG/M metagenome (GOLD analysis project Ga0210060, IMG submission 184871) | Wetland microbial communities from San Francisco Bay, California, USA, that impact long-term carbon sequestration - Joice_CattailNLB_D2... | ecosystem: Environmental > Aquatic > Marine >...
GGATTTTTTGCGGTCGTGTAAAATCATAGTACACGGGTATCAAACGTCTTTGGATTGCCTGGTGGATCGTGCGCTGGATTTTGCACCGGAACAAATTGGCGGACACTATACCGGCATAGTGATCATTTAGAGTTCGGGCTGGTCAATGCCGATTTTTCTCGGTTAGAATGCGCGCCTTATCAACCACCTCCGTTGCTCTCATGGAACGCACACTGGAAAACCTTCTCTATGCCAGTCGCTGGATACTGGCGCCCATCTATCTCGGCCTGAGCATTGCCCTGTTTCTGCTCGGCCTCAAGTTTTTCCAGGAGGCATTACATACCCTGCCGATAGTACTCGGACTGAAGGAAGCCGACCTGGTGCTGGTGACGCTGTCGTTGGTGGACATGGCGCTGGTGGGCGGGTTGTTGGTTATGGTAATGCTGAGTGGCTATGAGAATTTCGTTTCCCGCATCGATGTGAACGAGGGCATCGAGAAACTCTCCTGGCTCGGCAAGCTCGATTCTGGCTCGCTCAAGCAGAAGGTCGCCGCCTCCATCGTCGCCATCTCCTCGATCCACCTGCTCAAAGCCTTCATGGAAGTGCAGAACATCAGCAACGACAAGCTGCAGTGGTACGTCATCATTCACCTGACCTTCGTGCTGTCTGCGCTCGGCATGGCCTACGTCGACCGGATGAATCGCGTCGGTGCAGACACACACCATTGATTCCGGAGCGTGTTCGCACCACGGCATCCCCGAAGGCCTGCCACGCAGGGCTTGACGCATCGGTGCAATCATCCACCCACAGGATAATCAAGTTCAAGTCCAGCACTCGAGGGATTGATATTTCGTATGACTTTAGCTTTTCTCGCCATCATTTTTGGTCTGGCGCTGCTCGTCTGGAGCGCCGACCGTTTTGTGGAAGGCTCGGCTTCCGCCGCTCGCCATATCGGCATGCCGCCGCTGATGATCGGCATGGTGATCGTCGGTTTCGGCACCTCCGCACCGGAGATGGTGGTCTCTGCGCTGGCCGCCTCCCAAGGAAACCCAGGGATTGCGCTGGGTAACGCCTACGGCTCCAACATCACCAACATCGCTCTGATCCTGGGGCTTACGGCGTTGATCAGTCCCATCGCCGTACATTCGCAGGTACTGCGCAAGGAACTTCCCATCCTCAGCGTCGTGACCGCGCTGGCTGCATGGCAACTCTGGGACGGCGAGATTACACGCATCGACGCCTTGGTGCTGCTCGGCATGTTCGGCGGGCTGATGGCCTGGACCATATGGCAAGGCCTGCAGAAAAGAGCCGATGCGCTGGGCGGCGAAATGGAACAGGAGCTGGAAATTCGCGCCATGCCCATTCGGAAGGCGATGTTCTGGCTGGTTGCAGGACTGATCATCCTGATTATCAGCTCCCGCATTTTGGTCTGGGGTGCCGTGGAAATAGCTCACGGCTTCGGCGTTAGTGACCTGATCATCGGCCTGACCATCGTTGCGGTCGGCACCTCGTTGCCGGAGCTGGCCTCATCGGTCATTGCCACCCGCAAGGGGGAACATGACATCGCCTTGGGCAATGTGCTCGGTTCCAACCTGTTCAACACCCTGGCCGTTGTGGGGATCGCTGGCGTAATCCATCCCTTGGCGGTGGGACCGGAACTCTTCAACCGAGACATGCTGGTCATGGCCGCCTTGACCCTGTCGCTATTCGTCATCGGATATGGGTTCCGAGGTCCTGGTCGCATCAACCGTGTTGAAGGATCCGTGCTGCTGGCCTGCTACGTGGGCTATACGACCTACCTGGTGAGCACGGTTTTCGGTCAGTAACCATAGGCCCATTCGATTGCCCGTTGGAAACTGAACAGGCGCCCGAAAATCCGGATGCGGAGTTGTTTGAATTTGGAGTGACCACTGACGGGAATCGTTGATAGTTCCCCGCCTGGAATAGCCCGTCGGCAGTCTTGTGACAAATCGTCTCTAAAAACAAGTTGATCTCGTTCAGGTCACGCAGCGAGGTGGGCCTTCAACCGCCGCGGTGTCTCATGTCCAGGCCGCCCTCACCACCTGAGGATTCCCGTGCGGCGCGCATCAGTTTACGGCGTCGGTGGTAGCGCGTCAGGTTGAGGCGCCACAAACCCCGCACGGTGCAATAGCCGAGTACCGCGCTTGCTATCCCGGTCAACAAGCTCCCCAGCAGGAATGGCTGCCAGATGAAGGCAAGTTCCGACTGCAGCCACTCCATGGAAAACTCAAAGTTGGGCGCCGGCCCCGGTTCGTTCAGGATCCAGGCCCCCACGCGGTAACAGATATAAAAGACGGGGGGCAACGTGATGGGATTGGTGATCCAGACCAGGGCGACCGACACCGGAAGATTGACCCGTGCGACGATCGCCAGGGCAGCCGCCAGAAGCATCTGCAGTGGGATGGGAACGAAGGCAACGAACAGTCCGACGGCGAACGCACCCGAGGCAGAGCGCCGGTTCAGGTGCCATAGATTCGGATCGTGAAGCCGGGCACCGAACACCTGTAAATGGCGATGCGTACGCAGGGTCTGGTGGTCGGAGAGGTAACGTTTGATGAGTTTTTTTGGCACAAAGGCGGTGGCTAACGCGTGACTCCGGCATATGATCCACGAAAATCAACCGCGCGGGAATAGATTTCCAGAACTGCGTGTCAGACTATTGCTGTGAGCGCAGTACCCCGCCGCAGGTGGGGCAACTTTCGATATAAGGAGTAAAGACGAGTCATCAATCCCCTCCAACCCTCCCCCGCTGCCCCTCCCACAGCAACGGCGTCCCCGCCGCCAGGTCGAACAGAGTCACCTTCGGTGGCAGCGCCTCATCGAGAATGGCAGCAACGATATCGGGCGCGCGCGTAGTCAGGTTGACCATGCAGTACAGATACCACGTCTCACTTTCTGCCATTGTTGCCATTCCCTGGACACGGAGAACCATGCTGATGGGTAGTGCCTGGTTGACAACCATCGGCCATCCTGACCATCTAATCGGGTTGTCGGTTGATAAACCGATAGCCGACACCGGCCTCGGTCTGAATGTAGCGCGGTTCATCGGAATCATCCCGGAGCTTCTGGCGGATCTTGCCGACAAAGTTGCGTAGATAATGTGTATCGCGCATATGTGTCGGTCCCCAGATCTCCCTGAGGAGCTGGGTCTGGGTAATAACCTGATCGGGGTGGGTTATCAGTGTCTTGAGAACGGCAAATTCCTTGCGCGTGAGATGCACGGTGTCCCCTGCTACGGATACCTGACGCCTGGCAAGGTCAATGTGCAGGTGGCCGTCATCGTATAAACCCACGTCCGCTCCCGCCGTACTCCCTGGCAGACGCAGCACGTTGCGTACGCGCGCCAGAAATTCCTGAATACCGAACGGCTTGGTGACATAGTCATTCGCCCCGGCATCGAGTACCACGACCTTTTCGCTCTCCGTTTCCCGCACAGACAGGATAATCACTGGGACCTTCGACCAGGTGCGCAGCTGCTTGAGAACGGTTTTGCCGTCAGCATCGGGAAGCCCAAGGTCCAGCACGATGACATCGGGCGACTGCGTCGCAGCCAGCACCAGGCCCTGCGCTGCGGTTTCCGCCTCCAGGACCTGATAGCCCTGGCTTTTGAGACTGATGCGCAAGAACCGGCGGATCTGCGCCTCATCATCGACGATGAGGATGCGTGCCGCGGGCGTGTGGTTGTTCACGCGAGGTCCTCCTTGTCTTCAGCGGGCAGCTCGACCAGCGGCAGGTGGATGGCGATGGTGGTTCCACGCCCATGTGGGCCAGGAAGTGCTTCGATTCGTCCGCCATGGGCCCCGATCATGCCACTGCAGATGGCGAGCCCCAGTCCGCTGCCGTATTTGCCGCGGTCCCCATCGCCGCCGGTAAAAAACATGTCGAACACCTTGCCCCGTTGTTCGGGTGGAATCCCCGGTCCCCCATCCGAGACGGTGATCAGCAGCTCACTGTCTTCGGCCGTGGCCGCGATGCGAACCTCACCGCCTTCGGGTGAAAACTTGGCCGCGTTCTCAATGACGTTGACCAGCGCCTGCTCGATTAATGCGGGGTGCACATAGAGCAGCGGCAAACCCGCTTCGATGCTCCTGACCAGCTGACGGCCACGCAATAATTCACGTGTGCGACGCGAGGCCGCATTGAAAATGTCGTCAATGCCGATCCAGTCTCGCTCCAGCTTCAGGGTGCCCTGCCCGAGCCGGGTCATGTCCAGTAGGTTCTGGATGTAGCGGTTGAGTCGCTCTCCTTCAGTGATCAGGGAATCCATGAGTTCGTACCGGTCTTCTGTGGAGAGCGCGTCGTCCAGTGAACGCAGGCTGGTGGCCGCGCCGATCATCGATGCCAGTGGCGTGCGCAAATCGTGGGAAACCGATGAGAGCAATGCCGAACGCAGGCGCTCCGTCTCTTCCGCCACCTTGGCCTGTTCCAGACGCGTTGCAAGACGTGTGCGGCCCACCGCGAGCGTCACGTGATTCACCAGCGCGTCGATGGCGGCGAGTTGTTCGCTGCTTACCGTCCCCTGGCCGGGTCGAGAATCGCCAGGCGATCCCCGACAGCGTATTGGTTTGAAAACCGCTCGGTTGCCGATGGTCATACGCCCATTGTGCCGCCAATCGCCCCTTGTCCCCCGGATCCTGTGTGTCCTGCGACGAGTCGGCCGTTTGCACTAACCGGCCATTTTCGCCCGGCGCCATTAGCACGACAGGCACGTGCAGATGCTCGGCGATGACCGTAGTCGCTTCGCGGTACACGGTCGGGATGTCGACCGCCGCGGCGAGACGGTGGCTGAGGGACAGTAGAGCCTGGGTCTGCTTATTGGTGCTGCGCAACGCGAGCAGCTGGTTACGCAAGCGACCTGCCAATTGGCCGCCGGTCAAGCCCATAAGGAGAAAAAAAGCGACTGTCAACAGTTCGTCGGTGCGATGGATGGCAAACGTATACCGCGGCTCTGTAAAGAAATAGTTGTAGGCCGCGGCGCTCGCGAGCGCGGCGAAGAGCGCCGGACGCATGGCGGTGCGCACCGCGACAAGCAGCACCCCCGTCAGGAACACCAGGGAGAGGTTGGCCAAGGGAAGCAGTGGCTGAATGACGGCGGCAACCGCAACCGCCGTGACCACAACCGCGAGTGCAAATGCGTAGTAGCGTGCGGGATCGCGATGACGCAACCCGCGATGCCGGCGGCGTTCACCCACCGCCGGTGATGGCACAAAGGTGATTTCGAATTCGCCGCCTTGACGCAACAGCCGCTGACTCAAGGTACGGCCAAACATTCCCGCGAATGGCCGGCGCCGGCTGCGCCCTACCACCAAGGTGGTGGCATTGTGCTCGCGGGCAAAGATCAACAGTTCGGCGATGGGATCGTGGCCGCGCAGGGTGAGGGTTTCGCCCCCCAGGCGTTCGGCAAGCGCAAAGGCACGCTCGACGTGTGCACGCTGTTCGGGTCCGGTACCGCCCGGGTCGATGAACACGACACTCCAGGGCGCACGTTGGCGTTCGGCGAGACGCCGCCCCCTGCGTACCACCTCTTCGCTGTTGCCGATTCCGTCTACCGCGACGACAACGCGGGTGCGCACGGGCCACGGCCCCGTCACTCCCTGGTCTCGCATGACTTCGCGCACATCGCGGTCGATGCGCTCCGCCACGGTCTGCAGGGCCAACTCGCGCAGCGCGGCGAGACTGGAAGGGCTGAAGAATCCCTCCAATGCCGCCCGTAGCTGCGTCGGCACATGGACCTTGCCCCGATGCAGGCGTTCGATGAGTTCCCGCGGCGTGAGATCTACCAGGACTACGTCGCGCGCTGCGCTGAGCAAGGCATCCGGAACCGTCTCGTGCATGCGCACACCGGTAATGCGTGCCACAATGTCGTTCAGGCTCTCAAGATGCTGAATATTGACGGCCGTCCAGACATCGATACCGTGGCCCAGCAACTCCTCGATATCCTGATAGCGACAGGGGTGACGGGTCCCTCCAAGATTGCGGTGAGCCAGGTCGTCCACCAGCACCACGCCCGGTGAGCGCTTGAGGATGACGTCCAGGTCCATCTCCCGCAAGTGCTCCCCGCGATAGTTGATCTGCACGGGCGGGATTTGTTCCAGTCCTTCACACAGCGCATCGGCCTCCGTATGCCCATGAGTTTCGATGAGACCGATGACGACATCCACGCCTTCTCGGTGAACCTCCCTCGCGGTCTCCAGCATCTTGTAGGTCTTGCCCACACCTGGCGAGGCGCCGAGAAAAATCTTCAGCGCCCCTTCGCGCTCGCGCCTTATTCCGGACCGCGTGACCTGGGGAACCGGTCGACTATCTGAGGTAGTGTCCATGGACCAGTTATAGCGGATTGCGCGGAATTCGTCTCTGCTGCTGGATGACCACCAACGCATGATAGCAGCGAGCCCGGGGGAACTCATGCTGGCTGAGAGTGAACCTGCATAACTCGTAATAAATGCCAGCCCGGCCGTCTACCGCCAGAATTCCCGCGAGAACATCAGCAGTAACGGAAAGACTTCGAGGCGCCCGAGGAGCATGGCCAGCCACAGCATCCATTTGGCAGAATCATTCAGTCCGCCGAAGCTGGAGGCCGTTTCGCCCAAACCGACCCCCATGTCATTGAGGCAGGCGGCCACTGACCCGAAGGCGGTAACCAAGTCGACTCCGGTTATCGCGACGCCCAGAGAAAGCAGACAGTAGGCAAAGATATACAGGAAGTAGAAACCCCAGACGGACTCCACCACGCGCTCGGAGATCGGCTTCCCACCAACCTTGACAGCGATCTGAGCGGCCGGGTGGATGAGGAGGCGAACCTCGCGCACACTCTGGCGGAACAGAAGCAGGAAGCGGAACGCCTTGATGCCGCCGCAGCTTGTCCCGACACTACCGCCGAAGAAGCTCCCGAACACCAGCAGCAAGGCGATGGCCGGTGGCCATGCAGGATAGCCTCCCGTGGTCAGGCCATTGGTCGTGGCGATCGATACGGCCTGGAAGAAACCATGGTAGACGGACTCCCGTGGACCGAAGGTTCCTGAGAGCCACAGCATGAGACAGGTAACAATGATGATCAGCGCCATCACCGCCGCGTAGAGCTGGAATTCTGCATTTCGCAGAATTGGCATGAGGCTGCCCTGCCGCCAGGCCAGATAGTAGAGCGCATAGTTCACGCCCGCCAGAAGCGAGAATACCCCGCCAACAACCTCGATGGCGGGACTGTGGAAGAAGCCGATGCTGTCATTGTGGGTAGAGAAGCCGCCGAGCGACATGGTCGAGAAGCTGTGCGCCACGGCGTCGAAGACGTCCATACCGGCCAGCCAGTAGGAGAATGCACAGGCAATCGCCAGACCCACATACACATACCACAGGCGTCGCGCCGTCTCGCGAATCCGCGGAGTCAGTTTTTCATCCTTCATCGGCCCGGGTGTCTCGGCACGGTACAACTGCATTCCGCCAATACCGAGTAGTGGCAGAATCGCGACCGCGAGCACGATGACCCCCATGCCGCCGAGGAAGTTCAGCTGTGCCCGGTAATAGAGAATGGAATGCGGCAGTCCATCGAGATTCGACAGTACGGTCGCACCGGTCGTAGTCAGCCCTGAGGTGGCCTCGAAGACAGCGTCGGTGAAGTGCATGTGCGGGTGCTCCGCGAGCATGAACGGAATAGCGCAAAGCAGCGATGCAGTGAGCCAGAAACCGACGACGACAAGGAAACCCTGGCGCTTGCGAAGATCGAGACTTCTATCCCGCGTTGGCAGCCAGCACACCAGACCGACTGAAATGGTCAGCATAAAGGTGTAGAGGAAGGGCTCCATTGCACCATCGCCGTAAAGCAGTCCGACGAAATACGGTGGCAGCATGGTGAGACTGAAAAGCACGAGCAGGCGACCGATCATCACGATCACCGCCACGCGGGTCCCTTCCTGCTGTGTGGCTGTTAATACCTGTTCTGCCAGTGCCATTGATGCACCGTTTTTCAAAATCGCTGTACCTAACCGAAAGATACACAACCGCTCGATGCATAGGGAGGCGAGAGCCGTAAAGAAATCGTAATTTTTCTATCCGTGATGGCACCAAACGCCTCTCTGTGAGGTAGGCTGAATGCCCATGCTTCAACCGTTTCATCAGTCTACGTTCGAGGTACTTGTCGGACTTCTACACTTTTTCGTCTAGATTTTACGGAGGCGATCAAACGTATCGTGCACACCTATTCCATGTACATCGGAATGACACAATACGAGCTGAATTCCCGCGGGACACCATAGTGCGTCCTTACGACGAGGTCATCACCCCGCGTGCCAATACGGCTATTCCCGCCAGTGACCAGGCGGAGTCCTTCGTCGAGGGGAATTGTTTCACGCAGCGTGAGTCCGACATTCTTGCCACGGCCAGCGAGGCATAATGCAACCCGCAGTTGCGGATCTCCGTATTGTTGGCTGGTTGCTGGGGCAGTTCGTGACGGCCCTCGCCGTCGTCATGCTCGTCCCCCTCGGCTACAGCCTGCTCACCGGAGGCGCAGAGCTTCGGACATTGGCGCTTTCCACCGTGATCACTGCTGCTTCGGGAGGATTTCTGCTCGCACTCTCGCATCGCCGACCGGCGCGTGAGCTCAAGCAGCGCGAGGCCATCCTCGTGGTTGTCGTGGTCTGGATCTGTATCTGCTTTTTCGGGTGCCTGCCGTTCTACTTCTCGCCATGGTACTCTGAACTCACTGATGCCTTCTTTGAGGCCGCGTCCGGTTTCACGACCACAGGGGCGACGGTGCTCGACCGGGTCGAGGTCCTGTCGCAGCCTATCCAGCTGTGGCGCTGCTTCTCCCACTGGCTGGGCGGTATGGGTATCGTGCTGCTCGGGCTAGCGATCCTGCCGCTGGTCGGTGAAGGCGGCATGCATCTCTACCGCGCCGAATTCTCCGGCGCCAAGTCGCAACGAGTCACACCGCGCGTACTCGAAACCACAAAAGCCCTGTGGAAGATCTACTTCCTGCTGACGCTGCTGGAGATCCTTGCCCTGTGGCTGGCCGGTATGGATGGCTTCGAGGCCGTCTGCCAGTCATTCTCTACCCTCAGTACCGGCGGATTTTCCACCCGCACTGCGAGCATCGCCGGCTTTGGCAGTCCGGTCATTGAATACATCGTCATTGTCTTCATGCTGTTGGGCGGCATGAGTTTCATTCAGCATTACCGGCTCTGGATAGAGCACCAGCCGCGAAGCGTGTGGGGCGACTATGAACTGCGCACCTACCTGCTGCTGATACTCGCAGCAACGGCCGTCATTACGGGGGTGCTGGTCTGGAAGAACCACTTGGACATGGAATCGGCATTCCGCGCCGCGTTGTTCCAGGTGACCTCGATTCTCACCACCACCGGCTTCGTCACCGATGACTACGCCAACTGGTACCCGTTTTGCCAACTCACCCTGCTCATGCTCATGTTCGTGGGCGGCTGCACCGGCTCGACCTCTGGCGGGATCAAGGTCGCGCGCACGCTGTTTCTCAGTCGGGTTATCAATCGCGAGTTTCGCCGCATGGCTGAGCCGCAGGGGGTGTTCACGATCCGTCTGGGCGGCGAGACCACTCCCGAGTTGGCCGTGAACGGGCTGCTCAACATGGTGTATCTGGCCTGGCTTGTGATCATCCTCGCCTGGGTATTGGTCAGTGCGGCTGGGGTGGACATCCTAACGGCGCTCAGCGCGGTCATTACTTGTGTCTTCAATTGCGGTCCCGGGCTCGGCGGTGTCGGGCCAACTCAATCCTTTGCCCACCTTCCGCGACTAGCCAAGTGGGTCCTGAGTCTTTCCATGATTATCGGCCGGCTGGAATTCTACACACTGCTTGTGGTCCTCACGCCGCCGTTCTGGCGACGCTGATAGCTCCTTGACCGCGGAGTGCGCGCAATCCCCTTCAACCCTCTCCCACTGCTCCTCCCACAGCAACGGCGTCCCCGCCGCCAGCTCGAACAGCGTCACCTCCACCGGTAGCGTCTCGTCCAGGATGGCGGCGACGATGTCGGGCGCAAGCGTGGTCAGATTGACCATGCGGCTCACATACCCGCTAATAAAAACGCCCTTTCTCTCTTGTTCAGTTGGATACGCCGCCCTATCTAATTGCGAAACGATCTGACAATTATCCCCATCATCTGCTAGCAGCGGGTACCCTCGATTAGTCTCGAAATGCTCATATCCACTATACCCAGGCAGACAGGTATCTGTGACCTCTAACAAATGGAATAAACGAGACCTAACGTCTCGTTATACATTTTTATGCCTTTTCTACTGGCTCCGTCAGGATAACTCCAGCCTTTCGTGTGCAGGGAACCAGCATAAACACTAGAGCGCCGGCCACGACGAATGCGCCAAACGATACCGCATGAAGGGAAACCTCGTGTTCCCCTATATGCAGTGGATACTCGAACAGCGAAGTGATGAACACTGGCACATACAACAGAACCATTACGAGTAGCCATTTGACTTGGCATCCGTTAAGCCTTTGTTTAGAGTCCCAAATAGGGGATCTGTAAACCCCCCGGCTTTAGCCGGCAGTTGGGCCGTCGCGAAGCGACACCGAGTGTTGTCATGAATATATTTGACCATGTTACATAGAAAAAATTGTTATGTGTTTTTCAATCGGCCGAATGGCCGATCAATCCGGCTTTCAGCCGTAACCCGAAACCACCGGCTTTAGCCGGTGGAGTGTTCATCCGCCAAGACATTATCTTTAATGTTCTTACCACAATGCGGACATAGAAAGCCCTCCTTGTAGCCCTGCGAAAAACCGTCTATTCGGTTTTGCGCAGGGAACACTTCATGACAGAAGTAACATTCGTACCGAATACTCATCGATCATCCATATGTTTCGAGGCATACCCTTACGACTCATGCTGCAGATCATCCCATGCTGCTTCAGCAAGGCCTGGTAGGCATGGCTAGCATACTGGCTGCCACGGTCCGAATGATGCAGCAGGCCAGGGGGGTTGCCTCAGATTGATCGCCATCAGCAACGCCCGGATCACCAGCGCCTTCTTCATGCGTCGATCCATCGACCAGCCCACCACCCGGCGGGAATACAGATCAATGACCACCGCCAGGTAAACCCAACCCTCCTGGGTCCACAGGTACGGGTGAGTAGGCCGGGGCATTGCAGCCCCAGCCTGTCCTTCCTGAAAACTCATATCACACACTATCATGCCGCCAACCGTTCATAATGATGATGCAGGCCACCGACTTCTGGAAACTGTACTACCTTTCCAAGCTCTGGCAGCTGCATCGATCGCGATTCAGGACTATCCATCCCCAGCGACAAATGCGTGCGCCAGCAATGATAATATTTAAAATAGCTCATCAGGATTCGTTTCAAATGAAGATCGTTCAACACGACAACATGATCCAGGCAATCCCGCCGGATGCTGCCAATCACTCGTTCCACAAATGCATTCTGCCAGGGGCTTCGCGGCGCAGTGAGCACCTCTTCAATGCCCATGCTTTGGACGCGCTTCTGGAATTGACTCCCATAGATAGCATCCCGGTCCCACAGTAGATACTTCGGTGCCGTATCCCAGGGGAAAGCTTCAATGATCTGCTGACCGGTCCATTGGGCGGTCGGATGCTCTGTAACATTGAAGTGCACAACCCTGCGACGGTGATGTGCAAGGACCACCAAAACGAACAGCACCTTGTTTCTCACGGTTGGCACAACGAAGAAGTCGATAGACACCAAATCCCTGACATGATTGTTCAGAAAAGACTTCCACGTCGGAGATGGTGGTTTTCTGGACCGCACCCGGTACTTCTCCACGGTTGATTTAGCAACATCAATACCGAGCTTGCGTAGCTCCCCGACAATCCGTGACGAACCCCAGCTGATTTTGGCTTCCGACATTTTTCGGATCAATGCCCTGATTTCTTTTGGTACCGGTGGTCTAACGGGTTTGCCATGCTTACTCAATTTGGCCCAATGATCGCGGAAACGTTTACGCTGCCAGGCGATCACGGTCCCTGTCTGAACAAAATCCAGAGCATCCCGCCACCCTGACCAGCGGCTCGCGAGCCACGACCAGAGAATACGGTCTCCGGAGCTAATCTGCGGGCGTTTAGTTGTTCTCTGATAGACAGCAAGTTGATGTCGCAGTGCCACAATCTCAAGCTGCAGGGAGAGCCGTGACCGGACCACGGTAGACACAAGCAGTAACAGCGCACAGACAATGGGCTTCATGGCTCTGGATCCTCTTCGGCAGCAACGATGACCGAGGAAACCAGATTGACTTCGCGCCTGGAAATATTCAAGAATATTAGGCAGTACGTATTTTCGGAAGGACAGGTTTACAGATCCCCTATTTGGTACTCTAAATAGCGACGCGCAAGTTTCGTGCAGCCCGAGTCCGTAATCCGCCCGGTTGGTATTGTCGCACCCGGTCTCATGGCCGGGTATCATGGCCCGGAAAGCGTGCTATGTACGCTACCGTCCAGACAACCGTCAGGTTTCACTCCATACTGCATTCCATACTGTAACAATCCATTTTCGGGAAACCGTTTACTTCTAGATTCGCATTCGACATCGGGATTGCACTGCTGGCTTTCAATGTACCGTTTGCCGGCTTCTCAGACATCAGGAGAGTTCGTGCCGTTCACCAGACCTGCACCGGCTACCAATCGTCTGCTTGCCGCCCTGCCGCGCAAGGACCGTCTGCGTTTTCTGTCAGGCTGCGAACCGGTCGAACTGGCATTTGCCGAGGTCCTGGCCGAACCCGGCGAGCGCATTCGCCACGTCTATTTTCCCACGGAAGGTTTCATTTCCCTGACAAAACCGTTGAGTGATCGCTCCAGTCTGGAGGTTGGCCTGGTCGGTGACGAAGGCATGCTCGGGATCCCCCTCCTGCTTGGGGTGGATAGATCGCCGCTGCACGCCGTGGTGCAGGGCAAAGGTCCGGCGCTGCGCATGAACGCCGCGCCGTTTCGGCGCGAACTCGCACAGAGCCCGGCGCTGCAACGGAGGCTGAAGCGTTACCTCTATGTCATGATGGGCCAGATCGCGCAAACCGCCGCCTGTACCCGCTTCCATGTGGTGGAGGCGCGTCTTGCCCGCTGGCTGCTGATGACGCAGGACCGGGCGCACTCAAACGCGTTCCATGTCACGCATGAATTTCTCGCTTACATGCTGGGCGTGCGTCGTGTCGGCGTCACCAAGGCTGCCACGGCGCTGCAAACTCGCAAACTGATCAGCTATAGCCGCGGGGATATCACGATTCTCGACCGTGGCGGCCTTGAGGCCGCATCCTGCGGGTGTTACGCGGCCGACAAGGCAACCTACGCCAGGATAATGGGCCAGGAGCCTGTCGTGCTCAGGTAATCGTAGCGCGCAGAATACGCCGGTCAGTCATAGGGTATGCAACAATTGAGAGAATCGGTGCGACGACACGCGACCAACCGGATTAATGAACGTTGTTCTCCGGGAGCAGGCGATCTAACTCCTTCTTGACCACCTGGTAGCATTCGCATACGCGCGCCTCCAGACCGGGTCGATTGACCACGGTGATCTTGCCGCGGCTGTAGTGAATCAACCCGGCGCGCTGCAATGCCCCGGCCGCCTCGGTGACGCCTTCGCGGCTTACCCCGAGCATGTTGGCGATCAGCTCCTGCGTCATGGTCAACTCGTTCGAGGGCAGGCGATCGAGGCTCAGCAGCAGCCAGCGGCACAGTTGCTGGTCCACCGAATGATGCCGGTTGCACACCGCCGTTTGCGCCATCTGGGTCAGCAACGCCTGGGTGTAACGCAGCAACAGGCGTTGCGTGGGTCCGGCATGAAAGAATGCATCCTTCAGGTGTTGCGCTGTCAGCCGGTAAGCATGGCCGGCGCTTTGCACCACGGCCCGGCTGGTCGTGGATTCACCGCCCATGAACAGCGAGACCCCGACGATACCCTCGTTGCCGACCACGGCGATTTCGGCCGATGCGCCATCCTCCATGACGTAGAGCAGGGACACGATGGAGGTGGTGGGGAAATAGACGTGGCGCATCGTCATGCCGGGCTCGCACACCGTAGCGCCGAGCGGCATCGGGACGAGTTCCAGATGGGGGACGAGGCGCGCGCATTCCTCCGCCGGCAGGGCGGCGAGCAGGTGGTTCTGGCGAGGGTTATGAGAGCCGGACATGTGCCACCTCCCAAGTAACTGTCACAATTGAAATAATCACCGATGTTGCGGTATCTGCTGCTGGAAACGCCGGTCTATTATCTCCCCGCCCCCGCCTGTGTTCAACAGCGTACAGACGCGATTGGGAGTGCCGCGAGTGCGGCGGGGATTATAGACCGGCGAGTCGGCGTGCTCACAAACGCTGTGGAGAAACAACGTGTGTATGGCGAATTATTAATTTTCACCTGAAATCGACAACTTGGGCAGACTTGCTTTCGATGGCTGGCTTCTCTACCCTGCTCCGCACCGTGCAGGACTGAGTCCGGCAAAAGTTCGGCACGAAATATCTTAGAAGTTGGTCAACCCTGACTAACCAATACTTGCGGACTACGGTTCGATTCCACACTCCTCCACCAAT
>Ga0210060_1000430_pt1 | contig 14458 bp, 11 predicted proteins | sample Joice_CattailNLB_FD_184871 | JGI IMG/M metagenome (GOLD analysis project Ga0210060, IMG submission 184871) | Wetland microbial communities from San Francisco Bay, California, USA, that impact long-term carbon sequestration - Joice_CattailNLB_D2... | ecosystem: Environmental > Aquatic > Marine >...
CGACGGAGAACCCAGGTTCGCGGTGCAGGTAGCGTCGGACACGGCGGAGGCGGCACTTGGACCGGCGAACGCATCCTTCCGTGGCACCCGCGAGGTGGCCCCACTGCTCGAGGCGGGCGAGGCGGCCATCACCGCATTGGGCAGGTCGCTCCTGAGCTGGAACTCGACGCACGGCCACTGCCCCCGGTGCGGCAGCCGAACCGAGATGGCGGAAGCGGGACATGCCAGGCGATGCGTCCGGGAGAGCTGTGGGATCATGCAATTTCCGCGCACGGACCCCGTGGTCATCATGCTCGTTCACAGGGAAGGGCGCTGCCTGCTTGGTCGCGCCGTGCGGGCGAGGCGGTATCCGCCGGGACTGCATTCGTGCCTTGCCGGCTACGTCGAGCCGGGCGAGTCCATCGAGGAGGCCGTGAGGAGGGAGACCTTTGAGGAGGCGGGGCTCCGGATCGGAAGCGTCAGGTATCACTCCTCGCAGCCGTGGCCGTTCCCGTCCACCCTGATGATCGGCTGCTTCGCAGAGGCCCTGCCGGGTGAGGTCCGCGTCGACCCGACGGAGATCGAGAGCGCGCGCTGGTTCACGACGGATGAGCTGCGGCGGGCCGTGGAGAAGTGGAACGTGGAGGGGGAGCTGCGGCTGCCACCCCCTCTCACCATCGCTCACCAGCTGGCGCGCGCCTGGTTGGTCGAGGCCGACACGACGGCTCGATACTGGCGAGACGGCGACCGAGGCGCCGAGTCCCAACACGCGGAGCCTGGAGGAGCATGAAACGGAGAGTGGTGGCCCCGCACACCGCGACGCCGGCACTCACCGCGCCGACAAGCGGCGGGTTCGACTCGATGCCGACGGACGTACTGCAGCAGACCTGCCGCCGGGTAGGGATCGCGGGGGTCGTATTCGCCGGGATCTGGGCCTGGGTGCTGCTCATGGACACCGTCGTGTGGCGCCTCTTCGAGTCCGTTCCGGAGCACCTGACGGAATGGAACCGTCTCGGTAACCCGATCTCGGCGATCGGGCTCGTGTTGTCGCTCGGCCTGGTGTTCATCGCCCGACGATTGCACCAGCGACCGGAGAGACTGCTGGACGTGGGGCTCGGTTTCGAGGTGGCGACGGCGGCACTCGTCGGTGCCGCGAACTGGTGGTTCGCGGTGCAGAACGGGTTCGGCGTGTCCTGGATCTGCATCATCATCATTCTCTATCCGGCGATCGTGCCTGCCGGGGTCGGCAAGGTGCTGCTGGCCTCGCTGCTGGCGGCGAGCATGGACCCGTTCTGGTACTGGGTCGGTGTCCAGCGCGGGGTCGAGTACGGCCTCGGAAGCTACCAGCTCCTCTGGGCCTTTCTCCCCAACTACGTTTGCGCGTTTCTGGCGATCGTCCCCGCGAAGGTGATCCGGGGGTTGGGAAGGCGCGTGTCCCGGGCGCGGGAACTGGGAGCCTACAAGATCGGAGATCTCCTGGGTCGGGGGGGGATGGGGGACGTCTATCGAGCGACGCACAGCCTTCTGGCCCGCCCGGCGGCGATCAAGCTGATCCGGCCCGAGATCCTCGGGGATGGTGGCGCGTCCGGCTCCGTGATGGTCGAACGTTTCCGGCGGGAGGCGCACGCGGCGGCCACTCTCCGCTCGCCGAATACGATCGAGCTGTACGATTTCGGCGTGAGCAACGACGGGAGACTCTACTACGTGATGGAGCTCCTGGAGGGCCTGGATCTCCAGGAGCTCGTCGACCGGTTCGGTCCCGTCCCGCCTGCCAGAGCCGTGCATTTGCTCAAACAGGCGTGCCTCTCGCTCGGCGAGGCGCACGAGCTGGGTCTCGTCCACCGCGACGTGAAGCCGTCGAACCTCGTCGCCTGTCGCCTGGGGTTGGCCGTGGACTTCGTGAAGGTGCTCGACTTCGGTCTCGTCAAGATGGCATCGCTGGACGGCGACGACCATGCGAGAATCACCTCTCCGAACGTCACGACGGGCACCCCCGCATTCATGGCTCCCGAGCTCGCCCTCGGCGATCGCCCGGTGGACCGTCGGGCCGATCTCTACGCCCTGGGCTGCGTCGCATACTGGCTCCTGACAGGCCGTACGCCGTTCCAGGCGCCGACGCCGATCGCCATGCTCATGAAACACGTGCAGGAGGATCCCGTGGCCCCATCACGGGTCTCGGAACTGCCCGTACCGGCGGAGCTGGACAGGATCGTTCTCGACTGCCTCGCGAAGGACCCGGACGATCGCCCTCCCGATGCGTCCACCCTGTACCGCCGGCTGTCCTGCTGTCCGGTTCCCGACCCCTGGAATCGAGACCGTGCGGTGGAGTGGTGGTCGCTGCACCTGGCGCACCTGTCGTCCGGGGACGCGCGGGTCGATGCCGAGCGAGTGGCCGGCGTGGTGAAGGCGGGCACGGTGCTGTACGCCCGGGAAGGAGAGACTCCCTAGGCGGCGACGTCGGACCGGATTGGCCCTCCAGGATTCGAACCTGGATTACCGGCTCCAAAGGCCGGGGTCTTGCCATTAGACGAAGGGCCAGCGGCCCGTCGCACGGCCGCGAGGCCCGCCGCGACGATCCGATAATCGACCCGGGCCGGCGGAGCGTCAACCCGGCGGAAGGAAGCCCCGACGCAGGACCGCCGCACTACGCGAGGGTGCGGGTCCGAACGATCGAGGTCCCTTCGCGGCCGACGAGCGCCCGGGTTGCGCGATCGACTCCCGTCTCGTCCGAGAACAGACCCGCGACACACGACCCGCTTCCGCACAGCAAGGCGACGGCGGCACCGAGGTCCAGAAGCGAGTCCCGGATCCCCATCAGCTCGGGGTGTCTGCGAAACACCGGCCCTTCGAGGTCGTTGCTCGCCAGTTGCGCCAGGACTGCAGAGTCGGACAGCTCGTTCGCGAACGGGAGCTGGGCCGGCTCCGGGCCCTTCGCCCGGCCCGCGGCCCGATCCTCGTCCAGCCAGGCATAGGCATCCGGCGCCCGGATCGGGAAGCCCGGCACGACGATGGCGACGTGCCACGGAGTCGGCGCCTGCAGCGGGAGCATCCGTCGCCCACGCTCCCACGCGAGAGCCATGGATGCGTCACACAGGCCGAACGGCACGTCGCTGCCCAGTTCGCCGGCCAGCCGCACGAGCGAGGCGTGGGCGAGCGGGCGTCCCCACAGTTCGTTGAGACCCCTGAGAACCGCTGCAGCGTCCGCGCTGCCGCCGCCCAGACCGGCCCCGGCCGGAACCAGCTTCTCGAGCAGCATCGCCACACCGTCCGCCCGACCCACGGCTCGACGCATGAGGTCTGCGGCGCGCCAGCACAGGTTGTCCGAATCGGTCGGTGCCTCGTGCTCGCCCGTCACCTGCAATCGGATTCCCGGGGTCGGGGTCGACTCGATCCACAGGCGGTCGGCCAGCTCCAGTCGGACCAGGATAGTCTCGACCGAGTGATAGCCGCTGTCCTCGCGGGCGAGAACGCGCAGGCTCACGTTGAGCTTCGCGTGCGCGAGCAGCGGAAGGCCCGGTGCGTCTGCCCGGGGCGGATCACGTGTCATCCGTGGCCGCCTCGACGATTTCCCCTGTATGCCCCATCTCGGACCACGAGAGGCCGAAGTGGCGGATGAACCAGAGCCCGAGGACCGTCACGGGAAGGAAGGTGAGGACGTGATAGCTGGTGGCGAAGCTGACCGTCTCCGTCGCAGGAACGTCATAAACACCGAGGCCGAGGCGCGACGCCGCCTCGAACACCCCGAAGAAGCCGGGGCTCGAGGGAGCGGCCACGGCGAAGGCGACCACGCTCTGCAGGAAGATGGCCCCCGTCAGGCCGGGCGCGGCGATGTCGAACGCCAGCAGACCGAGCCAGATGGAAACCGACAGGTCGAGCCACACGACCAGGGACCAGCCCAGCGCCCTGATAAAGGTGGCCGTGTCGTGCAGCGCGCCCAGGCCGCTCAGAAAACCCTCCACCAGGCGCGTCGCCCGCTCGGCGAGCGTCGGACTGAACAGGCGACCTGACAGTCGCTCGAACAACCGGACCGTTCGCCCGGAGTTGCGGGCCGCGAGCCACAGCACGACGAAGGCGATTCCGAACGCCAGGGCTCCGAAGTTCGCCGTCCGGCGGATTAGCAGGGCCGTCGACCCCTCGCCGAGCGGAAACCCGGGAAGCGAGATCGTCACAAACAACAGGAACGCCAGCACGAGCCCGTCGAAGATCCGCTCGGCCACCAGTGAGGCGACTGAGGCTCCGATGTTGAGACCCTCGGTTCGCGAGAGGGCGTAGGCGCGAGCAAACTCCCCGAGCCGCGCTGGCAGCAGGTTGTTGACCGCGAATCCGATGCACGTCGCTCCAAATCGCGGCACGAACCTGGAGCCCGGGAACGAAGGCGCGAGGAGCACTCGCCAGCGGAGGGCCCGGAGCACGAAGCTGAACGTCGCCGCGAGCACCGCTCCGGCCAGCAGCCACGGGTCGGCCTCATGAATCCGTTGCCAGACCTCGCGCACGGAGACATCTCTGAGTACCCACCACAGCAGCAGGACGGTGAGGACGAAGCCGATGACCGTCTTCATGCCGTGGCCGCGCACGAGTCAGCCGATCCGCGCTCGAAGGACCCGTTCCTTCATCTCGCGAACCGCTCGCTCGATCCCGACCAGCACGGCACGACTCACCACGGAATGGCCGATGTTGAGCTCCTCGCACTCCTGAATCGCGGCCACGGCAGCCACGTTCTCGTAGGTCAGCCCGTGTCCGGCGTGAACCGCCAGGCCCAGATGCTTCGCGAGATCCGTCGCCTCGCGCAGCCGCTCCAGCTGCGCCGCCGCCTCGCTTCCGCCCGCCGCGTTGGCGTACTCCCCGGTGTGGAGCTCGATGGCACTCGGGCCCAGATCCGCCGATCGTCGGACGACCTCCTCTTCGGGATCGACGAACAGGGACGTCCGGATGCCCGCCGCGTGCAAGCGGTCCAGGGCTTCTCGAATCCCGCCCGCCGCCGGGCCGCTCACGTCCAGCCCCCCTTCCGTCGTGACCTCCCGCCTCTTCTCGGGAACGAGTGTCACCTGGTGCGGTCGCCAGCTTTCCGCCAGGTCGAGAATGCCCTCCGAGACCGCCAGCTCGAGATTGATCGGCGTTCGGGCAGTGCGGAGGAGGAGCTCCACGTCGCGGTCCTGGATGTGCCTGCGGTCGCCGCGCAGGTGAACGGTGATGCCATCCGCACCACCCAGCTCGGCCAGCACGGCGGCCCGGACCGGGTCCGGCTCGTCCGTGCCCCGCGCCTCTCGCACGGTGGCGACGTGATCGACGTTGATGTAAAGACGCATCGGACGCTCGTGTCAGCGGGTCGCGAAACTGCGTTCCGGATGAGGCTACGATACACTGCGTGACAGGACGGGTCGAGTGGGACCCTCAGTCTGGCGGCCCGGCATCGACCGTTTGCACGCGCACGCCCGGCCTGGCTTTCCAGCGGCCCAGCACTGGCGCCGGAACGAGCGCGCGTATCACCACCTTCATGTCCCGGTCGGACCTGTCGAGCACCTCGGCCACGCGATAGGCCTCGGCCAACGTGCGTCCGTCCGTCACCGGAATCTCCACTTCTACCGTGGGCCTGAGGCGACGCAGGCGCCGGAGCAGCTCCTGTCTGAGCGAGTCCAGGCCTCCCGGCTCCACTACCGACGTGAACACGTTGTCCCGCCACTCGGCGGAGACGCGGGCGTGCAACGATTCCTCCTCGGCGTGCGTCAGCTGATCGGTCTTGTTGAATACCATCAGCGTGCCCGTGTCCGGGATTCCCAGATCGGCGAGCACCTGCCGCACCGCCTCGACCTGATGGTCCCAACCGGGCGCCGCGGCATCGACCACATGCACGAGCAGGTCCGACTCCCGGGCCTCCTCGAGCGTCGCCCGGAAGGACGCGACGAGATGGTGCGGGAGCTTGCGAATGAACCCAACCGTATCCGTGAGCAGGGCACGGTATCCGGCGCCGAGATCCACTGCCCGCGTGGCCGAGTCGAGCGTGGCGAACAGGCGATCCTCGACGAACAGGTCGGCCCCGGACAGAGCTTTGAGTATCGACGACTTGCCGGCGTTGGTGTACCCCACCAGCGCCACCCGGAACTCGGACCTCCTGCGGCGGCGGCGCGTATCGCGAGAGCGCGCGATGTGCTCGAGCTCCTGCCTGAGCCAGCTGATCCGGCGGTCCATCAGACGACGGTCCGTCTCGAGCTGCGTCTCACCCGGCCCCCTCATCCCGATGCCGCCCTGGATCCTCGAGAGGTGGTTCCACATCCGTTTCAGTCTTGGCCGCATGTACTGCAGCTGCGCCAGCTCCACCTGCATGCTGGCCTCGGCGGTGCGTGCCCGCAGCGCGAATATGTCCAGAATCAGCTCCGTCCTGTCCATTACCCTGCGCCCGATCGCCTTCTCGAGCGCCGCTCCCTGGGCGGGGCTGAGGTCCTCGTCGAAGATCACCAGGCTGGCGTCGGTACGATCGGCGAGAAGGCGCAGCTGCTCCGCCTTTCCCTTTCCGATGTAGAGAGCCGGGTGTGGTGAATCGAGCCGCTGGATCAGGACGCCGGCCACTTCCGCCCCCGCCGTGTCCGCGAGCCGCTCGAGCTCCTCAAGGTGCTCGTCGACAAGCGCCTCCGGCTCCTCGTCGAGCGGGGCACCGACGAGCACGGCGCGTTCGACCGGAGCCTGTACCTCGATCAGATCAGCCGTGGGAGTCCTCCGTTTCGGCCTCATCCGCCGATTCCGAACCGCCGCGCATTCGGCGGGCACGATCGAGGCGGGCTGCCAGCTCCACTTCGGCACCGGCCTCGCCCGGGGAGTAGAAACGTCGCCCGGAGAGGGATTCCGGAAGATACGACTGGGGAGCGACCCCACCCTCCCAGTCCGGGTCGTACCGGTATCCCTCGCCGTAGCCCAGGTCCTTCATCAGGCGGGTCGGTGCGTTCCGGATGTGCAGCGGGACCGGTTCGGCGGGGGTCTCCTGCGCGGCACGCGTCGCGGCGCCGAATCCGCTGTACAGGCGATTCGACTTGGGGGCCGCGGCCAGGTAGGTGCAGGCCTCGGCGAGCGCCAGATCGCCCTCAGGAGAGCCGAGGAAATGGAACGCGTCCCGCGCCGCCACGGCAACCTGCAGTGCCTGCGGATCGGCCAGACCGACGTCCTCGATCGCCATCCGGACCAGACGCCGTGCGATGTACATCGGGTCCTCGCCTCCTTCCAGCATGCGAGCCAGCCAGTACAGGGCACCGTCCGCGTCGGAGCCGCGGACCGCCTTGTGAAGCGCCGAGATCAGGTTGTAGTGCTCTTCGCCGGCCTTGTCGTAGCGCGCGAACCGGCGCTGGAGGGCAGCTTCGACCTGTGACACCCCGATCGTTCCGGCGTTCTCCACCAGGTGCGCGGCGGTCTCCAGGGCGTTGAGCGCCCGGCGGGCATCACCATCGGCCGACTCGGCGAGCCTCGCGAGGGCTTGCGGCTCGATCTGCAGGGCGCGAGCCCCAAGTCCGCGCTCACGATCCTCGAGGGCCCGGCGGACCAGTTCGGCGATCGTTTCGGGATCCAACGGCTGGAGCACGAACACCCGGGTGCGGCTGAGCAGGGGTCCCACGACCTCGAAGCTCGGGTTCTCGGTCGTGGCCCCGATCAGGGTGATCGTCCCGGCCTCGACGTGCGGGAGGAACGCGTCCTGTTGCGACTTGTTGAAGCGGTGGATCTCATCGACGAACAGGATCGTGTCCCTGCCGGTCGCCCGCTTGCGCTCCGCCGCCTGTCCGATGAGCTCGCGGACGCGTCCGATTCCCTCCGTGACCGCGGAGAAAGGCTCGAACCACGCTCCCGTGCGCCGTGCCACGAGACCCGCGATGGTGGTCTTTCCGCAACCCGGCGGACCCCAGAGGATCAGGCTCGGCACGCGGTCCCGCTCGATCAGCTCTCGAAGAGCGGCTCCCTCGCCGACGAGGCCCGGCTGCCCGAGCAGCTCGTCTACCGACCGCGGGCGCATGCGCGCCGCGAGCGGCGCGTCCCCGGGCGTCGCGAGTGGTCCCCTGGCCGGCCGGCCGGCATCAGGTCCGAACAGGTCCGGTTCCGGAGTCATCCCTTCGCCCCGCCCTCCAGGGCATCGAGTCCACCGAGCTCGATGAGTTCACGGGCGCTCCGCAGGAGCGTCTCCCGCTCGTTGCTCTCGGGCGACTCGATCACCTGGGCCAGCAGCTCCTCCAGCATCAGCCCGATGAGCGGACCTCGCGGCAGGCCGAGCTCCAGGAGGTCGGTGCCATCGATCGCCAGCTGGGCCATGGAGACGGGGGAGCCTCCGACGAGCTCGTCGTGCACTCGCCGCCACGTGAATGTCAGTGCGCGCACGCCATCCTCCGACCCGCCCGCTCTCGCGGCAGCGAAATGCAACCGGAAAAGGTCGCGTGCGCTCTCCGGGCCTGCCTCGTGCAGCCACTCACGGATGCTGGCGGAACTGTCCGCAGGGTGGACGAGCGGGGTGTAGTGGGACACGAGATGCACGCCCCTGCGGATGTCGGCGTTGGAGAACTTGAGCCTCGTCAGAAGGGCGTGGGCCGCCGTCTCACGGAGTGCGTCCTCACCCTCGGCACACAGCAGGAGCCGCACGACCCGCAGGTACGGCCGGTGGGCCCCGATCGCATCTATTGCGGCAAGGGTCGTGTCCCAGGGAACGCCATGCGCGACGCGGGCGATCTCCGGATACCACGACTCCAGCGCCCCGTAGCTGGCGTACATGCGGAGGGCCTTCGACGGCTCGGCGCACGACATCACCTTCAGCAGCTCCTCCCGCACGCGCTCGGCCGAGAGGCGGTTGAGCCGCGGGACGGCGAGTCGCAGGGCCGATCCGGTCGCGGGTTCGATCGAGAGGTCGTAGGCGCCGGCAAAGCGGAAGGCCCGCAGCACGCGCAGGTAGTCTTCCGCGAATCGCAGGCCCGGCTCCCCGACGGCCCGCAGGATCCCGTCGCGCAGATCGTCCCGCCCGCCGTACGGATCCTGCACGTCGTCCGTGGCGGGCCGCCAGGCGATCGCGTTGATCGTGAAGTCGCGGCGCGCCAGATCGTCCTCGACATCCGTAGCGAACTCGACCACCGCGTGGCGTCCGTCCGTCTCCACATCGAGCCGGAAAGTGGTGACTTCGAACATCGTTCCGTCTTCCGACAGGACACCTACCGTCCCGTGCTCCACCCCGAGCGGCACGGTCCTCGGAAACAGACCCCGTACCTGGTCGGGCCGCGCGTCGGTGGCGAGGTCCCAGTCCCCCTTCGGGAGCCCGCGGATCGCGTCACGGATGGCTCCCCCGACGGCCCACGCCTCGTGCCCCGAGGCCTCGAGCTTCCTGGCTACCTTCAGCAGCCCGTCCGGGGGCTGGAACGCCGGCCGATCGCCTTTGACGTGAGGGTCCCCGCTCACCCGTCCTCCGCATCGCCGACCAACCAGCCCTCCACCAGCTCGGCGACCGAGTGCTCCACTGCCAGCTGCAACTCCTGCACGGCTGCCGAGTCGTCCGCCGGCAGTCGTATCGCGAGGTCCACGAGCGGGGCCAGCTTCCCGCCACGCCGGTCGAGGAGCGCGACCGTTCTTAGGGGGATCTCCCGCGCGACGCGCGCCACCTCGAGGAGATTCGTCGAGTTGCCGCTCGTCGAGTGCAGAACGAGAAGGTCACCGGGCCTGGCGTGGGCTTCCAGGACGCGGGCGAACACCCGTTCGAACCCGTAGTCGTTCGCGGCCGCGCTCAGCTGGGCGGTGTTCGCCGTGAGCGCGAGTGCGGGCAACGCCCGCCTCTCCCTCTTCAGTCGAACCACGTACTCCGTCGCGATGTGCTCGGCCGCCGCGGCGCTTCCTCCATTGCCGGCGTAGAGGATCTTGCCGCCAGCAAGCAGCGTTTCACGAATCAGCTCGGCGTAGCGGACCGCCTGCCCGGCGATCTCGTCCGCCGCCGTTCGCGATCCATCTGCCAGGCGCAACAGGTGACGCCGCACGGCGTCGGTGGAATCGATGCTCACATCATCCTCCGGTCACGAGCCGACGCAGCCGATCGACCCATCCGGAGCGCGGCTCACACGGCGGGACGCCCATCAGCCGGCTGCCGGAGAGAACGGCCGCGGGATTGACGGCGGTCAGCAGGGTCGCCTGCTCCTCGCAGCCGGCCTCCTTCAGGTAGTCCCACGCCTGACGAACCGTGGCCGCCCGGCTCGGACGGGCGTGGTTGTCCGATGCGATCAGGTCCACCGAGCCGTCCCCCAGCATCCGTCTCGCCACGCGCAGCGCCTCACCGCCGTGCTCGCCCCACAGGCTGCCCGCGTTCACGCACATCAGGGCGCCTTTCTCTCGCCACGCGCCGATCCAGCCGTACGCGCGCTCTATCCCCGCATAGCGCTCCGGGTGCGCGAGGACGGGAATCCAGTCAGCCGCGAGAACGACGTCCAGCATGCGGTCTGGATAAGCAGGCATGGCCAGCATCGGAAACTCCACCAGCAGGCCGCCGCCGTCACCCAGTCCAATGCTCCGGTCGCTCAGGTCGGCATCCGGGTCGTCCAGCCGGAACTCGAACGAGCGCCCCAGGGTGACGGCCGGACAGTCGCGCGACGCGACCGCCGCGAGCTCGGCGAACGCGTCCTCGATGCCGTCCCGCCAGGGTCCACGTGCGGCGCTCGCCGCCAGGTGCGGGGTGGTGACCACGGTCCGGATGCCGGATCGCTCACACTCGATGAGCTGCGCCATCGCTTCTTCCACGTCCCTCGCGCCATCGTCCACGCCGGGCACGAAGTGACAGTGGAGGTCGACCAGATCCGGGTCGCTCAAGATCCCTCCCCCACGGCCGATGGACGCCGCAGGCGCGCCTTGGCCACAAGCCGGTCTCCGAGCTCGCCCGCCAGGCCGACCCGGTCCGCCACCTCGGCCGTGCGCCCGGACTCGGCCGCGGCCTCGAACGCAAACGTCAGTGCGGCGTCCGCGGCGAGCAGCCGCAGGGCCTCACTTCGCTCACCGGTCCCGTCGGCCACCTGCTCGAGGCCTGCCAGGGCGGCGCCGATCAGGGCGCTGACCGGGTCTTCGACATCGAGCCCCGGTGTGCTCGCGACGAGTCGCAGTACGTCATCGGCCAGCTCGGGTGGCGCCTCGGCCAGTCGAGGTCGCAGCCATCGGGTGGTCGCGTCGAGGCTCATCGGCTCTCTGCCCCTGCCGCCACGTCGAGCGCCCCGCGAACGGCTTCGGCGATCGCGTCCTCGATCCGGTCCGGATCGCCGACACCCCCCCGGGCCAGGTGCGGTCTTCCCCCGCCCCCCGAGCCCGTCACTCTGCTGGCCGCGCCGACCAGGTCGCCCGCCTTGAGGCCCCGGCCGATCCAGTCGTCCGTGACCACCGCCACGAACGCGCCCCGGTCCTGCTTGCCTGATTTCACGTGAACGATCGCCGCCCCCGAGCCGATCCGGTCCCGCAGCAGGTCGCCGAACGCCGCCACGTCGGATCCGGCAGGAAGCTCCACCGAGCCGCTCGCCAGCTTACCTCCGCCCACCAGGTCGACCGCCCCGGCCACTACGCCGTCCACCACGTCCTCGGCATCGCGACCGTGCTGTTCTTCGAGCCGGGCCTCGAGAGTCGCCTTCTCGGCCAGCAGGCTCTCGACCCGCCGCGGGATTTCCGCCGAGGGCACCCGTAGCAGGTCGGCGAGCCCGCCCACCAGCTCCTCAGTTCGCCTCACCCTGCCGTAGGCGCGGGGTCCCGTGACCGCTTCTATTCGGCGGATCCCGGCGGCCACGCCGGTTTCCGACGTGATCTGGAACAGGCCGATCTGGCCCGTGCTCCGAACGTGACAGCCGCCGCAAAGCTCGAGGCTGATTCCGGGTACGGCCACCACCCGCACGCGGTCTCCGTACTTCTCGCCGAACAGGGCCATCGCGCCCGCTTCGAGCGCATCCCTGTAGTTCCGCTCGCCGATCTCGAGCGGGACGTTCTCCCACACGGAACGATTGACGGCTTCCTCGATCGCCCGTCGTTCGTCTCCGGTCAGCGGCCCGGTGTGACTGAAGTCGAATCGCAGGCGATCCGGCGCGACCAGGGATCCGGCCTGCTGGACGTGCTCGCCCAGCTCGGCTCGCAGAGCCGCATGCAGAAGATGCGTGGCCGTGTGATTACGCTCCGCGTCCCGACGGGACGGCTCGTCGACCTTCGCGACGACCGCGTCCGACGTGCCATCCGGCAGGGATCCCGTCATTACCTCTCCGACAAGCACCGTCTGGCCCCGGTCGTTCCGGACGACCGACTCCACGATCATCTCCCATCCCTGCCCGCTCACGGAGCCCCGATCGCTGACCTGTCCGCCCGCCTCCGCATAGAATGGATTGGTCTCGAGAATCAACGCGTGCTTCTCTCCGAGCGGCTCGCTTGCGAGCACGCGGGACTCCACAACGAGCCGATCGTAGCCCACGTACGACTGCTCGCCATCGGCCGTCACCGTCCTCGCGGCCCCGACGAGCTCCTCACTCAATTCGTATGTGGCTCCTCCCGCCACCCGGTCTTCGCGCGACCGCTGCCTCTGCTCCTCCAGAGCCTCCTCGAACCGGCCGACGTCCACCTCGTAGCCACGCTCCGCCGCCATCAGCTGCGTCAGGTCCAGCGGGAACCCGAACGTATCGTACAGGCGGAACACCTCCGCTCCGTCCATCGTACCTCTGCCGCCAACGGGCGCCAGCTCATCGAACCGCTTCATTCCGGCGTCGATCGTCGCCAGGAATCGTTCTTCTTCCGACCGCGTCGTCCGCACGAGGTGATCGCGCCGGTGAGCGAGCTCCGGGTACGTGCCCGCCATCAGGTCCACGACGACATTCACCAGCCGATCGAGCGTCGGCTCGCGCCGGCCGAGCAGCCACGCGTAGCGTCCGGCGCGACGCAGCACGCGGCGGAGCACGTATCCCCTCCCCTCGTTGGAGGGAAACACCCCGTCAGCCAGCATGAAGGCCACGGCGCGCGCGTGATCGGCCAAGACCCTGAACGGCAGCCCTTCCTCCCAGGCCTCCGGTTCGAGCGAATAAGGCCGGCCCACCACCTGCTCTGCCTCCTCGATGATCGGCAGGAAGAGGTCCGTGTGGTAGTTGGTCAATGTGCCCTGCATGATCGCGGCGATTCTCTCGAGACCCGCTCCCGTGTCAATCGACGGGGCCGGCAGGGGAACGTCCCCCTTCGAAGAGCGGTCGAACTGCATGAAGACCAGATTCCAGATCTCCATGAACTGATCCGCTTCGCCCAGCGCGTTGAACTCCTCCGGCGTGAGGTCGGCCGTGGCCCCGGCCGGCCGCAGGTCGTAGTGAACCTCCGAGCAGGGTCCGCAGGGTCCGGTCTCGCCCATCTGCCAGAAGTTGTCCTTGTCGCCCAGCCGGAGCACCCGTTCCGGCGGTATGTCGGTCAGCTTGGGCCACAGGTCGGCGGCCTCCTGGTCCGTGTGGTGCACCGTCGCCCACAGCCGTCCGGGCTCGAGGCCGAGCTCCGATGTGACGAACTCCCACGCGAATGCGATGGCATCGCGCTTGAAGTAGTCCCCGAAGGAGAAGTTTCCCAGCATCTCGAAGAAGGTGTGGTGCCTGGCCGTCCGTCCCACTTCCTCGAGGTCGTTGTGCTTCCCGCTGACCCGGAGACACTTCTGCGAGGTCACGGCCCGGGGCGCCGGGCGCTCGGCCTCTCCCACGAAGACCCTCTTGAACTGGACCATTCCCGCATTCGTGAACAGCAGCGTTGGATCGTCCTCCGGTACAAGGGAGCTGCTGGGCAGATGCAGGTGGCCGTGCCGTTCGAAGTACCGAATGAAATTGGAGCGAATGTCGCTGGCCTTCATCTGTAACCGTCGTGTAGGTGGATCGCCTGACGAAACCGTGATCGGGATCGGAAATATCCAGTCAATATGGCCTGACGCGGACCCGCTTACAATCGGCGAGGTCGGTGGCACGTGCTCCGGGCGCAGCCGTGGGGAGTCAGGTGCCCGCGTGGTCGGAGTCGTCCGGAAGCAGCTCTCGAACCAGGTCCCGAATCGCGCCGGCGCGAAAGCCGCGTCGGTGGAGAAACGCGGTGAGACGACGGCGGGCCCTGGCGGGATCCAGCTTGCGAAGCGCCGGCAAACGGCCCACGGCCACCGTACGCAGCAGCACGTCCTCCGACACGCCTTCGTCGGCCAGGGCGCTGTCGACGGCTCGCTCTGCCGTGTCGCGGTCGATCCCCCGCTGGAGCAGCTCGGAGACGAGACGGGGTCGGCCACGCGGCTTCAATCGGATGCGTTCGCGGACGAACGTCTCCGCGTACCTGTCGTCGTCGAGGTAGCCGAGCTCCCGGCAGCGTCCGATCGCTGCGTCCGCGTGGGCCGCCAGCTTGTGCCTGTCCAGGTAGCGGCGAAGCTCGTGGCAGGTGCGGGGTCGGTACGAAAGGTAGTGGACAGCCCGGTCCCACGCCTCGGCAGCCCCGGCCTCCCGCACCAGACTCGCCAGCTCGGCCG
>Ga0210060_1000431_pt1 | contig 14413 bp, 13 predicted proteins | sample Joice_CattailNLB_FD_184871 | JGI IMG/M metagenome (GOLD analysis project Ga0210060, IMG submission 184871) | Wetland microbial communities from San Francisco Bay, California, USA, that impact long-term carbon sequestration - Joice_CattailNLB_D2... | ecosystem: Environmental > Aquatic > Marine >...
CCTCGAGTCCCGGAACGGGATAATGGGCATCGTGTAAGAAGCGTACCATCGCCTTCCGGGCCGGTCAATTTCGCCGGAGGATATTTCACACTCCCTTTGTGAAGCACTTCATACCGGGTTCCCGGGCTAACGTCGTACGTTGGTCTCGAAGGAAACCGGAGGGAGAAAGGGGGAGGCGAAAATTGTTCTGTGGGATTCAATCCAGCGGATTGTCAAATGCGGAGACCAACGACACCGGACAAAAAAGGGGGTTTGTCATGCATAGCAGGAGAAAGAATAGGACGATCAGGAGATGGGCAACAATGTTTGTGACATTACTCGCGATGACGGTTTTTCTCGTACCCATCACCCAGGCGGCGGACGAGCACGCATACCGGGCCGTCTACCATAGGCAAAAAGGGGAAACGATGGAAGTGGGCGACGTCCCAGGCCATGTCATGGGAGTCTCCGAAACGACCGGTCTGATTTTCATTACGAGGGGGCCTGGCAGCGGGGAAATAGGCACGAGGAAGTCCTCTACGTACTTTGACGTCGTGAAAGGTAAGGGAACCACTACAGGCTATTACGTGTATACATTTGCAGATGGATCGACCATGGTTACAAGAGCCATCGGCACGATTACACCGGGAGACGGAGGGAAAAGAACCACATATGAAGGTACATACGAAATTACCGGTGGAACGGGAAAATTCGCAGGAATGAAGGGGAAGGGTACTTACAAAGGGGAACGCGTTGGTGCCCTCGAAACCGGTGGTGATGGCTACGTCGACGCCATCGGCACTGCATGGAAGTAGCGGCAACTTCTTTGACACCATCCCAATAACCAAAGGGAATCCGGTCCACCCGGGTTCCCTTTTCTCATCTCACCCCGAAATCTGGCTTCTTTGTTGCTGCACCGGAGGATATTTCACACTTCCGTTGTGACTCACTTCATACCGTGTTCCCTAGCCAACGTCGTACGTTGGTCTCGAAGGAAACCGGAGGGAGAGAGGGGGAAGCGAAATTGTTCTGTGGGATTTAATGCGACGGATTGTCAACGCGGGGACCAACAACGAACGACGCAAGAGGAGGATTTACCATGAATACCCAAGTCAAAGGACCAACGATAAAAAAATGGGCAGGGTTTTTTGCAACGATGCTTTCCATGTTGATCGTCTTTTCCTCATTCGCCATAGCAGCCTACGATGAAGGCACTTCGAAATATCCCAATCGCCCGATCGTTCTGGTTTCTCCGTTCCCACCCGGTCATGTGACCGATATTGAATGCCGCAAGATCGCGCCGTTACTTGCCGAGGCGCTGGGACAGCCGGTCACCGTCGAGAACTGGACGGGAAAGGGCGGTAACGCGGCATTGGAGAAGATGGCGCACGTGGCGCCGGACGGCTATACGCTTATTTTGCACGGTGTTAACGGTCTCGCAATCGCTCCGCACGTCATGAAGGTCGGTTATGATCCCATTGCCGATTTCGCTCCGATCATTATGGAATATTCCAGCGGGCATCTGGTTCTGGTCGCGTACCCCGGGTTGCCCGTGAACTCGGTTCAGGAGCTGATTGCCTACGGGAAAGACAACCCTGGAAAATTGACCGCGGGATCGTTCGGAGTCGCGACAAACGTCCATATGGCAGCGGTCGAGTTCAACCGGGAGACGGGACTCACAATCCCGGTTACCGAGTTGCTAGGCGCGAACATACTGGACGAGGTGGCGGCTGGGAAGGTACAGCTCATGTTCAATTTCCCGACCCCCGTTGCGAAATACGTAAAATCGGGAAAATTGAAGGCGCTCGCCGTCACGCACGGTCACGCGCCGCTTCTGCCGGAAGTACCGACTTTCGCGGAAGCAGGGCTTCCGGGAATGGATAAGAATACATCCGGCGGATGGATGGGTTTTCTGGCTCCGGCAGACACCCCGCCGGCAATCATCTCCAGGCTCAACGCCGAGTTCTGGAAGATCTTCCAAACGCTTAACAACAAAGAGGGAATCACGGTGAGAGCTGCTAACACACCGGAAGATTTTGCCTCCTTCCTCAAATCGGAGAGTGCCCGATGGGGAGAGTTCATCAAAGCAAACAAAATTAATGGCATGAAATCCTCCGAGACGACGGGAACCCCATCGTTCGGAACCGAGGATTTCGTACCGGCCCAGGGAGAAACTCAGGTAGTGGTGATGGAAACCCCGGCGTTCGAAACCGAGGATTGGATAGAGCCCAAGGGAGAGGTTCGGATCGTGGCGGTGAAATCCCCATCGTTCGGAACCGAGGACTGGGTAGAGGTCATGCAATCCTCCGATGCGTTGAGTGCCGGTGCGACACCGGCACAGAAGTAACTCTCGCTGGACGGCTACGATCCCGACTCAAAGGACGCAGAGAGCCAACCGGAAGACGAACAAGGGCGGGGTCCCCCCATACCCGCCCTTTTCGTTTGCGTGGACTGTAGGTCATCCTTTCCTCTGTGACTTCCTTCCGTATGGCTATTTCCCGGCCCACGGGGGGCCAGGCCGCGATTGACAGGCTCATGTTGAGAGAATAGATTCATCGTACATCTTCGGTATGTTTTCCCTCGATGCGATCGCGTCACCACTCGCAATGGGGGAGGTTCGATGCGGGCTCTCTCCTTTGTCTCCGACAGCGGAATTCCCTGGTAAATCCCTATGCCCGAGGAACAACGAAATCGGAAGCTTGCCGCTGTTCTTAGCGCCGATGCCGCAGGGTACAGCCGTCTCATGGGTCAGGACGAGGCGAGGACCCTGACCACCCTGAAGGCCCATTTTCAGGTCATGCGCTCATTCACCGGCAAGTTCAAGGGCCGCGTCGTGGCGGTTCACGGCGACAGCCTTCTCGCCGAGTTCGCAAGCGTAGTAGACGCCGTGCAGTGCGCCGTGGATATCCAGAACGAGCTGAAGGCACGTAACGAAGCGCTTTCGGAAGAGTCCAGGATGCTCTTCCGGATCGGAATCAACCTCGGGGACGTGATCGAGGAAGAGGGGAATATCTATGGCGATGGAGTCAATGTCGCTGCCCGTTTGCAGAGCCTGGCGGAAGGCGGAGGCATCTGCATTTCCCGGAGCGTTCATGATCACGTAAAGAACAAGCTGAGCGTCTGTTATCAGTCCCTGGGGGCGCACAGCGTCAAGAACATCGCCGAACCGGTACGGGTCTACCGCGTCCTGCCCGAGCCGGGCGGAACCGGGAAAACGGTCGGCGAAGTCTGGTACCGGCTCATGCATTGGCAGAAGGTGGCGTTGGCTCTCACGTTTGCACTTCTGTTGGTGGGCGGTGTTCTGGTGGTCCAAAAGTATGTGGACCAGCCAAAGACGACTCTGCCGCTGCCGGACAAACCTTCCATCGCCGTGCTTCCATTCGAGAACATGACGGGCGACCCCGGGCAGGAGTATTTCGCGGACGGGTTTACGGAAGAGATCATCTCGTCGCTGGCCAAAATCTCCTCCCTGTTCGTCATCGCCCGGAACTCCTCGTTCACCTACAAGGGCAAGCCGGTGAAGGTCCAGCAGGTGAGCGAGGAACTCGGGGTCCGGTACGTGCTGGAGGGAAGCATCCAGAAATCCGGCGACCGGGTGCGAATCAACGCCCAGCTGATCGATGCGGTCTCCGGGAAGCATCTGTGGTCCGAGCATTACGACCGGGACCTGAAGGAGATCTTCGGTCTTCAGGACGAGGTTATTCTGGAGATCACGTCGGCGTTGTCCGTGAATCTGACCGCCGGCGAGCAGGCACGCGTGTGGGCGGAAGGAACGAAGAGTCTCGAAGCCTACCTGAGATTCATGCAGGGCCGTGAATATCTGCTCAAGGGGAACCGGGAGAGCATTGCCCTGGCCCGGCGCATGGCGGAAGAGGCGATTGCCCTGGATCCCGGGTACGCAGACGCCTACGCATTGTTGGGTGCGACCTACCATAATGAGGTATTTCTCGGCACGAGCCACCCCAAGGAGTCGATCGCGAAGGCCATCGAATTGACACAGAAGGCCTTGGCCATGAACGGCTCGCTGGCCGATGCGCGTAGCAGGTTGGGCGTGCTCTACACGTGGAGCGGTCGATATGACGAAGCGATTGCCGAGGCTGAGCGTGGCGTGGAGCTCGATCCCAGTTCGGCCATGGCGAATTTTTTCCTGTCGAATGTTCTCCGGTATGCCGGAAGATCGAAGGAGGCCATCCCTGTGATCCGGAAGGCATTGCGCCTGGAACCGATCGCGCCCGACATCTTCTTTCAGAACCTGGCATTGGTCTATTTCCAGGCAGGGGATTGCAAGGATGCTCTCGCTACGTTCGAGAAGGGACTCATGCGTCAGCCGGACAATCTGAATTCCCACGCCATCAGGGCCGCCGTCTACGGTTACTGCGGTCGGGAAGAGGATGCGCGGGAAGAAGCCATAGAAGTCTTAAGAATCAATCCCAAGTTCACCGTGGAATCCTATACGAGGATCCTGCCGTACAGGTATCAGTCAAACAAGGATCTTACGATCCAGGGGCTACGCAAGGCGGGATTGCCGTAGGGGCAGGGATCACTGGTCAACGACTTCCCGGAATGCGCTTGGGAGGAAGTTAAGGAGGATTCCGCTTCCGGTATGGTGGGGAGACCCGTGGGGGTTCGAGTCCCCCCTTCGGCACCAGTTGAAATCCGCAGGCGCTCAAAGTCCTTGGGCGCCTTTTTTTATTTCGACTGGTGTTCCCTGGGGGCTCGAACCGGCGAGGGCGCCGACGAGCAGGAGGAAGAGCGCGACTTTGAGGAGCGCGTCAGCCCGAAGCCGCGCCGCAAAAGCCGATCGCGTAATCGCGGAGGCTAACGCGGTCGAGTCCTCCCTTCGGCACCATCACAATACTCAAAGGGATTTTGGCTTCCCGCCGGTATCCCTTTTTTCTTGAAATCGCCCCGAGTGGCGAAAATGTGGCTCGCGGGCTTTGTCATGAGGTGCCGATATCGTTGACTGACTGATGGATGTCCTACCTTGTGGTCTTGCCTTTGGTCCAGATCCTTTGTATATTTCGAGACTATCGTTAAGAGGGCAGTTCATGCAGCCAGTTATCGCCGAAAACACGGTCAGGAGAACCAGAGCATGGGAAAGATACAATGGGACGAAAGCCTCTCGATAGGCGTAGAGTTGATTGACGAACAGCATAAGAAGTGGATCGAACATATACACAACGTGCAAGAGGCGATTGAGGCACGTCGAGGTATGCCGCAAATCGCGAGCACGCTGGATTTCCTCATAAACTACACCCAGTTCCATTTCTCGACGGAAGAGAAATCCATGTCAGAAACCGGTTACTCCGAACTGGAAGACCATAGGGCCAAGCACGAGGAATTGAAAGGCACGCTGGACAACCTGATCGAGGATTTCAGGGAAGATGGTGTTACCGAAAAATTAAGCGAAGCCGTTGGCACCTTCCTGGGGAACTGGCTGAGGAACCACATACGAGTTGTGGATCAGGCATTCGCCGCTTTCTTGATAGAAAAGAGAATCCAATTGACCTGAATCGCAGTTAAAGGTGCGAGGTTCGAGCCCCTCCTTCGGCACCATTTGAATAACGAAAGGGATTTCGGCTTGCCGCCGGAATCCCTTTTTTCGTAAATACGTTTCGGGCGGGTAATTTGTGGTTCGTAGGCGTTACCTGCCCCTATTTTACCGCAAACGGCGACGGCCAAACGGGAGGGGTTCTCCCCGTCAATATCGTTTATGCTTGCCTCGTGCGGTGTCTCGCCTCCGAACAGATTATGTAAGGAGGAGAGATGAGGAATGAGAATGAGAAGGTTCATCAAGTGCATGGGAATGGTGGCCCTTTCTGCATTCCTCATCGCCATGATTGCGGGACATGCATTCGCCGCGCTCCCGTTCATTACCGATGATGCCGGAACCCTAAGCAAAGGGACATCACAGGTTGAATTGTCCTACGAACGATCTGCCGACAGGGAAACCGCTGATGGATCCGCCGTGAAAAACGACGGGAACCAGGTTGCCGCGACTTTTGGCCACGGGATCGCCGAAAAGTTCGATCTGACTCTTGGTTTCGCAAGGCAATGGGGCAAGTCCGTCGTGGACGATGTTTCCTCGAACGAGGTTGGCACCGCCGATTTCACGCTGGATGCGAAATGGCGATTCCACGAACTTTCCGGGGTTTTTTTCGCAGTCAAACCGGAGATAGGGTACTCGTACCTCGTGGGCGGGAGAAGTGAGGACCACAACACCTCGTACGGCGGATGGCTCATCGCCACCAAAGAGATCGGAGCGCTCGCCGTCACCCTGAACGGGGGATACTTCTATAACGACTATGGGTCGGCGGCGGAGCGCGATGCCAGCAGAAGCAGCATCTGGAACATCTCGGCTCTCGCGACATACGAGGTTCTCGAAGGGCTTGTGCTCGGGTTGGACGTTGGGGCGTCCGCCAACCCGGACAAGTCATCCAGCGAGATGCCTGCATATGCTCTCGGGGGAGCCATCTATTCACTGAACAAGAATGTCGACCTCAGCCTGGGGCTCCAATTCGGCATCACCAAGCCCGAACCGGATTTTTCAGGAATCGCAGGAGTTACCATCAGTTTTTAAGACGAGATATCGTCCCTTGAGGCGGGTATTCGCCGGGGTTAGAGTCTCCCCTCGACTAAGCTGTCTGATTTTAGTTGGGAGGACTAAAATCCGCAGAATAGAAATACATGGGTTCAAAAAGGAGATTCGAGAATGGAACATGCCCTCGTTCTAATCGACATACAGAACGATTATTTTTCTGGTGGCAAGATGGAACTGGTTGGGATGGACCATGCCGCACAGAACGCGGAAATGATTTTGCGGAAATTCCGGCATCAAAGGCTCCCGGTATTTCACATACAGCATGTTTCCGTTCGCCCTGGCGCAACATTCTTCCTGCCAGGTACGAACGGCGTGAACATCCATCCATCCGTGGCTCCATTGGATGGGGAACATGTTATCGAAAAACAATTTCCTAATGGCTTTCGGGGGACGACCTTGCTTGATCAACTTAAGACTGAAGGAGTTGATAAGATGATCATATGTGGGGCCATGAGCCATATGTGCATTGACGCAACGACCCGAACTGCATTTGATCTGGGTTTCTCGTGCACGGTGATCGAAGATGCTTGCGCAACTCGTGATCTCCAGTTCAAGGGGGAAACAATCAAGGCGGCCAAGGTCCATGCGGCGTTCATGTCTGCGTTGTCGGTCCCATATGCTGCGGTCATGAGCACGGCCGAATTTCTCGCGGCAGAGTTTGGCTCATAGTCCAAACCTAATGGAAAGCCGCCCAACTACCGCCTGCAGCTGACGGCTCGCCGTTTTCCCGCCTAGCGCCCGCAGCTGAAGCGGAGCGTTCGGCCGACGGAGGAACTATCTTGCCAAGCTCGGAGAGGGTCACCTGTGACTAGGTCGCGTGGCCTCTTTGGAGGCATCATCATCCTGTACTTCATTATCGCGCTCGAGGTGCTGATCATGATCAGCCCCTTTGCCGCGTTTTTCTACGCAGCCCTCAATCCCGTTCTTCTCTTCTTGGCCCAGGGGCCAGCCACGGCCTGGTTGGCGGCGTTCTTTCTGCCACACATGGTCTTGCCCCCCGGGCTATTCCTCCAGGCTGTCCGGGTCGTGGGTTCCGTCCTTTTTGTGGGTGGGATGGTTACCTTCTTGGTCTGCGCAGGGCAGGTATACTTCCACAAGGTCTTCCAACGTGGCCCAGCATTCGGTGGACTCTACCGGTGGATCCGGCACCCGCAGTACCTCGCCTTGGGAGCCACCGGTTTGGGGTTGGCTATCCTCTGGCCGCGGTTCCTCACAATTGTTCTGTGGGTGGTCATGGCCGGGCTCTACTACCTTCTGGCGCGGGACGAGGAGCGGCGGATGGTGAACCAGTTCGGCGACCGGTACCGGGAGTACGTGGCCCGGACGGGCATGTTCCTCCCACGAGGGCTGGAGCGAGCCACGGATCTCTTGCCGTTCCGAAAATCACCGGAGCTCCGATCACTGCTTGGCTTTGTCCTCCTCGTGGTGGTGGCCGTCGGGGGCGCCTTCGCCCTTCGCGCCTACACGATCGCCCGGCTGCCGCTGTGGTCGAAGGGGCGGGTCACGGCGATGGCCATCCTGCCGGGAGACTCCATCATGCTTGAGCACCGGATGGCCGATGTCCTTGAGCTGCCAGATGTGAAGTCCCGGCTCGATCAATCATCCGGCACCATCCTCGTCTATGTCGTCCCCCAACAATATGTGATGCAGGGGATGATCGCAGACACCGGTCCGCAGTGGCGTCTTTACAAGCATCATCAGACGCTTGCAATGATCGCCGACTGGATCTTCCATCCCTTCCGGCACCTCCAAGGCGACCACATGGTGGCGCACCACGACATGGGAGGCGGGTCGCGGACTATCACCGCCGCCGGTGGCATGATCCGCCGGTTCATTTTCCTGCGCCTCGATTCCACTCGGCAGGGGAACACGACAACGCACGTCTTCGGCATCACCACAACTCGTATCCCGCAGTTCTTCGCCGACGTGGATATACAAAACATGATCCTGCTGGACATTCACTCCCTGGGACCAGGCACGGGGTGGGGACGCGTTCCAACGCCTATGTTCTAAGTTGAGGAGTTCTACATGTCTGCCGTTCAAGAAACCTACGTAACCGGTGTCCAAAACTCGATGACAGGTTCCGCTACGTTTAACGACAGCGCGAGATGCGACCAAACAATGCAATGAACCCGACGGCTGCTCCGCGGCCACGGGTTATCGCGATAGTTAGGCGGTCATCCTGAGGCGAGCAGACGTGAATCAAGGTCGAGACTGATGGGTGTATACGGGCGATACATTCTCCCGAAGGTTGTCCACTTCACCTGTAGCATGAAACCCCACATGCGCCAGCGGGCGAAAGTCGTGCCGCTCGCCCGGGGGAACGTTCTGGAAGTTGGATTCGGTTCAGGGTTAAGCCTTCCCTTCTATAATGCCGCTAGTGTACAGCATATCTGGGCGCTCGATCCTTCTATCGAAATGTGGGCTCTAGCTCAAGAGAAGGTCCGCGCCGTCGACTTTTCCGTTGAGTTCTTAAAGGCGTCGGCTGAAAGCATCCCCTTACGTGATCAGAGTGCGGATACCGTGCTCATCACCTACACCCTGTGTACTCTTCCCGATGTTCAGCGGGCACTTGGCGAGATGGCCCGAGTTCTCAAATCGGGCGGTGATCTCATCTTTTGCGAGCATGGTACGGCACCCGATGAAAGCGTCCGCCGATGGCAGAACCGATTGAATCCCATCTGGAGAGCTTTGGGCGGTGGCTGCAACCTCAATCGCCCCATCCCGTCGCTTCTAGAGCACGGAGGCTTTCGAGTGTATGAACTGTCCTCGATGTACATTCCTGGGTGGAGACCCGCGAGCTTTAACCTTTGGGGCCGTGCCTTGGGGCCATAAGGGGGGTCCAAACCGCCGTGCGGTTGGAGGCGCCGCGCCGCCTAACAACAGGCTGAAGCTGACGGTTTCCGAAAGAGATCCTGGGACCCCGCAGATTGGTCTGAGCGGTAGGCTGATTTACTTTGAAGAATTGAGGGATTATGGATAAAAACCGGCTCGAAGCGTTTAGCGATGGCGTACTTGCTATCATCATCACCATCATGGTTTTGGAGATGAAGGCGCCGCATGGGACCGATCTCTCGTCATTACGCCCGCTGGTATCGGTTTTTTTGAGTTACATATTGAGCTTCGTATACCTTGGCATCTACTGGAATAATCATCACCACATGCTTCACATTACGGAACGGGTGAGCGGCCCCATCTTGTGGGCAAACTTGCATCTTCTGTTCTGGTTGTCGTTGATCCCGTTCGTCACTCGCTGGATGGGGGAAAATCACTTCGCGTCAGCCCCAACCGCGATCTATGGATTTGTGCTACTGATGGCAGCGATAGCATATTGGGTTCTGCAAAGAATGATCATGGCCAACCAAGGAAGAGATTCGCTGCTGGCCGTTGCAGTTGGAAAAGATTTCAAGGGTAAGCTCTCGCCCGTGCTCTATTTGATCGCTATACCTTCCGCTTTTCTCCACCAGTGGATCGCAGGCGCGATATATGTGTTGGTCGCTCTGATATGGCTTGTTCCCGATCCACGAATTGAACGGGTACTGTCAAGGGGGCGGAAATGAAAATACGGGAAATTATGAGCTGCCTGACAACAGGCTGAAGCTTGACGACTCGCCTCGTTGAGCGCCCGCAGCTTAAGCGCGGCGTTAGACGGACCTGGCTTACTATGCCGAACACCATATTAAATGAGGCAAGCACCAAGCGCTTCTTTCTCGTAGCGACAGTATTCGCCTTGCTGACAATTCTGCTCGGTCGACTCCACCCGATATTTGCCTTGCTTGCGGTTGTCCCCGCAAGCCCGATCGCGTACTTGATATGTGATGTAATGAGTCGGATGATCTTCGGAAAAGAATTTGTATTTGTTTCCAGGTTCGGCTTGAACAGCCCGGAGGAACAGTCGGCGATACGGCGTAGCGATTACCTTCTTGCTTTGGTATGTGCAGTACTTGTGATTATTGGACTATTCCTCGCTGGAGAAGAGTGTGATCGATTTCATGGCACGGATATTTGGAAATGGGATCTGCCTTGGTTCAAATGAACATGGCAGGTATTGGCAAGCTTTCGGCTCGCCGTGTTTTTCGCTGAGCGCTCGCAGCTTGACCGAAACGTTAGATGGAAATTGCAAGGTAGATATAAAGAAAGAATAATGAGAAATATCTACTCTGGAATCCTATTTTCAATAACTGTATTGGGCATAGTTGTATTCTCTGCCGTTTGCTGGCATTCCATCGATGAAATTCATTACCTGAAATCATTTTTCCCGAAGCAGTTCAACATGCAGGAAGCCTATTTCGCTACTGCCATTGAGCTTATAAAAGTCATAATTATTGGCATGCCTATTGTCCTGGTTATATGCGTAAGCCTTTATTTTTGGAGGCATAAGAATAAAGAATAATAATTATATTTATAATATGCCGTCTAACCACAGGCTGAAGCTGACGGCTGCCTTTTTCTTCGCGTGAGGCATCGCAGTTTAAGTCGGGCGTCGAGTGTACTGATCTGAGGAGGAGAATATGCCGAGAGATTCGTCGCCGACGATTCAGGGGTTTAAGGTGCGGGCGGTCCGCGTGCCAATGACGGAACCCCATAAAACCGCGAGCGGCGTGATTACCGAATCACCCCTAGTCTTGACGGACGTTGTCACCGATACCGGAATCAGCGGGCACAGCATCGTGTTCACCTATACGTCCGCGGCGCTCAAGCCGACAGCTGAGTTGATTCGGAATATTGAGGCCCTGGTAAAAGGGGATGCGCTGGCTCCTGCTGATATCGAGCAAAAACTCGCCAGGCGATTCCGCCTGCTTGGGACGCAAGGCCTTGTCGGTATCGCGCTCGCTGCGATAGACATGGCACTGTGGGATGCGCTGGCCCGCGTTCACAGCATGCCGCTGGTGCGGTTGCTGGGGGGGGCGGAGAAGCCCGTGCGTCCCTACGGTGCAGTCGGGTACGATGGCGTGGAAGGTTGCGCTAAAGCCGCCGAACGTTTGGCGGCGCAAGGGTTTACGGGTATCAAAGCAAAGATCGGCTACCCTACTGTGCAAGAGGACGTCGCCGTAGTGCGGGCCATGCGCAGGGCCGCTGGTAAGGACATGGCAATCATGGTGGACTACAATCAGTGCCTCACACCGGTAGAGGCCGTGGAGCGACTGCGGGTTCTCGACGAAGAAGGCCTCACGTGGGTTGAAGAACCGACGCTCGCCCACGACTACGCCGGGCACGCGCTCGTCGCGCGCGAGGCTCGAACCCCAATCCAGTGCGGAGAGAACTGGTGGGGAATGTTGGACATGCGGCACGCCATCGAGGCGCAGGCATCTGATTTTGTCATGCCCGACGTGATGAAGATTGGCGGAGTAACCGGCTGGCTCAGGGCCGCAATACTCGCACACGCGAAAGGTATTCCCGTGTCAAACCACCTTTGGCCAGAGATCAGCGCGCGCCTCCTGTGCTGCACACCGACGGCGCATTGGCTTGAATATGCGGACTGGTGGAACCCCATTCTCGCGGAGCCGCTACGGGTCGAGAAAGGTATGGCGATTGTCGGCGACGCCATCGGCACAGGAGTGGCTTGGAACGAAGACGCGGTGCGACGTTTTGCAGCTTGATCCTTGAGTAATCGAGCAACACTGATAGCGGCCAGGTTCCCTTTATTTCAGGTCCGAGCGGCTAAAGGTGGCTTGCGGAAATATCCAGGCTGTCGTCCCTCGTGGGGAGCAAGCACATGCCGGGGCAGCGAAAGGGTAGTGGGATCGGTCCTCTCCCTTCAATGGGGGGGGTGGCGGGTCATTTGTTGCCCTGTTCCGTGCCGAGCGGTTCCTCGACTCCTTCGTGTGCGTAAACCTTCCGGGAGAATTCCTCGAAGAGTTTTCTGCTCTCGGCCATCTGGGCCTCCGCTATCAGGCGACCGGGCGCACTAAAAAAATCCCGGGCCTGGACCTTTGCCATCTCCCGGCTGATCTTTTCCCGATCCGCCTCCATGTCCTCCAGTTCCGTGAACGTGAACTTCTTCTTGCGGCTCTCGCGGCGTATTTCGTCCTGGAACCGTTCCTCGTTCTCGGCGATCTCCGCGTATTCTTCGTCGAGGGTTGCGTTGAAGCCGGCGATGATCCTGTCCTCCCATTCCTTGCTGGGCGAGGTGATTTCCAGAAGGTTCGCTTCCCCGCCGAACTCCTCGATCTTGTAAGCAAGCCTCATGAATTCCGATTCGAGATCCGGGGTCTTGGGGAGGAGGCATACCATCTGCTGCAGGCTCAGGGCGCCAAGCATTCGCATTTGACGCCAGAGATAGGTGCGAAACCGGGTAGGATCCTGGGGAACCTTGTAGATCAACAACAACCACTGGCGCGCGGTTTCGTTGCTCACCGGATGCACCTCGTCATCTTGTGTGTTGCGGTATTGTATTATTCGTTACATGTAACATAAATCGCACCAGATTGTCAAGTATCCGCTTGGCAGGGAAGTAGGATCTCGGGTTGTTCACGTGTCTTGGTATTTTAAAAGAGCATTCCTATTCGGGCCCCTGCTTACATAACATGTTGAAATAAGTAACAATTCAGTTTTTACCGTCTTATTGATCTCTTGCGATCGAAATATCTTGACATTATTATGTAATATTTGTTACATGTATTATACGGTACATGTAGCAAATATGATAAAAGGAGGTGGCATCATGCAAGTCCTGGCTATGTGGGGGTTTTTCATTGGGCTGGTCGTCGGGACACTCATGGTGGACATCCTGCGGTACATGAAGAAACCGCATGCGTTGTCCTTGCGCGAGGCCGCCATCTGGACGGGAACCTGGGTCGGTCTGGCCGCGATGTTCGGCGGGGCGGTCTTCGCCTTCAACGGAACGACCAAGGGGCTGGAGTTCATCACCGGCTACATCGTCGAGTGGTCCTTGAGCGTCGACAACCTCTTCGTGTTCCTGATGATCTTCCAGTACTTTGCCGTCCCGCCGATGTACCAGCAGCGTGTGCTCTTCTATGGGATCATGGGGGCGATCGTCCTGCGCGGCATCTTCATCGCCACCGCAGTGACCCTGCTTTCGTACTTCACCTGGCTGGTCTACGTATTCGGGGCCTTCCTGATCTACGTCGCGATCAAGCTCGTGCGGGCGGGCGAGGTGCACGTCGAGCCGCAGAAGAACCCGGTTCTGCGATTCTTCAAGCGGATCATTCCGGTGGAGACCAGCTACGAATCGCAGAACTTCTTCGTCCGCCGGAGGGGGAGGCTGATGGCGACAGCCCTGATGCCGGTCATGATCGTGATCGCGACGACCGACCTCATGTTCGCCGTGGACTCGATCCCGGCAATCCTCGCCATCACCCGGGATCCGTTCATCGTGTACACCTCCAACATTTTCGCCCTCCTGGGTTTGCGCGCCCTGTTCTTCGTGCTGGCAGGGGTCATGGGGCTGTTCCGGTACCTGCAGGTGGGGTTGTGCCTCGTCCTGATGTTCATCGGGGTCAAGATGCTGATCTCCGAGTTCGTCCACATCCCCATCGGGATCTCGCTGGGCGTGGTGGCCAGCGTACTTGGAGGGTCGGTCATCGCCTCGATCCTCTTCCCCGCTGAAAAGGCTCCGGCGCCCGAGAAAGGCGACGTGGGCCTGGCGGCGCCGGCCGGAGAGGACGCGGGAGAAGACGATGAGAAAAAGCGGGCGGCCTAGCCGCTGCGTCACGGAGGGTAAGCGGATGCGAAACCACAGAATCTCCCGAAAAGTATGGCTGACACATGAGGCGAGCGTCAACCAGTACACGTAACGAACGTTGAAATGGGAAGGGGGAGCCATGCACGTATTGGCGATTTGGGGATTTTTCGCAGGCCTGGTCGTCGGGA
>Ga0210060_1000432_pt1 | contig 14353 bp, 13 predicted proteins | sample Joice_CattailNLB_FD_184871 | JGI IMG/M metagenome (GOLD analysis project Ga0210060, IMG submission 184871) | Wetland microbial communities from San Francisco Bay, California, USA, that impact long-term carbon sequestration - Joice_CattailNLB_D2... | ecosystem: Environmental > Aquatic > Marine >...
GGGCGCCTCGCGCACCGGCCCGCCTGGCTGTGGGCGATCGGCGCGCTGACGCTTGCCGCAGTGCTTGCCGCGGCGCTGGCGACCAACGTCGTCGCCGCGGCGCATGTGTTCCTCGGGGCGTTCTTCTACGGCGTGGTCTACACCGTCTGGCTCAAGCGTCGGACCTGGTGGAACATCGTGGTCGGCGGCCTGGCCGGCAGCTTTGCGGTGCTCGCCGGCGCCGCCGCAGTCTCGCCCGCGCCGGGGCCGGTCGCCGCGGCCCTCGCGGTGATCCTTTTCCTGTGGACGCCGCCGCATTTCTGGAGCCTGGCGATCGCCTACCGCGAGGACTACGCGCGCGCCGGCGTGCCGATGCTGCCGGTGGTGGTGGGCAATGCGCGCGCCGCGAACGCGGTGCTCACGGGCGCCTGGCTGCTCGTCGTCGCGACGCTGGTGCCCGCGGTGGTCGGTCTCGGGCCGGTGTACGTCGTTTTTGCGATCGCCGGCAGCGCATGGTTCCTGCTGCAATGCCACGCGCTCGCGGCGGCGCCGGGTCCGCAGTCCGCGCGCGCGGCGTTTCGCGCCTCGCTCGTCCAGCTCGTCGCGGTGTTGGGCGGCGCGATGCTGGACGTCGCGCTGCGATGAACGCGCGCGGGGGCAGCGTGCGCCGGCTCCCGCTCTGCCATCCCCTGATGACCCGCATTGCGGCGTGGTTACCGACGCTCGGCGCGCTCGCGACGCTGCTTGTCGCCTGGCCTGCCGGGGCCGCGCTCGATACGAAAGCTGCGCTGCGCGAAAGCCAGGCCGCGATCGGGCGTGCGATCGGCGACTATCGCCTGACCGATGCCGATGGCAAGGCGGTGCGCCTGTCGGCGTTCCGCGGCAAGCCGCTGGTGGTGAGCTTCGTCTACACCGGCTGTTTCCAGATCTGCCCGACCACCACCAAGCACCTGGAGACGATGGTGCGCCAGGCCGAGCGCGCAATCGGCTCGGGGACGTTCCACGTGGCGACGATCGGCTTCAACCTGCCGTTCGATACGCCCGAAGCGATGGGCGATTTCGCCCGCAAGCAGGGCGTGCGCAACGCGAACTGGTCGTTCCTCTCGCCCGAGGCCGGCACGCTGGACGCGCTGCTCGCCGACTTCGGCTTCCTGCGCGAAGCGACGCCCGCGGGCTTCGATCACCTGCTGCAGGTGAGCATCGTCGATGCCGAGGGGCGGATCTACCGCCAGGTCTACGGCGACACGTTCGACGCACCCGCTTTCGTCGGCGCGCTGCTCGAGCTCGCGCAGAACGCGCCGCGGGCGGCCGGCGGGCCCACTGGATTGACGGGGCTGGTCAACGAAATTCGTTTGCTGTGTACGGTCTACGATCCGGCCTCCGGCAAGTACCGCGTGAACTACGCGATCGTGATCGAGATCCTCATCGGCGCGAGCGTGCTGCTCGTCGGCATCACCAGCGTGGCGATCGAATGGCGCCGGCGGCGTCGCCTGCCGAATGTGCCGGGTGCTCACCCGACGCGTGGCTGACGCGCGCGGCTGACGCGGGCGTCTGCGCGTTGACACACGTCAAGGCCGCGGCGGAGTCACCTCCTAGCATCTAGGCTTGCGGCCGCGTGGCGGCTCGAAAAGGAGTTCGTTTTGCTCAAGCGGATCCGATCCGCCGGTCAGTGGCTGTTCCTGCGGGTCGAGGCCCTGTTCAATCTCGCCTTCGGCGACCGCCTCAATCCGCTCTATTACCTCGGCCCGATCTCGTACTTCCTGATCTGGCTGGTGGTGGCGAGCGGGCTGTACCTGTACGTGTTCTTCGAGACCAGCATCGACGGTGCCTACGGCTCGGTCGAGCGGCTGACGCATGCGCAGTGGTACGCCGGCGGCATCCTGCGCAGCGTGCACCGCTACGCCTCGGACGGTGCGGTGCTGACGATGCTCCTGCACATGGCGCGGCATTGGACCTTCGACCGTTACCGCAACTTTCGCTGGTTCTCCTGGGTCTCGGGCGTCGGCTTGCTCTGGCTGGTGTACGCCGCGGGGATCAATGGCTACATGCTGCCCTGGGACCGCATGGCGCAGTTCGTCGTCGTGGCGAGCGCCGAGTGGTTCGACTGGCTGCCGGTGTTCAACGGCACGCTGGTGCGCAACTTCATCTTCCCCGAGGCGGTCAACGACCGCCTGTTCTCGCTGCTGTCGTTCATCCACCTCGGCATCCCGCTCGCCGTGCTCGCCGTGCTCTGGGTGCACACGCAGCGCGTGCCGCAGGCGAAGACCACGCCGCCGCTGCCGATCGCCCTGAGCCTGACGCTCGCGCTGGTCGTCCTGTCGCTCATCAAGCCCGCGCTGAGCCAGGGCAAGGCCGATCTGACGACCGCGGTCACGGTGCTCGACTTCGACTGGTTCTACCTGCCGGTGTACTCGCTGCTGTATCGCTGGACGCCGGGCGGGGTCTGGCTGCTGATCGGCGGCGCGACGCTTCTGTTTCTGCTGCTGCCTTGGCTGCCGCCGCGGCGACGCACCGGTCCCGCCGATGGCTATCACATGCTGCTGCGCCCGGACAACCGCATCCTCGCGATCCGCGAGGGCGAGACCATTCTGGATGCCGGGCTGCGCGAGGGCGTGCCGTTTCCCTTCGAGTGCCGCAACGGCGGCTGCGGCAAGTGCAAGGCCACGCTCGCCTACGGCGCGGTCGACTACGGCGCCTACCAGCGCGAGGCGTTGTCTGACGCCGAGCGCGCCCAAGGCAGGCTGCTGCTGTGCTGCGCGACGCCCTGCTCGGACATCGAGCTCGAGTACGCGCCGACCACGGCGCCTGGCGGCGTGCCGCCACGCGTGTGGAGCGCGGTGGTCGAATCGATGGAAAAGCTCGCGCCCGACGTGATGCGTGTCATGCTCAAGCTGGAAGGGCGCGAGCCGATCGAGTTCTATGCCGGCCAGTACATCAACATCCTGCTCGACGACGGCGCCAAGCGCGCTTTTTCGTTTGCCACGGCGCCGCAGGTCAGCGAGCGCATCGAGCTGCAGATCCGCCGCATTCCCGGCGGGCGCTACACGAGCCATGTGTTCGAGGCGATGCGCGTGGGCGAGCGCCTGCGCTTCGAGGGGCCGCTCGGCTCGTTCTTCCTGCGCGAGGATTCGGAAAAGCCGATCATCTTCGTCGCCGGCTCGACCGGCTTCGCGCCGGTGAAAAGCATGGTCGAGTATGCGTTCGCACGCGGCATGAAGCGCAGGATGATGCTGTACTGGGGCACGCGCCGGCCGGAGGACATGTACCTTGCGACGCTGCCCGCGCAGTGGGCGCGCGAGCACGACAATTTCCGCTTCGTCCCGGTGATCTCCGAGCCGCATCCCGCGGACGGCTGGACCGGGCGCACCGGGCTCGTGCACGAGGCGATCCTCGAGGACTTTCCGAATCTCGCCGAGTATCAGGTCTACGCCTGCGGCTCGGCGGGCATGGTCGAGGCGGCGTACCCGGCGTTCCGCGCACGCGGGCTGTCGCAGGACGACTGCTTCTCGGATGCGTTCCGCCTCGCGCCGCGCATCCGCAGCGAATCGAGCGAGCTGGTGAAGCTCGGCGGGACCTCGTGATGGCGGCGCTGCGCATCCTCGCCCAACTGCTGCTCTACCTGCCGCTGATGGCGCTGATCGGGGTTTTCTCGACCTGGCCGCGTTTCGCGGTGATCGCGCCCGATCAGGCGCTGGTGCGGATCTCGCTCATCCATGCTGCCGAGCGCAAGCAGGAATGCCGCAAGCGCTCGCCCGAGGAGCTGGCGAAGCTGCCGCCCAACATGCGCGCCGCGCTCGACTGTCCGCGCGAGCGCGCGCCGCTCACGGTCGAGCTCGAGATCGACGGCCGCGTGGTGCTCAGCCGCACGGTGCCGCCGGCGGGTTTGAGGCGCGACGGCGCCGCGAGCCTGTATTACCGCCTGCCGATCGCGGCCGGGCGCCACCGCGTCGTCGCCCGGCTGCGCGATCGCGCCGCGGGACCGTTCAACTACCGGCGCGAAGCGACGCTCGAGCTCGCGCCCGGCGGGGCGCTGCTGATCGACTTCCTGGCAGCGAAGGGCGGGTTCGACTTCCGGAGCTCGTGATGGCGGCCGGAAACGCGATCGACCGGGCGTTCGTCGCCGCAGAGCGCGGGCTCGACGCGCCCTTCGGCGCGCACGCCAACCCGCTGCGCAATCTGGGTACGCTCGCGTTTTTCCTGTTCTGGGTGCTCGCCGCCACCGGCATCTATCTGTTCGTCTATTTCGATACCAGCGTCGAGGGCGCCTACGCCTCGATCGAGGCGCTGACGACGAAGCAATGGTGGCTCGGCGGCGTGGTTCGCAGCGTGCACCGCTACGCGGCCGACGCTTTCGTCGCCGCGACGCTGCTGCACCTCGCGCGCGAGTGGGCAGCGGGGCGCTATCGGCGCTTTCGCGCCTTCTCCTGGATCTCGGGCGTGCCGCTGCTGTGGCTGATGTACGCCTCGGGCATCGTCGGCTACTGGCTGGTGTGGGACGCGCGCGCGCAGATCTCGGCGCTCGCCACGGCGGAATGGTTCGACGCGACCGGACTCACCGCCGAGCCGATGGCGCGCAACTTCCTCGGCGCCGAGAGCGTCGGCGACCGGCTGTTCTCGCTGTTCGTCTTTCTGCACATCGGCCTGCCGCTCGCGCTGCTCGCCGGCATGTGGATCCACGTGCAGCGCATCGGCCAGCCGCGGACCGTCGCGCCGCGCGCGCTGGTGGCGGCCGCGCTCGCCATGCTGCTGGTCGTGGCGCTGCTGCACCCGGCCAGCTCGCAGCCGCCCTGGGACCCGCTGCGGCTGCCCGCGACCATCGAGCTCGACTGGTTTGTGCTGTTCATGCACCCGCTGATGGCAGCGACCTCGCCGGCGGCGCTCTGGCTGCTCGTCGGCGGCGCGACGCTGCTGCTCGTCGCGCTCCCCAGCCTGTCTCCCGGGTCGAAGCCCGTGCCCGCAGTGGTCGACCCGGCGAACTGCAACGGCTGCGCGCGCTGCACGGTGGACTGTCCGTACCAGGCGGTGCTGCTGATCCCGGCGCCGAACGTGCGCAGCGGGCGGCAGGTCGAAATCATGCCCGAGCGCTGCGCGGCCTGCGGGCTGTGCGCCGGCGCCTGCCCGTCGTCGACGCCGTTTCGCAGCACCGGGCTGCTGGCCGCGGGCATCGACATGCCCGATGCCGACGTGCAGCAGCAGCGCCTGAGGCTCGAGGCCGCGCTCGCGCGCATTGCGCCGGCCGCGGCCGGGCGCATCATCGTGTTCGCCTGCGCGGAAGCCGCGAATGCGGCGACGCTCGAGGACGCGCGCACCGCGGTGCTCGACATGCGCTGCATCGGCATGCTGCCGCCGTCGTTCATCGAGTACGCGCTGCGCGCAGGCGCCGACGGCGCGCTGCTCGTCGCCTGTCGCGAGGGCGAATGCGTCTACCGGCTGGGCGCCGAGCTGACCGCGCAGCGCCTCGCCGGCGAACGCCAGCCGATCCTGCGCAAGAGCGTGCCGCGCGAACGTCTGCGCATGGCCGCGCTCGCCGCGGGCGAAGAGGCCGATCTCGTCGCGGCGCGCGACGCGCTGCGCGGCGCGCTCGAAGCGCTCGGGCCTGCGCCGCGGCCGCGCCCGAAGCGCGACGCGGCCGCCGCGGGCAGGGCGCGCAGCCATGCCTAGGCCCGGCGCGGCGGCGATCCTGCGCGGCGTGCTCGCCTGGGGCGCGTTCGGCGCGCTGATCGTCATGCTGTCGCACGCGCCGTCCATCGCGCCGCTGCCCGAGGGCGCGGCGATGCTTCAGGTCAGCATTGCGCACGCCGGCGCGCGGCTCGCGCCCTGCCGGCGCTTGTCCGCAGCGGAACTCGCGGCGCGTGCGCCGAACATGCGCGCCCCGGAAATCTGCCCGCGCGGGCGCTCGCCGGTGCGCGTCACGGTCGCGCTCGACGGGCGGGTGCTGGTCGACGAGATCCTGGCGCCCTCCGGACTGGCGCGCGACGGCACCTCGACGCTGTACCGCCGCCTCGCGGTTCCCGCCGGGGCGCACCGGCTGACGGTGCGCGTGCTCGATGACCTGCGCAGGCCCGAGCGCGCCTTCGAGCGCAGCGCCACGCTCAAGCTCGCCCCGGGCGGCGTGCTGAGCGTCGATTTCAAGCCCGCACGTGGCGGCATCGTGCTGTCATGAGACGATGAGGGCATAGGCTCATTGGGCTCATGAATACGCGCACCCTGCTCGATGCGATCGCGGTTCCGCGCGCGCGCGCAGCGCACTACGCGCTGCCGGTGCCTGCCGATGCGCGGCGCCGGCTCGCCATTGCTTGGACGCTGCTCGCGCTCGTCTCGCTCGCGGTTTCCGGGGTGTTCTCGGTGCTGCTGGTGCTCTCGCGCGCGCCCGGCGTCAAGGACGTGTTCCCGCTGGTCGATTTTTTCCACGTCGCGCTCGTCGTGCACGTCGACCTGTCGGTGCTGGTGTGGTTCGTCGCCTTCGCCGGCGCGCTGTGGTCGCTCAACAGCACGCCGCGCGCGACGGCGCTCGGCTGGACGGCCTTCGCGCTCGCCTGCGCCGGCAGCGCGATCATCGCGGCCTCGCCCTTCGTCGGCGCCGGCAGGCCGGTGATGGCGAACTACATCCCGGTGCTCGACGAACCGGTGTTTCTCAGCGGGTTGTGCCTGCTCGCGCTCGGCGTCGCTGCGGCGGTGGCGCGCGGCATGTGGGTCGTGCCGCCGGTCGGCACGCGGCTCGACGGGCCGGGCGCGCTGCGCTTCGGCGTGAACACCTCGCTCGTCGCGGCCGGGATGGCACTCGTCGCCTTCGCCTGGTCGTTCTGGGCGCTGCGCGATCTGTCGCCGGGGATCGACGCCAAGGGCTACTACGAACTCGCCTTCTGGGGCGGCGGCCACGTGCTGCAGTTCACCTGGACGCTGCTCATGTTCGTCGCCTGGCTGTGGCTCGCCGAGGCCGCCGGCGCTGCGCTGCCGCTCACGCCGCGCACGACGACGCTGCTGTTCGGCGTCGGCCTCGCCGCGGTGTTCCTCACGCCGCTGATCTATCTCGCCTACGACGTCGGCTCGGTCGAGCACCACCGCCTGCAGACCTGGCTGATGCGCTTCGGCGGCGGGCTCGCGATCCTGCCGTTCGCGCTCGCCGTGCTCGCCGGGCTGGCGCGCGCCGCGCCGCCGCGGCCGGATGAGGCGGTGCTGCGCAGCGCGCTCGCCGCCTCGCTCGTCCTGTTCGGCGTCGGCGGCCTGATCGGGCTGATGATCAGCGGCTCGAACGTGCGCATCCCCGCGCACTATCACGGCAGCATCGTCGGGGTGACGCTCGCCTTCATGGGGCTCGCCTATCTGCTGCTGCCGCGGCTCGGCTTCGCCGCGGTGCCGCCGCGCGCCGCGCGCTGGCAGATCCGGCTGTACGCCGGCGGCCAGCTGATGCACATCGCCGGACTGGTCTGGTCGGGCGGCTACGGCGTGCAGCGCAAGGTGGCGGGCGCGGCGCAGGCGCTGCGCAGCACCGACGAAATGGTGGCCATGGGGATCATGGGGCTCGGCGGGCTGGTGGCGGTGATCGGCGGCACGCTGTTTGTGGTGCTCGCCTTCATGGCCGTATTCCGGGGTCGCAGCGCATCCGGAGCGAACTGATGGAGCTCGTGTATTTCAGCGTGATCGCGATCGGCCTGTACTTCGCCGCAGACGCGCTGCTCGACTGGATCGAGCGCCGGCGCGGCAAGCGTTTCGAAAATCGCCAGGTCGTGTTCTTCGCGATCATCCTGCCGCTCGCGCTGCTCACGTTCTGGCTGCTGCGGCATTTTTCGGACGGCCCGTGAACCCGGCGCGCCGGCGCTCCAGCTAAGCGGCTCAATTCGCGCTGCTTTCTCGCCGCGTCCTGTCGCGACGACGCCGGCCAGCGGTAGGCAACGCGGACCCGCCCGGGTAAACTTCGCATATTGCCGGTCGAGCGCGCCGGCGTCGACGTGCAGCGCCTCGCGCGACTTTTCCGGTGACGTAGTTGGTAGTTGTGCAGCCGGGTGCGTCCGGCGCTTGACTCTACGACCATGCGACTGTCCCTGCGCTTCATCCTGCCTCTCGGACTCGCGCTTGCCGCGATCGCGTACGCGGTCGTCCCGCTGGTCGATCGCCTCACGCTGCAGTGGTTCGTGCGCGACCTCGACGACCGCAGCGCGCTGATTGCGCGCGGCCTCGACGAGCGGCTCGTCGGGCTGCTGCACGAGCCCTCGGGGAACCTGGTCGTCGGCCTGCTCGAGCGCGCAGTGCGCGACGAACGTGTCTTCGCGCTCGGGCTGTGCACCCCCGACGGCAAGCTCGCCTACGCGAGCAACCGCTATCCGCGCGACCTGGATTGCGCGCGACTCGCCGCGCGGCCCGCAATCCACATCATCGAGCTGCCCGAGGGGCCGCTGCACGTCGCGCTGACGCCGCTCGAGGACGGGCTCGGCGCGCTCGTCATCATGCACGACATGAGCTTCGTCGAGCGGCGCAGCGCCGAGACGCGCATGTACATCGTCTACCTGTTCGCGGCGATCGCCGCGGTGGTCGCGCTGATCACCGTCGTCATCGCCGAGCTGTCGTGGCGCGGCTGGGTCGCCGGCTTCAAGGCGCTCATCTCCGGTGCGGGTTCCGAGCGCGACGAGATCAAGACGCGCGTGCCCGAGCTGCGCCCGATCGCAGCCGACCTCAAGGCGCTGGTGCGTGACCTCGAGGCCGAGCGCAGCTCGCGCGACGAGTCGCACACGCTCTGGGGGCCTGCGGCGCTGCGGCGCATCCTGCGCGAGGACCTCAAGGGCGACGAGATCCTGATCGTGTCGAACCGCGAGCCCTACCTGCACGTGCGGCGCGAGGGCAACGTGATCGACATCCAGCGCCCCGCGAGCGGCCTGGTGACGGCGCTCGAGCCGGTGATGCGCGCCTGCTCGGGCACCTGGATCGCGCACGGCGCGGGATCGGCGGATCGCGAGGCGGTCGACCAGTACGACCGCGTCATGGTGCCGCCCGACAAGCCCAGCTACCGCATCCGGCGCGTCTGGCTCAGCAAGGAGGAGGAGCAGGGCTATTACTACGGCTTTGCCAACGAGGGGCTTTGGCCGCTGTGCCATATCGCGCACGCACGGCCGGTGTTCCGCGTCGAGGACTGGGAGCACTACCGGGCGGTCAACCGGCGTTTCGCCGACGTCGTGGTCGACGAGGCGAGGAGCGAAGACCCGATCGTGCTGGTGCAGGATTACCATTTCTCGCTCGCGCCGCGCATGATCCGCGAGCGGCTGCCGCTCGCGACGATCATCGCCTTCTGGCACATCCCCTGGCCAAACCCGGAGGTGTTCGGCATCCTGCCGTGGCGCGAAGAGGTGCTCGAGGGCATGCTCGGCTCGTCGATCCTCGGCTTTCACACGCAATTTCACTGCAACAACTTTTTCGACACCGTCGACCGCTTCCTCGAGGCGCGCGTCGACCGCGAGACCTTCACCATCACCCATGGCGGCGAGCCGACCGAGGTGCGCCGCTACCCGATCTCCATCGAGTGGCCGCCGGCCGCGCTCGCCAGGCAGGCGCCGGTCGAGGAATGCCGCCGGCGCGTGCGCGAGCGGCTCGGCCTGCCCGCCGACGCCTGGCTCGGCCTCGGCGTCGACCGGCTCGACTATACGAAGGGCATCCTCGAGCGCTTCCTGGCGGTCGAGCGGCTGCTCGAGTCGAAGCCGCACTGGGTCGGCAAGTTCACGTTCCTGCAGGTCGCAGCGCCGTCGCGTTCCTCGCTCGACGAGTACCAGAATCTCGAGCATCGGGTGCGCGCTGCGGCGCAGCGCATCAACAACCGCTTCGGGCGACCCGGCTACCTGCCGGTTCTGCTGCAGATCGAGCACCACACGGCCGAGCAGGTCTACGAGCTCTACCGCGCCGCCGAGCTGTGCTACGTCTCGAGCCTGCACGACGGCATGAACCTGGTGGCCAAGGAGTTCGTCGCGGCGCGCGAGGACGAGCAGGGCGTGCTGATCCTGTCGCAGTTCACCGGGGCGGCGCGCGAGCTGGTCGAGGCGCTGATCGTCAATCCCTACGACATCCAGCAGTGCGCCGAGGCGATGGATGCCGCGCTGTCGATGCATCCCGAGGAGCAGCGCGCGCGCATGCGCTCGATGCGCAATCTCGTCGAGGAGTTCAACGTGTACCGCTGGGCGGGACGGATGCTGATCGATGCCGCGCGCATGCGCCATCGGCGCCGCGTCCTGTCGCGCGCGCGCAGCGCGCGCCTCGTGCCCACCGGCACGCACGGATGAGCGCCAGGCCGCCCGCGCCGCCGGCGCCGGGCGGCGCACCGCCGCCGCCCGCCTCGGACTGGGCGCTGTTTCTCGATATCGACGGCACGCTGCTCACCCACGCCGAGACACCCGATGCGGTCTACGTCGATGCCGCGCTGCGCGAACTGCTCGCGCAGCTGCTCGAGTTTTGCGGCGGCGCGCTCGCGCTGGTGAGCGGGCGCCGGGTGGACGACGTCGACGCGCTGTTCGAGCCGCTGGTCCTGCCGGTGGCGGGCCAGCATGGCATCGAGCGGCGCGACGCCGCCGGCCGCATCCAGCAGCTGCCGTTTCCCGAAGAGCGGCTGCGCCAGGTGGCGCAGCGCTTTGCCGCGTTCAAGGCGCGGCATCCGGGGATCGTCTTCGAAGACAAGGGGCACAGTCTCGCATTGCACTTCCGCCTGGCGCCGCAGCTCGAGCGCGAGGTGCGCGCGCTCGTCGAGCACGCGGTCGCGAACCTCGGCGAGGACTTCATGCTGCAGGCCGGCAAGCTGGTCTACGAGCTGAAGCCCGGGGGCCACGACAAGGGTACGGCGGTCGCCGCCTTCATGGCTGAGCCGCCGTTCGCCGGGCGCCGACCGGTGTTCATCGGCGATGACCAGACCGACGAGTACGGCTTTGCCACGGTGCAGCGCCTCGGCGGCCACGCGGTGAAGGTCGGCGAGGGCGAAAGCAGCGCCGACTGGCGGCTGCCCGACGTCGAGGCGGTGCGTGCCTGGCTGGCGGGCGCGGGAACGCAAGGCATTGCGGAAAGTCGGTAAAGTAGCGCCCTTCGCCGCGGGCCCCGCGGCCCCGACACGAGGAAGACCGATGGGCGTCGACGATCGCATCGTGCGCATGCAGGAGGAACTGACCGGCTGGCGGCGCGACATCCACGCGCACCCGGAGCTCGGCTTCGAGGAAAACCGCACCGCGGGGCTGGTCGCCGACCGGCTGCGCGCCTTCGGCTGCGAGGTCCACACCGGCATCGGCAAGACCGGCGTGGTCGGCGTGCTGCGTGCGGGCAGCGGCAAGGCGGCGGTCGGCCTGCGCGCCGACATGGACGCACTGCCGATCCAGGAGGCGAACAGCTTCGCGCACCGCTCCAAGCGCGACGGCAAGATGCACGCCTGCGGCCACGACGGGCACACGACCATGCTGCTCGGGGCGGCGAAGTACCTCGCCGAGACGAAGAACTTCGACGGCACCGTGAACTTCATCTTCCAGCCTGCGGAGGAGGGCATCGGCGGCGCGCAGGCGATGATCGAGGACGGCCTGTTCGAGAAGTTTCCCTGCGACAGCGTGTTCGGCATGCACAACCGCCCCGGCCTGCAGGTGGGCAAGTTCGCGGTGCGCTCGGGCGCGATGATGGCCGGCGGCGCATTCTTCGACATCGACATCACCGGCAAGGGCGCGCACGGCGCGCGCCCGGAGTCGAGCGTCGACTCGGTCGTGGTCGCCGCCCATCTGACTGCGGCGCTGCAGAGCATCGTGTCGCGCAACGCGCCGCCCGTCGAGACCGCGGTGCTCTCGGTCACGAAGATCCACGGCGGCGACGCCTACAACGTGATTCCGCAGACCGCGCGGCTGTCGGGCACGGTGCGCGCGTTCTCGCGCGACGTGATGGCGCTCGTCGAGCGCTCGATGAAGCGCCTCGCGAAAGGCGTTGCGGAAGCCTTCGGCGCGCAGGCCGAGGTCGACTTCCGCTTCATCTTTGCGCCGACGGTGAACAACGCCGGCGAGGCCGAGTTTGCGGCGCGCATCTGCGCCGAGGTGGTCGGCGCCGACAACGTGGTGCGCGACCCGCCGCTCATCATGGCTTCGGAGGACTTCTCGTTCATGCTCGAAAAAGTGCCCGGCTGCTACTTCAACATCGGCAACGGCGCGGGCGAGAGCGTGTGCGAGGTGCACAACCCGGGATACGACTTCAACGATGCCGCGCTGCCGCTCGGCGCTGGCGTGCTGGCGCGCATCGTCGAGGCCAAGCTCGCCAGGCGCTAGGCGCGGATGCGTCATACGGTTCCCGCGGGATTCCGCCCGCTCAAGCTGGCGCGCAACCCCTACATCGAGGCCAACGGCCCGCTCTACGGGCGGCTCGACGGCAAGGATTTCGTGCTCGGCTTCCGCTGCGAGAAGAAGCACTGCAACCCGATGGGCATGTGCCACGGCGGCATGCTGATGACGCTCGCCGACATGCTGCTGTTGCTCGGCTCGAACGTCCAGGAACGCATCGGGCGGTTCCTGGTCACCGTGCACCTCGCCACCGACTTCATCGGCGCGGTGCCCGAGGGCGCCTGGCTCGAGGGCCGCGTGCAGGTCCTGAAGGCGACGCGCAGCCTGCTGTTCACCCAGGGCACGATGCTGGTCGAGGGCACGCCGGTGGCGCGCGTGAGCGCGATCCTCAAGCCCACCGGCGAGCACGACCCGAACTACTCGCCCGATCGCTACTTCACCTGAGCCGATGGCGCTGCCGTTTCCCGAGCCGCGCACCGCCGAGGCGAGGCATTTCTTCGCCGCCGCGGCCGCGGGCCGGCTCGAACTGCAGCGCTGCGCCGCCTGCGCCAGGGTCTGGTTCTTCCCGCGCCCGGCCTGCGTCGCCTGCGGCTCGACCGACTACGCCTGGTTCGCCGCCTCGGGGCGCGGCAGCTTGCACAGCTTCAGCATCGTGCGTCGTGCGCCGTCGCCCGAATTCCGCGATCGCCTGCCCTACGTCGTCGCGCTCGTCGAGCTCGCCGAAGGGCCACGCATGATGGCGAACGTCGTCGGCGACGATGCGCTCGAGGTTGCGATCGGCGACGCGCTCGAGCTCACGTTCGAGGATCGGGGCGAGGGACGCAAGCTGCCGCAGTTTTGCAGGGCGAAGCGCTGATGCTGCGCAACCGCGCGATCGTCGCCGGGGTCGGCGAATCGAGGATCGGCAAAGTCCCTGGGGTCAGCGCGCTCGAGCTGTGCGCCGAGGCGGCGCGGCGCGCGCTTGCCGATGCCGGGCTCGGCATCCGCGACGTCGACGGCCTGCTCACCGCGTACACCATGACCGAGCCCTATCCCGTGTTCTACGGGGCGCTTGCGGAATTCATGGGGCTCGAGCTGCGCTACGGCGCGGAACTGACCGCGGGCGGCGGCTCGAGCGGGGTGATGATCCGCGATGCCGCGCTCGCCGTGGTCTCAGGGCGTGCCGAGGCGGTGCTCGTCGTCTCGGGCGACAACCGCGCGACCGGCATGGGGCGCGACAACGCCGTCGCGGCGCTCGCCGCCTGGGGCCATCCGTACTACGAATATCCCTACGGCGGCTTCATTCCGGCGTACTACGCGCTCATCGCGCGGCGCTACATGCACGAGTACGGCGCGAGCTCCGAGGACCTGGCGCGCGTCGCGGTGACCCAGCGCGCCTCGGCCTGCCGTCATCCGAACGCGCACATGAAAACGTCGATCGCGCTCGAGGACGTGCTCGCCTCGAAGCCGATCGCCGAGCCGCTCAACATGCTCGACTGCTGCCTCATTTCCGACGCCGCCGGCGCGCTGGTGGTGATGCGCGCCGAGCGCGCCGCCGAGCTGCCGAAAAAGCCCGCCTATCTGCTCGGCGCAGGCGAAGCCTTCACCCACGAGCACATCCTCGCCGCGCCCTCGCTGCTCGACTCGGGCGCCGGGCGTGCGGCGCAGGCGGCCTACGCGATGGCCGGCCTCGGGCCGCGCGAGATCGATTTCGCGCAGTTGTACGACTGCTTCACGATCACGCCGATGCTGCTCGCCGAGGAATGCGGTTTCGTCGAGCGTGGTGGTGCGGCAGAGCTGTGGAAGGACGATCGCGCGTCGATCGAAGGGCGCTTTCCGATCAACACCCACGGCGGGATGCTGAGCCATGCGCACGCCGGTGCGACCGGGGGCCTGTTCGAGTCGGTCGAGGCGGTGCGCCAGCTGCGCGGCGGGGAAGGCGAGCGCCAGGTCGCGCGCCACGAGATCGCGCTGGTGCACGTCGAGGGCGGCATCATGTCGAACCATGCGACGCTGATCTACGGCGCGCAGCCGGTGTAAGGGGGGGCGGCAATGACGGGCGCAGCGCGCGGCATGTACTTCGAGGACTTCGAGCTCGGCCAGCGGCTGGAGACGCCGGCGCG
>Ga0210060_1000434_pt1 | contig 14281 bp, 17 predicted proteins | sample Joice_CattailNLB_FD_184871 | JGI IMG/M metagenome (GOLD analysis project Ga0210060, IMG submission 184871) | Wetland microbial communities from San Francisco Bay, California, USA, that impact long-term carbon sequestration - Joice_CattailNLB_D2... | ecosystem: Environmental > Aquatic > Marine >...
TGACGTCGAGCACCTCCTTGATCATCTCGGGGTCGAGCGCCGAGGTCGGCTCGTCGAACAGCATCACCTTCGGGCGCATGCACAGCGCGCGCGCGATCGCCACGCGCTGCTGCTGGCCGCCCGAGAGCTGGCCCGGATACTTGTCCGCCTGCTCGGGGATCCTGACGCGCTCGAGAAAGTGCGCCGCGTGCTCCTCGGCCGCGCGCTTGGGCATCTTGCGCACCCAGATCGGCGCCAGCGTCAGGTTCTCCATCACCGTGAGATGCGGAAACAGGTTGAAGCTCTGGAATACCATGCCGACCTCGCGGCGGATCGCGTCGACCGCCTTGAGATCGTCGCTGAGCTCGATGCCGTCGACCACGATGCGCCCGGACTGATGCGTCTCGAGCCGGTTGATCAGCCGGATCATGGTGGACTTGCCCGAGCCCGAGGGCCCGCAAACCACGACCTTCTCGCCCTTGCTGACCTTGATGTCGATGTCCTTCAGGACGTGAAAGTCGCCATACCATTTATTGACCCGCGAAAGCTCGATCATGCGGCTCCCTTGCCTGTGGTGCGCGACTGCGCCGCGCCGAGGCTCGCCTCGAGCGCCTGGCTGTAGCGCGACATCGCGAAGCAGAACATGAAATACACCACCGAGGCGAACAGATAGGCCTCGACGCCGAATCCGGTCCACTTCGGCTCGGTGATCGACACCTTGATCGTGGTGAGCAGGTCGAACAGGCCGATGATCAGCACGAGCGAAGTGTCCTTGAAAAAGGCGATGAAGGTATTCACCAGCGGCGGAATCGAGATGCGCAGCGCCTGCGGCAGGATGATCAAGCCCATCATCTTCCAGTACGACAGGCCGAGCGCCTGCGCGGCCTCGTACTGGCCCCGCGGGATCGCCTGCAGCCCGCCGCGCACGACCTCGGCGAGGTAGGCCGCGGCGAACAGGATCATGGCGATCTGCGCGCGCAGCAGCTTGTCGATCGACACACCTTCGGGCAGGAACAGCGGCAGCATCACCGAGGCCATGAACAGCAGGCTGATCAGCGGCACGCCGCGGATCAGCTCGATGTAGCCGATGGCGAGCCAGCGGATCACCGGCATCGTCGAGCGCCGCCCGAGCGCGAGCAGGATCGACAGCGGAAACGCGAGCGCGATGCCGAAGGTGGCGAGCAGCAGCGTGAGCGCGAGGCCGCCCCAGCGTTCGTTCTCCACGAACACCAGGCCGAACACGCCGCCCCACATCAGCACGCCGATCGCCGCGAGCCCGGCGAGCCAGACGAGCGCGAGCCAGGGCCGCCAGCAGGCGCGGATCGCGCTCAGCACGTAGAGCGCGACGAAGGTCAGGCTCGCCAGCGCCGGGCGCCACTGCGCGTCGAACGGATAGGTGCCGAACAGCATGAAGCGGTGCTTGTCGGCGATCAGCGCCCAGCAGGCGCCGGCCTCCGGCTTTCTGCAGCTGCTGCCGTCCGGCGACCACCACACGGCCTTGACGAGCGCCCAGTCGAGAAACGGCAGCGCGAGCTTCCACAGCAGGGCGGCGATCACCAGCGTCGTCAGCGTGTTGCCCCAGCTCGAGAAGAGATTTGCGCGCGCCCAGGCAACGGGGTCAGACCCCTTTTTCTGGCCTGGCCCGGTGATGATGGGGTCTGACCCCGTTGTCGTCCCGGTCATCGCTCCACCAGCGCAATGCGCCTGTTGTACCAGTTCATGAACGCCGAGATCGACAGGCTGATCGTGAGGTACACCGCCATGATGATCGCGATGCCTTCGATCGCCTGGCCGGTCTGGTTGATCGCCGTGTTGGCGATCGAGACGATGTCCGGAAAGCCGATCGCCACCGCGAGCGAGCTGTTCTTGGTGAGGTTCAGGTACTGGCTGGTGAGCGGCGGCACGATCACGCGCAGCGCCTGCGGCAGCACGACGAGCCGCATTGCAAGATTGCGGTGCAGGCCGAGGGCGTTGGCCGCCTCGAACTGGCCGCGCTGCACGGCGAGCACGCCCGCGCGTACGATCTCGGCGATGAACGACGCGGTATAGACGGTGAGCCCGGCGAGCAGCGCGGCGAACTCCGGCGTCAGCGTCGCACCGCCGGAGAAGTTGAACCCTGCGAGCGCGGGGACCTGCAGCTGGAACGGCGCGCCGGCCCCGGCGAACACCAGCAGCGGCAGGCCGAGCGCCACCGCGAGCCCCGTCCAGAAGGCGTGAAACTGCTGGCCGGTTCGCGCCTGCCGGCGCCGTGCCCAGACCGTGATCCGCCAGGCAAGCAGCAGCCCGAGGACGAAGGCGCCGAGCACCCAGGCATGCGCGCTCTCGGTCACGAGCGTCGGCACCGCGATGCCGCGATTGCTGAGAAAGATCCCGGGCAGCGGCCTGAGCGCGGCATTCGGGCCCGGCAGGTTCTCCGAGATGATCGCGTACCAGAAAAAGAGCTGCACCAGCAGCGGCACGTTGCGCAGCACCTCGACGTAGAGGGTGGCAAGGCGGCTGACCAGCCAGTTCGACGACAGGCGCGCGAGCCCGACCACCGTACCGACGATCGTCGCGAGCGCGATCCCGATCAGCGCGACGCGAAAGGTGTTCGCGAGCCCCACCGTGAGCGCGCGCAGATAGCTATCGGCCGCGTTGTAGGCGATGAAGGTCGTTTCGCCGATCGCAAAGCCCGCCTCGCGCGAAAGAAAGCCGAAGCCGCTCGCGATCTTGCGCGCTTCGAGATTGGTGACGGTATTCGAGACGAGGTACGCCAGCCCGGCGACGACCGCCGCGAGGGCGACGAGCTGGAAGACGAGCGCCCGGAAGCGCGCGTCACGAAGCGAGACCTGCACGGCGCGAGCGGCGCGGCGGCGGGCCGGTCAGCCCGCCGCCGCGCCAATGCCGGATGTCGGCGGCTCGGCGCTCAGCGCATGGGCGGCGCGTACATCAAGCCGCCCTTGGTCCACTGCGCGTTGAGGCCGCGATCGAAGCCCAGCGGCGTCAGGTTGCGCTGGAAGCTCTCGCCGTAGTTGCCGACCTGCTTGACGATGTTGTAAGACCACTTCGGATCCAGGCCGAGCATCTTGCCCAGGTCACCGCTCGTGCCGACGAAGCGCTGGACGGCGGGGTTCTTGCCGCCCGCCATCTGGTCGATGGTTCCCGAGCTGAGCCCCAGCTCCTCGGCCTCGAGCATCGCGAACAGCGACCACTTGACGATGTCGAACCACTGGTCGTCGCCGTGCCGCACGACCGGTCCGAGCGGCTCCTTCGAAATGACCTCGGGCAGGATCACATGGTCGGCGGGGTTCTGCGCGCGCGATTTGCGCACCGACACGAGCCCCGACACGTCGGTCGTGTACACGTCGCAACGGCCGGAGAAGTAGGCGTTGGTCACCTCCTCGAGCTTCTCGATCACGACCGGCTTGAAGGTCATGTTGTTGGCACGAAAGTAGTCGGCGAGGTTCAGCTCGGTGGTGGTGCCCGGCTGCACGCAGACCGTCGCGCCATTGAGCTGCTTGGCGCTCTTCACGTTCAGCTTCTTCGGCACCATGAAGCCCTGACCGTCGTAGTAGAGCACCCCGGCGAAATTGAGGCCCAGGCTGGTGTCGCGCGACAGCGTCCAGGTCGTGTTACGCGACAGCAGGTCGATTTCGCCCGACTGCAGCGCGGTGAAGCGCTGCTGCGCGGTGAGCGGCGTGAAGCGGACTTTGGTCGCGTCGCCGAATACCGCGGCGGCGACCGCGCGGCACAGGTCGACGTCGAGACCCTTCCACTCGCCCTTCGAGTCCGGCTGCGAAAACCCGGCGAGGCCGGTGTTGACGCCGCATTGGACGAAGCCCTTGGATTTGACCGCGTCCAGGGTCTTTTGCGCCTGCGCGGGCAGGGCCGCGAGCGTGAGCGCCAGTGCGCTGCCCAGGGCCACGACGGTTGCAGATATCCTCATTTTTCGCCTCCTCCAGGTTGAAACCGGAATGCGACCGGTTGCGGTCTGCGGCCCCATTGTAGCCGCCGCCCGCGACCTCCAGCTAGCTGGCGTCCGAACCGGTGACACCGAGCTCGGTTTCGGATATCGAATACACCAGCTTCAGTCCCTCGGCTGCGACCTGCGCCAGCAGCCGCTCGGCCTGATCGCGCCGGGTCAGGAAGACCACCTGGACCGGGAGATTGCCCGCGAGCTCGAAGAACTTTTCCTCGTGCAGGATCCCGTGGCGGCCGTAGCCGGCGTTGGCACGAAACGCCGAGCCGCCGGAAATGCCGGCATGCTTCGCGGCGTTGAGCAGCCACTCGAAAAGCAGCTCGCGCCCGTGTCGCTCGCCTTCATGGACGAAGAATCGCAGGTGTACGCCGGTCATCGATTCAGCCTCTCAACAGGTTCCAGCTGGCAATCCCCGCGATCGTCATGGTGATCGAGCCTGCGAGGTGCGCAAGGGCATGCGCGGCCCACCAGCCGTACTGCGCGCGCAGCAGCAGCGTGACCGCTTCCGCCGAAAACGTCGAGAAGGTCGTCAGCGCCCCGAGAAAACCGGTGATCACGAACAGCCGTGCCTCCGGGGCGAGCGCCGCATGCTCGCCGAAGTACGCGATCGCGATTCCGATCAGGTAGCCGCCGGCCAGGTTCGCGACCAGCGTGCCGAGCGGGACGGTCGGCAGCAGCGGGTTGAGCCAGCCGCCCAGGCCCCAGCGCAGCCACGCGCCGAGCACCGCGCCGACGCCGACCGCGAGGAAGGCCAGTGCATTCATTGGCGCCGATTGTAACCGGGCCTCTGCGCGGCGCGACCCACCCCTCGGCGGCGAAACTCAGGCGGCGCGGTTGTTGGTCGGCGCGGGCGTCCAGCGCGATGCCGCCGCGTCGTCGCTCGCGCGCGCATCGACCCAGCGCATGCCTTCGGGCGTCGCCTCTTTCTTCCAGAACGGCGCCTGCGTCTTGAGATAGTCCATGATGAACTCGCAGGCAGCGAAGGCATCGCGCCGATGTCCGCTCGCCACCGCGACCAGCACGATCGGGTCGCCGGGGCGCAGCTCGCCGACGCGGTGGATCACCGTGCAATCGATGATCGCCCAGCGTGTTTTCGCCTCGTCGACGATCTGTTGGATCGCCTTCTCGGTCATCCCGGGGTAGTGCTCGAGCGTCATTGTCGCAACGCGCGCATCGTCGTTGCGATCGCGCACCAGCCCGACGAAGCTCGCCAGTGCGCCGACCGCCGGGTTGCCGTGCGCGAGCGCCTGCGCTTCCGCGCCGGCGTCGAATGCCTCGCTCCGGATCGCGATCTTCAGCTCAGCCTCCGGTGACCGGCGGAAAGAACGCGACCTCGTCGCCCGCGCGCAGGCCGGCCTCGGGCGCCGCCATGTCCTGGTTGACCGCCGCACGCAGGCGGCGCGCGTCGGCGAGCGCCGCGGCCCAGGCGCCGCCGCGCGCCATGAGGTGCGCGCGCAATCCGGCAACCGTGGACACGCCCGCCGGCAGCTCGAGCTCCTCGCTGCCGCGGCCGAGCTGCTCGCGCAGCGAAGCGAAGAACAGCACCTTCACTTTCATCGGTACAACTCCGAGAACGGCAGATAGCGCACCATGTCGCCCTTGCGGATCGCGTGGTTCGGCGGATTGTCGACCAGGCCATCGGCCCAGGCGGTGGAGGTCATCACCGCCGAGTCCTGGCTCGGGTACAGGTCGAGCCCGCCCGCGGCATTCGATTTTACGCGCAGGAACTCGCGCCGCGCATCGGGCTCGGGCCAGTCGAAATCGGCGCGCGCATCGAGCGCGCGCGGCGCCACCTCGACAACGCCCTGCGTCCGGAGCAGGAACGGCCGCACGAAGACGAGAAAGGTCACGAAGCTCGATACCGGGTTGCCCGGCAGGCCGATGAACGCCGCCTCCCTGCCCTCCCGCCCTTCGCCCGGCACGCCGCGTACGCGACCGAAGGCGAGCGGCCGCCCCGGCTTCATCGCGATGCGCCACATGAGCAGCGAGCCTTCGGCTTCGACCGCGGGCTTGACGTAGTCCGCCTCGCCGACCGACACGCCGCCCGAGGTCACGATGAGGTCGCACTCGCCCGCCGCGCGGCGCAGCACCGCGCGCGTCGCCTCCAGGCTGTCGGGCACGATGCCGTAATCGCGCGTCTCGCAATCGAAGATCTTCGCCAGCCCGTTCAGCGTGAAGCGGTTCGAGTTGTAGATCCGCCCCGGCGGCAGCGGGTCGCCCGGCATGACGAGCTCATCGCCGGTGAAGAACAGCCCGAGCCGCACGCGCCGCAGCACCGGCAGCGTCGCGATGCCCACCGACGCCGCAAGGCCGGTGTCCTGTGGGCGCAGGCGCGAACCGGCGGCGAGAATCTCGGCGCCCGCGCGAATGTCGCTGCCGCGGCGGCGGATCCATTCCTCGGGCTGCGGCAGTTTCTTGACGACGACCTGCTCGCCGTCGAGCGCGCAGAACTCCTGCATCACGATCGCGTCCGCCCCCGGCGGAATCGGCGCGCCGGTGAAGATGCGCGCGGCGCTGCCGGGCGCGAGCGGCACGCCCACCGCGCCGGCGGCGATGCGCTGTGCAACGCGCAGGCGGCTGTCCGGCGCCGGGACATCGGCGCGGCGCAGGGCATAGCCGTCCATCGCGCTGTTGTCCATCGGCGGCACGTCCATCGTCGAGGACTGCGCCTGCGCCAGAACGCGGCCGGTCGCCTCGAGCGTCGGCACGGTCTCGCGCTCGGGCACCGCGCGCGCCCCTTCGAGCAGGACCGCGAGCGCCTCGTCGACCGAGAGCAGGCCCTTGTTCATGCCAGCGCCAGATGCTTGCAGATGAAGCCGCTGATGCCCTCGACGTCGTTCAGGTCGAGCCAGGGCAGGCGGGTGTCGAGCTTCGCGTCCGAAGCCACCGCGACGATATGCGGGTCGTTCGGGTGCAGCAGGCCCTCGCCGGTCTCGGCGCGCCAGACCTCGAGCTTCGGGATCGCGGCGTGCTTGAAGCCCTCGACCAGCAGCAGGTCGCAGGGTCCGAGCTGCCGCAGCTGCGCCTCGAAGCTCGGCTCGGCCTCGCCGCGCAGCTCGTGCATCAGCACCCAGCGCCGCGACGAGGTCACGAGCACCTCGCTCGCGCCGGCGTGGCGGTGGCGGTAGGAGTCCTTGCCCGGCTGGTCGACGTCGAAGGCGTGGTGCGCGTGCTTGATGAGCGACACGCGCAGCCCCTGGGCGACGAAGCGCGGAATGAGCTGCTCGATGAGCGTGGTCTTCCCGCTACCGCTATATCCGGCGAAACCGAACGTTTTCATGCGCGGCCGATTGTATCAGCCGCTCGCCGTTCCCTCCCCGCGCTATTTGCCGATGATCACCTCCGAGGCCTTGATGATCGCGGCCGCCCGATCACCCACCTTGAGTTTGAGGTCTTTCACCGCCTCGGTGGTGATCGACGAAGTAATCACGATGCCGCGCGCGATCTCGATCTTGACATGCGCCGTGGTGACCCCCTTTTTCACGGCGACGACCTTGCCTTTGAGCACGTTCCTGGCGCTAAGCTTCATCTTCCGTTCCCTCGGGTGAATCGTCGAGACCTGAGCATGCCTTTTCCGGACGCTACTTTGCCGCGTTCGGGAAGAACAGCTGCTCGCCGTCGATCTTGTAGCCTGCAATCGTCTTCTGCCCCTCGGCCGAGACGAGCCAGTTGATGAAGGCCATCCCGTCGGCCTTCTTCACGTTCGGATGCTTGGCCGGGTTGACGAGCATCACGCCGTATTGGTTGAACAGCCGCTTGTCGCCCTCCACCACGATCGTCAGATCCTGCCGGTTCTTGAACGACAGCCAGGTGCCGCGGTCGGTGAGCGCGTAGGCGTTCATGCCGGCCGCGGTGTTGAGCGTCGCGCCCATGCCCGAGCCGGTCTCGCGGTACCAGCCGCCCGCGGGCTTGATGTCCGCCGCCTTCCACAGCCGCAGCTCCGCCGAGTGCGTGCCGCTCTTGTCGCCGCGCGAGGCGAAAGGCGCCTTGGCCGCAGCGATCTTCTTCATCGCGGCAACCACGTCCTTCATGCCGGCGACCTTGGCCGGGTCGGATTTCGGCCCGACGATCACGAAGTCGTTGTACATCACGTCGTGGCGGTCGACGAACCAGCCTTCCTTGACCAGCTTCAGCTCGGCGTTCTTGTTGTGCACGAACACCACGTCGCAGTCGCCGCGCTTGCCCATGTCGAGCGCCTGGCCGGTGCCCTGCGCGACCACGCGCACCGCGACGCCGCTCTTCGACTTGAAGATCGGCAACAGGTACTTGAACAGACCCGAGTTTTCGGTCGAGGTGGTCGACGAGACGACGATATAGCGATCGTCGGATCGTGCCGGTGCTGACGCGACGAGCGCTGCGCCGAGCACCGCGATGGCGGTGCATTTTTTCAAGTCCATGGAAGTTCTCCTTTGATGAAGGCCGCCGCTTCCGCGGAGCCGGGTTGCGAAAAGAAGCGCTCGACCGGCGCGCGCTCGGCGAGCCGGCCCTGGTGCAGGAACAGGATCTCGTCGGCAATGCGTCGCGCCTGGCCGAGGTTGTGCGTGGTCATCACGACCTTGGTGCCCGCGGCGTGGATCGCCGCGATGATCCCTTCCACTTCCTTCGTGGCCGAGGGATCGAGGTTGGCCGTCGGCTCGTCGAGGAACAGCACCTCGGGCTTGAGCGCCCACGCGCGCGCGAGCGCGAGGCGCTGCTGCTCGCCGCCCGAGAGCACGCGTGCGGGATGCTCGGCGAGATGCCCGAGGCCGACGTGCGCGAGCGCAGCCACGGCGTGCGCCCGGCGCTCGGCGCGCGGCACCTGCGCCGCCTTCAGCGCGTAGACCACATTGGCGAGCGCGGAGCGGCGCAGCATCACCGGGCGCTGGAACACCATCGCCTGGCGCCGTGGCCGGCGCGGAAGCTCGGCCTCGCTCCACTGCACCGCGCCGGAGGTCGGCGCGAGCAGCCCGTGGCAGATGCGCATCAGCACGCTCTTGCCGGCGCCGTTGGCGCCGAGGATCACGCTGCGCGGGCCGGCGGCGATCTCCGCGTCGACACGGTCGAGGATCACGCGCCCGCCCGCGTGGAAGCTCACTTCGGCGAGCCGCAGCGGCAGCAGCGCGCTCACCCGTACTTCCTCTGCGCCGCTTCCTTGACCAGGAAGGCGGCCGCGTTGAGCAGCAGCACCAGCAGGATGAGCACGATGCCCAGCCCGAGCGCGAGCGGCAGGTCGCCCTTCGAGGTCTCGAGCGCGATCGAGGTGGTCATCACGCGCGTGACCCCGTCGATGTTGCCGCCGACGATCATCACCGCGCCCACTTCCGCGCTCGCGCGGCCCAGGCCCGCAAGGATTGCGGTGAGCAGCGAGTACCGGATATCCCAGAGGAGCGTCAGCGCTGCAGCGATCCCCGATACCCCGAGCGAGCGCAGCTGGTCCTGGTACTCGATCCAGGCATCCTCCACCGCCTGGCGCGCGAGCGCCGCGATGATCGGCAGGATGAGGATCGTCTGCGCGATGACCATCGCCGGCGGCGTGAACAGAAGCCCCCACTCGCCGAAGGGTCCGGCGCGCGAGAGGAGAACGTAGACGACCAGCCCCACGACCACCGGCGGCAGCCCCATGAGCGCGTTCAGCACGACGATGACGCCGTGCCGCCCCGGAAAGCGCGCGACCGCCACCGCCGCGCCGAGCGGCAGCGCGAGCAGCGTGGCGAACAGCACGGCGCTCAGGCTCACCTTGAGGCTCAGGGCGACGATCTCGACGAGTCTGGGGTCCCATGTCGTGATCAGCCCGAGCGCGCTGGCGAGCGCCTCGGCGATTGAATTCAGCGGGCTTCCTCCTCGAAGTGGAGGCATGCTATGTGCAGCCCGGCGGCGGACAAATATGAAGCGGAGTGCATAATCGGCCCTCGCGTACACTCGAGCGCCATGATCAAGCTGAGCCTGCAGTACGAATGGCGCCCCGCCTCGGGCAAGGGCAGCGTGCTCGATGCGCGGCTGTTCGAGGTGCTCTACGCGGTGCACGTCTCGGGCTCGATCGCGGCCGCGGCGCGCGAGACGGGCATGTCCTATCGCCACGTCTGGGGAATGATGGGCCTGTGGCAGCGCCGCCTCGGCCAGCCGCTCGTCACGCTGAAGAAGGGTCGCGGCGCGAAGCTCACCGAGTTCGGCCGCAAGCTCCTCTGGGCGCAGGAGCTGGTGCAGGCGCGGCTTGCGCCGGACTTCGACAGCCTGCGCCATGAGATCGAGGGCGCGCTCGCGCACGGCGCAGAAGATGGCGCGCCGCGCCTCGCGATCTGCGCGAGCCACGACCTCGCGCTCGCCGAGCTGCGCGACCGGCTCGCGCAGCGCGACGGCCTGAAGCTCGACCTGCGCTTCCAGGGCAGCCTCGCCGCGCTCGGCGCCCTGGCGCACGAGCAGTGCGAGCTCGCGGGCTTTCATATCGCCGAGGGGCTCGAGGCGCACGCGGCAGCGCAATTCGCGCATGCGCTGGATCCCCGGCGCCACCGCCTCGTCGGCCTCGCCACCCGCACGCAAGGCCTGATGCTCGCGCGCGGCAATCCGAAGGCGATCGCGAGCCTCGCCGACCTGGCGCGTGCCGGCGTGCGCTTCGTCAACCGCCAGCGCGGCTCCGGCAGCCGCCTGGAGCTCGACCAGCTTCTGGAGGGCGCGGGCATCGACCCCGCGCGCATCGACGGCTACCTGAACGAGGAGTTCACGCACCTCGCGGTCGCGGCGACGATCGCCGGCGGCCGCGCGGATGCGGGCTTCGGCGTCAAGGCCGCCGCTGCGGAGTACGAGTTGGAGTTCCTGCCGCTGCTCACCGAGCGCTACTACCTCGCCGGCCGGCGCGAGAGCCTGGCAGCGCTGCAGCCGCTGCTCGGTGGGGAGGCGTTCGCCGCGATCCTCGCGCGCCTGCCGGGCTACGGCAACGCGATCACCGGCCAGGCGTTCGAGATCGGCGAAGTGCTGCCGGCGGCGCGCAGAGCACGCCCGCAGCGGCGCCGCGCACCGCATGGCGCACGAGCCTGCTGAGAGCCTCAGCGCCGCGGTGAGCGTACGCGCGGCGAGGAACGGCAACCGCTACGACCGCGCCGAGTGGGCCGGGGCCTTCGGCGACCTCGGTACCCTTCTGCCGTTCGTCCTGGCCTATATCGCCGTCGTGGGCATCGACCCGCTGGGCATCCTGCTCGGCTTCGGCGTGTGCATGATCGCGGTGGGCCTGTACTACAAGACCCCGGTCCCGGTACAGCCGATGAAGGCGATCGGCGCAGTCGCCGCGACGCAGGCCGCGCAGACCGTGGCGATCACGCCGCAGGCGGTGTTCGTCGGCGGCTTCGCCACCGGGCTCGTGTGGCTGGTGCTCGGCATGACCGGCCTCGCGCAGAAGATCTCGCGCCTCGTGCCGCGGCCGATCGCCATCGGCATCATCCTCGGCCTGGGCTTCGGCTTCATGCTCGAAGGCGTGAAGATGATGGCCGGCGGCTGGCTGATCGCCGCGATCGGGCTTGCGCTCACGCTGCTGCTGCTCGTCAACCGCCACGTGCCGGCGATGTTCGTGCTGCTGCTGTTCGGCGCCGGCGCGGCGATCGTCGCGGACCCGCGGCTCGCCGACGACCTCGCCGCGCTCGAGCCGGCGTTCCGGCTTCCTTCGTTCGCGCTCACCGGCTTCACCTGGAGCGACCTGCTGGTGGGCGTGGTGTTCCTCGCGCTGCCGCAGCTTCCGCTCACCTTCGGCAACGCCATCCTCGCCCTCAAGGAGGAGAACAACCGCCTGTTCCCGCAGCGCGCGGTGACCGAGCGCCGGGTGTCGATCTCCACCGGCCTCATGAACCTGTTCGGCGCCTCCGTCGGCGGCGTGCCGATGTGCCACGGCGCGGGCGGCATGGCGGGGCACGTGCGCTTCGGCGCACGCACGGGCGGCTCGATCGTGATCATGGGCGTCATCCTGTGTCTGGCGGGCCTGTTCTTCAGCGACTCGGTGACCACGCTGCTGCGCATCTTTCCCGTTCCGGTGCTCGGCGTGGTGCTGTTCCTCACCGGCGCGCAGCTTGCACTCGGCGCCTGCGACTTCAGCAAGGCCAAGGACGAGCGCTTCGCCACGCTGGTCACCGCCGGCTGCACGGCGTGGAACGTGGGGCTCGGCTTCGCGCTCGGCTGGATCGTCCTCGCGCTGCTGAGGCGCGGCTGGATGCGCCTCTAGGCGAGGTCGGAGCAAGGGGCTCCGCCCCCTCGTGAAACCCCGACTTCAGAGCATTGCTAGGCGAAGCCGGTGCTATGGCGATCGAGCGAGATCGCCTTCACCATCGCGTATACCTCGAGGCCGGGGCGCAGTCCGAGCCGGCTGGCCGAGCGGCGCGTGACGCGAGCCAGCAGCGTCGCCTCGCCGACCGCGAGGCGCACGTCGGCGGCCGCGCCCGGGCCCTCGACGATCTCCATGACACGTCCGGGAAGGACGTTCAGGATGCTCGTGTCCTGCGGCGCGCGCAGCGCCAGCGAAACGTCGCGCGCGCGCACCCGCACGCGTACCGGCTCGCCGATCAGCGCGTCCAGGTTGGTCGCGAGCAGCCTGCCGCCGGAAAAGCCGAGCGTGGTGACGTCGTCGTGCGCGTCGTACTCGAGCACGCGGGTCTCGATCACCGCGCCGGCCTCGTAGCGCCCGGTCAGCGGACGCAGGTCGAGGCGATTCATGATCTCTTCGGGCGCCCCGCTGGCGAGCACGCGGCCCTCGGAGACCAGCGCGACGCGATCGGCGATGCGCACCACCTCCTCGATCGCGTGGCTGACGTAGACGATCGGGATGTCGAGTTCCTCGCGCAGGCGCTCGACATAGCCGAGCACCTCGCCCTTGCGCTGCAGGTCGAGCGCGGCGAGCGGCTCGTCCAGGAGCAGGATGCGCGGACTCGCGAGCAGCGCGCGGCCGATCGCCACGCGCTGCTTCTCGCCGCCCGAAAGCGCACCCGGGCGGCGCTCGAGCAGCGTCTCGAGCCCGAGCAGGCGGATCACCGGGTCGGCATCGACTGCGGCGCCTGCGCCGCGGTTGAAGAACGCGCCGTAGCGCAGGTTCTGCCGCACGCTCAGGTGTGGGAACAGGCGCGCGTCCTGGAACACGTAGCCGATGCGTCGGCGCTCGGCGGGCAGGTTGATGCCGCGCGCCGAGTCGAACAGCAGCGCCCCGTTCAGCTCGACGCGCCCGCGCGCCGGCCGCAGCAGGCCGGCGATCACGTTGATGATCGAGGTCTTGCCCGAGCCTGAGCGGCCGAACAGCGCGGTCACGCCGCCGGCCGACTCGAGCTCGACGTCGAGCGTGAAGCGGCCGAGCCGGGTCTGCGCGCTAACCTGCAGCATCGGCGCCTCGCACCCGCGCGCGCGCGCGGCGCGCAAGCACTTCGGAGAAGAACAGCGCGGCAATCGACAGGGCCACCGCGACCAGGCTCAGGCGCAGCGCCTGCGCGTCGCCGCCCGGCACCTGGGTATAGGTGTAGATCGCGATCGGCAGCGTGCGCGTCTCGCCCGGGATGTTCGACACGAAGGTGATGGTCGCGCCGAATTCGCCCAGGCTGCGCGCGAATGAAAGCAGCGCACCCGTGACCAGCCCGGGCGCGGCGAGCGGCAGGGTCACGCTGAAGAACACCGCGAGCGGCCCGGCGCCGAGCGTGCGCGCCGCCGACTCGAGCCCCGGGTCGATCGCCTCGAGCGACAGGCGCACCGCGCGCACCATGAGCGGAAAGCCCATCACCGCGCAGGCGAGCGCCGCACCGGTCCAGCGGAACGCGAAGACCACGCCGCAGCAGCTCTCCAGCAGCGCGCCGAGCGGCCCCTGGCGGCCGAAGCCGAGCAGCAGGAAATAACCGACCACCACCGGCGGCAGCACCAGCGGCAGGTGGACCAGCGCATCGAGCAGCGTCTTGCCGAAAAAATCGCGCCGCGCGAGCAGCCAAGCCACGGCCACGGCGGGCGGCAGGCTTGCGGTCACGCTCCAGGCCGCGACCCGCAGGCTCAGGCCGAGCGCATCGAGCTCGCCGGGCGTCAGCAGGGCCATGCTGCGCTCACGCCATCACTCCGCCGCGAGAAAGCCCTGGCGCGCGAACGCCGCGCGCGCGGCAGCCGAGCGCAGGAATGCGAGGTAGCGCTTTGCCGCGTCGTGCGCGCCGCCAACAACGCGCGCCGCCGGATAGACGATCGGCGGATGCGAGCCCGGCGGGAACATGCCGACCACGCGCACGCCCGGCTCGACCACGACGTCGCTCGCGTAGACGATGCCGAGCGGCGCCTCGCCGCGCGCGACCAGTGCGAGCGCCACGCGCACGTTCTCGACCGGCGCGAGATGTGCAGCGAGCGACGCCCACAGGCCGAGCGATTCGA
>Ga0210060_1000439_pt1 | contig 14054 bp, 3 predicted proteins | sample Joice_CattailNLB_FD_184871 | JGI IMG/M metagenome (GOLD analysis project Ga0210060, IMG submission 184871) | Wetland microbial communities from San Francisco Bay, California, USA, that impact long-term carbon sequestration - Joice_CattailNLB_D2... | ecosystem: Environmental > Aquatic > Marine >...
TGAACTTTAAGCGTCACAAAATTGACTTTCCCGGTGCAACAGGCTTCAATATTTCTAATAACTATCTAAAATAACAGTTAAAAATTTATTCAAATTCTTGTGGCATGTATTTTGCTGAAATTAAACTCAAAGTTAAAGTTAGAGTTGGCTGCTCAGGCTATGTAAATTTTCAGTCGGCGTAGAAGATGGCGTAAAGGCAACTTGTAGTTCCGCCGTATTGATAAAATATAAAGTAAATACAAAGTATTAAACTATTTGATGGCCGTAAGCCAGGCGGCGGAGCTTTCTAAAGATTTTAAATAGCGATCCTGCCAAGTCGATTCAGACCATCTATTAAATCCTTCAAAACCTGACTTTCCCGGACTCTATTTTATTCCAAACCTGCGGAGTACAATGTCATGAATAATTCCGAGCAATTTTACACCATCCAACAGCTAAGTGTTAAGTTACAAATCCCCAATCCAACCTTGCGGTTCTGGGAAAAAGAGTTGAAAGGTATCATCATTCCCTTAAGAACCCAGGGTGGTCAGCGGCGCTATTCGATTGAGAATCTTCAGCAGACGGTTTAACAAGTTCGTGGGGCAACAAAATGATGATCAGTATCCCTGGCACACATGGGTAATATTCATGAAATTATAGTAGGTAATATTTTGCTAGGAATTGAATACTATGGTTAAAAAACTTAAAGACGAAGCACCCTCCAAAGTCAAAAATATTGTAATCTCTGGTACTAATTTTTGGAACCCAGGTGATGATTTTGTCAGGGATGGTGTAATTAAGATTTTAGAAATTTTATTCAAAGGTTACCATTTAAACTATTTATTCTACAATTTTAACCAGGATTTTTTCCCACAAAATAAATTCTCCGGCGTCACTAATATGGCTGCTAAAGGGGATTTAAACAAATTTTCCGAGCAAGTTGATGCCGTGGTTATCGCCGGATTATCGGCAGGATTAGAGATAAACGATCTTTACAATTGGGTAATTGAAAACAAGCTTCTCGACCGTGTCTACCTTATTGGTGCCGGATATGAAAATGATTATGTCGATAAACACATAAGCCAGGAGCCGGCTGCAACTATTTTCAAAAATGCAAGAATAATAACAGGGCGAACCAGAAAAAAACCAAAGTTTATATCTGACTATAATCTTCCCTATCATCACGTTAATTGTCCAGCCATATTGTCTGTTCCCAATGTAAAAAATATTTCTCAGAGCAAACGAATTCGAAAAATTGCTTTTTCAATACAATTGCCACATCAATTTGGGATTGTGAACCATTCTTGCGACGAATCAATGCACAAGTTGGCTATGAACATACTTTTTGCGCTATACCACGAGTATGAAATTGAGATCATCGCTCATCATAAAAGTGAATATTTTTATTTTGTGAAGTTGTTTCAAGAAATTGGGCTTTCAGTACCAGTTATTTTTTCTTCCTTTTACCAGGACATGTTCAATATTTATCGAAAGCAGGATTTAATTATTGCGACAAGGCTTCACGCTTGTCTTTATGGAAATGGTCATGGCATTCCAGGTATCGTGTTGAATGATACTGACAGGCATACCCATTGCCTTGATGGGTTTCCGCACTCTGTATGGGTAAATTCGAAAGAAAGATTCGATAGTATCTTTAGTGGGATTAATAACTGGAACCTTACTCAAGTGGCTGAAGAGGCAAAAAAGTTCAAAAAGAGACTCTTATATCAATACCTAAACGTGCTTGCAGAGCCTTTTGGACTAAATATTGAGTGGTTGAATCCGCTAAATGAGATCCGCACCTCTAAAATAGTGCAACTACTTTCCACTGGCAAGGATAAAGCCCAGAACATTTCTGGTGTCCAAAGGGCGCAGGCTGTTTTAGTTAATAATAGCAGCACATCAGGTGACAGTTCAATAAGTGATATAGCTAAGAGTCTAATTGGCACCATAGCGGGGGATGTTGACACTAAACGGCGGGTACTGAATATATTCAACCGCCTCACAAAAGACTATTATCTCGAGGAAAATATTGAGAACTATCGTCGGTTCATTCAAAACCGTGTGCGTTTTTTCGACGCTGCATCTTTTATAAACTGGTACGCTGAGCATTTTAAGCCCCGGTCTTACCTTGAAGTTGGCGTCAGACGCGGCAGATCTTTAGCGCAAGTACTATTTCAGTCTCCCGCAACTACTGCGTTCGGTTTCGATATGTGGATCCCGGATTATGGTTCAAAGCCGGAGGACGGTATATATACAAGCAACCCCGGTCCGGAATTCGTCCTACAAGAACTTCGCAATCTCGGTTGTGACAAACTGCCAACCCTATGTGAAGGCGATTCCCATCTAACACTCCCACAATTCTGGTCTGACAATAAAAATCCCAAAAAAATAGATCTGGTTTTCGTTGACGGGGACCATACTTATGCAGGTGCAAAACTGGATATGGATATTTGTTTTCAACACCTGGCCGACGGCGGGGCACTTGTATTCGATGACATATCGCACCCGTCTCACCCTGAACTCGAACAGCTGTGGAAGGAAACAATAGTCCGATATCCTGATTGCATTTTCATTGTTCATCCATCCGGTATGGGGACCGGCGTGGCTTTCAAGCCACCGTTTGATAATTTGAAGAGTATTTTATCCACGGATATTTGTTGCCCTTCAGCCAGAAAAGCTGGCAAGACCGAGACAAACGGAGCGGTTAATAAGTCGGCCAATGCCAATCTTCCTATTCACTTTTTTACTATCGTTCTCAATGGTGAACCATTCATTCGTTACCACATTGAAATTTTTAAGCGTCTTTCTTTTAAATGGCATTGGCATATCATTGAAGGCGTGGCTGACCTGAAACATGATACGGCATGGAGTCTACAAAATGGTGGATGTATTTCTGACGACCTCCATCGGTGCGGTCTCAGCAAAGATGGCACTACCAGATTCCTGGATGAACTTGAAAGAGTATATCCGGAAAACATAACCATTTATCGTAAACCCGGAGGCGTGTTCTGGTCCGGAAAACTCGAAATGGTCAATACCCCACTTGAAAATATCACCGAGGAATGCGTGCTCTGGCAGGTAGATGCCGATGAACTCTGGACAGGGGAGCAAATATATACTTGCCGAGCTATGTTTATGGCTGAGCCTGACAGGACGGCTGCCTATTACCTTGATCACTTTTTTGTTGGTGAGGAACTTACTGTAACAACCATTGATACATATGGTAATAATACTGCTTATGAGTGGCTGAGAACCTGGCGCTTTAAGCCAGGCTTTCGATGGGTAACCCATGAACCTCCGCGACTTTGCAGTCCCACACGAGATGATCAATGGATCGATGTTGCCACAATTAAACCCTTCAAACACAAAGAGACTGCGGCCAACGGATTGGTCTTTCAGCACTATGCTTATGCAACCGAGAGGCAACTGCGTTTTAAAGAGATATATTATGGATATAAAAATGCTATCCACGGATGGAGAGCTTTGCAAAAGCAAAGCAGCTTTCCAGTCTTTTTACGGGAGTATTTCCCGTGGGTAAAAGATGCAGCGCAGGTCGATAGGATTTCTCAGAATATAAAGCCGCTTGCCTACAAGGATAATAACGACCATTGGCAATTCAGCCTTGATGGATTGGTATCAGGGTCGCAATCTGAGCTATCCACAGGCAAATGTAAGAATATATTGTTTGTTCGAACCGATTCAATCGGCGATAATATCCTTGCCATGTCGATGATCCCTCACATTAAGGATAAATACCCAAAAGCGAAAATTACCGTGCTTTGCCAGGAGCATATCGCTGAATTATATGAGGCATGTCCTTGTGTGGACGACATTGTTACATTTGACAAACAACGGTCATTGGAAGATGAAGAATATAGATCAAGTATCATCCGACAATTGCAAGTGATTAATGCCGACATTACTTTGAGCTCAGTTTATTCCCGTGAACCGTTGACGGATATTTTTGCTATTGGTAGCGGCGCTAAAGAACGGATCGCATCAAACGGGAATCTCTGTAACATTTCAGCAGAAATTCGGGATAAGCACAACCAGTTTTATTCCAAACTCTTGCCAAGCGGAGAAGAACACAAACAAGAACTAGAGCGCCACAGAAATTTTTTGAAAGGGTTCGGGATTGACGCACCACCATTACAGCCGTTTTTTTGGATAACGCCACAAGACGAGGAATTCGCCGATGATTTTTATAGGTCGAATAATTTGCAGCCAGAGAAAACTATCGCGCTGTTTGCTGGAGCACAGCATGAAGTGAAAAACTATCATCAGTATGGAAGAGCATTATCACAAATTTGTGATGGTAATGGTTTTACGGTTGTCACTTTCGGTTCAAAAAAGGACCATAACATTAATCAAGATAATCTTAATGAAATCAATACTCATACCATAAATCTGTGCGGAAAAACAACATTACGTCAAATGGCAGCTATATTGAAGTGTTGCCGCTTGGCAGTTGGCGCTGATACAGGAATATCTCATGCTGCTTGCGCTGTCGGAACACCGAATGTCATCCTGCTTGGCGGCGGCCACTTCGGACGTTTTATGCCCTATTCGCCATTAAGTTCTGTCGTTTGTTTGCCTCTGGATTGTTACAATTGCAACTGGCAGTGTCCGTATCAGCGACCGCATTGCATAAGTGAGGTTTTGCCGGATGTTATTACAGAAGCGATAAAGCAATCTCTGCAGCAGACTTCAGCAACTCCGCGTGTATATGTCCAGTCAAATTCTCTATGGAAACCACAGAAAGGGCAGCCGAACTGGAAATCGTTAGATCCATACCTGGATCTTGCAAATGTCGAAATTATTAGGTTTGGTGCTCAATCACATTCAATTGATCTAAACGAAATAAATACTCGAGGTGAAAATTATTTAGCAAAAGGTGAACTCGAAGGTGCATCAAAAGGATTAGCGCTTAAAGCAAAAAATTATTCCGGCAAACAAACGTGGATAGAACAATCAATCATTCTCACAGATAATGCACAGCCCATGATTTCAGTTATTACACCATCTTTTAATCAGGGTCAGTTTATTGAACAAGCGATTCAAAGTGTTATAAAACAAAATTATTCAAACTTTGAGTATATTATCATCGATGGGGGTAGTTCTGACAATAGTGTAGAAATAATTAAGAAATATCAAAGTAAGATTGATTATTGGGTAAGCGAAAAAGATAAAGGACAATCAGATGCTATAAATAAAGGTTTAATGAAAGCTTCCGGGCAGATTGTTAATTGGTTGAATGCTGATGACTATCTTGAACCTGATGCATTATTTAAAATTGCAAAAGCTTATATAAAGAATCCGTTAGCTTCTGGTTGGGTAGGGGCATGCAGAAGAGTAACTAAAGATGGTAATAGGATTAATGTGATTTATCCAAACCATATAAGCAGAGAAAATATAGGGCAAAATTGGTCAGGAAACCAATTTTATCAACCTGGCTGTTTTTTAAATTGCTTAAAAGTCAAAGAGGTCGGTGGAGTAGATCAAAATTTATATTGTGCCATGGACTTGGATTTATGGATAAAGCTCACCAGCCGAGGCAATTTTGAGAAGGTAGAAGGAATTGTCGCCAATGCCACTATCCATAGTGATGCCAAAACTCAACGCTTTCGACAAAAAATGCATGAAGAAACGGTTTTCGTAATGAAAAATCATGGATTTCATGAAGGTGCATCCAACCGTTATGAAAATGCATTCAATAATAAGTTATTCCAAGTTACGATTCCGAAAGAAATATACGAGCGATCTGTAAATTCAAAACATTCATCAAAGATTTGTGAATTTGAATTGGTTCCTAAATCTATTTTACTCTTTAGTGATTATCTTCCAATATTTGATATTGGTTCATCAGCTGATCGCATACAAAAAATTATCGATATCTTATTAAAAAATAAATTCAAAATAACATATGTTTATTTCAATAAATTCGAAAATGAGCAGAAGTATAAAAATCAATCAAGTAAAGATATTAAATATATCTTTTTACCACTAGAAATAAAAAAATATGTAGATTTAATAAATTCCTTACGCCCTGAATTCATTTGGATGTCCAACCTATGGCAGGTCAGCCAAATACAATTTATGACCACAATTGGTCGCTATGCTAAAGAAAATCTATCTTTTAAACTGATTATCGATACGATGGATTTTCATTATAAAAAATATTTAAGAAAGTATAAAATAAGTCGTGATAACAGTGATATAGAGTTAGCAAATAAATTTTTAGTATCCGAAAAAGAATTATATCGAATCGCAGATAAAGTAGTTGTCGTTTCCGAATCAGAGAAAGTTGATATTAAAAACTTTTTAAATCTAAGTACACCGATAGAGGTTATTCCTAATATTCATGATATCAAAGAAATATCAAATTCATATTATCAACGAAAGAATTTATGTTTTTTTGGAAATTTCAATGTCAACCATAACTTAGACGCAGTAAAGTATTTTATAAGTGATATTTTCCCCAATATCGAAAATTCGCATCCAAACATTGAATTTCACATCTTTGGCAGTTTTTCAGAGAGATATCGTGAGCTATTTAATTCTACTAATGTAAAAGTACTTGGACACGTTGAAAATTTAGAAGAATTATTAAGAAATTATCGCGTGTTTGTATGTCCACTGACATATGGAGCCGGCATGAAGGGAAAAATCGGTTTATCTGCCTCAGTTGGATTACCTATTGTGACAACTTCTATCGGTGCAGAGGGGTTTGATTTAATTGACGGGGAACATTGTTTTATCGCAGATGATCCTATTGAATTCGCTGAGAAATGCAAACAAATTATTTGTGACCCGGTTACATGGACAAATTTCAGTATCAAGAGCAGGTTGTTCATCAGTGAAAATACAAGCTCCAAAATTGTTTCTGAAAAGTTTAGTAGCATTTTTAGGAATTTTAAGCGTGATAGCTCTCAAATGATTACGATTTGTATTCCGACTTTTAATCGATCCCAGTATTTAAGCTCGGCGATACGAACTGCACTAGATCAAACCTATAAAAATTATAAAATTTTGGTTGTAGACGATGGCTCTGATGATAATACAGCTCAGGTTGTGAAATCATTTAATGATTCAAGAATCAGGTATGTCAGAAACAATGAAAATAAGGGTCGGCCAGTAACAAGAAATCGTGCCACATGGGAGACGGATACGGAATATATTTTATGGCTCGATGATGACGATTTACTAAAGAATAATATCATTGAAACTTACATGTCATTGCTGACAGAAGATTCAGCGATTGATATAATTTATTGTAATTTGCAATTATTTGATAATGATACCGGGAAAGATTTGGCGCTTTTCGAGGCCAAAGATTGGTCTTTCTCGTCGGCTGGACTATTAGAGTCAATAATAAACGGACTCGGAATTACTAATTTGGGCTCATTAATCAGGAAATCACTTTATGAGAAAATCGGTTTTTACAATGAATCTTTTCTTAGAGCTCAGGACTATGAATTCTGGTCTCGAGCAGCTGGAATTGCTAAATTTTTTAAAGTAAATGAAGTTTTATGCAAATGCCGCAAGCATTCCGGCAATATTTCATTGGGGCATAATGTGGACTATTCTTACGATTCACAAGTAATTAGAAATATTGTCGCTAAGAATCCTCTAAGCGCAATTTTTACAAAACTTGAATGGTCTTCACCTAAAAAAGCAAAGAATGATGCTTTTTATAACGTTGCAAAAAACTTGATACGCGTCAAGGATTACTATAACGCCGAAAAATTTTTGTCTACTATTGTAGAAAACTTATTTTCCAGTAATGCTCTAAAAGAACTTATTCGCTGCAATCTATTAATGGGGAGAATTGATGAATGTGAAGAAATCATAAGGCGGAAGAAAACAACCCAAAACTCTGAAAACTATCTTCTTTCTCAATTAAAAAATTCGATCAATAAATATCAGGTTGCCACTCAAGAGTTTGAAAAATGCTTAAAAAGTAAACAATATAGAAAAGCTGATGTCATATTGGAACATATCATCAAAGAATATGGTCTCTCTTACGATGTTGAAGTTATAACTGCAAAATATTTGGATAAAGCAGGAAAGAAGGAAAGCGCATTAGAACATTATAAATCCGCACTACAAATACGGCCTGATTCCGATTTGATAGAAAAAGCTGCCAACCTATCCTGTTCTGACACTGTCTTTCATACTATGAAGGGGATCTATGAAAGAACTATACGTGAGATACCTGTGTATAAAGAAAATTGCAATGTGGATGAGGCTAATTTAGTTTCTGTTATTATACCTACTTACAATCGGCCAGAGATGCTAACTGACGCGATCATTAGTGTAATAAAACAAATTTACAAAAACTTTGAGATTATCGTTGTAAACGATGGAGGCGTTAACGTTGAAAATATTGTCACAAATTTTAATCTTGCGGGCAATGTTAGATATATCGAGCACGAAAAAAACCGAGGAATGGCCGCGGCACGCAACACTGGAATCGAGATTGCGCGGGGTAAATATATTGCGATGCTCGATGATGACGATCTGTTTTATCCCAACCATCTTAAAGTGGCTTTGGCACAATTATGTGACGATACTCCTGTCATTTATACTGATGCCATGCGTGCTACCTATCGAAAAGTAAACGGTTCATACCAGCTAATAGGAAAAAAGATACCATATTCAATAGATTTTGAAAAAAATAAATTGTTTGTTGGTAACATCTCCCCAATAAACTGCTTTGTATTTGAAAAGGAAAAAGCATTTCAAGCAGGGCTTTTTGATGAAACATTCTCAGCGCTAGAAGATTGGGAATTTTTTATTAGGCTTTCTGAAAAATGCAATTTTAAACATATTGCAAAGGTAACTGCGCAAGTGAATTGGCGTAATGATGGTACTACCGTGACCTCTTCCCGAGGGGCTGAGTTTAAAAAAAACCGCGAGAGAATATATAAGCGGTATCAAAATAAAATAAACCAAATACCTGATATTCGGTCAATCGTTAGAATGTTTCATGATATATGGAAGGCGGATAACCACCCCGGCGGGCCGCTTGTTTCAATCGTTATATTGGCACACAACCAATTGAAATATACTATAAAATGTTTAGAAAGCATTATTGAAAACACGAACCTATTCTATGAACTCATACTGGTTGATAACGGTTCCACTGACGGTACTACAAAGCATCTTGAGTCTGAAACGACATCGCTTATATCGTCTGGCATGCTCAAGATAATTAGGAATGAAAACAACCGTGGTTTTGCCGCCGGCAACAACCAGGGGATAGCGGAGGCTATGGGCGATTATATCCTCCTGATGAACAACGACATTATTGTAACGCCGGGTTGGCTTGAACGGATGATGACATGCGCCGAAAGAGATCCCCGCATTGGTATTGTGGGCCCCATGTCAAACTCGGTTTCCGGTCCGCAACTGGTAAAAGATGTAAGTTACAACCTGACGAACCTCGACGGGCTTGATGACTTTGCCGCAGAATTTTTTAAAAGAAATGAAGGCAAGGCTCAACGCTTTTTGCGGGTTGTGGGGTTTTGCATGCTGATCAAAAGGGCCGTCATTGACAAGATCGGCGGTCTTGACACAAGTTACGGACTGGGTAATTTCGAGGATGATGATTTCAGCCTGCGGGCCGCATTGGCAGGTTTCGAATCGTGGATGGCGCAAGACTGCTTCATCCATCATTTTGGCCACCGTACTTTTATTGGCGCAAAAATTGACTTCAATGCAAATCTTACCAAAAACTGGGAGATTTTTAAGCAAAAGTGGGGTTTCCCGGCGGATTTGCAATTGGGCTCAAAATATAATTGGGCACAGATTCTAAAAAGCGGATTTGCCCCGGAAAAACTCTATTGCCCCATTAATCAAGGAAATTCTAAGGAAAGACGCCGAAAAGCGGTTTCGTCCCACTTGCCGGCTGCCGATCGATTAAACGAAATATACGAAATATATCAAAAAGTTCAGCGGCTGGCTAATGATGGCGGGCGAGAAGAAGCCGTCGTCGCATTGGAAAAACTGCTTGAAATGGCACCTGAGTTTGCTCCGGCCCACAATGATCTTGGGGTTTTTTACTACAACCGGGGTGACAAAGAGAAGGCGTTGGGTCATTATGAGCGGGCGGCCCGGCTTGAACCGCAGAATTCTACCTTCCAGAAAAATCTGGCTGATTTCTATTTTGTGGAATCCGGCCGCATCGAAGATGCCCTGGCGGTCTACAACCAGGTTCTGGAAAACGATGCCGGAGATGTCGAAGCCCTGATGTCGATAGGGTTGATTTACGAAGCTCTGGAAAGGCGTGAAGATGCCGCTTATTTCTATAACCGGGTGCTGGAAGTTGAGCCCTGGAATATGGATGCCCGCCAGCAGATGAATAATCTATTTCCCAATTAATTCCATAATGCTCAAGCGGGAATTATTCACCGCAATTTAAAATTCCGATAGATGGCGTCAACATTATGACAAAATCTTTCAGAAAAAACTGACCTAATGGTCCGTATCGTCCTTTCTCACCCCCAGGCCTTTAGGAAGATGAGCTAAGGACAGCGGACAACCGTCTGGCGAAATACGGCATTATAGCGCCTAAAAGCCTGCGATCATATCTGCAGCCAGCAGCAGGGGCATAAAAATTGCTTCTCCTATATAAATTGACAATCCAACACAAGGGAAAACGAAATCCCAACTGACCAAGGAGATATTAAAAAAATGGCCACCAACATTGCATTCCAACCATCTTTCAACCACGACAACGGCGAAGATCTAACGGCATCCCTTCAAAAGGTTCTGGAATTATACCCCGATCATGCGCCCGCGCACCATGATCTGGGCGGGGCCTATTATCAAAACGGTGACAATGACAGCGCTCTGGTGCACTATGAAAAGGCGGTAGAGATCGACCCGGGCAACGTCATTTATCAAAAATCTGTGGCTGATTTCTACTATTCGGTCGCCGGGAAGGTGGAAACGGCCCTGGAAATGTATTTAAAGGTTCTCGATCAACAGCCCGACGACCTGGTGGCCCTGTTGATGGCCGGACATATGAGCGTTTCCCTGCAACAGTTTGAGGATGCCGAGAATTTTTATAAGCGGGTTCTGGAGATCGAGCCCTGGAATCAGGACGCCAGCCTGCTGCTCGAAAAACTTCAAAACCGGCAGAAAAAAAGCGCTACTTCGGCTTCGGCCGAGGAACAGTATGCGGACATCCAGACCATGATCAACGATGGCCGGGTGAATGAAGCCGTTAGCGCTCTGGAAACGTTTTTGGAGTCACATGCCGATTTTGCCCTGGCATATAACGATCTCGGTGTGCTTTACTACCAGCAGGGCGATAAGGACAAGGCTTTAAATTCCTATGAGGCAGCTGCCGGACTTGAGCCCGGCAACACCACCTTTCAGAAAAATCTGGCTGATTTTTATTATGTGGAGCAGGGCAGGGTGGAAGATGCCCTGCAGGTTTATGTAAAGATTCTTGAAAATGATCCTGAAAACGCTGAAACCCTCCTGATCCTGGGGCATATCTGTGTCGCGCTCCATAAATTTGAAGATGCCGAAACCTTTTACCATCGCCTGCTGGCGGTAGAGCCTTGGAATGCCGAAGCCCGCGAAAATCTCGATAAATTGGCCAAACGTCCTGACCCAACTATGGCCGGCATATCCGCAGAGGAACAATACCAAAAAATTCAGTCGCGGATTGAAAGAGGGGATGGTGAGGCCGTAAATTTGCTGGAAAATCTTTTGCAATCTCATCCGCAGTTCGCCCTGGCCCACAATGATCTTGGGGTTCTTAAATACAACCAGGGTGACAAAGAAAAAGCATTGAGCCATTATGAGCAGGCGGCCCGGCTAGAGCCACATAATTTAAACTTCCAAAAAAACCTGGCCGATTTTTATTTTGTGGAATCCGGCCGGGTTGAAGATGCCCTGACCATTTACAACAAAGTTTTGGAAGTGGATTTCGGGGATGTTGAAGCACTGATGTCCATGGGCTTAATTTGCGAAGCTCTGGAAAGACCCGAAGATGCCAGGCATTTCTACAACCGGGTGTTGGAAAGCGAACCCTGGAATTTGGATGCGCGGCAACAGCTGGAAAATCTATAGAACCCATCTCAAAAATGCATCTAACACTCAATAGCTGCGTTTCCGACCTCTTCAAAATGCTCACATACTGGCGTGCATGCTGCGCTTTTTCATCGGTCGGTGCCTTGCTCTTGAGCGTGATCTACTATTTTTGAGATAGGTTCTAACATCTCATAAAGTCAAAAGGATATTGCAACCTGCTTGCAGGGCAAAAACACTCTTGAACACAACTGATCCCCAAACCGGCGGTATTGAAGACCGGCTGCTGTCAGAGGCTGATAGGCTCTATCAGATGGGTCGGGTTCAGCAGGCCGCCGATACCCTCCTGCAGACCATCGAACAATTTCCCGGTGACAGACAATCCTACCACGCTTTCGCGGCAATGCTGATTGACGGCCATCAGTTTGAAGACGGTCTTGGGTTTCTCCAAAAAATTCCGGACACCGAACGTGGCCAGAGGACGCTGGAGCTGACCGGTTACTGCCTGATGGGTTTAGGCCGCCTGGATGAAGCTGGGGAGATCGCCAGAAAGATACTTTCTGATAATTCCGAATCTGCGCCAGGTTTGAATTTGTTGGGCCGCCTGGCTTATCAGCAGGGCGATATGGCAGCGGCCGAAAGCTTTTACGACCGGGCCATTAAATCCGAGCCTGGCTACGGCCCGGCCTGGGTCAATCTTGGCATTATTCAATGGGAGCGGGGGCAGAATCAGGCGGCTTTGGATTGGATCGAAAAAGGGTTTATCCACAATCCGACAGACCTGACGGCGTTCACGGCCTATCATGATGCTGTGACCGAACTGGGCGTTTTTGAACGATCGGAGTCAGTCTTTAAAACTGCAGTTAAACACAGCCCCCACAACGAACGGTTGCAATACTTGCTGATCGACGTTTTAGTCAATCAGCAAAAGTATCCAGCTGCTTTAAATGAAATCCAAAGGGCCCTGGCCGTATTCGGTGCCAGTGACGGCATCCTTGCCGCCGCCGGAAAGGTCAAGGCATTGGCGGGGCAGGGCGAGATTGAAAACACCGATAAAAAGGCATGCAGCCTATCGGTGTGTATGATCGTAAAAGATGAAGCCGCTCACCTGGCAAAATGTTTGAAAAGTGTCAAGCCGGTCGCGGATGAAATCATTGTAGTGGATACGGGCTCAAGCGATCACAGCAAAAATATCGCTGAAATATTCGGTGCCCGAGTATTTGATTTTCAATGGGTTGATGATTTCGCGAAGGCCAAGAATTTTGCAATTTCAAAGGCTAGCGGAGAATGGATTTTAAGTCTGGATGCTGATGAAGTCATTTCAACCTTAGATTATGATGCCTTGAGAAAACTTATCGGGAAAACGTCTCCCGGGGCCGTGGCCTATTCAATTGTTACCCGCAATTACATGAATCGGGTCAACGCTGTGGGTTGGTCCCCCAACGACGGGAAATATATGAATGAAGAGGCCGGTTACGGCTGGTTTCCCAGCGAGAAAGTGCGGCTGTTTCCCAATCATGCCGGCATTCGTTTTGAATATCCGGTCCATGAAATGGTGGAGCCCGCCCTGGAACGACTCGGCATCGACATCCTGCCCTGCCACATTCCGATCCACCACTATGGAAAGCTTAATGAGCAGAACAGCGCTGCCAAGGGCCAACATTATTATCAGATTGGCATCAAAAAGCTTGCTGAGATGGAACATAGCGTCGGTGCGATTCGTGAGCTTGCGGTCCAGGCCGCCAATCTTGAAAAATATGCGGAAGCCGTTTCACTGTGGCAGAAGGTCATCAGGCTGCAACCAAAAATGGCGGATGCTTACGTCAATATGGGAACCGCCTACTGGAACCTTGGTCAATACCATGAAGCGGTTGAGTCAGCCCAAAAGGCCATGGAACTTGCTCCGAATATGAAGGAGGCTCACTTCAACTATTGCCTCAGCCTGTTGCATCTCGGACAGGCCCAGGCAGCAATCCCGGTTCTGGCGAGCCTGGTAGCGCAATTTCCTGAATATCTGTCGGCCCAAT
>Ga0210060_1000441_pt1 | contig 13993 bp, 8 predicted proteins | sample Joice_CattailNLB_FD_184871 | JGI IMG/M metagenome (GOLD analysis project Ga0210060, IMG submission 184871) | Wetland microbial communities from San Francisco Bay, California, USA, that impact long-term carbon sequestration - Joice_CattailNLB_D2... | ecosystem: Environmental > Aquatic > Marine >...
GACTGCCGGCCAGTGCCGCATCATCTTCGACAATCAGGATTCGCACCGTGCTGCACTCCGTCAATAAAACCCGATCATGCCGGTCGAGTGAAGTTTCCACCTGTGGTGTGGATATTTCCAGTCGATCCGCACTAACAGGGGTCACTTCACTGTAGAGCAAAGCCATGCTGCAGCAACCGTCCGTATTCGTCGACCTCGAAACCACCGGCACCAGCCCGGTCCATGACCGCATCACCGGGATCGCGGTGATCGAGACACGCGCCGGCCGGGCGGTCTGCCGCCCGCGGGCGCCTTGCTGAAGGGCATGAACAGGGTGATGGCCACGAAACAGCACGGGACCACATGCCGGTTGACGCACTGCACCGTTGCGTGAAATCCGGACTGCAGGCGTGATCGGTAATGGCCACGGAAACACAGGGGAGGCAAAACCCGGCGTATGCCGTATACCATCGGGGTTTAACTGTTGCTGACAGGAATTATTCCGTGTATTTCCGTGGCCATTGATATTCTTTAACAAGCCGCACTGATGCTTCAAGACCCGATAACAGGCGGCTAATTCAGCAGCGGGTGGTCCTTGGGCAATTGCCGCGCCATCCACATGGCCAGGCGGTGGCGCATCGCCTGCTGTGACACCTGCTCCTCCGGCATGGGCGCGATGACCTTGTCGTGCACCAGCAGGCGGTAGATGTACTCTATACGCTCGTTGAGCGAGTCCGTCGGCTCGAATTCGACCGCCCCGCGCTCCTCGCCGTATTTCATGCCGGCGCGCACGGCCTCCTTGACCAGTTCCGTTTCGTGCTTGAGTTTTTTCATGTACGGCCTCCGCGACTATAATAAAAAGGGCCGGATACAATTTGCGAATTCAACGCGGGAGCAGCACAAATTGTATCCGGCCCCATTTATTGATTGTGCTAATGTCAGCATACCATGAGGCGATTCCTGAATTCCCGCTTGCCGTACCTCGCGCTGCTGCTCGCACTGGCGTTCGCGCCGGCGTGGGTTCCGGCGGCAGTCGAACGTGTTGCCGTCGTGCTGGATGTGAACGGCGCCATCGGCCCGGCGACGGCCGACTACGTCGGGCGCGGCCTCGAGACGGCGCGCGCACAGAACGCCAGCCTGGTCATCCTGCGCCTGGACACTCCGGGCGGACTCGACACCGCCATGCGCGACATCATCCAGGACATCCTGGTGTCCGCGGTGCCTGTCGTCAGCTACGTGTCACCCGGCGGCGCGCGCGCCGCCAGCGCCGGCACCTATATCCTGTACGCCAGTCATGTCGCGGCCATGGCACCGGGCACCAACCTGGGCGCGGCCACGCCGGTGGAAATCGGCGGCATTCCGGACACGGGCGACCTGATGAAGAAACAGCAGGACAAGGACGCGCCGGAGCAGACGATTGGCAAGCAGGACACCATGGCCAGCAAGCGCGTTAACGACGCGGTCGCCTACATCCGCAGCCTGGCGCAGCTGCGCGGCCGCAATATCGACTGGGCCGAACGCGCGGTGCGCGAGGCGGCCAGCCTGCCGGCCACGGAGGCACTGCAGCTGGATGTCATCGATATCGTCGCCGCGGATATGCAGGACCTGTTGCAGCAGTTGCAGGGCCGTACGGTGAACGTAGCGGGCATCAACCGGGTGCTCGATACGCGTGGCCTGACGCTGCTGCGCATCGAGCCGGACTGGCGCAGCCGCCTGCTGTCCGTGATCACCGATCCGAACATCGCCTACATCCTGATGCTGATCGGCATCTACGGCCTGTTCTTCGAATTCGCCAACCCGGGCTATATCCTTCCGGGTGTCGCCGGCGCCATCAGCCTGCTGCTGGCGCTGTATGCCTTCCAGATCCTGCCGGTCAATTATGCGGGCCTGGCGCTGGTGGTGCTGGGCATCATTTTCATGCTGGCCGAGGTGTTTGTGCCCAGCTTCGGCGCGCTCGGCATCGGCGGCATGATCGCGTTCGTCACCGGTTCCGTCATCCTGTTCGACCAGGAGGGCACGGGTTACGCCGTATCCCTGTCGCTGATCCTGGCACTGGCCGTCATCAGCGCGGGCTTTTTCCTGTTCATCATCGGCGCCGCCATCAAGGCACGCCGTCGCCCGGTGGTGAGCGGCCGGGAGGAAATGCTGCAGTCCGTAGGCGAGGCGCTGGAGGATTTTCAGAGCCAGGGCAGGATGCTCGTGCACGGCGAGACCTGGCGCGCGCAGTGCGCACAACCGGTCAGACGCGGCGACCGGCTCAGGGTGGTTGGCATCGACGGCCTGCTGCTGCAGGTCATGCACATCAACGAGGAGGCTTGATATGGGTATCCCGGGTATTTTCGGCGCACTGGTGGTGGTCATTGCGCTGCTGCTCTACACCTTCCGCGTCCTGCGCGAGTACGAGCGTGGCGTGATATTCACCCTGGGCCGGTTCTGGAAGGTCAAGGGACCCGGCCTGATCATCGTCATCCCTGTCATCCAGCAGATGGTCAAGGTCGACCTGCGCACGGTGGTGATGGACGTGCCGAGCCAGGACGTGATCTCGCGCGACAACGTCTCGGTCAAGGTCAATGCCGTGCTCTACTTCCGCGTGATCGATCCGCAGAAGTCCATCATCCAGGTCGAGGATTATCTCGCGGCCACCAGCCAGCTGGCGCAGACCACGCTGCGCTCGGTACTGGGCCAGCACGAACTGGATGACATGCTGGCCGAGCGTGACAAGCTCAATGCCGACATCCAGGCCATACTGGACCGGCAGACCGACGCCTGGGGCATCAAGGTCGCCAACGTCGAGATCAAGCATGTCGATATCGACGAGAGCATGGTGCGCGCCATCGCCCGCCAGGCGGAGGCCGAGCGCGAGCGGCGCGCCAAGGTCATCCATGCCGAGGGCGAGATGCAGGCGGCGGTAAAACTGGTCGAGGCGGCGCGCATACTGAACCAGCAGCCGCAATCGCTGCAGCTGCGCTACCTGCAGACACTGACCGAGATTGCCGGCGAGAAGAGCTCGACCATCGTGTTTCCGCTGCCTCTGGACAGCATCGGCGGGCTGTTCGGCGCAAAACCCGGCACCGACTGAGCACCGCCTGCCCGCGCCGCAGGCATCGCCAGCCAGCGCGGTCAGGAACCGGCCGCGCCCGCCTGTTCGTGCGACGTATCCTGTGGCGGCGCAGCAGGTCGATCCGGCCGCGCCGCTGCCAGGCAGCCGGCGTTGCGTTGCAGGGCACGCGCGAGCCAGTCGCGCGTGTCGCGGGCCCCGGGCGAGTCGTCATACAGCCAGCGCGCAAATGCGCCCAGGTAGACCAGCGTCAGACCGCTCTCATCGAGGATGCGCCGCAATCCTGCGCTGTCCTGCTGCGCGGCCTCGCGAAACCACTGCACGGTGCGGCTGATGCGCATGAGGCCGGGAACCTGCAGGTGCAGGTGGCCGGGTTCGAGTTTATAGGCCAGCATTTGACGCGTCAGGCGGCGGTGCGGCTGCAGGGCGTCCAGCCAGGCCAGCATGACGCGCTCAAGCCGCACGCCCAGCGGCAGATCGGTGAATCCGCTGACGTCCCGCGCCTGCAGGGCCGCCCGGTCGGCACGGTCGAACCAGGCCTCGGCCAGGTCATCCTTCTGTGCGTAGCAGGCATGGATCTCGCCCAGTGAGATATCCAGCGCGTCGGCCACGTCGTGCAGATGCAGCGCCTCCCATGAGCCGCCCTGTTCCGCCAGCGCCAGTGCAGTGTCCAGGATGCGCGCCGCCAGTGCGGCATCCGGCTGTGCAGGGGCCGTCACCGGCTTCATTCCGGCTCGACCGCCGGCGGGTTCAGGGAACGTGCTAGCCGGCGCGTCTCCCGGTGCATGGTTTCCGCGTAGTCGCCGAAGCTGGCATCCTGGTCCACCTCGCCGGCAGCCAGCCGGCAATGGCCCAGCGCCGCGCTGAAATCTTTCAGGTATTCCAGCCGGTCCCAGTCGACATCGCCCTCATCGACCGGTTTGTGATAACGATCGACGAACACGGCGGCGGAAGCGCGCGCCAGTCGCCTCAGCACCTCGGGAAATTCACTGCCGTCGATATACAGCGGCGCTTCCCGTTCACCCTGCCCCTCGCCGGCGCACCACTCGCCAATGTGCACGGGCAGCTTGCCCGCTGCCGCGATCTCCTCGCGCAGCGCTGCGGCGGCCAGCTTCACCCCGCTGCCGTTGTCCGACACCCGCACCGGCAGGCCATGCCGGAACTCGACATCGTAACCGCCCGGCAGGCGTGTCCAGCCATGGCTGATGCGTTCGCTCATCGTTCCTCCCCCGCGCTCCTGCGCGCAACCCCTGTCGCCTGATCCCAGTGTAGAACAAAGACCTTCCGGTCGTGACGTCCGGATGACGGTGAGCGGACTGGCGACTGCGCGTCGCCCGGTCCTGCATCCGACGCAGAGATATGGCGGGTTTATCCGGCCGGCTTGATAGACATCAATTTGGCGGGGCAACAAGGTGATATTATACCAAGTCTAAAAATAACAGGGGGACGCCTGACCTGGTAAGGGCATACCATGGCAGCACCACATCACACCTTCCCGAACCGGCACGCCGCCGTTGTACGCCCCGGGCCGGGGCTGTCTGCGGCCCTGCTGCTGCTTGCCGCCTTGCTCTGCCTGCCGGGCACATCCGGCGCCGCCCTGACGGTGCCGATGGAAGTGCAGATGCCCGGCACCCAGCCGGCCGACAATGTCAACCTCGATCTCTCCGGCAATTGCGAGACATGCCACCAGGACTCCAGTCCGTCGGTGACGATCCTGCACGACTGGCGCGGCAGCATGATGTCGCATGCCGGGCGCGACCCGCTCTTCTGGGCTACGGTGGCCATCGCCGAACAGGACTTCGACGGCGCCGGCGACCTGTGCATACGCTGCCACACCATGACCGGCTGGCTGAGCGGGGAATCCACGCCCACGGACGGCTCCGCCCTGAGCGACAGCAGCAACAACAACAACGCGGGCGAGGGCGTGGGTTGCGAGGTCTGCCACAAGATGACCAACCCCGACAACTCCGAGCACCTCGGGGTGCAGAATCCTCCTTTCGTGGCCAACGACGGCGGTATGCCGCCGGTCGGCTACTATGGCAGCGCACAGCTCTCGGAGTCGTCCGCGAGCGAGCGACTCGGCCCGTATGCCGACGCGAACGCCAGGCATCCGTGGGACCAGTCGCTGTTTCACCGCTCGGTCGATTTCTGCGGTTCCTGCCATGACGTCTCCAACCCCGTGGTGGGCGATCTCGCGCCGAACAACGGCGCGCAGTTCCCGCTGACCAGTGGTTTCGACGGCCAGCTCGACACCCCGACCAACCCGCGCGTCATCACGGACAAGGCGGCGTTCAACCATTTCCCCTACGAGTACGGCGTGGTCGAACGCACCTACAGCGAATACAAGGCGGGCCAGCTGTCGCAGACGCTGGTATCCGACTACCTCAACCTGCCGACCGAACTGCAGGCCGGCGCCATCGAGCTCGCGTACAACGCCGCTATGGGCACGGGCGCGAATCCGAATGCGCCAAACTACGCGGACAACGCGCCGCGCTTCTTCAGCTGCCAGACCTGCCACATGCGGGCGACCACCGCGCTGGGCTGCAACAAGCCGAACATACAGCTGCGCACCGACCAGCCGGCCCACGACCTGACCGGCGGCAATTACTGGATGCCGGATGTCATCCAGTACATGGATGGCCAGGACACCCTGCTGCTGGCAGACGGGCTGACCGCGCTCGAAACCGCCGGCCTGGCCGCCGGCAAGCAGCGGGCAACGGCGAACCTCGACAACGCCGCTGCCCTGTCGGTCAGCGGCAATACCGTGAGGGTGGTCAACCTGACCGGCCACAAGCTGATCTCCGGCTACCCGGAAGGCCGGCGCATGTGGCTGAACATCGTCTGGAAGGACGCCGCCAGCGCCACGCTGCGGGAGGACGGCGCCTACGGTCCACTGCAACTGGCCTTCGACGTGAACGGCGATACCAATGTGGACGCGGGCGACACGGTCAACACCCTGCTCGACCTCAATGATCCGAACACCCGCATCTACGAGGTGCATGGCGCCATCACGCAGGAGTGGGCCGCCAAGCTGCTGGCGGTATCCGCCGCCTACGCGAACGTACCCGTGGCCTATGACCGGATCACCGGCGCCGTCACGCACACCGTGGGCGACATCGCCGCACAGGCGCCCGGCACGTACCACGAGACCTTCCACTTCGTGCTCAACAACAAGGTGGTGAAGGACACACGCATCCCGCCCTGGGGCATGGCCTACGACGAGGCGGCGATCCGCAACATCCTGCCGGTGCCGGCGACGCAATACGGTGATCCGGGTGCCGGCGGCACCTACAACTACTGGGACGCGTTCACGCTCAACCCGCCGCCCGGCGCGGTCACCGCCACCATCAGCCTGGAGTACCAGCCGACCAGCTGGGAGTACATCCAGTTCCTCGATCACGCCAACAGCGGCACGGTCGCGTTCCTGGCCAGCGAGGGCGCCAACATACTGGATGCCTGGCTGAACACCGGCATGGCGGCGCCGTACGTCATGGCGACGGCCAGCTGGACAGCCCCGGACAGCGACAGTGACGGCGTGGTCGATACCGTCGACAACTGCCCGAACGACCCGAACCCGTTGCAGGAGAACAACGACGGCGACGGCCAGGGCGATGTCTGCGACCCCGACGATGACAACGACGGCCTGAGTGACGCCGAGGAAGCCGTGATCGGCACCGATCCGCTGCAGACGGATACCGACGGCGACGGGATCAGCGATTACGACGAGACGCTGTACGACACCGTTCCCGGCTACGACCCGCTCACCGATACGAATCCCCTGTTGCCGAACACCGACGGCGACGCCTATGACGACGGGGTCGACCCCATTCCGCTGCTGTTCAATTACGAAGACGGCATCGTGGCCCCGTACGGCGCACCCCGCACGGCCACGACCCCGAACGCCTCCGACCTGCTGGTGTGCCTGCAGCTGGTGCTGGGTCTGAAGCCGGTCACCGGCCTGGAGCTGGCGCACGCCGATCTTTACCCGTCCGGCGCGCCGGACGGCGCCATCACGCTCTCCGACCTGCTGCTGCTTCAGCAGCTTATGTAAGCGTGTTGCGAGCCTGAAAACAGGGCGGCGCCGCGTTGCGCCCGGTTCAGGGAAGCCCACACCCGGACGACACAGATTTCTCCCGTTGTTGCCCCTGCCGGGTATCGTGTAGATTCCGGCCAGGACACGTCAAGGAGAGATCATGTCACACCAACGCGTTCTTTCGTCCGTGCATATCGCGCTGGTGCATGCATTCGTGCTGCTGGCATTCCTGCTTGCCACGCTGCCGCCGCCCGTCGCCGCCGCCGCGGCGACCCCCGCCGATCTGGAGGCCTGGTCGGACTGGGTGGTCAGGGACATCGAGGACTACGGCTGCCCCCTCCTCTACAACGCCGCCAGCCGGCGTTGCGCCTATCCAGGCCGTCTCGATCTCGCACTGCACGGCAGCGGCGGCAGCTTCAGCCAGACCTGGAACGTGTACCGGGAAGGGCCGGTTTTCCTGCCCGGCGACCGCGAACACTGGCCACTCGACGTCGTGGTCGATGACCGGCCCGCGACTGTCATCGACAACAAGGGCCGGCCCGCGCTCACCCTCGGCAGCGGCGCACACAGCATCAGGGGCGTGTTCCGCTGGCAACGCCTGCCCGCCGCACTGACGGTACCGCCCGAGTCCGCCCTGATCACGCTGCAGCTGGCGGGCACGGCCATGGCGCAACCCGATATCCGCAACGGGCAGCTGTGGCTGAGTGCCGACAAGGCCGCCGCGGATACCGCGCGGCGCGTGGACATCAAGGTGTTCAGAAAGGTCACCGACGAGGTGCCGCTCGCCGTGACCACCCGCATCGTCCTCGAGGTGTCGGGCGAACAGCGCGAGCTCGGACTGGCCGGTGCGCTGCCGCACGGCTTCGACCCCGTCGCCATCCACAGCCAGCTGCCGGCCAGGCTCGACGGCAACCGCCAGCTGTTGCTGAAGGTGCGCGCGGGACGCTGGATCGTCGACATCGACAGCCGCCTGAACCGGGAAACCCTGGCGCTGGCGCTGGACAGCTTTCCGGCGCCGTGGCCGGCAACGGAACTGTGGGTATTCGAGGCAAGACCCAACCTGCGCATGCTCAAGGTCACCCGCCCGGCCGGCATCGATGCCAGCCAGAGCGCGTTGCCGGATGAGTGGAAACAGCTCCCGGCCTACTTGATGCAGGCCGGGACGGCCATGGAGTTCGAGCAGGTCCGCCGCGGCGACCCGGAGCCCGAACCCGACCGGCTCGCGCTCACGCGTGAGCTGTGGCTCGATTTCAGCGGCAACGGCTACACCGTCAGCGATCACATCAGTGGCACCATGTCGCGCGGCTGGCGCATCAATGCCAGCCCCGGGCTGGCGCCGGGCCAGGTCACGCTGGACGGCAGGCCGCAGCTGATCACGCGCGCCGCCGACGGCGCCGTCGGGGTCGAGGTGCGCCAGGGCAACATCGTCATGGCCGCCGACAGCCGCATCGAGAACCCGGTCCGGCCGTTCTCCGCCGTGGGCTGGGACCACGACTTCAGCAACGTATCCGCCAGCATCAACGTCCCGCCCGGCTACCGCGTGCTCGCGATCAGCGGCGCGGACCGCGCGCCTACCACCTGGTTCAGCCGCTGGACACTGCTCGATTTCTTCATCGTGCTGATCAGCAGCATTGCGCTGTCGAAACTCCACGGCCTGCGCTGGGGCATAATCGGGCTGGTCGGCCTCGCCGCTCTCTGGCACGAGCCCGGGGCGCCGGCCTGGATCTGGCTGAACCTGATCGCCGCGCTGGCGCTCATGCGCGCGGTGCGCGACACGCGGATCTATCCCTTCATCCGCAATTACCTGATGCTGTCGTCGCTGGCGCTGCTGTTGCTGGCGCTGCCGTTCATGGTCGCCCAGGTGCGCGACGGTATCTACCCGCAGCTGGAACACGCCTGGCAGTCCATGGGCGAGCAGGCACAGATCCGCAAACCGGCCGCGCCGCCGGCACCGGGCGTGGCGCAGAAATCCCTCCCCGGCGCGCTCACCGAATATGCCCAGGATAGTCTTGGCAGCATGGTCTCCAGGGGCGAACGCTACCCGGCGGAACCCGCTGACGCGTTCGACAGGCTGGTGCAGGATCCCGCCGCGCGGCTGCAGACCGGGCCCGGATTGCCGGACTGGAGCTGGCGCAGCTATCCCGTCACCTGGAACGGTCCGGTGCAGAAAGACCAGCAGTTGTCAGTGTATCTCCTCGGCCCGACCGTCAACCTGCTGCTCAACCTGTTCCGCGTCGGCCTGGTATTGCTGCTGGCCTGGAAGCTGCTGCGCGAACCCCTGGACGAATGGCTGGCACGCGCCCGGCAGGCCGCCGGCACGGCCGTGGTCGCACTGCTGGTCATCGGCGTGCTTTCCAGCCCCGACGCCGCGCGTGCCGCCTACCCGCCGCAGGAATTGCTGCAGGCGTTGCGCGATCGCCTGCTGGAGCCGGCGGACTGCCTGCCACGCTGCGCGGAACTCGAACGCATGACGATCCGGCTCGACCCCGGACAGGCGGAGTTCGCGTTGCGCATCCATGCCGCGGAAAACCTCGCGCTGCCGCTGCCGGTACCGTTGAACGACTGGATGCCTTCAGACGTACGCGTCGACGGCGCGCCGGCCAGTGCATTGTTCCGCGACAGCAGCGCCCTGCTTTGGCTCTTTGTCGAGGCGGGCGTGCATGACGTCATCGTGCGGGGCCACATCGCGCACCTGCGCGCCCTGCGCCTGGATTTCCCGCTGCCGCCGCACGCGCTCGAACTGGCGCTGGACGGCTGGAGCAGCGACGGCGCGGACGAACCCCTGCCGTCCCTGCGCTCGCTGACCTTCACGCGCGAGCAGCCGGACAACGCCACGGCGGCCTTCGATACCCGCTCCGAGCTGCCGGTGTTCGCGCGCGTGACGCGCCACCTGCGTCTGGGCCTCGACTGGCAACTGGTCACCACCGTACGGCTGGAATCCGGCACCGCGCTGCCGGCCGTGCTGCGCATCCCGCTGCTGCCGGGTGAAGCGGTCGTAACCGACAACATCAAGGTCGAGGACGGTCACGCCATCATCAGCCTGAGCGAGGCCAACCGCACGCTGAGCTGGCAATCATCGCTCGAACCGGGCGACAGCCTGACGCTGAGCGCACCCGAGGGGCGACCCTGGGCCGAGACCTGGAGCATGGAGATTACGCCGATCTGGAACGTCCGCTTCAGCGGCATCCCGGCCGTCTATCACCAGCAGTCCAGCGGCCAGTGGAGCCCGCAGTGGCGGCCATGGCCCGGTGAACAGGTTGAGCTGGCGATCACCCGCCCGCGCGGCATCGAGGGCCAAACCCTGACCATCGACCGCAGCCAGCTGCTGGTTACTCCCGGCAAGCGCGCGACGGCGGCGGCGCTGTCGTTCACGCTGCGCAGCTCCCAGGGCCAGCAGCATGGCATCCTGTTGCCGGAACAGGCGCAGCTGGAATCGGTCACCATCGATGGCGTCGCCGTACCGATCCGCCAGGATGGCCGTGTCGTGACCCTGCCGCTGAAACCCGGCAGCCAGGACATCACCCTGCAATGGAAGCAGGCGCAGGGCATGGGCTGGTGGTTCAGGAGTCCAGCCGTCGACCTCGGCAGCGCCAGCGTCAACGCCAGTGTGCGCATCAAGCCCGGTTTCGACCGCTGGGTGCTGCTGACCGGCGGTATCCGCCAGGGTCCGGCCGTGCTGTTCTGGGGTGTGCTGATCGTGATCGTGCTGATCGCGCTGGCGCTGGGACGCGTCAAGGGCACACCGCTGAACACCACGTCGTGGATACTGCTGGGCATCGGGCTCAGCACGGTGACGCCGTTCATCGCCCTGCTGATCGCGGCCTGGATATTCGCGCTGTATGCACGTGGCCGGATCACGGGACTCGACAATGCCATGCGCTTCGATGCCCTGCAGGTATCACTCGTGCTGCTGACGGTCATCGCGGTGGCGGCGCTGTTCGGCGCGGTCTCCAACGGCCTGCTGGGCAATCCCGAAATGCAGATTGCCGGCAACGGCTCGGCGCACAACCTGCTGATCTGGTATCAGGACCGCATCGACAGCGCCATCCCGCGGCCATGGATCATCTCCGTACCGGTGCTGGTCTACCGCTTCCTGATGCTGGCCTGGTCGATGTGGATGGCATTCGCGCTGATCAACTGGCTGAAGTGGGGCTGGGGATGTTTCTCCAGCGGCCGGCTGTGGATACCGGTACGCAAGGCGGCGCGACCGGCGTGACGTAATCCGGCGCCGGATCGGGTAAACTTTCCACGCCATATCACCGGCCCGGGGACCGTACCTGCCAGCCACCCCGTGCCCGGGCAACACAAGGGGCAATGCCGACATGCGTCACGTGGTACTCCCGCATCATCACGATCGGACTGGATGAACAGGGCACGCCGTCGCCCTGTGTATTACTGGTTGCTGTCCTGCAGCCTGCTGCTCACACTCGTCGGCTGCGGGCGGACGGGAACGGACACATCACCCGCGGAACCGGATGCCCGGGCCATCGCACTCAACAACCGCGGCATGGGCCTGATGGGGCGCTACGACTACGCCGCCGCCCTGCAGGTGTTCGAACAGCTCGTACAGCAATACCCGCGGCAGGATACGTTCCGCTTCAATCGCGCCGTGGCGCTGATGAACCGCCAGCTGGATGGCGACGAGGCGAATGCGCTGGCGGACTTCGACGCGCTGGTGACCGAGCGACCCGATGACCTGCGCGCAAGCTACTGCGCCGGTCTGCTGGAATTCCGCCGCGGCGAACTGGAACGCGCCGCGCTGCATCTCAATGCGGTGCTGGCGGCCGATCCGCACGATCCCTACGCGGCCTATTTCCTGGCGCAGTCGCTGCAGCAGCGCGGCGACAACACCGCCGCGCTGGACTGGTACCGGCGCGCACTGGACACCGACCCCTACCTGCGCAGCGCCTACTATGCCCTGGCGCAGCTGTATCGCCAGCAGGGCAACACCGACGAGGCCACCCGCCATCTCGACCTGTATCAGCAGCTGGCCAGCAACCCGCGCGCGCAGCTGGTCGAGTTCAAATACACGCGCATGGGCCCGAAGTGCGAGGCCGCCGCACCGGGCGGCGCCGCGGTGCCGGCTGCGCAACGCCCCCCCGGACCGTTGTTTGCCGAACCGGGCGCCCCGCTCCCCCTGCCGCAGGCGGCGAATGACCAGCCACCGGCCGGTGCGCCGAACCTGACCGTCGCCGACATCGACGCCGACGGCCATCCCGACCTGTTTCTGGCCGGCCGTGCCGCCGGTGCCGGTAGGTACAACACGGTGCTGCAGGGGCGCGCCGACGGCATGTTTGCAGCGGCGCCTGACCACCCGCTGAACGCCGTGCCGGATGTGAACACGGCGTTGTGGGGTGATTTCGACAACGACGGCCGCACCGATGTCTACCTGTGCCGGCGCGGCCCCAATCAATTGTGGCGGCAGACAGCCGAAGGCGGCTGGCAGGACGTCACCGCCACCACCCGGACCGGCAACGGTGTGTTCGATACCGTCGATGGCGCCCTGTTCGATGCCGACCATGACGGCGACCTGGACCTGTTTCTGGTGAACAGCGACGGACCCGACGAACTGCTCAACAACAACCTCGACGGCACGTTCCGGCCACTGGCCGCCGAACGCGGTCTGGCCGGCGACCGGCCCGATACCCGCCAGGTGCTGCTGCTGGATATCGACAATGACCGCGACACCGACATCATCACGCTGCACGCCACGCCGCCGCACGCGGTGTACATCAACGAACTGGGCTGGAATTACCGGCCGGCCAACGGCCTGGAGGCATTCGTCAACACGCCCATGACGGCGCTGGTCAGTGGCGACAACGACGCCGACGGCCAGCCGGAACTGTACGCCCTGACGGCAGACGGCAGCGTGCTGCGCTGGGACATCGGCGCCGCCGGCAACTGGCGGCAGCGCGCGCTCGGCAGTCTGCCGGGTGCTACTCAACTGGAACTGCGCGACTTCGACGGCGACGGGCACGGCGAACTGTTGCTGGCGGGCGGCCAGGGCTGGGGGGTGTATGGGCTGCAGGACGACAAACTTGCACCGCTGTTCACAGCGCCCGGCTCTCCCGCACTGCAGGCATGGGCCAGCGTGGTCTCCGACGTCGCACGCGGACCCGCCGTGGCCACGCTGAACGCGGACAATGCGCTGCAGGTATGGCCGCCGGGGGACGGCCGCCATGCCTTCATCGGCATCGCCCCCACGGGGCGCAACGATGACGGCGCCAGCATGCGTTCCAATGCCTCGGGCATCGGTACCCGGCTGGCATTGCGCAGCGGCAGCCGCTGGACCCTGACCGACAGCTGGCGGCATCGCTCCGTACCCGGCCAGGGTCTGCAACCGGTGGTGACCGGGCTGGGCGGCGCGACACAACTCGATTTCGTCTCGCTCACCTGGTCGGATGGCGTGTTCCAGACGGAGCTCGACCTGGCGGCCGGCGCAACCCACCGGATCGTCGAGACCGAGCGGCAGCTGTCCAGCTGCCCGGTACTGTTTGCCTGGGACGGCGAGCGGCACGCCTTCGTCAGCGACCTGCTCGGCGTCGGTGGACTGGGCTACTTCGTAGCACCCGGGGTCTATGCCCCGCCGCGTCCGCGCGAAAACTTCCTGTTGCCTGCCGGCCTGCTTGCGCCGCGCGATGGCCGCTATGACCTCAGGATCGGCGAACCCATGGAGGAAGCCGCCTACCTCGATGCCGTGCGCCTGGTGGCCTGGGACCTGCCGCCCGGCTGGGACCTGGTACTGGACGAGCGCATGGCGATCGCCGGACCGGAAGCGACCGGCGCGGCGGTATTTTTCAGGCAGGAACAGCTGCCGGTGCACGCCACCACGACCGACGGCAGCGACGTCACGCACCTGGTCGAGCGCGCCGACCTGCAGGCCGCCCCGGTCGGCGCGCTCGACCGGCGCTTCATCGGCCGGC
>Ga0210060_1000444_pt1 | contig 13817 bp, 10 predicted proteins | sample Joice_CattailNLB_FD_184871 | JGI IMG/M metagenome (GOLD analysis project Ga0210060, IMG submission 184871) | Wetland microbial communities from San Francisco Bay, California, USA, that impact long-term carbon sequestration - Joice_CattailNLB_D2... | ecosystem: Environmental > Aquatic > Marine >...
TGATCACCCGGATCCCTCGCCGGTGCGCCTCGCGCAGGAACAGCCGGAAGTCGGCAAGCGTCCCGTAGGAGGGGTGGACGTTATGGTAGTCCGATATGTCGTACCCGTCGTCCTTCAGGGGAGAGGGGTAGAAGGGGAGGAGCCAGAGGGCGGTGATCCCGAGGTCCTGGAGATAGTCCAGCTTCCCCGTGAGACCCCGGAAGTCCCCCACCCCGTCCCCGTCGCTGTCGTGGAAGGCCCGGACGTGCAGCTCGTAGATGATCGCGTCCTTGTACCAGAGCGGATCGTCATCCAGCGTGTAAAGGCCTTTCCTCTTCTCCGCCATAGGCGTAATCCCCCCCTTGTTACGCCATCCCGTTACAGGAAGTAGTCGAAATCCCGCTCGGTCCGGACCTTCCGCCGGATGCGGATGATGTGCGCAGGCACCTCCGCGGGGTTGAGCTGAAAGTAGACGCGTTCGCCGTGCCACAGGTACCTCGCCCCGCTCAGCAAATCGTGTCCCTGGAACGGGGTCGCCGGGTCAAGGCCGAGACGGGAAAGCGGCAAATCGACCCATCCCGACTGGGTGTGGTGGGGATCGAGGTTGACCACCGTCAGGATGATGCTCGACAGGTCGCCGCTTGCCTTGCTGAAGGCGATCATCTGCTCGTTGTCCACGGGATGAAACGCAAGGTTCGCGTCGGCCTGCAGGCACGGGTTCTCCCGCCGGATCCGGTTCACCAGCCCGACGAATTCCTTCAGGCTGTCCGGCCTCCCGATGTCCCAGTGCCGGATCTCGTACTTTTCCGAATCGAGGTATTCCTCCCGCCCCGGTTCCAGAGGCCGGTTCTCGCACAGCTCGAAGGCGGGTCCGTAGATGCCGTAGCTGGCGCCCAGCGTGGCTGCCAGGACGAGGCGCGCCATGAACGCGGGTCTTCCCCCGAACTGCAGATGTTCCGTCAATATGTCGGGGGTGTTCGGCCAAAGGTTGGGACGGAAGTACTCACCGACCTCGGTCTGCGTGAGCTCCTCGAAATAGTCCGCCAGCTCCCACTTGGAATTGCGCCAGGCGAAGTAGGTATACGACTGCGTGAATCCCACCTTCGCGAGCCGGTACATGACCTTGGGCCGGGTGAACGCCTCGGCGAGAAAGATGGCCTCGGGATACTCCTGCTTTATCCCTGCGATCAGCCATTCCCAGAATTCGTACGGCTTCGTGTGGGGGTTGTCCACCCGGAAGATCCGGACCCCCTGCTCGGCCCAGAACCGGACGACGGAGAAAAGCTCCTCCCACAACGCACGCCAGTGCTTCGTTTCGAAATCGAACGGATAGATGTCCTGGTATTTCTTCGGCGGATTCTCCGCGTACTGAACGGTGCCGTCGGGCCTGAGGCGGAACCACTCGGGGTGCTCCTTCACGTAAGGGTGGTCCGGGGAGCACTGGAAGGCGATGTCAATGGCGACCTCGATCCCGTACTCCCCCGCCTTCGCCACAAGCTGGCGGAAATCCTCGAGGGTCCCCAGCGCGGGGTCGACCGCCTTGTGTCCCCCTTCTTCGGATCCGATCGCCCAGGGGCTTCCCACATCGTCCGGACCGACGCCGACGACGTTGTTCTTCCCTTTCCGGTGGGTCCGTCCGACCGGGTGGATCGGGGGCAGATAAAGAACGTCGAAGCCCATCTCCGCGACGTAGGGCAGTCGACCTGCGACGTCCCGCAAGGTGCCGTGACTCCCCGGCACAGGGGCGCAGGACCGGGGGAACAGTTCGTACCAGGTGCTGTACCGGGCCCTTTCCGGATCGACTGTCACCGCGAGTTCCCTCTCGTAGACCGTCTCGAACCGCCGGTCGGGGTACCCCCCCATCCGGCGCGCCAGCCCCTTGTCCAGGACTTTCGGGACCGCCTCGGCCGCTTCCTTTTCGTCCTTTACCTTCAGGGAGCCAGCCGCCTCCCGCAGGGATTCCCTGTCCACGCCCCTTGCCCGCCCGGCCGCCTCGTCGATCAGCATCGAACCCACCAGCAGATCGACCCGGACGTCCTGTCCCGCATCGGCTTTCTTCGCGAGGTCGCGGCGCCAGGTGCCGAAGTGGTCGACCCAGGCCGTTATTCCGTAAAGGGAACGACCCAGGGAAGTGACGGGGAATGTTCCGGTCCACCGGTCGTTGCCCAGTTCCCGCATGGGGACTTCCCGCCAGGAGGCATCGCCACCGTTACGGTAGCGAAGGACGGCCGTGATCACGTCGTGGCCGTCGGTGTGGATATCGGCCGTGACGGTCACCTTCTCGCCGACGGTCCTCTTTACGGGAAATCGGCCTCCGTCGATCTCCGGGGAGACGTTCTCGATGACCACACGGCGTGGGGTTCCCGCGGTGATCCGGTTGTCTCTTCCTGTACGAGCATTCATTTTCATTCCCGGTTCTCCCCGATTGGCGAAACTATAGCCCCAATCGCTGGTACGATGCATATCGTTCAGGAGGCGTTCCCGCACCGTTTTGGAGCAGGATCGGCGGGGATACCAAATACTTGAAATATCGGTATTATATCTCATAAAGGTTGCCCGGACAATGCGCCGCAAACGATTCCCACGATAGAATGTTCCCGTCCGGTGAAACCGTGTTTTGTCAGAAGATCAACCGAATTCCGCCCGATAAATCTTTACGGAAAAGGAGCATGCCGTCATGAAGCTTACCACGGGCAATCGTCTTCTGATCCTTCTGGGGGTCGCGATCGTCGTCATCGTGGGTATCGGATTCCTCGCGGCCGAGAAGGTCCTGCCTCTCTTCGGAAGCCTGCGCGAAGATTTCGTCAAGGCCCTGTACCGTCCCTACATAAACATCGGGGACATCCCGATCACGCCGGTTTTCCTCATCAAGACCTTCGTGTTCTTCTTCCTCCTCCGGATGGTTACCCAGATGATTCGTCGCGTCATGGAGGACCGGGTCCTCGTGCGCACCTCCCTCCAGCCCGGGCAACAGTACGCGTTTGCGCAGATCGCGGCATACGTCGTCTTCCTTTTCGGGTTGCTGATCGGCCTCCAGTGGGCAGGGGTGAATTTGAGCAGTCTCGTCATTCTGGGAGGCGCGGTAGGTATCGGGGTCGGTTTCGGCCTGCAAAACATCGCGAACAATTTCGTTTCGGGGATCATTCTCCTCATGGAGCGTCCGATCCAGGTGGGGGACCGGGTCGAGGTGGGCGACACCAACGGGGACGTGGTGAGGATCGCGGCACGCGCCACCTGGATCCGCACGAACGACAATGTCGTGATGATCATACCGAATTCCGAGTTCATCAACAAACACGTGACGAACTGGACCGCCAACGACCGCCAGGTGCGCTTTCCCATCCCCCTGGGCGTCTCGTACAAAAGCGACCCGGAGGCCGTGCGCGAGGTCCTCATGGAAGTCGCCGACCAGCACCCGGACGTTCTGACCATTCCGGAGCCGGAAGTCGTCTTCATGGGATTCGGCGACAGCTCGCTCGATTTCATCCTGAACGTCTGGACCGTGACGAGGGTCCAGTACCCGAAGATCCTGGCGAGCGAGATCTACTTCATGCTCTTCAAGGCGTTCAAGGAGCGCGGGATCGAGATCCCCTTCCCGCAGCGGGACCTCCACGTGAAATCGGTGTCTGTCCCCATCCCGGTGTCGAGCGCGAGATAAAGCGGTGCGGCCTTACCGGTGGGTCGCCAGGTCGAAGGTCCAGTAGAGGGCGGCGGGGTTGCCCTGGTACTGCCCTTCCGCGAAGGCGGCACCGATCTCCGCGAAGGCGGGGTTCATGATGTTGCGGCAGTGGCCTTCGCTGCCCAGCCACCCTTGCATCACGGCGGAGACCGTTTGGTAGCCCACGGCGATATTTTCCCCGTACGTCCGCCAGTCGTACCCTTCCCGGGCGATCCTCTCCCCGGCAGTGCTGCCGTCCGACCCTGTGTGCGAGAAGAGTTGATGGATCGCCATGTCCTCGGAGTGGAGGTAGGCAGCCATGGCGAGGGTATCGTTCCATGCCACGGGAGGCGCGGCATCATAGGGGTCGGCTCCGCATATCCGGCTCGCCGAACGGGCCTGGTTGACGGCATCCAGAAATTCCTGGCGAATCGAGTCGATTCCCGGAACTCCCGTCCCCGTCCCCGGGTCCCCCGGCGGAGAAGGTGAGGGGGAGACGGTCCCCGAATCCCCCCCGCCGCATCCGCACAAAAACGACAGCGCGACCGCGAACAGGAAGGAGGAAACCCGTTTCATGCAAATCTTTGGGGTCCGCACAAGCGGCCCCTTTCGCTCATTCATTAAGGTTGTTTCGGAACAACTCCTCCTTGACCTTAAAAGGGACGGTAACGCCTCCCGGACATCTCCCCCCCAAAAAAGGGGTCAGCCGGGATCGCCTGCACGGTAAATTCCGAATTCTTTCCGGCGTGGGGAAACTACACCCCGTCGTTGGTCAGGAAAAATTCTGCTTGCTTACACCCGTTTCCGCGTGGGGAGAAGGATTATCCCCCACCTCCGCCTAACGTCGCATAGAGCCTCACCTGGTTGGCAACCCCTTCCAGACGGACCAGGATCAGCGCCTGTTGCGCCGCGTAGAGGGACCGCTGAGCATCGAGGACCCCGAAGTAGTCGTCGATTCCTTTTTCGTAGCGTATGGTGGAGAGGCGATAACTCCGCGCGCTCGCATCGACCAGGGATTTCCGTGCCGAGATCTGCTGGTTTACGGTTCCCCTCACCGCTAGGGCGTCCGCCACTTCCCGGAAGGCGTTCTGGATGGCTCTCTCGTATCGGGCGACGGCGATTTCCCTGTCCACCTCGCTTACCGCGAGCGCGGGCCAAGTCCGGGCGTCGAATATCGGGAGAGCGAGCTCGGGCGAAAACGTCCAGGCGGCGGAACCGGGACCGAAAAGCCCGGAGAGTTCCGGGCTGGCCGTCCCGAAAGCGGCGGTCAGGGAGATGCGGGGGAAGAACGCCGCACGGGCGGCGCCGATATTGGCGTTTGCCCCCTTGAGCAGATGTTCCGCGGCCAGAATGTCGGGCCGGCCCAGAAGCACCTCGGAAGACATCCCCGCGGAAATCTCCGCGGGAGGACGGACGCTGTCCAGATCGACGGGCAGGAGCCTGTGCGGAACGGGAGTACCAGCCAGGAGGTCCAGGGCGTTCTGATCCTGCGCCGCCCTCTGCGTGTAACGGGCAACGCCGACACGCGCCGAGTCCACGCTTATTTGTGCCAGATGAACATCCAGCTCGGACGCCAGCCCGAGCTCGAAGCGCCGACGGACCAGGTCGTAGGCGGATCGCTGGGCTTCCAGGGTGGACTCGGACAATCGAAGGTTTCCCCGGTCCGCGGCGAGGACCAGATAGGCGTTGGCGACGTCGGACACGATCAGTATCTGCACGCTTCGGCGGGCCTGGTCCGTGGCCAGATATTCCTCCAGCGCCTTATCCTTCAGGCTGCGGATTCGGCCGAAGAAATCGATCTCCCAGGAACTTACGCCCAGGGTGACATCGTATTGCTCGGTCGTAACCGATTCCCCGGTGTCCCCGGATGTCGTGGAGGGAACGCGCTGTTTCCTCCCGCTGGCGACCGCTTCGAGGATCGGAAACAAATCTGCCCTCTTGATGCCGTAAAGCCCGCGCGCCCGTTCCACGTTCAGTGCAGCCAGTCTCAGATCCCGGTTATGTTCCAGGGCCATGCCGATGACCGTTTGAAGATCCGGATCAGTGAAGAATCCCCGCCATCCCAAGGCGGTGACCGGCTTCGCTGCGGGCGCCGGCCCGGCGTCCCGATACGCCGATCCCTGCGGCCAGTCCGCAGGGATCGGCGGTTGCGGTCGTGTATAGCTCGGAGCCATACTGCATCCGGCCAGGAAGATGGACATGCCGACCACCAGGAGAAGGATTTTCGCGTTCATTTCGCCGGGGCCCCGGAGAGAGGAATGTCGGTGCTGAGCGCCGCACGACGCACCCTGCGCTTGCCGAAGGTGTTTTCGATCAACACGTAAAACAGCGGTGCGAAAACCGTCACCAGGAAGGTAGCGGTCACCACCCCGCCGAGGACGGCGGTACCGATGGCGTTCTGCGCTCCCGCCCCTGCACCGCTCGCAAGGGTCAGAGGCAGGACCCCGAATCCCAGGGCCAGCGAGGTCATTACGATGGGACGCAACCGTAGTTTCGCTCCATCCAGTGTCGCCTCGACCACCCCCAGCCCCGCATCCACGCCAGACTTGGCGAACTGGACGATCAGGATGGCATTCTTGGTAGTCAGGCCCAGGGTGGTCAGCAACCCGATCTGGAAATAGACGTCATTGGGCAATCCCCGGAGAGACGATACGGCCACTCCGCCGATCGCTCCGAGGGGAAGGGACAGCATGATGGAAAGCGGAATGGGCCAACTCTCGTACAGTGCCGCCAGACAAAGGAAGACCACGAGGATGGAGAAGGCGTACAGGATGGGCGCCTGGGAACCGGCCATCCGCTCCTGGTACGAGATCCCGCTCCAGTCAAAGCCGATCCCCCTGGGCAGCTTTGCGGCGATCTCCTCCATGGCCTGCATTGCCTCCCCCGAGCTCTTGCCCTGCGGAGCCTCGCCCCAGATGTTGATGGATGGGAAGGCATTGTACCGCCGCAGCTGCGGCGAACCAAAGGTCCAGTGCCCCGAGGCGAACGCGGAAAACGGCGTCATGGCGCCCGAACCGTTGCGAACGTACACCCGCTCCAGATCGGAGGGAAGCCTCCGGAAGGGAGCATCATCCTGCACAAACACCCGCTTGACCCGCCCGCCCTGGATGAAGTCGTTCACGTAGGCGCTGCCGAAGGACGCCGAGATCGTGTCGTGGATGGCGTCGATGGGAACCCCCAGGGCGCCGGCCTTCTCCCAATCGACGTCGATCCGGTATTCGGGCACGTCCTCCAGGCCGTTCGGGCGGACGCGGGTCAGCCTCGGGTCCCGGGCGGCCTCGCCAAGCAACTGGTTGCGTGCCGCCATCAACGCCTCGTGGCCTAGTCCCCCCCGGTCCTGCAACTGGAAATCAAACCCCCCCGACTGGCCCAGCTCACGGACAGCCGGCGGCGCGAACGCGAACGCCCTGGCGTTGCGGATCTTCGAGAACTCCTTCATGGCACGTGCGACAACAGCGGTCACCTTCAGGTCCGAACGGTCGCGCAACTCCCAGTCCCGCAGCTTGATGAACGCGAACCCCGAGTTCTGCGCCACCCCGGCGAAGCCGCGACCTGAGATCGTGAAAACGGACTCCACCGCCTCTTTTTCGTTCTCCTCGAAGTAGCGACGGACCTGGGCCATGACCCCCTCGGTCTGCTCGAGGGTCGAACCCGCCGGAAGCAGGACCTGGGCGTACATCGACCCCTGGTCTTCGTTGGGGAGATAGGCGGTAGGCATCCGCCGGAACAGCAGTCCCAGGGCCGCGGTGATCAGCAGGAACACAATGAGGAACCGCAGTTTCCGCACAAGCGTGTAGCCGACGATGTTTATGTAGAGGTCCCGGGCCCGGTAAAACATTCGGTCGAACCACCGGAAGAAAGGGCGGAGGAAGGGGATCCCGGTTCCGGCCGTATCCCCTCCCTTGTGCACCGGCTTGAGAAGCGAAGCGCAGAGAACCGGGGTGAGAATCAGGGCCACGACCACCGACAGAAGCATGGCGGCGATGATGGTCACGGAAAACTGGCGATAGATGACCCCGGTGGAGCCGCCGAAGAACGCCATGGGACCGAACACGGCCGAGAGCACCAGCCCGATTCCGATCAGGGCGCTGGTGATTTGGTCCATGGACTTGACGGTAGCCTCCCTGGGCGGGAGTCCGTCCTCGTTCATAATCCGTTCGACGTTTTCCACCACTACGATGGCGTCGTCCACCAAGAGACCGATGGCGAGCACCATCGCGAACATGGTCAACATGTTGATGGAGAACCCGAACAGTCCCAGCACCGCGAAGGTACCCAGGATCACCACCGGGACCGCGATGGTCGGGATCAGTGTGGCACGGATGTTCCCCATGAACAGGTACATCACGAGGAAGACCAGCACGATCGCCTCGAACAGGGTCTTGACCACTTCCTGGACGGCCACCTTCACGAAGGGCGTCGTGTCATACGGATAGATGGCCTTCATCCCCGGGGGAAAGTATCCGGCCATCTCGGCAATTTTCGCCTTGACGGCATCGGCAGTGGACAGGGCGTTTGCACCGGCGGCCTGCCGGACCGCAAGGGCGGCTGCGGGCTTGCCGCTGAACAGAATGTTGGACCCGTAACGCTCTGTGCCCAGCTCCGTCCGTCCCACGTCCCGCACGCGCACGGTGGAGCCGTCGGAGTTGACGCGCAGGGGAATGGCGCCGAACTCCTCCGGCGTGCGGAGCAGGCTCTGGACGATGATGGACGCGTTCAACCGCTGGCCTTTGACCGCAGGCGCCCCCCCGAACTGGCCTGCGGAAATCTCCACGTTATAGGACCGTAGGGCGCGGACGACGTCGTCCGTCGTCAAGCGGTACGCGGTCAGCTTGCCGGGGTCGAGCCAGATCCGCATGGCATAAGGGGAACTGAAGGTCTCCACCTCGCCCACGCCGGGCACCCGCGAGAGCACCTTCTCCAGGTTGGACTGGGCGTAGTCGCCCAGGTCGAACGTATCCATGCTGCCGTCTTCCGAAACCAGGCCCACGACCAGCAGCCAGTTCCGGGTGGACTTGCTCACCGTAACTCCCTGGCGCTGCACCACCTCCGGCAGGCTTGGAATGGCGAGCTGGAGCTTGTTCTGCACCTGGGCCCAGGCCAGGTCCGGATCGGTCCCCGGAGCAAAGGTAAGCTCGATTCTCCCGGCACCCGACGCGTCGCTGGTCGCGGACATGTACAACAGCTTGTCGAATCCGATCATCTTCTGCTCGACGATCTGGACCACGCTGTCCTCCACCGTCTGAGCGGAGGCACCGGGGTAGAACGCGGTAATGGCGATCGACGGCGGGGCGATGGGCGGATACTGCGAGATCGGCAGGTTGTAGATCGCCAGGCCGCCTGCCACCATCATGATGATGGCGATGACCCAGGCAAAGACGGGACGGTCCAGGAAAAATCGGGAGAGCATCATCTGCCCCCGTTCGATCCCGCGGTCGTCCGGGCCGCATCTCCTGATGCCGCTTCCTGATCCCTACCGGGATCCCGGGGCACCACTTTCACCGAATCGCCGGGCCGCACACTCTGCAATCCCTCGACGATCATCCGGTCGCCGGGAGAAAGCCCGGAGGATACCAGCCATTTGTCGTCAATGGCCCGGTCCAGGCTTAGCATCCGCTGCTCGACCTTGCCCGTCCCGTCGACGATCAACGCCAAGGGATTCCCCTTCGGGTCGCGTGCGACTCCTTGCTGGGGAACCAGGATAGCCCGCTCGTTGACGCCCTCGGTCACGACCGCCCTGACGTACATGCCAGGCAGCAGGACGCCGTTGGGGTTCGGGACGATGATCCGCAGGGTAACGGACCCGGTCATCGGATCCACCGAAACATCGCGGAACTGAAGCGTCCCCTCCAACGGATAGGTCGTGCCGTCCTCGAGGAGGATCGTGACCTCGTTCTGCTTCGTTCCATTCCTCTTGAGGCGGTGGTCCTCCATGCGGCGCTTCAGACGCAACAGTTCGGAGGTGGCCTGGGGAACGTCGACATAGACGGGATCCAGCTGCTGGATCGTGACCAGGGCCACGGGCTGTTGCGCCGTCACCAGGGCTCCCTCGGTCACGTTGGACCTGCCGGTGCGGCCGGAGATGGGCGCCGTGAGACGTGTGTACCCGAGATTGATGCGAGCCGTCTCGACCGTCGCTTTCCACAATTGCACATCGGCCTCTGCCTGCTTGAGCGCAGCGGCTGCATCGTCGTAATCCTGCCGGCTGACCGCATTGTCTGAAAGCGCTTCCCGGTAGCGCTCCGCCTTCGATCGGACCGCCGGCAGGTTGGCCTCCGCCTTGCCCAGGGAGGCCATCGCATTCTCGAGCGCCGCCTGGAAGGGGGCGGGATCGATCTGGTAGAGCGCCTGGCCGGCCGCAACTTCGGCGCCTTCCGCAAACAGGCGCCTCTGGATGATCCCGTTCACCTGGGGCCGGACTTCGGCGATCCGGTAGGCGGAGGTGCGACCGGGCAGATCCGTGGTCAGCACGACTCGCTGTGTTCCAACGGTCACGGTCGCCACTTCCGGAACGTGAGGCGGTGGGGCCGGCCGCCCGTGCGGGTTCTGGCATCCCACGAGCAGAAGAACGCTCGCCAGGGCGATGAACACGCTCCCCCCCTTCCGTCGTTCCAAATCCCTGGTGTCGAATCGCATCGCCCCCCCCAACAGCAAGAGATGAAGATATCCGGTTTGCATCGGCCTATACGGTCGCGATATCCCGGACCAGCAATCCCCGGAAGAAAATATCCAGAATGGTGTCCGGATACTCCGGGAAAGGATGCCGTTCCGGCGCGTCGATCCACAGAAGTAAAAATGCGTTCAGGACGGTGTCAAGGGCGACGGCGAGCTGGTAGGGGCTGGCGATTTCCCTGAACCGTTTCTTACGGATTCCCTCGTCAAACACCAAGGCAAGCTGTTCCAGCATATTGTAGTATCGTTTCCGCACCTCGTCGTTCAGGCTGGCCTTGAGGTTGTAGCTCGCTCCCCGGCTCTCGGCGATGTACAGGCGAATAAAGGAAAGATTGGCGGAAAACAACTCCCCTTTCGTCCGCACGTAATTCCGTAGACATTCGATTTCATCTCCATGCGCCTCGATCGCCTGTACAAGGACATCGTGGAACTTGTCCGACTGTTCCAACACGACGGCATGGTAGAGTTCTTCCTTGTTCCGGAAGAACTTGTAGAGCGTTCCGATGGCGAACTCGGCTTTCTCGGCAATCTCGTGCATGGAAACGTTGTGGTATCCTCTCTCCGAGAACAACTCGCGCGCGGCGGCGAGAATTTCCTCGCACTGCCGCAATTTCTCCCGTTCCCGCCTCGGAAGTTTCTCCTCTCTCATGACCACAACCTCCGCAGACCGCCCTGCAGTCGAAAAATATGAACAAAGCGTCACATTATGAAATAGAGCGTCATGCCTGTCAAGGGAAACCGGCTGGAAACCGGTCGGGTGATCGCATCCTTCTGGAAGCGGGGAAGGCGTACCGTGCCAGACATGATCCTATTCTCGCGGTGGCGCTTTTCAAGGGTACGCGGCTGGGAGAACTCCTCGCTTTTAATGGGGAAATATATATTGGCACGGGAAATTCGTCGAGATTCGACGGACAACATGGAATGGTATTATATTTTCACAGAAGAGCGGGAAGGGCCGCCTATGGTCGAGAACCCGCAACCTATACGCAATCAGGAAGAAAAAAGGGGCATGCCCTCCCGTCCGTATCCGTGGAATGTCAATGGTTGATGCTCCCAGCAAGGGCGATTATTTCGATAACAGCCCCGCGTTTTGACAGGCATGGACCACTATCAGCACCGCTGCGAGCGTTACAACAATCACCTTCAAACAGAATCTCATCCTGGACTTTCCCCTTCTCAATCGCAGTTTACCACCCACCGTCCCATGGTAAAGAGATGTCGTTTAATGTGCTGATAGTGGCGTGTGGGACGTGGATAAGGAATAAGGGATGGGCCCCTTGCTTTAACCCCCACGGGAAATCCACCGGCCGATCCTGCCCGGCGGTATACTTTCCTGCATGAGCGACTTCACCCATCGCGAGGTGGAACGGTTCGGCAAGCGGGTTTTCCGGCTTGGGTTATCCGGCTCTTTCGACCTCGACGAGGCGGGGTGCCGCGAAGCGTTGGAACACGTACAGTTTGTATTCTGGAGTCCCCGGATGAAGTCGTTGACCCCCGCCCTCCGGGATGCGCTCGCGGTGGACCGGGATCGGTACATCGTCTCGGCCGGCCCTCTCCTTGGATCCTTTCCGGGCGCCGTTCGCCGTGCTGCCGAAGGGGCGCTCAAGACGCTCGGTATCGACCAACTGGACGTCCTCCAACTCTACTGGCTCGGGAAAATGTCCGCTTTCACCAACGCGGTTCAGGAGGAGATGGTCAAATTGCGCGAGGAGGGGAAGGTTCGCACACTCGGGGTCTCGATCCACAACAGGCCGCGGGCCGGAAAACTGGCAGAGGATTCGATACTCGACCTGTTGATGATCCGCTACAACGCCGCCCACCCCGGTGCGGAGCAGGACATCTTCCCACACCTTGCCCGTCGTCGTCCGGTTGTGGTCGCCTATACCGCAACAGCATGGCGCAAGCTTCTACGATCCCCCCGCGGCTGGAGAGGGAAAGTTCCGACGGCAGGCGACTGTTACCGGTTTTGTCTTTCCAGTCCGTACGTGGACGTGGTGCTTACCGGGCCCCGGAGCACGGCCGAATTGCGCGAGAATCTGGCGGCTATGGAAAAAGGTCCGCTCTCCCGCCAGGAGATGGAGGGAATCCGGACGTTCGGAAGCACCGTGCACGGGTAGTACGGGCGAAATCAAGTGCTCGATCCAGCTCCCGCTAAGGGCGCGCGCTCAATTAAATTTCCTATATCCCCTCCCCGTGCGTACGGGAAGTGTAAAAGCGATGCATCCTTCCATCAGGGGGATGACCCCTAAGGGCCCACGTTTGTTTTTACGCAGCCAACCCCGGCTTCACAGCAAGAAACGGATAGCCATGGACGTCGAATGTCCTGGCGTTCTTTTCTCCTCTTGTTCCCCCGAACGTGTCGACGGCGGGGCCGATCTCGATTTCCACGAATCCGACTTCCTCAAGCATCCTTTTCCAGCCTGCGCACGGCAGGCCGCCGGCAATTCAACCCGTCCACAGGTCGATGTTGCGGATCGCCGACTCGGGCACCGGTTTCCCGTTTGCGATATCGGCGAACTGCAGGATCCCGCCGGGTCGGAGCACCCGCTGGATTTCCGCGAAGATCCGTCGTTTATCGGCGCACAGGTTGATCACGCCGTTGCTGATCACGACATCCGCCCACTCCGTCTCCACGGGCAGATCTTCGATCAGGCCCTCCCGGAACACGATGTTTTTCAGGCCTAATTCTCCTGCAGCCACGCGGGCCCTGGCGAGCATCTCCTGCGTCATATCCACGCCGACGACAATCCCCCTGTCACCAACCTGCCCGGCCGCCACGAAACAGTCGAATCCTCCCCCCGATCCGATGTCAACCACCCGTTCTCCTTCCAGGAGAGACCTCAGGGAAAACGGGTTCGCCACACCGGCAAACGATTCTATCGCCGAGTCCGGCAAAGACGCGGTCACGCTCTCGTCGTAGCCCAGCTTGCCTGCGAGGAGGCGCCCGGTGTGAAAATGAAAACTGCCTTGGGGATTGACGGCTACCTCCCGGTACTTCTCTTTCACCTGCTCACGCAAGGTGTCGGTATCCACCATGATTTCATAAGCCATGTCTCCTCCAGTTCCCCCCACCTCCGGCTTCAAAAGTCTCCCGCTTTGTGTTTTATTTCCGCTGCCTTCCCGTTCGACCAAAATGGACCTGCAAATTCCAAAATTAGATTCCAACGCTCCCGATGATGTTTCCTAGGCGAAGAAAAATCCTGTTTGCGATCCTGGGAGGAGATTCGTCGTACTGGTTTGTACCCGTTGGTTTGGTCTGTCTACTATACAAAAACTATACAGTCGGCAGAGGGGTGGGCGACCCCCTCTTATCACTTCGGATGGGACCCTAAAAAGGTACCGGGCGGCGCGTATGTCGTCACACCCTTTCGGAATGATCACAAAAAATACCATGTCGGTCTCCCCGACTTCCCTAGACTGGGGTTGGCAGACCACCAATCCCGGGTAAGGAGGAACCGACATGGCAAAAGTCAGTGTAGCAGGCATTCAAAAGTTCGTTGAAGGTGGC
>Ga0210060_1000445_pt1 | contig 13813 bp, 15 predicted proteins | sample Joice_CattailNLB_FD_184871 | JGI IMG/M metagenome (GOLD analysis project Ga0210060, IMG submission 184871) | Wetland microbial communities from San Francisco Bay, California, USA, that impact long-term carbon sequestration - Joice_CattailNLB_D2... | ecosystem: Environmental > Aquatic > Marine >...
TCAAGCACGTTACCCTTGGACTTGGACATCTTGTTGCCATGCGCGTCGCGCACCAGGCCGTGGATGTAAACTTCACGGAACGGGGCATCGCCCATGAATTTCAGGCCCATCATGATCATCCGGGCGACCCAGAAAAAGATGATGTCGAAGCCGGTGACCAGCACACTGGTCGGGTAGAACGTCCTTACTGCCTCGGTCTGGTGCGGCCAGCCCAGGGTGCTGAATGGCCACAACGCAGAGGAGAACCAGGTATCCAGTACGTCCTCGTCCTGGCCCAGCGGTACGCTGCTGCCCAGTTTGTGTTTTGTGCGCACTTCGGCTTCCGAGCGCCCGACATAGACATTGCCGTCATCGTCATACCAGGCCGGAATGCGGTGTCCCCACCAGATCTGGCGCGAGATGCACCAGTCCTGGATATTGCGCATCCATTCGAAATAGGTGTTTTTCCAGTTATCGGGCACGAAGCGGATGCTGCCGTCTTCCACGGCGCGGATTGCCGGTTCCGCCAGCGGGCCGATCTTCACGAACCACTGGTCGGTCAGGTAGGGTTCCACCACGCTGCCGGAACGATCCCCGCGCGGCACCATCAGCCGGTGGTCCTCGACTTTCTCCAGCAGGCCCTGCGCATCCAGATCGACTACGATGCGCTTGCGTGCCTCGAAACGGTCCAGTCCGCGGTAAGCGCAGTCTACGGTGTCGTTGATGCAGGCATCGACGGTAAAGATGTTGATCATGGGCAGGTCGTGGCGCTTGCCCATTTCGTAGTCATTGAAGTCGTGCGCGGGCGTTATCTTGACGCAACCGGTGCCAAACTCCGGGTCGACATACTCGTCCGCGATGACGGGAATCTCGCGCCCGGTCAGCGGCAGGCGCAGGGTCCTGCCGATCAGTGCCTGGTAGCGCTCATCATCCGGGTGTACGGCAACCGCCGTATCACCGAGCATGGTTTCCGGCCGTGTGGTCGCGACCACCAGGTGTCCGGAGCCGTCGGCCAGAGGGTAGCGCATGTGCCAGAGATGGCCCGCTTCCTCTTCCGATACCACCTCGAGATCGGAGACCGCCGTGTGCAATACCGGATCCCAGTTCACCAGGCGCTTGCCGCGGTAGATCAGGCCCTCCTCGTGCAGGCGCACGAAGGTTTCCTTCACGGCCTCGGAAAGGCCCTCATCCATGGTGAAACGCTCGCGTGACCAGTCCAGCGATGCGCCCATGCGGCGCAGCTGGCGCGTAATGGTGCCGCCCGATTCGTGTTTCCACTCCCAGATGCGCTTGATGAATTCCGCACGACCGAGGTCATGACGGGTGACATCCTGCGCAGCGAGTTGTCGTTCCACCACCATTTGGGTGGCGATGCCGGCGTGGTCGGTGCCGGCCTGCCACAGGGTGTTGTCGCCACGCATGCGGTGATAGCGGGTCAAGGCATCCATCAGGGTGTCCTGGAAGGCGTGACCCATGTGCAGGCTGCCGGTGACATTCGGTGGCGGGATCATGATGCAATAGGGGGTGCCCCTCCCGGACGGCGCAAAGTAGCCTTCCCGTTCCCAGGTTTCGTACCAGTGCTGCTCAATGGCGTGTGGATTGTAGGTCTTGTCCATGCGGTCGCTTTCGGTCGGTCAGGCCTGCTCGCCCAAAGCCGTGGATTATACCTGAAGACGGGTGATTTGCCCGGTCGGGACGGGGGCTAGGTGATGATGCCTTCGTCCTGCAGGGCCTTGGCCAGAAGCCCGGGCAGGGCGTCCTCGAGCTGGTGACGGATCAGCTCGAAAGAGCGGACATTGTTGTCGTCCAGGGCCTTGTTGATGACGTTCTCTATGGCGATGCCGAGAGTCTGTTCAACCTGCAGCCGAATGCTGCGGGTCAGTTCCGCGGCGACCTCGTCGAGCTGTTGCTGAAAGAGTTCGCTGTTGAGCAAATCATCTGCAATTTCGGACGTGCTCAGGCCGGCGACAGGCTCGTCGGTGGCGGTTTCAGCCGCAAGCAATACGTCTTCGGGAACGATATCGGTGAGGATGGGTACGCCTTCGGAATCCACCGGTATGTCGTGGTATTGCTCGCTCATAGCTTGTGTGTATTCAGGGTGTAGCCCCGGTCCTGGTAGAAGCGGTAGCGCTCGCGCGCCGCTGCGCGCGAATCTTCATCGGCGCCGACCAGTTCGGCGACGCGGTTGAAGCGGCTGAACCAGGCTGGCACTTCGCGGTCGAGGTTGACCAGCACATCGACGGGCCCGTCCGGTTCGAGTGCATGGCCGAGGAGGATGGGCTGTTCGGCATCCGGCGCGCCGGCATAGACAGCGTGTGGCAGAAAGCTGCCGGCGCGAAAGGTCCACAGCAGGTCATCGAGCAGCCTGAGTTGCGGTGCAGATTCCGTATTGATGTACACCTGGTGACCCTGTTTGTAGGCCTTTTCGGTCAGCCTGCAGATGAATTGCGGCCGCGCTTCCGGCGCGCTTTCTTTCAGGATATAGAAATCCACCTGTGTCATCAGTCGGCGCAGCGGTCCAGCAGGAACTGGGTGAGCAGGGATACCGGCCGGCCGGTGGCGCCTTTCTCCTTGCCGTTTTTCCAGGCGACCCCGGCGATATCGAGATGTGCCCAGTGATAGTTCTTTGTGAAACGCGACAGGAAGCAGGCCGCGGTAATGGTGCCGGCCTCGCGCCCGCCGATATTCGCCATGTCGGCGAAGTTGCTGTCCAGCTGGGGTTGGTAGTCTTCCCATAGCGGCAGCTGCCAGGCACGGTCCCCGGCAGTTTCCCCGGCAGCGAGCAGTTTCTCTGCCAGTGCACTGTCATTGCTCAGCAGGCCGGCAGCATGGCTGCCAAGCGCGATCACGCAGGCCCCGGTCAGCGTGGCGATGTCGATCACCACGTCCGGCTTGAAGCGGTCGCTGTAGGTCAGCGCATCGCACAGGATCAGGCGGCCCTCGGCGTCGGTATTAAGGATCTCGATGGTCTGGCCCGACATGCTGGTGACGATGTCGCCCGGCTTGCTGGCGCGTCCTCCCGGCAGGTTCTCGGTGGCGGGAATCACTCCGACCACGTTGACTGGAAGCTCCATATCGACACAGGCCCTGAGTGTACCCAGCACACTCGCGGCGCCGCACATGTCGAATTTCATTTCGTCCATGGCGGCGGCCGGTTTGATGGAGATGCCGCCGGAATCGAAAGTGACGCCCTTCCCGACCAGTACCACTGGCTCCGCGCCGGGTTTGCCGCCGCTGTATTGCAGTGTGATCAGTCTGGCCGGTTCGTCACTGCCGCGCGCGACCGAAAGCAGCGCACCCATGCCGTGTTTCTTCATCGCGGCCTCATCCATGACGCTGACCTTGAGTCTGGTGCTGGACTTGCCCAGTGCTCGCGCCTGGCTCGCCAGGTAGGACGGCGTGCAGATATTGCCCGGCAGGTTGCCCAAGGTGCGCGCCAGCTCCACGCCGTTCGCGATCGCCTCGCCATCGTTGACGGCCTTGCGCGCCGTCTCCTGTGCTTCCGTGTGCACGTTGATGCCCATGCGGCGGAGCGGGCGGCTTTCCTTGTCCTTTTTACTCTTCAGTTCATCAGGGGAGAACAGCGTGCTGCGGGTGCCTTCCACATGCGCGCGTACTTTCAGGTAGCTGTCGCAATCGACAACGTCGAGATCGGCGAGGTAACTGACCGCGTCAGTTGCGCCAGAGGCGTTGGCGGCCTGAGCCGCGCCGGCAATGGCCTTGCGGTAGGCACGGTCGTTGAATTCGTCCGGCTTGCCGCACCCGATCAGCAGTACGCGCTCGCATTTTGCGCCGCCCGGGTAATGTACCAGCAGTGTCTGCCCACTCTTGCCGTCCATGTCACCGCCATGCAGCAGTTTCGTCAGCAGGCCGCCGGCGGACTTGTCGAAACGGCTGGCGGCATCTGATAGCTTGCGACGCTCGAACACGCCGAGGATCACGCACCCGGTCTTGATGCTGGCAGGGTTCTCGCACTTGACGGTGAATTTCATGCAACTTTCCTCAACTGGCTGTCGTTGTGATTGCAGATTGCTGGCCTGGTGGTATACGGTAGCCGCAGTCTGAATGGATACTGCTTCAGCGTATCGACATAACAGGGGAGTGTACTGGAAGCCGCCGTGATTTTCATAGGGCTTCAGGACCCGGATTGATGCTGCGAATCTTCGACCGCTACCTGCTTAAAGAAGTCGTCAATGGCTGGCTGGCAGTGACCGTCGTGCTGTGGCTGGTGCTGGTCAGCAACCGCATGGTAGGTTACCTGGCCGATGCCGCGGAAGGCGATATTCCCGGCAGCCTGATCTTCAACTTGCTGGCCCTGAAGATGGTCTGGTACCTGGTGCTGGTAGTGCCGTTCGCGCTGGCACTCGGAGTGGTGCTGGCGCTGGGCCGCCTTTACCGGGATAACGAGATGGTGGTCATGAGCGCCTGCGGAGTGGGCCCCGGCCGCATCTACCGGCCAATGCTGGGCCTGTCCGTGGTCGTCGCCGTGCTCATTGCCTGGCTGGCGCTGTATGTCAGCCCGGAGGTACAGAGCCTGATCAACCGCCTCAAGGTCAGTGCGGCACAACAGGCCGACCTGACCGTGCTGGGTGCCGGGCGATTCGACGATTTACAGGGCGGACGGGTAACCTTCTATGCGGAACGGCTGTCCGCGGATCGCAAGTACATGGAGAACCTGTTCATCATTGTTCGCAGCGCAGCGGGCCGGGACCGGCCGCCGCAGTTGCTGACCGCGAAAACTGCCCGTCGTGCGCTCGACCCGGACAGCGGCGATGATTTCCTGGTGCTGCATGACGGCTACCGCTACGACGGTACGCCGGGCAAGCCGGATTACCGCATCATGCAGTTCAGCCAGTATGGTGTGCGGATCGACCTGCCGGATACTGATGTGCCCGGTTATATGCGCGAGGCCATACCGACCCGACGCCTGCTGGCATCCTCCGACCTCTGGGATATAGCCGAGTTGCAGTGGCGCCTGTCCATGCCGCTTTCAGTCATCGTTCTGGTCCTGCTGGCTGTGCCGCTGACCCGCAGCGGACCCCGGCAGGGCCGTTTCGCGCGGCTGGTGCTTGCCGCGCTGCTGTTTGTCGTCTACTACAACCTGCTGGGTACGGCCAAGGTGTGGGTCGGCAAGGGGACCGTGCCACCGGAAATCGGCCTGTGGTGGGTACCGGTGCTGCCGGTCATCCTGACACTGCTGCTCTTCAATGGCGGTCGCCTTGCCTGTCGGCTGGGGCTGCGGCGATGAAGGTGATTGACCGTTACATCGGCGGGGTGGTGGCCGGTGCCACGCTGGTCGCCTTGCTCGTGGTCGTGGGTCTCGACGTCTTTTTCAGCGTGATCGACCAGATCGAGGACGTGGGGCGGGGCGGCTACACCATGACAACCATGCTGCAATATGTATTCCTGACCATACCGCAAAGCATTTATGAGCTGTTTCCCATGGCCGCCCTGCTCGGTAGCCTGATGGGTATGGGCACACTGGCAGCCAACAGCGAGCTGATCGTGATGCGCGCCAGCGGCCTGTCGATCTGGCGCATCGTGCGCTCCGTGCTGCAGGTGGGGGTATTGATGCTGGCGGTCGCCGTATTTCTCGGCGAAGTGGTCGCGCCGGTCGCCGAACAATACGGCCAGCACCTGCGTGTGGCGGCCACCAACCGTGGCATCAGTTTTCTGGGTGGCGAAGGCCTGTGGGTGCGTGATGACCGGCTTTACATCAATGCCAGGCGCGTGCTTGACCGCGACAGGCTGGCCGACCTGACCGTTTACGAGTTCGACGACAATGCGCGGCTGAAGATGGCCACCCGCGCCACGCATGCGGAATTCAGCGCCGGGCAATGGATCCTGCACGGGGTGCAGCAGTCCGGGTTTTCCGACAGCGGAGTCGAGGTCAGCCGCTATGACGCGTTGTCGTGGCCATCGCTGCTGACACCGGACCTGCTTGGTATCGTCATGCTGAAACCGAAGCACATGTCCACACGCGACATCGACCAGCTGGTCGACTACCTTGCCGACAACGGGCTGGATACCAGTCAGTACCGCTTCGCGTTCTGGGGCCGCTTCATGACGCCGGTCTCCTCCCTGGTAATGCTGTTTATTTCGGTGCCGTTCGTGTTCAGCGGCCTGCGCTCGGTGAGCGCCGGCCAGCGGATCTTCATCGGTGTTCTGGTGGGCTTCGGTTTCTATATCCTCAGCCAGATCGCGGCCCAGATCGGGCAGGTGTACATGCTGCCGCCGCTGGCGACCATGGTGGTGCCAAATGCCATCTTTCTGCTGATCGGCATCCGCGCGATACGCCGGTTGTAGGTGTGCCTGTACTGCTAGCCTTGTTTCGGCAATACCACCATGACCGATTCCGAGATCCGGTCATAGAGTGTCATTCTTTGCGGGTCGACCAGCATCCAGAAGAAACCCAGTCCGCAGAGGGCCAGTGATGGTATCGCCACCATGAAACGCAGCAGCGCCTGCCAGATGCTGATGGGTCCGCCAGCCGTGCTCTGCACGCGCAGCCGCCAGGCGCGCATCCCCAGCGTCTGGCCGCCGTGCAGCCAGAACCAGGTAAAGAAAGAGAACCAGATCAGGAACAGCAGGGTCTTGTACCAGGGGTTGTGGTAGCTGAGCGTGCCGCGGGTGAGCATCATCACCAGTGCGGTGGTCACCAGCAGGGCGGAGAGCAGCAGCAGGCTGTCGTAGAACATGGCCACCAGGCGGCGCAACAGCCCGGCGGGCGGGTAGTTTGAACCGCTGTCGACCTTGTCCATCTCTGTTCCTGTTGCAGCCCGGTGCGGATCAGACAGAGGCGAATGGCGCTCCCTAGGGGGTTCGAACCCCTGTTACCGGCGTGAGAGGCCAGTGTCCTAACCACTAGACGAAGGGAGCATTTAGCCCATGGGCTGGAAAGCAGTGGTATTATACGCCGACACTTTATATCCACAAGCAACAACAGTGAGCGACGCAGGTCCGATAACCAGCCACAGCGAACCCAACATTATCCCCCGGTCAGCGCATGCCGTTTCCCGGGCCAACATCAGCCAGAATGCGCTGAAAGTGTTGTACCGCTTGAAAGATTCCGGTTACCAGGCACACCTGGTAGGCGGCGGTGTGCGCGACTTGCTGCTCGGCCGGGAGCCCAAGGATTTCGATATCGCCACCGACGCGCACCCCGAGGACGTGCGACGCCTGTTTCGCAACTGCCGCCTGATCGGCCGTCGCTTCCGGCTGGCGCACGTCGTGTACGGGCGTGAAATCATCGAGGTCGCAACATTCCGCGCCATGCAGGATTCGGACAGCGACGATGACGGCCAGCACATCGACGGCGAAGGCCGCATCGTGCGTGACAATGTATACGGTACCATCGAGGAAGATGCGTTGCGCCGTGACTTCACCGTCAATGCGCTGTACTACAACATTGCGGATTTCTCGATCATCGACTACGCCGGCGGCATTGCGGATATCGAGGCCGGCGTGTTGCGCCTGATGGGCGATCCCGGGGTGCGCTACCGGGAGGACCCGGTGCGCATGCTGCGTGCCGTGCGGTTTGCAACCAAGCTGGGTTTCCGGCTGGATCCCACGACCGAACAGCCCATCAAGACACTGGCGCCGCTGCTTGGCGATATCCCGCCGGCACGCCTGTTCGAAGAGGTGCTCAAGCTGTTTCTCAACGGCAGTGCGCTGGCGAATTTCGAAATGCTGCGCCATTACTACCTGTTCGGCCAGCTGTTCCCGTTGACCGAAGAATCGCTCGCCCACGAGGAAAACAGTTTTCCGCTGACGCTTATCGGCCACGGCATGGCCAACACCGATGCGCGCATCGAGGCCGGCAAACCGGTCACGCCGGCCTTTCTGTTTGCCGTGCTCTTGTGGCAGCCGGTGCGTGAACGTGCCGCTCTGCTCGAGGCACAGGGTCAGCATCCGGCGCTGGCCCTGCAGCATGCCGGTTCACAGATCATCGAGGAGCAGGCCAGAGTCATGGCCATGCCGCGCCGCTTCTCGCTGCCCATGCGCGAGATCTGGATGCTGCAGCTGCGCCTGCAGCAGAAAGGCGGGCGCCGCAGCCAGCGGGTACTTGAACATCCGCGGTTCCGGGCCGCCTACGATTTCCTGCTGCTGCGTGGCGAGGTCGGCGAGGTGGACGCTGAAATCTGTGACTGGTGGACCGAATACCAGCAGCTGCAGCCGGAAGCGCGTGCCAAGGTCGAAAGTGCCAAAAGCCCGCGCAAGCGGCGGCGCGGTGGCCGTGGACGCCGCAAACCGGCGCAAGAACCCGCGTCATGACGGTGCGTGCATACATCGGTATCGGCAGCAACCTGAACGACCCGGTGGCGCAGGTGAAAGAGGCCATCGAGGAACTTGGTTTGCTGCCAGACAGCCTGCTGGCCGCGCGTTCCAGCCTGTATGGCAGCAAACCCATGGGGCCGCAGGACCAGCCCGAATACGTCAACGCGGTGGCGGCCCTCGATACCCTGTTGTCCGCTCCGGAGTTGCTGCAGGACTTGCAGCGTATCGAGACCCAGCAGGGCCGGGAACGCACCGCAAAGCAGTGGGGGCCGCGTATCCTGGATCTGGATCTGTTGCTGTACGGCAAACGCGTGATCAACAGTCCGGAACTGACGCTGCCACATCCCGGCCTGCACGAGCGCGACTTTGTTATCATTCCGCTGGCGGAGATTGCCGGCAACCTGAATATCCCGGGCAAGGGCATGTTGAGTACGCTGATCAAAAACGTCGAGAACCACTCGCTCAGGAAGCTGGTTACCGGTTAATGGCCAAACAGCATCCCGGATATATCGTAGTCGAGGGCCCGATAGGGGTCGGCAAGACCAGTCTTGCGCACCGCCTGGCCCGGAGTTTCGAAAGTGACCTGCTGCTTGAAGGCGCCGACGAAAACCCGTTTCTGGAGCGATTCTACGAAGATCCGCGCGCAGGTGCATTGCCGGCACAGCTGTTCTTCCTGTTTCAGCGCGCCCGCCAGATGGAGCGCATGCGCCAGGCCGACATGTTCCAGCCGGTGCGGGTGTCGGATTTCCTGATCGAGAAAGACCGCCTGTTTGCCGAGCTGACGCTGGATGCCGAGGAACTGAAGCTCTACGAGCAGGTGTACCAGCATGTCACCATCGATGCGCCGGTGCCGGACCTTGTGATCTACCTTCAGGCGCCGGTCGACGTGCTGCTAAAGCGCATCGCGCGGCGCGGCATCCGCTACGAACGCAGGATCGACGCGGCCTACCTGCGCCGCTTGTCCGAGGCCTATGCTCGCATGTTCCTGCACTACGATGCAGCCCCGCTGCTGATAGTGAATGCGGCGCACATCAACCTGGTCGACAGCGATCCTGACTATCAGGCATTGCTGGATCAGATTCATGCCACCGGCAAGGGCACGCAGTATTTCAATCCCATGTCGGCGGCCATCTAGCACGGGCCATGAAATCATGCCCAAACAGTTTATTTCATGCCTGCTGAAAAAGACCACGGAAGCATGCGGAACAACATGGAAATAATCGCCGCATGCCGTTGGCTGCCGCCGCGAGCTGCTCTGGCTGCTGAAGGCCGCTTGATCGTATGACGGATACCGGGCCCGCCCGCATCACCCTCGAGACCCTGCACGCATTGAAGAAGCGCGGCGAGAGGATAGCCTGCCTGACCTGCTACGACGCCGGTTTTACGCGGCTGCTGGAGGCGGCCGGCGTTGAACTGTTCATCATCGGGGACTCGCTGGGCATGGTAGTCATGGGCCATGACTCGACCGTACCGGTGACCATGCAGGATATGGTGTATCACGCGGCGAACGTGGCGCGTGTCGGGCGCAGTGCGTACCGGGTGGTCGATCTGCCCTATCACAGCTACACCGATGCCGGCACGGCATTACACAATGCGCGGCGTCTGGTGGACGAGGGCGGGGCACACATGGTCAAGCTGGAGGGCGGCAGCGCCATGGCCAGCATCGTGGCGCGGCTGGTCGAAGCGGGCATTCCGGTGTGCGGGCATATCGGGTTGTTGCCGCAGTCGGTCGAACTGTACGGCGGCTACAAGGTGCAGGGCCGGGATGCGGATTCGGCCGCCGCGCTGCGTGCGGACGCGCAGGCGCTCGAGGCGGCCGGTGCCGGGCTGCTGGTGATGGAATGCATGCCCGCCGCGCTGGCCGCTGACATCACGCAGTCCGTCGGCATCCCCACCATCGGCATCGGCGCCGGCCCCGGCTGTGACGGGCAGGTGCTGGTGTTGTATGACATGCTCGGCATCACGCGGGGTCGGTTGCCGCGTTTCGTGCATGATTTCCTCGATGCGGGCGGCAGCATCTCCGGAGCGGTGCGGGCCTACGTCGCCGCGGTGAAGGCCGGCGCATACCCGTCGGCAGCGCACAGCTACTGAGGCCGTGATGGAAATTGTTCGGACTGCCAGATCGTTGCGCGCACAGATCAGGGCCTGGCGCAGTGCCGGCGAGCGTATCGCCTTCGTGCCGACCATGGGCAATCTGCATGCCGGTCACCTGGCGCTGGTGCACCATGTCCGGGCCGGCGCCGGGCGTGTCGTCGCAAGCGTGTTCGTGAACCCGATGCAGTTCGGTCCACAGGAAGACCTGGCCAGTTATCCGGTAACGCTGGAAGCGGACAAGGCGGCGCTCAACGCAGCCGCCGCAGACCTGCTGTTCCTGCCGGCGATGGCGGACATCTACCCTGACGGAATCGAGCACACCACGCGCGTCGTGGTGCCGGGCCTGAATGCCATCCTGGAAGGCGAGCACCGGCCTGCGCACTTTGACGGCGTCAGCACGGTGGTCGCGAAACTGTTCAACCTGGTGCAGCCGGATTGTGCTGTATTCGGCGAAAAGGACTACCAGCAGCTGCTGCTGATCCGGCGCATGGTGGCCGACCTGTGCCTGCCGGTACAGATCCATAGCGTGCCCACGGTGCGCGAACCGGACGGACTGGCGATGAGTTCCCGCAACAGCTACCTCGGTGCGGCCGAGCGCGGTATTGCCGCGCAGCTCTACCAGACCCTGCTGGACGTGCGTGCTATCGTAGAGGCCGGGGAATGCGATCTGGCAGGCGTGGAGCAGGCCGCCGTGCAGCAACTCAGGGAGGCCGGTTTCGTGCCCGACTATGTCTGCATCCGGCGCGAGGCCGACCTGGCCAGGCCGGTACCGGGCGACAGCGCGCTGATCGCGCTGGCTGCCGCTGTCGTCGGACGCGCGCGGTTGATAGACAATATCAGGATATCAGTCGCTTAGACTGCCTATCTCAGGTCGAAACTATCCGTTATTCTTGCAGTCTGATGGTTGAGGCAGCATAATCACGCCTGTTTCGTGGACGCATACAGGATCACTCTGACCCATGCAGATCACCTTGCTGAAATCCAAGCTTCACCATGCCAACGTCACGCACTCGGAGCTCGAGTACGAGGGTTCCTGCGCCATCGACGGTGCCCTGCTCGAGGCGGCCAATATTCGCGAGTATGAGCAGATACAGATCTACAACCTGAACAATGGCAAGCGCTTCACCACCTATGCCATCCGTGCCGAGGACCACTCCGGTGTCATCTCGGTCAATGGCGCCGCGGCACACAAGGCAAGTCCGGGCGACCGCATCATCATCTGTACCTATGCCATGCTGTCGCAGCAGGAGGCCGCGGTATTCAAGCCCACGCTGGTCTACCTCGACGCGCACAATCGCATCAAGGACAGACGTAACGCGATCCCGGTTCAGGTGGCCTGAACGCAAGAACGAATGCTTTGGATTCTAGCACCTTACGTCCTGTTCCTGATCGGGAATCAACTTTGTGCTGCCGCTATTGCAGATTGACTGAACTTCCACGTGTGGCGGCGGCCCAATAGCCTGTCCATTTTAGGCCTGTCGAAACCGTCTGTTTTGCATCGCCCTCCAGCCTCCATCCGGGCGGCCAACAGCACGCACGCCGCCGGGTCGGTACCGGGCTTCCGGTTGGTGGTCGAACTGCGCGGTCAGACGGCAAAAGATAATTTTAGGCCGGTGTCACCCTTTCTGGTCCCGTTGCGTTAGCACTCACCAGGTAACCACGAAAAAGGACACTGCTATGAACATCAAACTTCGTTCCCTGCTGGCTGCTGTTGTTGCGCTTTCCCTGGCCGTGCCCGGTATTGCCTCGGCCGATCGACGCGGCGATAACCGCCACGGTTATGGTGACCGGCATGGCTACACGCACGGCTACGGCTACAAGGGGAAGTATCACGACCGGTATTATGGCTACCGGGGCCATCATGACAGGTACATTACAAACTACTACAGTCAAGATAATGACGACGATGATCTGCTGGTGGGCCTGCTGGTCGGTGGTGTCTTGGGCTATGCTATCAATGGCGCCCAGCACAGCAATGCCTACTATTACAATGCTCACTGAATAGGATACTGACATGAACTTAAAACTCCGTTCCCTGCTGGCTGCTGTTGTTGCGCTTTCCCTGGCCGTGCCCGGTATTGCCTCGGCCGATCGCCGTGGCGGCCATGACGGCCACGGTTATGGTGGCGACCGAGGTGGCTACAAGCACGGTTACAAGCACGGCTACAAGGGGGGGTATCCCGGCCGGTACTATGGCTACCGCGCTTACCCCTACGGGTACTACAACTACTACAACAATGATAACGATTACGATGACCTGTGGCTTGGTCTGGCAATAGGTGGCATTCTGGGCTACGCCATCAATGGTGCCCAGTATCCTTACGGCTACTATCCGCGTGCTCAACGTCAATCCTACCCGGCGGAGAGTCCCGCCTACAGCGACGACACCTGCCTGCAGGAGCGTGAGTACCAGTCCACGGTCGTGGTCGGCGGCAAGAATGTGCCGGCCTACGGGACCGCCTGTCTGCAGCCGGACGGGTCCTGGCGGCGCGGACCCGCCCAGGCGGTCACCTACTAGCCCGGCGTGCATGAATAGTACCTGCCTCCCCGGCGTGTAGTGCCGCGGGAGGCTTGTTTTTCTGTACATGACTGGCGGTGGGCGTGCGGGCTGTTGCCTGCCTGCGCCCCGCAGGTATGCTTGTCCCGCCCCCCTTCACAGGCGGTTGCGCAGGGGATGTAAGAGGCAGGTGGCGCGACGGGTGTCGTATTTATTCAGTGGCCATCTGCCCGCCTACGCAGGAAGGCGTGGTGTTACCTGCCTGCGCCGGATTCCAGCTCGACCTTTCCCGGATCATGTCGGGACTTGACTGGCCAGCGTGAGACTATGCAAAAGGCAGTTTTTTCAAAAGGTTCAGATTACAATTTGCACCGATATGCGAACTTCCGGCCGGTGAGGCGTACCGTGGCTCTGGCGATGTTGCTGGCACTGGTATCGGCGACCACCGCCGCTGCCGGTGACGTCATGCACGAGGTCAATCCGGCGTCCGGCCTGTCCACCTGGCGGGTGGAGGGGCAGGACTTCAGTGTCGAGTTCATCCAGTTGCTGCCGGATTTCGTGCGTGCCGTGTTCGCATCCAGGGGCCTGCCGCAGGATGTGATCAATGCCATCAGCAGCTACTGTACCTTCGGTACCATCGTACGCAACAAGGCCACTGCGCCGCTTTCCTATAATGTGGCGGACTGGCGCTATGTCACAGCAGACGGGGTGGCCCATGTCGGCAAGACCAAGGCCGAGTGGGTGGAGGAATGGCGCGAGAGGGGTATAGCGTTCCGCTGGACGTTGCTGCCCGAAGCGCAGACCTTCCAGGTCGGCGACTGGGGGCAGGGTTTCACCACGGTCAAGCTGCCGCCCGGCACCCGCTTCGACCTGCACTATGCCTGGAGTCAGCGGGGCGATACCATCACACACATCATCAAGGATATGCGATGTGCGCCTGAAGTTATTGAAAATTAGTGGACTGCT
>Ga0210060_1000448_pt1 | contig 13726 bp, 12 predicted proteins | sample Joice_CattailNLB_FD_184871 | JGI IMG/M metagenome (GOLD analysis project Ga0210060, IMG submission 184871) | Wetland microbial communities from San Francisco Bay, California, USA, that impact long-term carbon sequestration - Joice_CattailNLB_D2... | ecosystem: Environmental > Aquatic > Marine >...
GGGTTCCCCGCGAACGGCGCATCGGTGAACGCATCGACCTGGAGCAATCTCATCCCGCCGCATCCTTTCGGGACACCATCTCGGGGAACAGGGCCTCGAGGCCCTCACGGCTGGCCTCGCACACGCCGCGCTCGGTGACGAGTCCGGTGATCAGCCGGGCGGGTGTGACGTCGAAGCCGAAGTTCGCGACGGGACTGCCGACGGGAGTGATGCGCACGGAGCTCACGCGGCCGTCCGGGCCCATGCCACGGACCTCGGATACCTCAGCACCGTCCCGTTCCTCTATCGGGATGGATTTCTCATCTCCGTCGCCCAGCTCCCAGTCGATGGACGGGCCCGGAACGGCCGCGTAGAAGGGCACGCCGCAGTCCCGGGCGGCGACCGCTTTCATGTAGGTGCCGATCTTGTTGCACACGTCTCCGGCGCGGGTCGTACGGTCTGTTCCCGTGATCACGACGTCCACCCTTCCGATGCGCAGGAGATGCCCGGACGCGCTGTCGGCGACCACGGTGTGAGGCACGCCTTCCCCGGCCAGCTCCCACGCCGTGAGGCCCGCTCCCTGGTTACGTGGGCGCGTTTCACTCACCCAGACGTGCAGCGGCACGCCGGAGCGATGGGCGTCGTACACCGCCGCGAGCGCCGTGCCCCAATCGACGGTCGCCAGCCAGCCCGCGTTGCAGTGGGTCAGGACCTGCACGCTTCGGTCGCCGCCCGCCGCCTCGGCGATCCGTCTCAGGATGTCGCCGCCATGCCGGCCGATCGAGCGACAGATTTCGACGTCGCGTTCCGCGATGTCCGCCGCGCGCTCGAACGCGACCGCCTCACGGTCGCCGATCGGCTTGAGAAGGAGGTTGTCCAGCATGTCCCGTACGGCCCAGCGGAGGTTGACGGCCGTTGGTCGGGTGCCGAGAAGGGCTCGGGCCGCGCTTTCGAGCCCCGCATCGGATGGATCGGCGCGGGTGGCGAGCGCGATGCCGAAAGCCGCCGTGGCTCCGATCAACGGAGCTCCGCGCACCTGCATCTGGCGGATCGCCCGCTCGGCGTCGTCTGCCGTCTGCAGTGCGACGAAGCGGAGCTCGTGAGGCAGCAGGGTCTGGTCGATGATGACAGGAACCGGAGGGCCGTTCCCGGGCTCGTCGAGACGGATGGACCTGGCGTCGCGCCCGTTCACGCGCATGTCGCGCCTCTCACGCCGGTCCTCCCGACGGTCTCACAGGTAGGGCGAGAACAGCCACGCAGCGCCGTCGCGCAGCTTGATCGGAAGACGCCGCCGGTCGAGCTCATCGCGGGAGAGCGGGCGGGAGTCGTCGATCTTCGCCGACACCACCTGGTCGAGTCGGGCAACCAGCTCACGGTCGTAACACTCCACGTTGAATTCGAAGTTCAGCCGCAGGCTGCGCGGATCCCAGTTCCCGGACCCGAACAGCGCCCACTCGTCGTCCACCAGCATCAGCTTGGTGTGGTCGAACGGTGGAGGGTTGAGCCACACGCGCGCCCCGTACTCCATGACCTGGCTGAGCTGGGCTCGCATCGCCCAGCCGACGATACGCAGGTTGTTGACCTCCGGCAGGACTATGTCGAGGCGAACTCCTGCCAGCGTCACGGCGTTGAGCGCCGAGATCAGGGCCTGGTCCGGCAAGAAGTACGGGGTCAGGATCCGCACCCGCTGCCTGGCCGCGCGCAGTCCGGCCAGGATGGTCCAGTGGAGCTTCTCGAAGTCGTCGTCCGGACCGTCCGGCACGCCGCGGGCCAGCGATGGGCCGACCGCCGGCAGGGAGGGGCACCACAGCGACTCGTCGAGATTCTCTCCCGTCGTGTGGGTCCAGTCGACCGCGAACGCGTCCACCAGGTGCGCGACGACGGGCCCCTCGAGTCTGAAATGCAGATCCCGGGTAGGCTGCGCCACGTCGGGTCTGAGGTTCGATCCGTCACGAATGTTCATCCCGCCGGTGAATCCCATCTTCCCGTCCGTGACCAGGATCTTCCTGTGGTTCCTGAGGTTCAGGTACGGCATGCGCCACGGCACCATTCCGCCGCCGAACTGGGCGACCTGTACGCCCCGCGAACGCAGCACGGACGGAGCGCGGGGCTTGCTGTAGGCCGCCCCGACGCCGTCGATCAACACCCGGACCTGCACCCCTCGACGGGCCGCGGCGCTCAGTTCCTCCACGAAGCCCAGGCCCGTCCGATCCATGTCGAAGATGTAGGTCGCGAGGCCCACGGAGGTCTTCGCATTGCGGATGGCCTCGAGCATCGCGGGATAGGCCGCATCACCGTTTTGCAGCGGTTCGATGAGGTTGCCGCCGACCAGCTCGTTGCGCGTCACCCGATCCACCGAGCGGGCGAGGGGCTGCAGGGGTTCGCCGAGGGGCGCCGGAGCGGACTCCGGCGCCAGGGCCGGCGGCAGGCGGCGCGGAGCTGGGAACCGGTCCATCCGGGCGTGGATCTCCGTTCCGCGGCGCTTGACCCGATTGATCCCGAACACGAGATAGAGAGCGGACCCGACGACCGGAGCGAGCCAGGCGAGCCCGATCCAGCCGACTGCGGCCCTGACGTCGCGCTTGTGAAGCAGGACGTGCGCCGAGACGATCAGGGACAGCAGGAAGGCCAGGGCCCCGGCGACGTAGGGCCATGCGCTGAGAAGCGATGTCACGCGCGCGCTCCTGGCTTTCGATTCCCCGTTGACGACAGCACCGTCCGGCACGTTACCTTAAGGCGCCGCCGGCGGGCGCAACAGTTCGTGCGCCGGCGTTCACGGACTCCGGGGATGCGGATGACGAACGGACCAGGATTCTCGAGATCTGCCCGTTTCCTGCTGTACGGGGCCGCGTTCGTCATCCTCGCGGCGGGCGTGCGCACGGCGGAGTCCATCCTGGTTCCGTTTCTCCTCGCCGTCATGCTGGCCGTGATCTGTGCCACGCCCCTCCGGTGGATGGAGCAGAGGGGGATCCCGACCTGGCTGGCCGTGCTCGCGATCATGCTGGTCCTGCTCGGGATCGGCACGATGGCGGGAACCCTGATCGGGACGTCGCTGATCGATTTCACCCGCTCGCTGCCGGGCTACCAGGTCAGGCTGGAGAGCAAGATGGCCGAGCTGGCGGCGTGGCTGTCCCTGCACGGCCTGGACGTTTCGCCCCAGTTGCTCGAGGACTCTTTCGATCCGGGCGGGATCCTGCTCATCGTGGGCCGGATCTTCACCGGAGTGGGCGACGTGCTCGGGAGGATCGCCCTGATCCTCATCATCACGGTGTTCATCCTGCTCGAGATCTCGGGCTTCTCGGCCAAGATCCGGTCGGCATTCCCAAATGCGCACCGTCACCTGGGCCCCGTGGCGGAGATCAACGACAAAGTCCGGCACTATCTGGCGCTGAAGACGCTGATCAGCCTCGCGACGGGTGTTCTCGTCGCCCTGTGGCTCCGGATCATCGGCGTCGACTATGCGCTCCTGTGGGGCCTGCTGGCGTTCCTGCTGAACTACATCCCGAGCATCGGGTCGTTCATCGCGGCGGTACCGGCCGTGATGCTCGCCTTTCTCCAGCTGGGACCTGGAGATGGGACCCTGACGGCAGTCGGCTATCTCGTGATCAACACGGTGATGGGGAACTTCATCGAGCCCCGGGTGATGGGCCAGGGAATGGGCCTCTCGACCCTGGTCGTGTTCCTGTCGCTGCTCTTCTGGGGCTGGGTCCTCGGTCCCGTGGGGATGCTCCTGTCCGTTCCGCTGACGATGATCGTGAAGATCGTTCTGTATGCGAGCCCGGAGACGCGATGGATCGCGGTGCTTCTCGGCTCGAAACCGGCGGAAGTGGTCGTGGGCGGCTCGGGAGACGACCCGACGGGTTGGGTCGGGTCGTGATCCGCTTCGGCCCGGAAGACGGTGCTGAGTTGATCGAGCTGATCCGCTCCTCGATCATCGGAGAGAACGAGGCGGTGCCGGGCCCGTTCGGTCCACGGCGGGTCACCTACGCCGACTACACGGCCTCCGGGCGCTCCGTTTCCATCATCGAGGACTTCATCCGAGAGTCGGTGCTCCCCCTGTATGCCAACACGCATACGGAGAGCTCGGGCACGGGGCTCCAGACGACCAGGTTCCGCGAGGACGCCCGCCGGATCATCGCGGCATGCGTGGGAGCCACGGACGAACACGCGGTGATATTCTGTGGCACGGGCTCCACGGGCGCGATCGACCGTCTGATCGGTGTCCTCAACCTGCGCATCCCCGCCGACCTGGACGATCGCTACGGACTGACGGAACAGATTCCGGCCGGCGAGAGGCCGGTCGTGTTCATCGGTCCCTACGAGCACCACTCCAACGAGCTTCCGTGGAGAGAATCGATCGCGGATGTGGTGACGATCCACGAGGACCTGAGCGGTGGGATCGACCTCGAGGATCTGGAAGCCCGGCTCGAGGAGTATGGGGACCGGCCGTTGAAGATCGGGTCGTTCTCGGCGGCATCGAACGTGACAGGGATCACCACACCCGTTCGCGAGGTCTCCGTCCTGTTGCACCGGCACGGGGCGCTCTCGTTCTGGGACTTCGCCGCCGCCGCGCCCTATATCGGCATCCGCATGAACCGTCCCGGCGATTCCGAAGAAGACCAATTCGACTACAAGGACGCCATCTTCATTTCGCCCCACAAGATGATCGGCGGTCCGGACACTCCGGGCGTGCTCGTGGCGCGCAGGGAGCTGTTCCGGAACCGGGTGCCTGACGTTCCCGGTGGGGGAACGGTCTGGTACGTCAACCCCGACGAGCACCGGTACTTCGAGGACCCCGAGCAGCGGGAGGAGGGGGGAACTCCGCAGATCATCGGCGCGATTCGGGCCGGGCTCGTGTTCGCTCTGAAACAGGCCGTCGGCCCCGACGTGATCCGGGAACGGGAGGAGTCGTTCATCCGGCGTGCGATCGACTCCTGGAGTCGGAACCCGAACATCGAGATCCTGGGCGACCTGACGCACGAGCGGCTGTCGATCGTCTCGTTCGTGGTTCGCTCGGAGGGTCGTTACCTGCATCACAACTACGTCGTGGCGCTTCTCAACGACCTGTTCGGGATTCAATCACGCGGAGGATGCTCGTGCGCCGGGCCTTACGGGCACAGGCTTCTCGGGATCGAGCTCGAGAAATCCAGGGAATTCGAGCGGGAGATCGGGCGGGGCTGCGAAGGCATCAAGCCGGGCTGGGTGCGCGTGAACTTCAACTACTTCATCTCCGAGGCGGTGTTCGAGTTCATTCTCGAGGCCGTCCACTTCATCGCACGGCACGGGCACCGGCTGCTGGACCAGTACGATTTCGATCCGCACAGCGGCCTGTGGAGTCACATCGGGGGGAGGAGCGATCCCCCGATGAGCCTGTGGGAGCTCCGGTACACGCCGAACGGAATCGAATGTCCGCGCTACCATCACACGGCCGGAGAGTCGGAGCTGGACTCTTACCTCGAGGAAGCGAAGAAGATCGTCGAGCAGCCCGGCGCGGCGGATGGTCGCGGTTGCTGCACCGGTGAGCTGACGGACGACTTCGAGCACCTGCGCTGGTTTCCGCTTCCGCGAGAAGCCGTCTCCGGATCCTGACGGCTCAGCGGGCGGCGGGGTCTTCCGCTTTGAAGCCGTTCTCCCGATGCGATCCGTCACAGAACGGCTTGTTCCCGGATCCGCCGCAACGGCACAGGGCGCCGCCGCCACCCCCGGTCGTCGTTCCATCGGCTCCCTTGATAGCGAACCGGCCCTCGAGGACCAGAGGCCCGTCGGGGCGCAGCCGAATGGATAGCTCGCGGGCGTGCTCGTCCATGGCGCGCACCTTCGGCTCCCCGAGCACTCCGTCGTCGGCGAAGCCGATCAGGGCGTGACGTCCGTCGCAATACGGCTTGTTCCGAGAAGCGCCGCACCGGCAGAAGGCGACGCGGGTGGAGCGTCCGATCTCCCGTCGTTCGGCATCCTGTATGACCAGGTCGCCGACAGCGTAGATCGGCCCGCGTGGGATCACGCGCAGCTCGTTTTCCGCTGACGGCGTCTCGTCGGCGCCGCCGTCCAGCCGCTGGTATTGCAGGGCTCCCGTGGGACACCGGTGGACGACGCCCGCGACCCGCTCCGCGGGCGCGGCCCCGGCTTCGATCCACGGCCGGCGGCCGGGGTCGAACACGGCGGGAAGCCGACGGACGCACTCCGCCGCGTGGATGCAGAGGTCCGCCTCATAGGTGACCCGAATCCCGTCTCCGTCGTATCCCTTGATTCTCGTCATCCCACTCTCTTCGCCCCAACCCGCGCCCATCAGTGTTCTTGTGGCCGCGAGCGGCCAACGCACCTTGAAGCTACCCCCAGCAGGTTCTCCGGAGCCAGTCCTGGCACTCGGACGCCCTGGAGTCCGGGTTCGCCGGACGACGGGATCCCCCCGGCAATCGCCTCTTCCCGGCAACGGGTCACGTGGTCGCCCGGTCTGTTGCGCCCCGCACAGCCGGACATAGCTTCTCCTCCCATCATGCAGGAACGCCTGATCGCCCTATACCGGGAGCACTTCGGACAGGCTCCGTCGGCCGTGCTCGAGCTGGCGGGGGACGGGTCCAATCGCGCCTACCGCAGGCTGCTCGGCTCCGGCAATCCACCGGTTGTCGGCGTCATGGGGCCGGACCACGAAGAGAATCGGGCGTTCCTGGCCTTCACGCGAGCCTTCCGGAGCATCGACCTGCCGGTGCCGCGGCTTCACGCAGAGGACGAAGCGGGCGACGTGTACCTGCTGGAGGATCTCGGAGACACGACTCTGTTCGACGCGCTCGACGAAGCGCGGCTCGCTGCCGGCGGGGCGTTTCCCGATACGCTGGTACCGGTCTACCGAGAGGTCGTTCGCTGGCTGCCCAAGTTCCAGGTGCGCGGCGGGAAGGTGGTGGACTATGCCGTCGCCTACCCTCGCGAGGCTTTCGACCGGCAGTCGATCCTGTGGGACCTGAATTACTTCAAGTACCACTTCCTGAAGCTGGCACATGTGCCGTTCAGCGAGGCCCGCCTCGAGCACGATTTCGAGACGCTGATCGCGTTCCTGCTGGAGGCGGACCGCGAGCACTTTCTCTACCGGGACTTCCAATCCAGGAACGTGATGCTCCAGGATGGAGCGCCACGGTTCATCGACTACCAGGGGGGGCGCCGGGGGGCCCTGGCGTACGACGTGGCATCGCTCCTTTATGATGCGAAGGCCGATCTGCCGGCTGAGGTGCGGGACGAGTTGCTGGACAGCTATCTGGAAGCGCTGGCGCTCGAGGTGCCGGTGGAACGGAGGAGTTTCCAACTCCAGTATCGCGGCTACGTACTCGTTCGGATCATGCAGGCCCTCGGTGCATACGGCTACCGCGGGTTCTTCGAGCGGAAGCCGCGCTTTCTGCGCAGCGTTCCGTTCGCGGCCCGCAACCTCCGATCCCTCCTCGAAGAGGGCCTGCCCGTTCGGGTCCCCGAGCTCGAGCGTGTGTTCGCGCACATCGCGTCCGCCTGGTCGGGGCCGGACGCCCTGCCGAGCCAACCGGGTCTCACCCTGCACGTGTTCAGCTTCAGCTACCGACGCGGTTACCCCGAGCCGGTCGACGGGCACGGCGGCGGCTTCGTGTTCGACTGCCGGGCGGTGCCCAACCCGGGCCGGGAGCCGGAATACCGCTCGCAGACCGGTCTGGACCCGGCGGTGATCGAGTTCATCGAGAAGGATCAGGCCACCGCATCGTTCTGGGCTGCCGTGCGAGATCTGTCGGAGGCGCACGTCACCGAGTACCTGCGCCGCGGCTTCGAGAGCCTCACGGTCTCGTTCGGCTGCACGGGGGGACAGCACCGCTCGGTGTACTTCGCGGAACGGCTGGCGAAGCACGTGGAGGGCGTGTTTCCCGACGTTCGGGTCCGGGTGCACCATCGCGAGCAGGTCCACTGGCCCGCTCGTGACGGCGGGCAGAGCTGAGCTGCCGTGGACGGGATGATCTTCGCCGCCGGTCTGGGCACGCGTCTCTATCCGCTGACTCGCGACACGCCCAAGGCCCTGATCGAGCTGGGTGCGGCGACGCTTCTGGAGATCGCGCTCGACCGGCTGACGGAAGCCGGCTGCACCCGCATCGTGGTGAACGTCCACCACCACGCGGATCGCATCGTGGAGTTCTTCGAGAGGGCCTGTCCCGAGGGACCGGGGGCGACCGGAGAACCCGACTCTCCGTGGTCCTGGCGTGGGGCGTGGGTCCTGATCTCACATGAGCCGGACGGTCCTCTGGAGACGGGCGGCGGGCTGCTGCACGCCGCCGGACTGTTCCGGGGAGACCGGACGATCCTGCTCCACAACGTCGATGTGATCTCCGACATCGATCTCACCGCCTTAGCGCGGGAGCACGAAGCATCCGGGAAGATCGCCACGCTGGCGGTCAACCGCCGCCCTTCTGGTCGTCTGCTCGTGTTCGACGAGGACGGTTTGTGCGGTCGGGTGGATTCCCGAACGGGGGTCGAGGAATGGGCGAGGAGGCCATCGAACGCCGAGTGGCGGGCTGCCTTCACCGGGGTCCACGCGGTCTCGCCGCGGATCCTCGGCAGACTGGCGGATAGAGGGGTGTTCTCCATCGTGCGCTCGTACCTGAGGCTCGCGGCGGCGGGCGCCGGGGTGATGCCGTTCGATGTCAGCGGAGCGGCGTGGATGGACGTGGGAACTCCCGGGCGACTGGATGCCGCCACCCGGCGCCTGGCGGGGGGAAAGTGAGCGAGCGGTTCAGCCGGCGAGGGGCCGCTCGATCCTGGCCCTGACCACGAACGGCACCTCGAGCTCGTCCCGGGTGATCGCGTACAGGTAGCCGGCCCGGATCACCGGCGGCGGATAGAATTCCACCGGGAACGGAAACTGGACTTCACCCAGGTACCGCCCCTCGGCGTCGAAGACGTCGAACAGCCGCTGCTCGTCTCCCTCCGGGGCGACGACCTGGACCCACAGGTTCCCGGCGTCATCCAGCACGAAGTCCTCGAACGCGGGCTTGTGGGAGGGGATCCTGGACCAGTCGGGCTTGCCTCCTGCGTCGATGAAGTCCTTCAGGTTCTCTCTGGCCTCCGCCACGTCGGACGAGGTGACCGGCAACGGGTCGTAATCCCTGCGAATCGAGCGGAGCGTGTCGCCCGCCCAGCTGAGCTGGAATATCCGGTACTCACCGGTGAGTCCGGCCCAGTACGTTCCATCTCTGGCGAGGCGCCATTCGATGCTCGGTGTGAACGGGACTCCGGTCCTCCACCAGTTGTCCTCGTTCTTGAGCTCGAAGTACTCGCGCTCGCCGGGGTACTCCGGCGGAGCGACCGAGTCTATCGGCTGCAGGTCCGGTCCGTGACGTACCATGACGAGCGCGAAGTCGTCATCCACGGACGTGTCCACCCCGTAGGTGTAGAACCGTCCCTCGTCGTCGAACCCTCCCGGCCAGGGCTGGACCACGACGCCGCCGATCGTGGGGTGGCTGGCCACGAAGGCTCCGGTCGTATCCACCACCGAGAGGCGGTTGTTGGACGGATCCGCGATCCACAGGTTGCCGTCCGTTCCCCAGTCCATTCCGATCACGCGGTTGAACTCACCGGGACCTTCACCCTGCCGCCCCACGGTCCTGACGTACCGTCCGTCGCCATCGAACACTCGGATTTCCTGTGCCTGTCCCTCGAACACCCAGACTCGACCGAGCCGATCGACCGCGAAGTCGGTGATCGATCCGAGCATGTCCGGTCCCGTCTCGTCAAGCGCCCCGATCCGGAGGTCTTCCTCGATCAGCCACTCGTCTCCCGGCGTCCACAGGGAGCCTCTCGGATTGTAGACGGAGATCTGACCGCTGCTCAGTGTATCCACCGTGCCGCCCCAGCCACGCGCCGGAGCCTCCCCGGCGCAGCCCGCCAGGCCGATGGCCAGCGCCACGACCGCGATCACGGCCCAGGCCGCTATCAGGATGCGGCGCGCGGTCGAGTCGTAGAGCCGGCCGTCGATCGTCATGGAGCGTCCTGTCCCGGTTGATCGCACTGCGTCACCGGAGAGTCCGGTGGGTCCACGTCAGTTCGCTCATGAGACACGGAATGCACCCGAAGGGTTGGCTCGGGCCGCCTGCACGGCGCGAGGGAACGATCCTTGTCGCGAATCGCGGAGGGGAGGGGTCAGGCGGCGGACCTGACCGGGAACCGGTTCGAGCCTCTCGGCTCGCTGCGCCCCGCACCGGCCCCGGACCAGATCCAAGCGTGAGCGATGCCGGATGGACCATCGTCACCTGCAGGTATTCGCACCCGGCCTCATATTCTATTTGCCGCTCGACCCCAAAAGATTACATGCGCGGTTACCCGGTCGGTAAGCAGATACCGTCCATCTCACGTCTCACTGGCGAACCCGGTTCCACGGAGTGTGCGTGACGGAGCCCCAGAATCCGGAGATCGTGCCGTTCCTGGTCGGGAGAGCCCGAAGCGGGGATTCGTCGGCCTTCGAGCAGCTGGTCGGGATGTACCGGGATCAGATCTTCCGGTGGGCCCTGGTGCGGACAGGGGATGTGGACGATGCGGAGGACGCGACGCAGGAGGCACTCCTGCGCATGCACCGGGGCCTCCGGAAGTTCGAGGGAGCCGCGCGGTTCGAGACCTGGCTCTACGCCGTGGTCCGAAACGCGGCGCTCGACGTGGGACGGCGGGGGAGGCGGGTCGTCCGGCTCAAGGAGATCTACGCTTCGCGTGTCGCACCGGCGGTCTCGACAGGCCCGCCGGCGGTCGTGGAGCAGATGGAGACCGAGAGGATAGGGAAAGTGGTGATGGAGTTTCTGGAAGCGTTGCCGGCCCGACAGCGCGAAGCGATGGACCTGGTGGACCTGCAGGGGATCGGACAGGCGGAGGCCGCCGAAATGCTCGGCATCCGTCCTTCCACCCTCAGGGTCCACCTGCTGCGCGCCCGGAGAACGTTACGGGGCCGGCTGCTGGAAAAGGCGCCGGGAGCGGAGGAGGCGGAATGAACTGCGGAAGCTGCCGCGACCTGTTGCTGGAAACCGATCCGGGGGTCATCCGATCGGCCTTGACCGCGCGTGCGCCGGATCTCGGGCCCGCCGGCCGAGTGGAAGTGGAGGACGAGCTCGCCCGGCACCTGGCCACCTGTTCCGAGTGTGCGCATTCGGCAGAGCGCATCCTCGCGGCAAACGACGACCTCGCGGCCGGCCTCGCCCTCCTTGGACCCGAGCGGGGCCTCGAGGATGCGGTGCGAGCTGCCACGCGCGAGGACGCGCCACGTCGCCGGGTGCGCCGGACACCCTGGGCGGTCGCGGCGGCGGTCGCGGCCGGGATCCTGGCGATCCGTTTCCTCGGCGACGGGCCCGGTTTCGATTCGTCCGGAATCGATGGCGGTGCGACGCCCGTCGCGAGGGCCGAGGCGTTCACGCCCGAGGTCGACGTGCCCGCAGGTGAGAGCGTCATGGTGATGGAGTCCGCGAACGAGGACGTGGTGGTGTTCTGGTTCTATCAGGGGAGGGGAGAATGACGATCAGGTCGAGGTTCCGACACGGAGTCCGCTTGTGCGCGCTGCTGATCCTGGGGTCGGTCGCTGTCGGGTGCTCTCGGGATCAGGCGCCCGAGCTGCAGACGCGGACGTTCGAGATCCTGCACCTCGAGGACTGGGTCGCGGAGTCCCTCGTGGAGCCCTACGTGTACGCGAGCCGGCCCGGGGCTCCAGGAATGGCGAGCGTCGTCGAGGGAAAGCTCACGGTGCGCGAGACTCCGGACAACCTCCGGCGAATCGAAGAGACGCTGCTCGAGTTCGACCGGCCCACTCCCGCGGTGCGCGTCACGTTCCAGATCATAGAGGCGAACGGGGAATCCGATGTCGATCCGCGCATCGCGGACGTCGAGTCGGCGCTGCGCGAGCTGTTCCGATTCGAAGGGTACCGACTGCTCGGCGAGGTGATGGTGAACGGGACGGAGGGAAACGAGGTCTTCCAGGAATTCGACGTTCCCGATCTCGGGCCGTCGGCGATCGAGGCCACGATCCGGGATGTCCGCACGGACTCCTCGGGCGGCAGTGTCCAGCTCGAAATGAGGTTCCACGCCGGGTCGCGCACGGTGTTCGGCACCACGGTCAGGGTCAGGGCGGGGCAGACCGCCGTCCTCGGCCGGACGCCGAGTTCTGTCGGGAGTCGCAACATCATCCTGGCTGTCAAGACAGAATTGCTTGATATATAACGATTTATTGTATGTTGTATTATGTAGTTTCACGGCTGTGGATTCTCGCTCCGGCGTCATTTCTGTGGCTGGCCGGGTGCGAGGCGCCCGGTCCCGCGGGATCGACCGGTTTGATGGACACGCGTCGCCTGTCGGAGCGCTGGAGAATCGGTCGGACGGAGGAGGCCGGGCCTGAGCTGTTCGGCGACATCACCGCCCTGCTGGTGGACGGGCTCGGCCGACTGCACGTCGTGGACGGCCTGAGCCGGGAAGTACGCGTGTTCGACGGCGATGGCGCCTTCCTGCGAACCTACGGCCGTCCCGGAGCGGGGCCGGGTGAGCTGTCGGCTCCGGTGGGGATCGCGAGCGAACCGGGCGGAACCGTGTGGATCTTGGACGTGGCGAACAACCGCTACTCGCTGTACGACACGGCGGGCGCCCACCTGGCAGACCTTCCGAGGCCGGCGAGCGGATACTCCGTTCCGTGGCTCGGTGGCTTCGACCCGGAGGGACGGCTGCTGGATGCCACTTTCAGGTCCACCGCGAGGGGCAACGAGCTGATCCTGGTCCGGTCGGATATTATGCGGGACCCCGAGGGAGTCGCCTCCGGGATCGTCCCGGTTGACACCTTCGCGCTGCCCCTGCCACCCGCGGATCGCTTCCTCGTGTACGAGATCGACTCCTCGGGGCGAAGGAGGGGGGTCTCGGTCTCGATCCCATTCACTTCGGGTCTTCGCAGGGAGCTGACGCCGCGCGGCAGCGTCTGGGAGGCCGATACGAAGCGCTACCGGCTCGTGGAGTTCGTCCCGGGAGGGGACACCGTGCGCCGGGTCGAAAAGCAATATTCGTCCGTGCCCGTCACGCGAGTCGCGCTCGATTCAGCCCTCGCGGAGCTCGGCGCCCGGACGAGCCCTGATCTTGACTACGACCTGGAGCGCATTCCCCGGGAATGGCCGGCACTCGAGTCCTTCTTCGGCGACGCGGCCGGGAGACTATGGGTACGTCCCATCGAGCGCCCGCCCGTGCCGGGCTTCGATCTGTTCGAGTTCGAGGGCGGCCGGCGCTGGCGGGTCGAGTCCGCGGTCCGCATCGAGTCCACGCCGCGTCCCGAGGCTCGCGGCGACACATTGTGGGGCGTGTCGCGCGACGAGCTTGGCGTTCTCAGCGTGTCGAAGAGCGTGCTCGACCCCGTGCAGGCAGCATCGGATTGAAGCTGGCCGCCGCGCGTTGACACTCGGGCACGCCGCTCATAACTTGCTCGCCCTGAAAACACGGAAAGTGGAGCCTGACTCCCACCTTTCGGCGTGTCGCCGCCCCCGGGCCGCGGACACTGCTGCCGGGTCCTACACGATGGCGCGGTCCCCTGAGGATCGCAGCCGTGTCGTGCATGCCCGGTCGGCCCAAGCCGAACGGGCGTTTTTCGTGGTCGTCGCTTCGCCGCGGGCCCGGCGGATCGGTGACGGATGCACAAGGCCCTGGAAGAGGTGAAGTGAGCCAAGAAGAGCTGCGCGTAAACGACAGGATTCGCATCAGCCCGGTCCGCCTGATCGACGCGGACGGAGAGCAGGTGGGCATC
>Ga0210060_1000459_pt1 | contig 13264 bp, 7 predicted proteins | sample Joice_CattailNLB_FD_184871 | JGI IMG/M metagenome (GOLD analysis project Ga0210060, IMG submission 184871) | Wetland microbial communities from San Francisco Bay, California, USA, that impact long-term carbon sequestration - Joice_CattailNLB_D2... | ecosystem: Environmental > Aquatic > Marine >...
CAGCATGGCCCCCTCGTTGGATGCCTCCCACAGCCTCTTCAGGAAGGCCTCGTTCAGGATCTGCTTCCCCCCGCGCTTTCTCCACATGAACGAATCCAGGGTCTTCTGGACCCACTCCTCTCCCCAGAACACCATGTCGATGCCCGGGAAGGGGCGAAGGAGCCTGTCTTCCTTCCGCTTGAGCCGCCCCGAAAGCCGTTCTCTCGTGACGATGTCGAGCCCGGAGACGAGGAGTATTTCGGGGGTGAGGGGAACGGGGTTGAAGGTGGAATGGAACCGGACGAGGGCGAGAAAAGCCGATTCGTCGCCTTCCATCGCCTGGATGCTGAGACGGTCCGTGGTCGGCCCGGAGTCCTCCGGCTTTCCTCTCCCTGCGATTTTTTCCCGCTTTGCCCCGGCGGGGCGGGTCCGCCCCGCGCGCGTCGTCCGTTTCCGTTCCATCGAGGTCTCCTTTTTTCCCGCCTTCGGCTGTTTTCTGGATAGGATAGTCGGAAACCGTCCGCCGAACAACCGGAAGGAGGCCGTCCCCCGGGATATAATGGCCGCTCCTGCCCCGACGGGAACCAACTTTGCCTAACGGTCATCTGTGTAGAGAAAGCATCGAGAGGAAAACGCCAGGAAGGGGATGGCCATTGACGGGTATGGGGCGCAGGAAAATTATCGCGGTTCTGCTCCTGTGGGCGACATGCATCGCGACGGGAGCCGGTCTGCACGCCGTGTTTGCGGCGGAAGGAAATACGTCGGGGGGAGGGAAATCGTTGATCGAGAAATTCACGCTGGGGAACGGACTGACCGTCGTGCTCCGGGAGAACCACTCCTCCCCGGTGGTCGCCGTGCAGGTGTGGGTCAAGGCGGGAAGCGCGACCGAGCCCGAAGAACGCGCCGGAATGTCCCATATTCTTGAGCACATGGCCTTCAAGGGGACGAGGAGGCGGGGCCCCGGCCAGATCGCGCGGGAGGTGGAAGCGCTCGGGGGAGAGATCAACGCATATACCAGTTTCGACCAGACGGTCTACCACATCACGATCTCGGGGAGGTATCTGGAGAACGCCCTGGACATCCTGGCCGACACCCTCGGGAACTCGGTGTTCGACGCGGAGGAACTGGCGCGGGAGAAAGAGGTGGTCCTCGAGGAGCTCCGGATGAACGAAGACAACCCGGGGAGGGTGAACGGGAAGGCGATGTTCCGGGAGGCGTTCCGTGTTCACCCTTACGGCCGCCCCGTGATCGGGTACGACAACACCATCCGGAAGACGACACGGGACGATCTCGTCGCGTACTTCTCCCGGTATTATTCCCCGGGGAACATGGTGCTCGTGATCGCGGGAGACGTGGACCCGGAAACGGCGCGCCCCCTGATCGAGAAAGCTTTTCTCCCGCTAAAGACCCACGAGTCCCTGCCGGACCGGGCGTTGGCCGAACCACCGCAGAAGGAGATCCGGGTCACGATCCAGGAACGCGACGCAAAGCGTGCCTATCTCGACATCGGGTTCCACGGCCCCTCGATGCGGGACGAAGACGTCTTCTCCTGGGATCTTCTTGCCGATATCCTGGGAAGCGGGCAAACCTCCCGGCTGTACCGCGAGGTGAAGGATGCCCGGGGACTGGTCGATTCGGTGAGCGCTTACGCCTACACGCCGAAGGACGAAGGAGTCCTGATCGTGTCGGCAACCGGCGCGGCGGACAAGGCGAAGGAGGCGTTGCGGGAAATCCTGCGGCAAACGTTCCTCCTGGCGGCTGCCCCCCCCCAGGGGCAGGAGATTGCCCGTGCCAAGACCTCCGTCGAGAGCGATTTCGTCTATTCCCTCGAATCGGTGGGGTCGCTTGCCCGGCACGTCGGATTCTTCGAGACGACCCTCGGAGATGGCGCCTTCGAACGGAAATACCTTCAGAAGATCCGCGGAGTGTCGGCCGGTGATATCCTTGCGGCGGCCCGCAAATACCTGAAGCCGGAAAACCTCACCGTCGCGGTCGTGGTCCCGCAAGGCGATTCGGGCCTGATTTCCCCGGAGGAGGTTCGGCAGGTGGCGCAGGAGGCGTACCGGGAGGCGATGAAACCCGCGGAAGAAGCAGAGCAGCGGGGGGCCGTCGTGAAGGAGGTCCTGGAAAACGGCATCCGCGTGATCATCCGGGAGGACCGGACGGTCCCGGTGGTTGCCGTGGAGGCCGGCTTCCAGGGCGGTCTTCGCGGTGAGGAGAAGGTTTACGGGGGGATCTCCACGTTAACCGCCGAAATGCTTACCAAGGGTACGAGGGAAAGGACGGCGATTGAGATCTCGGAGGCGGTGGAAAACATGGCGGCCGATCTTTCCGGTTTTTCGGGCAGAAATGCTTTCGGCCTGCGGGCCCGCATGATGAGCAAGGATTTCACCACCGGATTCCGCCTGTTCGTCGAGTCGCTGCGGTGGCCCTCGTTTCCGGCGGAGGAACTCGAAAAGAAACGCGTGGAGGTCCTGGGGCGGCTCAAGCTCCAGAAGGACGACATGGTCCGGTCGGTCATCCTTCTCTTCCTCGCCACCCACTACGGGGAACACCCATACGCCCGCAATCCGCTGGGGACGGAGGAGTCGATCAACAGGATCACCCGGAAGGACCTGGAACGTTACTACCGGAGATGGACGGATCCGAGAAACATGGTGATCGCGATTTCCGGGGACATCGGCACGGAGGAAGCGCTCTCTGCCGTCCGGGAGGCCTTCGGGGACTTTCCCCGCAGGGAGAAATTCGTCCCGATCGGACCGATGCCGGTGCCGCAGGAAAAGGGAATACGCCGGGAGGTAGAGCCGGGGGAGAAGGAACAGGCGCACTTCGTCATCGGGTACACCGGTGCACGGGTCACCGATCCCGACCATTTTGCTCTCGACGTGCTCGGATCGGCCCTCGCCGGCATGGGGGGCAGGCTCTTCACCAACCTCCGGGACAAGAAATCTCTGGCGTACTCGGTAACTTCGTTCTCCTCAGAGCAGGTCGACCCGGGCTTCTTTGCGATCTACATGGGCACAAGTGCCGATAAACTGGACGGGGCAATTACGGATACCCTGAAGGAAATTAAAGAAGTACGGGCGCACGGAGTAACGGTGGAAGAGTTCGACAGGGCGAAAAAGTGGATGATCGGCAGGTACGAGATCGGTCTGCAGAGCAACTCCGCCTATGCCGACAAGATGATGTACAATGAGCTCCAAGGAATGGGGTACGAGGAGACGTTCCGGGAACCGGAGAAGATCGAAGCGGTGACCCTCGAAGAGGTGAACCGGGTGGCCAGGAAAGTGTTACATACCGATCGCTATACCATTGCCATTCTCGGAGGCAGGTAGCGGATCGATAGGACTTTCCCCGGGGTAGGCAACGGACGCCAGCCATCATGCAATAATTTGTCGCGCTACCCTATGGTTGCATTTCGGTGCAAATTATGTTGCATATTATGTTGCACGATTTTCCCTTTCAATACCGAGTATCCGTTGAGATTGATTAACCTACCAATAAATAAAGATATTTGTTGAAACCTGGTATTTGTTCGGCGAGTGGCATCCTCTTTGCCTCGGAAACCGAGAATCTTCCGCCGGCTTTGCGACCGGATTTTACGGAACCGGCGGGGAAGGGAAGGAGAAGATGGCAAGACATGAAGGCTTTCCGTTTCCGATGTCCCTCCTTGGTGCTGTCGTTATCCTCCTCGCCTGGGGAGCCACAGGTCCTGCCGTCGCGTCCGGGCCCGACACGGTCGATTTCCCCGGGGCGGTGGCGCGGGCCCTGAAAAACAACGCGACCGTTTCGGCGGCCGGGTACGAGCGGATTTCCGCGCACAAGGCGGCCGAGGCCGCGCGGGGGAACTACCTTCCGAGGCTTTCCCTCGAGGAGCGGTTCGTGCGCACGAACGTGCCGGCGGAGGCATTTGCTTTCAAGCTGAACCAGGAGCGGCTCCTCGCCTCCGACTTCGCGAACGTGGACAACTTCAACGAGGCGCCGCCGATCAACGACTACATCACATCGTTGACGCTCGAGCAGCCGGTCTTCGCTCCCCGGGCCTATCTCGGATACAAGATGGCGCGCCGCGAAGCGAAAGCGGCCGGTCTCGACGCGTCGCGAACAGAGGAGGAAGCGGTCTACCAGGTCCTGACGGCCTATCTCCGCGTGCTGACGGCGAAGGAGTACGTGCGGGTTGCCCGGCAGGGGCTGTCCGACGCCCGGGAACACCTCCGTATCGCGGAAGTGATGGAAAAGGCCGGAACGGGACTTGCCTCCGACGTGCTGCGGGCCAGGGTGTTTCTCGCCTCCGCGGAAAGCACCAAGGTGACGGCAGAGAGCCGCTGCCTGCTGGCGCAGTCGGGATTGGGGCTTGCGATGGGCGAACCGGGGGGAGGACGGGTGGATGCGTCCGGTCCGATCCCGCCCCTGCCGGAGGCCGGAACGATCGAGGAGAGAATCGCGGCAGTCCGCGCCAATCGTTCCGACCTCCGTGCGTTCTCCATGAGGCTTGCCAACGCGGACACCAACGTGACCCTCCGGAAATCGGAATATCTTCCCACGGTGGGCGTGATGGGCGCCTACCAGATCGACGGGCAGGACGGGGTCTTCTCCCCCGACAATCACAGCTGGAAGGTCGGGGTGGGTCTCACGTGGAACCTGTTCGACGGACTGAGTCGCGAGGCGGAGGTGGGCAGAGCCTATGCGGAGAAAGCGAAAGCGCGGGAGCATTACCGGGGGGCGGAAGATCTCGCTTCGTTCCAGGTGATCCAGGCGCACCTCTCCGTCGAGGAGGCGGCCCGTCGCGTGGAGATCGCCCGGGCAGCGGTTGCCGCCGCGGAGGAGGGGACGCGTTTAATCAAGTCGAGGTACGAGAATCAGCTCGCGCGTATGATCGACCTGCTGGACATGCAGACGGCGCTCAACGGCGCCCGGGCCGACCTGGTCAGGGCGCAGAACGACCTGCAGCACTCCCGGGCGCAGCTTGAGTACGCCTCCGGAGAACTGCTGTCCTGGGCGCTGACCGCAACGGAGGGGATACCGGGAAAGGGGGAAGGTCAATGAGGGGCGCCAGACGGCGTTCGGGAGGGATTCGCAGGCTGGCCGGAGAATTCCCGGTGTGCACCGGATGGATCTTCCTGCTTGCGGGAATCGCCGTGTTGGTGGCCGGGTGCGGAGAGAAGGGAAAGCATGCCCCGAACTCCGCCGACAGGCCGCTATTACGCGGGGTGGAAGTCGTCGAGGCGGGAGGAGGGTCCCGGGAGAGGTTCATCGAGGCGGCAGGAACGGTCCGGGCGGAAACCATAGCCGTCGTTGCCGCTCAGGTGATGGGCAGGATCACCTCTCTTCCCGTGGCGGAAGGGGCCAGGGTGGAAAAGGGTGCGCTTCTGGCCACGATCGACGACACACAGATCCGGGCGCAGCTTGTGGCCGCCGGGGCGTTGGTCACCGAGGCGGAGGCCGGCCTCAACGAGGTCGAGGGCGCCATCGCCCAGGCGGAGGCGTCAAAGTCGCTCGCCGAGAAGACGTACGAGCGGTTCCGGATGCTTCACGAGGAAAAGGTCGTCACCCCGCAGGAGTTCGACGAGGTTGAGGTGAAAAGGACGGTTGCGGTAAAGGACTACGAGCGGGCGCTGGACAAACGGGCGCAAGTGGCCGCGAAGATCACGCAGGCGAAGGCGCAGGAGGATGCGGCGCGGGCGATGCTCTCCTACACCCGGGTGACGGCACCCTTTCCCGGGGTCGTCACCGGGAAAAAGGCCGACGTCGGATCGATGGCGGCTCCCGGCGTTCCCATTCTCGTCCTGGAGGACACGCGACGATACCGCATCGAAGCCTCCGTGCCGGAGGCCTATCTTGGCGTCCTCAAGGTAGGCTCCCAGGTTCGGGTCGTTTTGGGCACGCCTCCGGGGAAGGAAACCCCCGGGACGATATCCGAAGTGGTCCCTCAGGTGGACCCGGAGAGCCGGACGTTCACCGCAAAAGTGGACCTTCCCGAGGGGGGGCAGCGTTTTCGCACCGGGATGTTCGGGCGGGTTCTGATCCCGACGGGAAAGGAAAACATGTTGGTCGTCCCTAAGAAGGCGATCACGCACGTGGGCGGTTATGACGCGCTTTTCACTGTCACGGCGGATAACGTGGCGCGCCTGGTGATGGTGACGACCGGCAACGCGTTCGGGGACGAGGTGGAGATTCTTTCGGGGATCGAGCCGGGGGCGCACGTTGCGGTCTCCCCCCTGGAAAAGCTTGTGGACGGGGCCCGGGTGGAGGTCAGGAAATGAGTCAGGCCGGGCGAGGGATCGCGGGTCGGATCGCCTCCGCCTTCATCGACTCACGGCTGACGCCGCTCATCGTCATCGCCTCGATCTTCCTCGGCGTGGGCGCCGTGGCTCTCCTCCCCCGGGAGGAAGAGCCGCAGATCATCGTGCCCATGGTCGACATCTTCGTGCAGATGCCCGGGGCGTCGGCCAGGGAGGTGGAGGAGCGGGTCACCAACCCCATGGAAAGGCTCCTCTGGGAGATCCCGGGGGTGGAATATATCTACTCCACCTCGTCTCCGGGCCAGTCCATGGCGATCGTACGTTTCAAGGTGGGCGAGGACGAGGAAAAAAGCATCGTCCGCCTGAACCAGAAGATGTTCGCCAACTTCGATCTCATTCCTCCCGGGGCGAGCATGCCCCTGATCAAGCCCCGGTCGATCGACGACGTCCCCATCCTGGCCCTTACGCTTTCCAGCGACCGGTACGACCACTATGCCCTGCGCCGGGTGGCGGCGGAGATAAACGACCAGATCAAGACGATTCCCGACGTCTCGGAGATCAAAATCATCGGGGGCAGACTTCGCCAGGTTCGGGTGATGCTGGACCCGGCGCGGATGGCGGCCAGCGACGTCGCCCCCGAGATCCTGGTGAGGATGCTCACGGCCGCAAACCGGCAGCTCCAGTCGGGAAGCTTCTCCTCCGGGAACAGGGAGTTCCTGGTGGAGACAGGGGCGTTCCTGCACACTGCCGAGGACGTGGGGCGCGTTGTGGTGGGGGTATCGGAAGGGCGGCCCGTGTACCTGCGGGACGTGGCGCAGATCGTGGACGGGCCCGAAGAAGCCGCGGACTACGTTCTCTTCGGCCTGGGCCCCGCCGCGCAGGAGAAGGCTCTTGCCCCCGTGCCGGCCGTGACCCTCTCGATCGCCAAGCGAAAGGGCACCAACGCGATCGCGATCGCCGAGAAGGTGATCGCGAAAGTGGAGGAGATCAAGGGAAGGACGATTCCCGACGGCATTGCGCTTACCGTCACCCGGAACTACGGCGAGACGGCGGCGGAGAAGTCCAACGAGCTGCTCCTCCACATGCTGATCGCCATCGTCTCGGTGTCGGTTCTTATCTTGTTCACGCTGGGCCTGCGGGAGGCGGGGATCGTGGCCACCGCCATCCCTGTCACGCTGGCGTTCACCCTTGCGGTTTTCTACCTCACCGGCTACACGCTCAACCGGGTGACCCTGTTCGCCCTCATCTTCTCCATCGGCATCCTGGTCGACGACGCGATCGTCGTGGTGGAGAACATCGTCCGTCACTATCGTCTTCCGGAGAATCGCGGCCGGTCCGTTGCCGAGATCGCCGTGGAGGCGGTGGATGAGGTGGGCAATCCCACGATCCTCGCCACCTTTGCTGTGATCGCCGCCATTCTCCCCATGGCGTTCGTCCGGGGCCTCATGGGACCCTACATGCGCCCCATCCCCGTGGGTGCGACGGCGGCCATGCTCTTCTCGCTCCTCGTGGCCTTCGTCGTCACGCCCTGGGCGAGCGTCCGGCTCCTGTCGCAGGAGGGCGAGGCCCACGACGGCGAGGAGGGATGGACCACGCGGCTCTACCGGAGATCGATGGACCGCCTCCTGCACAGGCCTGCGTGGCGCTACGGCTTCCTTCTCCTCGTCGTTGTCCTGCTCCTGGGTGCGCTGTCCCTTTTCGCGTTCAAGGTCGTGAAGGTGAAGATGCTTCCCTTCGACAACAAGAGCGAGTTCCAGGTGGTGATCGACATGCCCGAAGGCACGACCCTGGAGGAGACCGCCGCGGTCACCCGGGAGATCGGCAACACCATCGCCGCGGTCCCGGAGGTGGTGAATTACCAGATGTACGCCGGTACTTCCTCCCCCTATAACTTCAACGGCCTGGTGCGACACTATTTCCTGCGTCAGCAGCCCAACGAGGCGGACATCCAGGTGAATCTGGTTCCGAAAGGGGATCGGAAGTCGCAAAGCCACGACATCGCGAAACGGGTCCGGCCGGTGATCGACGCCATCGCGGCGAAACATGGCGCCCGGGTCAAGATGGCCGAGGTCCCCCCCGGGCCGCCGGTTCTGGAAACGCTTGTGGCGGAAGTCTACGGGCCCAATTACCGGGGGCAGATCGAGGTGGCCCGGCAGATCCGGGAGATTTTCGAGAAAACAGACGGCGTTGTGGACGTCGACTGGTACGTGGAGGACGACCAGACAAGGTATCGCTTCGCCGTGGATCAGGAGAAGGCGGCTCTTTCCGGCGTGTCTGTGGAGCAGGTCGCCGCGACGCTTGGCCTGGCCGTGAAAGGGCAGGAGGTGGGACTTCTCCACCAGCCCCGGGAGCAGGAGGACGTACCGATCATTCTGCGCCTTACCCCAGCGGAGCGGTCCCGCGTGGAATCCCTGCGGCAGATCAACGTGACGGGCCGCCGGGGGAATCTGGTTCCCCTGGGCGAGGTCGTCCGGGTCAAGGAGGAGACGGCCGAAAAGAGCATCTACCACAAGAACCTGATGCCCGTCGTGTACGTGACCGCCGACGTGGCGGGAAAGGTGGAGTCCCCCGTCTACGCAATCCTCACGATCGACAAGGTCCTCGATACGCTTACGATGCCCGGCGGATACCGGATGGAACGCCACGTGGCGAGCCAGCCCTTCACGGACCAGAAATATTCGATGAAATGGGACGGTGAATGGCACATCACCTACGAGGTCTTCCGTGACCTGGGGCTGGCCTTCGCCGTGGTGCTCGTGCTGATCTACATCCTCGTGGTGGGGTGGTTCCAGTCGTTCCGGACGCCCATCACGATCATGGCTGCCATCCCCTTTTCGCTGGTGGGGATCATTCCCGCCCACGGGCTGATGGGGGCGTTTTTTACGGCGACCTCCATGATCGGCTTCATCGCGGGGGCCGGGATCGTGGTGCGCAATTCGATCATCCTCGTCGATTTCGTGGAGTTGCGCCTTGCGCAAGGGATGCCGCTGGACCAGGCGGTAATCGACGCGGGGGCGGTCCGGTTCCGCCCGATGATGCTCACCGCCGCCGCCGTGATCGTCGGCGCATCGGTCATCCTGTTCGATCCGATCTTCCAGGGGCTGGCGATCTCGCTCATGGCGGGGGAGGTGGCCTCCCTGTTCCTTTCGCGGAGCACCGTGCCGATCCTGTATTTCCTGAGCGAGAGCAGGAAGCACAAGCACAAGCCGGGATCCTCGGGGGGTACGGCCGGCTAAGCGGTGCGCTTCCTGATTACGGCGACGTATTGGTGTTCGACACGGCACCGGGATCGTCGATGCGCCGGTCCGGCAAGGCGCGCGAATGCGGGTGCAAGGATGAAATGCCGTACCAAGTCGCCCCCGCCCTTCCGGTTGGGGACCTACTGCACAGAGGCCGGCGGGTTGAGCTTCTTCAGGTTTTCGAGTTGCGTGGTGGCTGTCTTGACGGACTTGTTCGCTTCTTCGTTTGTGGGATCGTAGGCAAGGATATTCCGCCAGGTGGCGATGGCTTCCTCGAGCCTCCCCTTCCGGTAGTCCGCAAGCCCTTTCTCCATGAGTTGGGCGGTCACCTTGTCTATGCTCCCCTTGAGACCCGCCTTCGAGATGGCCGGCAGGCCCGTCTTGAGTGCGGGGTGGGAGAGAAACCGCATCGTCGCGGCCCACCGCTTCCCAGCCTCACCCAGTTTCCCCTGCCGATACGCATCGTCCCCGCTTTTCTTGAGTCCTTCCAGAGCGGTGTGGAAGTTCTCCTCCACCCCGGGATAGCCGGGAATCTCCTTCCAGACGTCGGCGAAATGCTCCAGGGCCCCCTCGAATCTCCCCTCCTTCATCATGGCAACGCCTTCGAGGTAGGTATTGTCGATGGACGAGGGTATTGACGGGCGAGGGGAGGCGGCCTGGGGGGGGGCGCCGATCCGGGGAGGGGTGACGACCCGGGGAGGCGGGGTAGCCGGGGGAGGGGTGACGGCCCGGGGAGGCGGGGTAGCCGGGGGAGGGGTGACGACCGCGGGAGGTTCCTCGCGCACCGGAGGGGTCTTCCACGCGGCGCATCCGCCGACCAGCAGCGCGGCCAGGAGGACGCTCGTGGAACGGATGGGGACCTTCAAAGGGCCAGTCCTCTCCCGTCTGCGGTGTCGGTGCTTACCGCTTCCATCGAGGGCATCTCGTTCACCATCCGTATGAAAACATCGGTCAGTTCAGGGGAGAACTGGGTTCCCCGGAAGCGGCGAATCTCCTCGAGTGCTTCCCGGGTTGTCAATCCCTTCCGGTACGGGCGGGACGATGTCATGGCGTCGAACGCGTCGGCGAGGGAGATGATCTGGGCGTGGATCGGTATCTCCGAGTTCATTCTCCCCTCCGGGTATCCTTTGCCGTTATACCACTCGTGATGATATCGCACCACAGGGATATACCGGTGGAGGGAAGGAGCCATCCGGAGGATGTCTGCTCCGTTGTCCGGGTGTCTCCGAATCAGCCCGATTTCCCGGGGAGAGAGCCTCTGCTCCTTGAGGAGGATTTCGTCCGGTGTCCGGATCTTCCCGACATCGTGGAAGAGGCACGCCTTCTCCAGATGTTCGATCTCCTCCGTGGAAAACCCGAGCTTTCTGCCGAGTTCGCACGCAAGAAACGCTACCCGGGTTGAGTGCCCCAGCGTGTACGGATCGCGCGCATCGATCGAGGCGGCGAGAACCCGCACCGTGGCGATGTACGATTCCTCGAGGTCCCTCGCGTACCGGCTCAGCCGATTCTTCTGGGAGAGAATGGTCTCCGCCAACCGGTTGAAATTGCGGGTCAGCTCCCCCAGTTCGTCCCTGGAGCGATAGGGGATCGGGTGGAAATCCGTTCCGCTGGCGAGTGCGTTGACTCCCGAGGAGAGCTTCTTCACGGGGGTGGTGATGAAGGAGGCGATGGCGAAGGTGCCCAGGAGTGCGATCATCAGGAACACCGCTGCCGCGATGACGATCGACTTCCGGATGTTTCTTTGCGCGGCCAGGATGCTGTCCCGGGAGATGGCGAGCGATACGGTTCCGACGCGCTTTCCCGCGAAGAAGACCGGGGTGGAGAATTCGATCAGCTCCCGGCCTTTCCGCATAATCTCCTTTGCCTGGGTTTCCAGGAACGTCCCCAGCGTTTTTCCCTGGGCCGGGGGGGAATATGCCTTCCCCCGCTCCTCGATCAGGTTGTGGGCCAGGATGATGTCCTCGGTATCCCGGATGAAGACGTACTCGATGTCGTGGGAGCTGTTCTTTGTTTCCGCGGTAAGACTGTCCATCGCCAACCGGTCGCCGAGAGGGATCGAATACCCCGACGAGAGCGCAACCACGCGGGAGATCGCCAACCCACGCTGCAGGAGGTCGTTCTGGATGGCGTCGTCCGTGATTTTCGTTACCGCCGCCGCGATCAGAATGACCAGCAGAAACACCATCGGCAGCAGAAACGCGATCAGCTTCAGACGGATTCCCAGCGAGAAACGCCGCTCTTTCCCGCCGGGGAGATGGGAAGGGCCCGTGCTTTTCATAACTGTTTATTATATAAGAAAGTCAACCCGGCCATAAATCATTCCCTCTTGCCGTCTTCCCCGGCAGACGTCTCCCCGGACTTTATATCCTACTCTCCGGTCGCGGAGAAGGGAAAGGTTTCCCTCCGTGGTTGTCCGGGACGGGGGAAGCGCCGGGGGGGCTGCCCGGCCCGTTCATGCAAGGACCGCCAGGATCTCGTTCGACACGAAGAAAAGGTGGTCCGGCAGCCGAATCCGGTTCCTCTCGCGGAGAAGTTTCCCGTCCTCCACCAGTGAGTCCAAAGCATCCCGAAGCGCATCCGGCGGCGAGCCGATTCGCGTTTCGATTTCCGCCGGGTCCACTCCGTCGGTCATACGCAATCCGAGGATGAGCGCCTCCTTCCAGGCATCCTCCGGGCCGCAATCGTTCGCTCCCCCCCAGGGAAGGCTGCCCTCCCGGACCCGGCGGCCGTACTCCGAAAAAGAGGACGGGTTGGCCGTCCGCATCCCGAACCGGGGGCACTCTCGCGGGAAGAGGAGACCGTGAGCCGAGGGGCCGAGCCCTGCGTACCCCTCCCGTTGCCAGTATTTTCTGTTGTGCCGGGACTCGAACCCGGGGAGGGCGAAGTTGGAGATCTCGTAATGTCGGTATCCGGCGTTCACCAGTGCCCTGCGCGCCGTCGCGTAACTCTCCGCCACCTCCTCGTCGGTGGGCATCCGGATCTTCCCTTCCGCAAGCGCCGCCTGTAGCGGGGTGCCGGGCTCCGGCGCGAGGGCGTATGCCGAGACGTGGTCCGGAAGGAAGGTGATCGCCCGTTCGAGGTCCTCCCCCCAGTCGGCCCCGGATTGTCCCGGGATCCCGAATATGAGGTCGATCCCGAGGGAGTCGAACCCCGCCGCCCGGGCATCCCGGTATGTCCTGCGATTGTCCTCCGCGTCATGGATCCGGCCCAGGGTCAGGAGAGCGGCGGGGGAAAAGGACTGCACCCCGATGCTCAGGCGGTTAAATCCCCCGGCCCGCAGTGTCCGCAGCCCATTCTCGCGGACGGTTCCCGGGTTTGCCTCGATCGTGATTTCGGCGCCGGGCATGACCGGAAAACGCCTCCGGATCGCGGCGAGGAGCCCGCAGAGGTCCCCGGGTGCAATCACGGTAGGTGTACCGCCCCCGAAGTAGACGGTATCGACCGCTGCCGTGGCGTCTTCCGGAAACCGCTCCCGGAACAGGTCCATCTCCTTCACGAGCAGATCGAGGAACTCGCCGGTGGCGCGGGAGGAAGTCGTTAGCGAGTAGAAGTCGCAGTAGGAGCATTTCCGCACGCAGAACGGAACATGGATGTAGATACCTCGCACGGATTCATTTTCCCCCAGGAGGAAGCATTCGACAACGGGTGTTCGACCGGAACAACGGGGGATGTTTTCCAGGGGGGGGCGGACCCGGCGGCAGAAAAATTTTTCCCTCTGATGAATATATTTCCGGTTTGGACCATCCAAGAAGCAGGAACAAAGTGATCGTGACAGTGTCTACCATCAAGGAGAGCGACATGAAA
>Ga0210060_1000464_pt1 | contig 13121 bp, 11 predicted proteins | sample Joice_CattailNLB_FD_184871 | JGI IMG/M metagenome (GOLD analysis project Ga0210060, IMG submission 184871) | Wetland microbial communities from San Francisco Bay, California, USA, that impact long-term carbon sequestration - Joice_CattailNLB_D2... | ecosystem: Environmental > Aquatic > Marine >...
AGCTTCGATCTGATTGACGAGCTTCGCAATGAGCGAAAAGGCCTGACGCCCGACGATGCTACGGACGTCAAGGAAATCCTCAGCGTCATTATCCCGGCCCACTGGCTTGAGTGGTTCGTGCGACCTTTGGAGATCCCGCAAATCGTGGACCGTTCCACGGGCGAGCCCATTCTGTTGATCACCGATTACTATCGGGTGGAAGACTGGACAGCCCTGGAGCAAGCCTTGTCTGGCGAAACCGATGTCGAGGGTAGCCGTTCAGAAGGCTGGGATTGCCTCTTTGAAGGAGACGACGGACTGCAGCGCAGTTGCCTGAGCATCAATTCAGGTCGAAGACCCGATCAGATCAAGGTGTCCTATCGCACCCAGCAGTATGCCGATGAGGGCAGACCCTGGTTCGAGGCTGTGGCGGGAGCTGCGGTGGTCTTTCGCAGCCGTGAGATCGCCGATCCCAAAGGGATGCTCTCACAGACAAAGCCCGGCGAAGACCGAAAAACAGCGGTGGGGGAGAAGATGCCGCCAGAGGCGATCGGCGAAGCCATCGAGCAGTACGTTCGCCAACTGTATGTCGATTGGGCGGACCAGCCGCTCCCCGTTCTCGATGGCAAAACACCGCGTGAGGCGATCCACACGGCAGACGGATTAGAACAGGTAAAGTTCTTGCTGCACACCTACGAGCATGGTGAAGCCCAACAAGCCAAAGCCCAACAGCGTCCCGCGGTTTCCTACGAATTTCTTTGGCAGGAACTCGGCATTACCCCGTAGGGTTACCTCTGTCGCCAAGCCCGTTCATTAGCTTTCCCTTATTTTTACCTTTTCGAGGGGTTGGGCGCAAAAGGCCATTATCGTCCCGGACCGCTGCGCGCGACGAGTTCGGCGCGGCCCGGCCTTCTCCGCTCCGCGGGCCGGGCCGCGCCGAACTCGCACGCTCCGCTCCCTACCTGCTTTCCTGCCTGCCGGAGCTCACGACCCCTGAACTCGGGCACAACGGAATCCGAGGTCGGAGTCGCGGGGGCCGGGCCCGTACCTGAAGCGGAACGCGCAACGGCAGAGCCGCGCGAAGACGAGCCAGGAGCCCCCGCGAATCACACGGGCCGCGCCGGTCTCCAGAGGACCCACCGGGTCGATGGCGTAGTCCTCGCCATAGCTCCGCAATCCATCGGCACACCACTCCCAGACATTGCCGAGCATGTCGTAAAGCCCCCAGGCGTTTGGCTGCTTGCCCTTGACCGGATGGGCCCCGGCCTTGCCTCCCGGGTACTGCATTTCGTTCAACCAGGTTCGTTCCATCCCATTCTCCAGCTCGAATCCCTGGTTGCTGTTCCCTCCGTACCAGGCGATGGGATCCAACGCCGGGGCGTTAGCATCGCCCAGGATCTCAATCAAGCCGGTATAGAGCGCCGTCTCGGTCCCGGCCCGGCAGGCATGCTCCCACTGCGCCTCGCTCGGCAGCACCAGGTCGAGGCCGGGTATGCGCTCGTTGATACGGCGCATGAACCCCTGCACATCCTCCCAAGTCACCTGCTCGACCGGCCGCTCCGGGCTCTTGAAGCGGCTCGGGTTCTCACCCATCACCGCCTCCCACAGGGCCTGGGTGCAGGCGGTGTCGAAGAGCCAGAAGCCCTTGGTGATGAAGACCGGGTGAGGTGGATGCTCACGCTCGAACCATTCGCGCTCGTGGTCTTCCTTGGCCAAGCCGCGCGTCTCCTCCTGTGGTGAGCCCATCAAGAACCGCCCGGGCGGGATCCAGCGCAAGCGCTGGGTGACCTCATCGAGGGTGAAGGCGATGAACACCCCGTGGCGATCCTGCCCCCATTCGCTGGCCCACTCGGGGGGGCAGCCGGTGACCAGGGGGTGCCAGGAGGGATCGATGACAGGCTGAGCGGACATCGGTAGATCGTTGTAGAGGGACGACCCGCCGGCGAGCGTTCGCGGGGCATCCGCTCGCCGCTACCAGCACGCCGGGGGCCTTTTGGTTTCGGCGACGGCGAGCCGACGCCCGGGATGGCGGTCTGTTCAGGTCGAAGTCGTCCGACTTCGTCGTGAGCTCGGGCACAACGGAATCCGAGGTTGTTGTTGCGGTTGTCGGGCTCGTTCCTGTTGCGGTACGCGCAACGGCAGTTCCGCGCGTTGTCGTTCCAGGAGCCCCCGCGAATCACACGGTCCGCGCCGGTTCTCGACCCCCACCCACAGTGCCGACACTACAGCGCGGCCAGGGATTCGGCAAGCGGGCAGCGACGCAGCTGCTCACGCCGCCAGCTCCCGGCATCGGCATGGTCGGTGATGGCCAAGGCGCTGGCGTAGCCCGCCTGCAGGGTGCGCGCGTCGATCAGGCCGTTGCCGTACGCTGCCTCCCAGTCCCGTCGGCACTCGGCATAGCGGCGCTTGCGCCGGCGCGAGAGCAGCAGCCGACCGGGCAGGATGCGGTAGCCGCAGAAGCTCAGGCCGTGGCGGCTGCGACCGACCTGCACCGGCTGTTTGATCGTAAGGGCCAGACGGTCGTGCGTGTACCCGACCGCCGCGTCCAGTGCCTGGTGCACGGCCTCGCGGGAATCGCCCCACCACACCAAGTCGTCCATGTAGCGCACAAGACCGCGCACCTTGCACCCTTCCAGCAGCAGCCGGTCGAGACCGGAGAGGTAGTAGTTCGCGAAGTGCTGGGAGGTCAGCGCGCCGATGGGCAGGCCTTTTCCGGGCGCGACCTGGTGCGCGGCGACGATGCGGCGCATCAAGGCGAGCAAGGGCTTATCCTTGAAACGGCGTGCGAGCATCCCGCCGAGGAGAACATGGTCGATGCTGGCAAAGTAGGCGCGGATGTCGATCTTGGCATACCAGGGAAAGCGCCGCATGTGGTGCCGGGCGCGGTGGACCGCCGCCAGCGAACCCTTTCCTACCCGGCAGGCAAAGGTGTCCTCGACCAGCGTGCGGTCGAGGACCGGCCCGACATGGGCCATGATGGCGTGATGGAGCACGCGCTCGCGGAAGCAGGGCGCGTGGATGATCCGCGGCTTGGGGTCGCGGATGCGGAAGCGGCGCATGCGCCCGACCGCGACGGTCCCCGCGAGGATCTCCCGGCTCAGGTCCGCGAGCTCGCAGTCGAGATTCGCGGCAAAGCGCTGTACCTCCTGGCGCGAGCGCTTGCCGATGGCGGCGCGGTGGAAGGCCTCCGACAGGTTATGCCAATCGGCTACCGCGCCGAGATCGGCCGGGCTACGTCGCATCGGCGGAGTCGCCGGGGGACTTGTCGGCGGCGAAGGCCTCGGCCAGGGTCTGGAGAAACGCCTTTCCGTATTTCTCCACGCGCGCCTCGCCGATGCCGGCGATCTCGCGCAGGGCGCTGGCGCTGCTGACACGCCGGGTCACCATCTCGGCCATCTGCTCGTTGTTGAACAGCGAGTAGACGGGTACTCCCTCGCTCTCGGCGATCTCCTTGCGCAGAGCGCGCAGGCGCGCATAGACGGTGAAATCAGCCTCGCTCAGGACCTCACGGTAGTCGACCTTGCCGCGCTTGCCGCTCGGCGGACGACCTTCGCCGGATGGCTCATAGCTCACGCACAGCGCCCAGGCGCTGTTGGCGCCGTCCTGGACGAAGGAGCGCTCAACAGAAACGATGCGATGCGCATTCAGAAAACGGTTGAGATCCTCTTGCGAGGCGTCGTTGCCGTGCACCGGAATCGTGAAGAACTTGAGCTGCATGGACTTATCGTCGCATGATCCCGCTACGCGTGCTGAGCCCGGCGCAGACCGGCCTGATCCGCTCCGCGGCCCGGTCCACGCCGGGCTCAGCACGCTCCGCTCCCTACCTGCTTTCCTACCTGCCGGAGCTCACGACCCCTGAACTCGGGCACAACGGAATCCGAGGTTGGAGAGGCGGAAGCCGGGCCCGTCCCCGTCGCGGAACGCGCAACGGCAGGACCGCGCGAAGCCGCGCCAGGAGCCCCCGCGAACCACACGGACCGCGCCGGCCTCTTCGGACTCCCAGGAAGACCCGTCTACAGGGGCACCCTCGTAGCTATCGTGCCAAGCATCTTGAACCCACTCCCAGACATTTCCCAGCATGTCGTAGAGACCCCAGGGATTCGGCTGCTTGCCTTTGACCCTTCGGGTGCCCGCACGCTCGTGGGGATACTGCTTATCCTTGCCTTCCCACCAAGGACCCGATTTGCTGTCCTCCCCATCTTCTTGATCGAAGTCCAGGCCACTGTTTCCACCGTACCAGGCAATCGGATCGAGCGCGGGGGCGTTCATATCGCCGAGGATCTCGATGGGACCCGTATAGAGCGCCGTCTCGGTCCCCGCCCGGCAGGCATACTCCCACTGCGCCTCACTCGGCAGCACGAACCCGGGAATGTGCTCATTGAGGGCAGGGAGAAAGCGCTGCTGAACATCCTCCCAGCTCACATTCTCAACTGGACGATCCGGACTCTTGAACGCGCTCGGGTTCTCGCCCATCACCGCCTCCCACAGGGCCTGAGTGCAGGGGGTATCGAAGAGCCAGTAGCCCGTGCCAAGCACTACCTGGTGCTGTGGTCCTTCCGCTTCCCAGCGCCCCGGCTCATCTGCCGGCGATCCCATGGTGAACCGCCCCGGAGGGATCCAACGCAGGCGCTGGATGATCGGCTCGCCCTGACTTGGCTCCACGGCGATCTCCGTCCAGAGGCCATAGCGGTCGCGACCGATAGCTCCGGCCCAGTCCGGCTTGGTCATCCGGCGCAAGGTCAGCTGCTCGCGGTCGGTGCGGATCAGGATGGCCGGGGCCTCCGGGAGGGGCGCGGTCGCTGCGATGCCGGCGTCCAGGCGTAGCAACACCGATGGCCTGTCCTGCTCATGTCCGGCAGCGCCTGCGGTTAGCGCCGCTCCGCGTGCCGAATCTGACGCCGCCCGGCCTTTTCCGCTCCGCGGGCCGGGGCGCGCCAGATTCGCACGCTCCGCTGCCTCCCCCTGCTTACCTAGCTCACGATCCTGAACTCGGGCACAACGGAATCCGAGGGTGCCGTAGCGGGAGCCGGGCTCGCGCCCGCCGCGGAACGCGCAACGGCAGAGCCGCGCGAAGTCGAACCAGGAGCCCCCGCGAAACACACGGGCCGCGCCGGTCTCTTCGGTCTCCCAGGCCGAACCGTCAGCAGGCGCACCGTCATAGCCCTCGTGCCAGGCATCCTGAACCCACTCATCAACGTTGCCCAGCATGTCGTAGAGACCCCAGGCATTCGGCTCTCTCTCCCCGACCGAGTGCGTCATGCCCTTGGCGTTCTCGCTGTACCAGGCATACTCGCCCAACCGGTCCTCCTCATCGCCGAAGGAGTAACGAGTCGTGCTCCCCGCCCGGCAGGCGTACTCCCACTGGGCCTCACTGGGCAGGCTCAGCTCGAGGCCAGGTAACTGCTCGTTGAGCGCTGCGATAAAACGCTGAACGGCGTTCCAGCTGACCTGCTCGACAGACCGCGTCGCGCCCTTGAAGCGAGCCGGTTTCTCGTCCACCACCGCCTCCCACAGAGCCTGGGTGCAGGGGGTGTCGAATAGCCAGAAGCCTTCGCGGATCGTCACCTCATGCCGAGGACCTTCATCGTTCCAGCGCCCCGGCTCGTTCTCCGGCGAGCCCATCTGGAAGCGCCCTGGCTCGATCCAGCGCATGCGCTGGGTCACCGGCTCACCGTCCTTGCCTTCCAACGAGAACCCCACCCAGGCACCGTACTCGTCCCACCCCCATTCGGTTGCCCAGATCGGCGGCTCTCCGGCCTCCCAAAAATCCACACCTTCGTCGCCGCTTGCCGGACTCACCTGCACGTTTGGACCGAGCATCGCGACCCGACCCAAGAGACTCCCCTGTATGGCACGATCAGCGCCCTCGGGCTGGAAGCAAAGCTCAAAACCCCTCTGCACGATGTCCACTCGCCGCAGCTCCCGGGGACTTGGCACGGCACCAAGTTTGCCGGGCTCAACGCCGGGTAGATGGCTGATCTGATTCCCCCTGATCTGATCCCCTCTATAGGCATAATCCTCCAGGCGGAGAAACCAAACATCCGCCGGCACCGAAGATCGGACATCGGGCATCCCGGATGCGTCCGCTGCAGCGATCCTGGTAGTACCTCCTGGCGCCGGCTCAGTGGACAGCTCTTCATAAGGACCGCCGAGCCAACTCAGGACCTCCCGGGACACGTAGGCGAAGGGATCCCCGCCCGCGTCCATGGCCGCTCCCTTCACCGTCTTACCCGCTTGCAAGGCCGCCAGGAAGGGGTTCGGCGCGCCCAGGTGGCGGCTAACATATTCGCCCACCAGGGCCTGGATCTCGATAGCGTCGGTCACCAGTCCATCGCTCAAGAGGCGCCTGCGCAGCTCCGGGGTCAGAAAATCGTAGTCGATCAGCTCCGGGTCCTCGGTATCTGCCGGGTGCAGAGCATCGCTGCTCGCCGGCGTCGGTCTTGACCGCCTGATCAGGCCACTGAGGAAGAACTCCGCCAGGTGGGTCTGGTCTGCCTGCCTGAGCAGGGAATCGCGCTCCTTCATGGCATCCTGTACCAAACGGATGACCGGCAGCCGCAGGGGCGCGGCGGCGAGCACGCAGGCAAGCCGCCGGGCGATGGGGGAGGCGTTCTCCCGGAAGGCCGCATACCTGACCTGCCAGTCCGGATCCAGACTCCGGACCATGCGAGGCGAGCTACCGGTATGCAGCACGAAGGCAGTCAGCTCCTCCTGGCCCTTTCCAGCAACCAGCCTGGCCCATGGCCTGAGATCCCCAGGCGCCAGCGTGGTCATTGGCAATGGCGGCATAGGTGCCACGATGGATCCTCGGCCAGGCTTGTCCAGAGACAAGGGCCGAGCACGCAGCCTGGCGTTTGGCGCTGCCCTCTCGGGGGCCGACACCGCCAAGCGGGAGGCCCGTCCCAGGGGACCGCGGGACCAGAGCCGCTGGTGCGGCAAGACTTGAAGCAGGCCCACCGGGTGGTGACGACCCCAGTCGCCGAGCCAGCCGATCAGAGTTTCGCCTTGCCACGAGGGCGAGGCACAGTCGCTAACGATCAGGATCAGGCGATCGTGGGCGGGGCTGAGCAGCTCTTTGTGATGACGTTGCGCCTTTGCCCTGTGGCTATGCAGGGTCACATCCCGATCGCGGGCATGGGTGCGCAACGACCAGGTGCGCAGGTCCCGAAAGGCGCCGAGCTGAGACAGCAGAAGCTTCAGCTCGCGAACGGTCTCCTGCCAGATGCGCATGGAGGGCGACTCGTCGACCACCAGGGCCAGGTCGAGCCAGGGTCGCGTCTGGCTGCAGAACAGCGGTACCCAAAGGTCGCTGTCGATGACACGGCGGATGGTGCCCTCCTCGTCCAGCCGTTGGAACAGACCCGGTGCCGGTACACGCCGGATCAAGGGGCGCAGCGCGCGTGTAATCTCCAAGGCACCAGGCAGTCCGTGTCCGCCGGGGGTACCAAAGGGGAGGGCGCCGCCCCCCCCGGCGGTTCGCCTTTGCGCACTCCTGGAGGTCCTCAGCTCCGCCATGACGGATCCGGGTCGACGCGTCTCGCGCTCGCCCCTGGCGCCCCCAGTATCCAGGGGCGGTGGGCTCGGCCCCGGTGGTTTGGGTGGCGGTGGTGTGGAAAGGGAAATGTGAGCTGGCGCTACGCCCTTATCCTGATGCTCTGGTGAGGATGGCTTATCGGCTGGCTTTTCCCACAAGGACGCGGCTAGCCAGATCCAGTCCGCTGCCTCGTCTACGCCCGCATCCGGGTCGATGCTGCGCAGGGCCTCGACCAACCTGGCAATCTGTTCTTCCAATTCACCCCTCGGAGAGGGTCGCAAGGATATCGCGGCGCAGGCGCTCCGCGTCCGCGTCCGAGATCCGCAAACCCTGCTTGATCAGGTAGACGGCGTTCAGGAGCTGATCGGTGGCGACCGCCTTGTTGTCCTCGTCTCGAAGCTTTAGGAACTGTTTCAGTAGACCTGCAGCTTGGCGGTCCTTGAGGCCAGAACCGGAGTCGTCGATCGGGATGTTCATGCCGAGATGCTCTTTGACGATGCGCCGCAGCTTCTCCGGGCCGGGCTTGGTCATCTCCAGGCGAAGGCAACGCCGCAGGAAAGCGGGCGGAAATTCCCGCTCGCCGTTGCTGGTGATGATCACCAGGGGAAACTCCCCACACCGGATGATCCCGTCCCCGGCCACAGGCAGTGGCTCGCCGCTGCCATGGGGCCGAATCCGAACCTCGCCGCCTGCGCGTTGCTCCTCGGGCAAGCGGGCGATCTCGGGAATCTCGAATGCCCCCTCCTCGAACAGGTGCAGCAGGTCATTGGGCAGGTCGATGTCGCTCTTATCGAGCTCATCGATCAGGACCACGCTCATAATACCGAGCTGGGAGCGCAGAAAGGCGGTGCCCAAGGGCCCAAGACGGAGGAAGCGGCCGATGTCCGACAAGAGGATGGGGTCTTCGGCCCGGTCCGGTTCGTCGTCGGGCGGAACGGAGACACCCTGCTGCCCAGCCTTGGCTAGGGCCTTTGCCTCGCGCTGCTTGACCGCCAGGGCGATCTCCTGAAAGCGCGCAACCGCGTCGTAGTTGTAGAGTCCGTGCTCTCGAGTGGAGCGGGAGGTAATGGGCCAGACCAAAACCTGACGCAGGTCCAGCTCGTAGGCCACCGCGTGGGCCAGAGAAGACTTGCCTACTCCGGGAGGACCAGTGATCAGCAAGGGTCGGCGCAGGTAGAGGGCGGCATTCACCATGTCGATCTCCCGCGGGCTTGCCTGGTAAGTCAGCCCGCGGTGGCGGTCGGCAGCGCCCCCTCGCAGCTCTCGCCAGCTAGGACGCGCGGGCAGTGCCTCGAGCGCGTCCGGACGGGGCTGGTTATCGCCGTGGAATATCCGCTTGTTCTCGGGGAAGATGCAGGCGTCACGCAGCTTGTCCACGGTTGCCTCAATCGGTCAAGTTGAAGGAGTAGTCCCTGCCCGGCGCCGGGTGCCTCGGGTCGTCCCAGAGCAGGGCCAGGTCGAGCCAATCCCGGTGACCTTCACACCTGGCTCTGTACATCAACTCGGGCCAATCCTGATGCCGGGTCGCCACCAACCATTGGAGCAGGGTCTTGCGCTTGTCACCACCCTCCAGGTTGGAGACCAGGGGCCAGAGCATGAAGGGCAATCCCTCGCATAGACCCGCAAGCAGGACCCGTCTGGCGCGTTCCTTGTGCTCTCCTTCCAGGCAGGGGGCGATCAGGGCCCAGACTTCGCCGCGAAGCTTGCGGTTCAAGTCATCCCCTTCCTGGGCGACCTCCTCCCTCCAGACGTGGTGGGGCATAAGCCTGTGCGCAGGGAGGGCGGAACATTTTCTCTCCCAGTCGTCGGGGTCCCCCTCGCCACCGAACGGGTCCTCCCACCAGGGGTAGTTCCGTTCCCAGGATCGCAGCACGACGGGTAACGTGGCTGGCAGGCTTTTGTCGGGGCGGGTCTCCACGGCCTTCGGGTTCCAGTCGAACAACCTTTGAGGAAGGACCAGCTCCACGTGCAGAGTCTTCGTTAGGCGCTCCTTGTATAGCTTCCGACGTCCGGCCTTGACCGCCGTACAGACCCCATCGACCAGGGCGACCCGATCCATCCCGCGGCGGGGGCTCTGATGTTTGTCCTCACGCAGGGGAGGCAGCTCCAGGGGATCGAAGTGCAGGTGCTCGTCACAGGGCCTATCCCCTTCGGTGACCCTTTCCCAATAGCCCAGCCAGGAATGCAGAAAGTACCAAGTCTGGTCTGGATCAAGCAGATTCGGCTCGATCTTGATGAAGAGGATCGCCGGGCGTCTATCCTGCGGTGGTTCCAGGACAGCGCGAACCTGCACTGCCAGAGTCTCTGGCGCCATCGCGACGCGCTCTCTGGCCGCCCCTTGCCAACGCTCGAGTGCGTCCAGGTCCTCCGCGGACAGGCGGTGGTCCAGGTCCGCGCGTTTGCGGCAGGCGGCCAGAAAAACCAAAAACGGTGCCTCGCTCGGCCCATTGTAGCGTTGGGCGAGGTAAGCGAGGCACTGCTCGAAGGGACTGCGACCCGCCGTAGTCTCCGGCAGAGTCGCCTCCTTGGCGGCACGCGGGAACAGCTCTGCGACCACGTCGGGTGGAACTGGCTCCGGCAGACCGGCCAACAGTCCCATCAGCTCCTGGATATGCCAAGAGGTGATTGAGATACGCTGGTAAACTGGATCCTGAACAATGCTTCTGCGGATGAAGCCGCGTACCGGTTCGTCGAGGGGCTGAACCAAGGTCTCACCCTCGAGCATCGTGGTGACGATGCCGATCAATCGGCCTCTCCAGTAGACAGGACCGCCGCTGTTGCCCGCCTGCGGCTCCACGTCCAATACATACTTGTGCCAGGCTCCGGCGTAACTGGAGATGTGGGCCGTCTTGGGGTCGACACCCTTGCCCGGATGGGCGTAGCCGTAGAATCTGACCTCGGGGTTATCCCGGAGATCCGGCTCCTGCGCAGCGATCTCGGCGCACTGGGCTATAGGGCTCGGGAGCAGCAGGGGCAGCAGAGCAAGATCGACATCCAGGTCGGTTGGCAGGATCGGCTCGCGAACACCCTGTGGGCCTCCGCGGACGAAGGCACCAAAGTCCGAAGTGAGATTGATGCGCTCCTTCGGGATCTGGCGAGGCTGGGAGGCGCGGCTCGGTGTCTCAGTGATGACATGCCTGGCGGTCATGACGAGGCCCGGTGCAATGATAACGCCCGTACCTTCAGGTGTGGCGCCCGCCTCGCCGGGGACACCATGCCAGATCCTGACCACAGAGTAGCTGAGGTCAGTCATTCGTCAACGGCTCCAGACCTGGCGTATCTCCTGGCTCATCTACGGTGGTAGACGTACGGTCAGTCTCGGGCTGGGCTCGGATCATCCTGGCATCGGCGAGGTCCGTTCCTTTCCTTTGTCCGTATCCTTGCCAGCCTTCTTGGTGCCGGGGTAACGGCATTCCACCAGGATGCCGATGTTGCCCTCTGCCTTGCCCTTTGTGACCAAAGGGATCCCGGCTTCACCGCCCATCTTGATGCCGAAGCTCAAAGTAACCTTCTCGACATCGGCCCCGGCCGCGTTCTTGAACGCGGCTGGCACCATCGCGGCGATGCCCTCGATGACCTCTGTCAATCTGCTCGCACCTCGGGCCGCTGCTTCAAGCATAGTATCGCCTTCTTGCACGCTCGGCTCACTACCCCTGTTCTCTCTGGAAACCGGGCGACCGGGAGGCTGCCGGCCTTGAGTTGGGAGCGATGGTTGATCGGGGAACTGGATATCGTCGTCCACTTCCATATAGACGGTCAGCCCGTTCGGGAGCTGGATCGGTGCAACCTTGGTCATGGTCGATCTCCTGGGTGGTCATTGATGCTGGTCGTGGCATACAAAAATAGCAAGGAACCAATTACCACTGCACCATAGCTGCCGCAGATCGCCGTTGGAAATCAATGGCCTCTGGCGTATCTCGCCAGCTGGTAGCGTGCGGACGCAGCCAATGTCCACAGGAGCTCCAATCGACAGGGTGTTCAGATTGCACCAGGCAAGCAGCACAGCTGCAGGCACCATGAGGGAAGAGTCAAACCGCTTTGACGATCACAAGCTGCTCGAGGCCAACGAGGTCGACAGGGTTTCTCGTATAGAGAGGAAGACCGTTGGTGGCCGCTGTGGAGGCGATCAGGAGGTCGGCCAGTCGGGATCGACTGGTTCGTCCAGCGGATCGAACGGCGGCGAATATACGACCGTACATTCGTGCGGCGTCCATATCAAACGGTAATGCATCCCAGGTCGCCGTCGCCCATTGCAGTCGGTCCTGGCGCCGCGCTCTCTCCTGCGCGTCCTGGGTCGCGTGCGGCCCGGCCGCCAGCTCGGCGAGCGTTACGGCAGAAATGGCAGATTCATCAGGCAGCAGCTCGGGGTCGACCAGGTTCAAGTCGATCACCACCGACGTATCTAACAGGCCACGGGTTGACTCAGCCATTGACGGACTGGTCGATCACGGCATCAAGATCATCACGAAACCGGCCGGCATCGATTCGGGGGGCTCGTACCGCTGCTTCGGCGATTATCGCCCGTGACACAAAGCGACGCAGTTGAATTGGCCTCAGCTCGGCAACCGGGACCCCGTTGCGGGACACGATGAGAGTCTGCCCCTCTTGCACTTCTCGGAGCACGGCCGCGGATTGGTTGCGAAACTCCCGTTGGGTAATGATTCTGTTCATAACCCGCAACGTAGCATCTGTAGCACTTTGTCGCAACCCACATGGTCGATGCGACTCGGTTTCTATGGAGGCGGGCGGAGCTCTCCCTTGCCATCGAGATACGCCAACAACACCTGCCACTGCTCACCGGCATAGCTCTCCAGCTGGTAACGCGCAGACGCGACCAGGACCTGCAGGCGCTCGGCTGTAGCCCGCTCCTCGTGGAGCTTCTGCCCGATATCCCATAGCTCCACGGAATCGGAGAATCCCTCCTTGACCCGCTTCTGCAGCCACTCGGACTTCGATTCGTAGAACTTCAACCTGGTCTCGGAGGCCTCCAGGCAGCCTCATGCTGGCGCAGGCTCGCGATGTCCGCCAGGACCTTGCTGCGCAGCTCATCCATCGCCCGAGTTTCCTCCACCATCTTCAGCGCGTGCTCGCGGCGCTCCTTCGTGCCGGCTAACTGTAGCGACCTGCAAACATCCGCCGCCCGACCTACAAACATCCCGGTTTTCTGCCCAGATTGTCTGACAATATCCGGGGCCTCGAACCCACAATAATTTGCCAACAGCCCAGATTAACTGCCAACAGCCTGCAAACATCCGGACCGACCCACATTAGCTGCAAATGGTTGCCTGAGAACATGGGATTCGATACCGAGCCAACGGGCTATGAGAAAACCATTCTGTCCGATCTCCAAGGTGCATGGCAGTGCCTCCGTGAAGAAGTAGCTGAGAATCCAGGCTTCGATGGTTGGGAGCGCGCGTTGTTTCACATCGACGAGGCCATGAGCTGGGAATCTGTTCGAAACCTCAGACAAATGCAGCGAAGCCTGCTACTCGTTCGTAACATTCTTCATCAGGGCAATGTACCCAACGCAGTCGCCGAATGCTTGGACGCCGTGAGCGAGCTTATGGGCGAAACACTTGATGCCTTTTCGAAGGGTGAAAACGGTTGA
>Ga0210060_1000465_pt1 | contig 13119 bp, 10 predicted proteins | sample Joice_CattailNLB_FD_184871 | JGI IMG/M metagenome (GOLD analysis project Ga0210060, IMG submission 184871) | Wetland microbial communities from San Francisco Bay, California, USA, that impact long-term carbon sequestration - Joice_CattailNLB_D2... | ecosystem: Environmental > Aquatic > Marine >...
CCGCCAGCCGGACGTGCTCCAGCTTGCCGCTGACCAGCAGCTGCGGTATCTGCGGCGGTACCGGCGTCTCCCCGCCCAGCGCGATATTGCCCCGCTGCAGTTCGAATCCCTGCGCCCCCTCGGTCAGCACCAGCACCGCCTGCAGGGCATCGGTAAAGTCCACCCGCACATAGCGTTCACTGCTTTCGAGCGCGGCAAGTTCAACCGACAGCGCGCGCTTTTCCGCGCTCTCCTTGCCGAACGGCGCCGGCAGGTCGATGGCGAGCCCCTGCAGTGTGCTGGCTATCCGCAAACCGATATTGGCCGACTTGCCGCGCGCCGGCTTGCCCCGGATCGTGAGTTCGACATGCCAGTCGGGATCACCGCTGATCACGTCGCGCAACGGGCTGGATTCCTCCAGCACGCGGTCTGTCAAGGCCAGCTGGCCATCCAGGCTGATGTGCGTGACCGGCGCGTCCCGCTCCGTCCAGACCCGCGCATCGGCCTTCCTGCCGAACAGGTCGGCCTTCAGTCCGTCACCGCGGATGCCGTGATCGTCGAATTCCAGCCGGCCGCCGACGTGTTCGAGCACGATGTCGGTATTCGTCACCTTCAGCGTGTTGTCGCGCAGACCGATCCTGCCGGTAACGGTGATCGGATCCGTGTCCTTTACCAGCGGTACGTGGATATCCAGCGCCAGGTCGGCTTTTCCCGAGGCAACGACATGGTCGAGAAAGCCGCCATAGGTCTCGCCCAGGGGGCTGCTGCCGAGTTCGGTGAGCATGACGGGCAATTCACCGTGCACGTCGCCCTTGATGGTCAGGTGCGGGTGCGCCAGGTCCTTGATCTGCGCATGCACCTCGTGCAGTGCGGCCGTGCGGATGAAACCCTTTTGCGAACGAACGTCCATCCGCCGGCCGGTGAAATCGACCTGCGCGTCCAGCTGCGTGATCGGCGACCAGTGTTCGTTGAAGTCCAGCGTCGCATCGGTCACCGGCAGGCGCACCTCCAGTTTTCCCTCGCCGTGATCATAGGGCAACTGGTCAAGGCGCCCCTGGATGATCACGCTGCCGTCGCGCACTTTGCCCCCGGCCAGGCTGCGGTCCAGCCAGGCCACGCCGGTCTTCGGCATGATCCGGGCCGGCAGGTACTCACCGGTGCGGGCAACATCAAACTCGCGTACGGCAATCGCCGTGTCGGTCGTCACCGGGTCACCGTTGTGTGGAATCTGTAGGCTGAAACGGGCGTCCAGCGACAGATGCGGGTTGCCGGCCACCAGCGATTCGCTGCCGATCTGCAGCGCGTCGTCCACCGTGCGCCAGTACAGCTCGCCACCCGCGTGGTCAAACTGCAGGGCGCTGCGAAACAGGTGCTCGTCATGCACCACCAGTGCATCACTGCCGAGCTGGAGGGTGCCGGCCCGCGCACTGCCCGTCACCGTGCCGTTCAGGCCGGTGAAATACGGTATGGCAGCGGTCTGCAGCATGCCCAGCCCGGTGAAGCGCGCGGAAAAACTGTTCATCCTGATGGCATCGGCCGTGTGGGTCAAGGTACACGACAGGTCCTCGATCAAGCCGGTTGGCTGTGCGTCCACCAGCCTGTCGCGCAGCGTGGCATCCAGCCCGGGAAGCACCGGGACCAGTCCGGTTACCTCGTCCAGGTCAACCAGCGCCGCCTCCGCCCGCAGGTGCACACCGTCCGCCAGGTGCACACCGGCCAGCGACACGTTGCCCGTTTTCCACTGGCGCCCGGTGCGGGTGACAAGCAGCCGCTGCAGCACGGCCTGCCAGCCCTGTCCAGCCTGCTGCCAGCCGAAACGCGTCTGCAGGTTATCCGCCGCGAACACCGACCGCCTGCCGCCGTCACTGTACTCCATCCGCAAGGCATCGACTTCCAGCTCGCCGCTGACCGCCGTGATGCGCGATTCCACGAGTTCCGCCCACAGCCGGAGATCGGCGATCCCCTGCACCGCGTGCGTCTGATCGAGGGCAGGCGCCAGCAGGCTGGACAGCGACAGTGCCTGCCCCCTGAAGTACGCGCGTCCGTGCCAGGCGGCGGGGTGCGCGGTATCACCGCGCAGGTACGCGACGATTTCGATGCGGTCACCCAGCTGTCCCGGCAGCATGGCATTTCCGCTTATATAGTGGTCGTCACCCTCGCTGGTCAGTGAGACGCTGACCGCGGAAAAATGCTGCGGCCCGATGCCTTTGGGAATATTGCTGATGGTGACTTCGGCGTCGTGGATGGACAGGCGGGACATCGCGGCGAGCACGCCGAATTCGATATCGGGCCTGTTTTCGCCGGCGAATTCCTCCAGCTTCAGGCGACCGTCCGCGTCGCGTGTCAGATTGAGCTTTGTACCGATGATGTCAATGCCGTCAAAACGCAGCTCGCGCGTCTTCAGAAAATGGCCGGTGTCGAAACTGACCTGGATCTCGCGCACGTCGAGCTGCCGCAAATCCCGCACGCCTGCCATGACGACATCCCTGAGCCTGAAGACCGGACGCAGGCCGCGCCAGGTCACCTCCACCCGGCCGATGGTCAGCGGCCGCTGCAGGGCCGCGCTCGCGGCCGTCTCTATGTCCTGGCGGTAGGCTCCCAGCGACGGAGCCCACACCCGCGCCACCGTGAGCAGCACGGCCACCAGGAACAGGCCGGCAGCCAGCAGCAGCCAGGCGGCGTGCAGCGTGCGCTTCAGCATGCCCCTGGACGATCCCGTCTGCGCACGAGGGCAGCCCGGCTACATTGGCACGACGTCATACTGTTCCTGTGTGTACAGGGTTTCCACCTGGAAGCGGATGGGCTTGCCGATAAAGACCTCCAGTTCCGCAAGACTGGCGGACTCCTCGTCCAGCAACAGATCAACCACTTCCTGCGATGCGAGCACCAGCAGCTGCTGAACGTCGAACTGGCGCGAGGCACGCAGTATTTCCCGGAAGATTTCGTAGCAGGTAGTCTCCGCGGTCTTGAGCGATGCGCGGCCGTTGCAGGTCGGGCACACCTCGCACATCACGTGTTCCAGGCTTTCGCTGGTGCGCTTGCGCGTCATCTCCACCAGGCCCAGGGTGGACACCTCGCTGATATGGGTCCTGGCATGGTCCTTCTCGAGACATTTCTCCAGCATGCGCAGCACCTGTCGCTTGTGCTCAGCGTCCTGCATGTCGATGAAATCGATGATGATGATACCGCCGAGGTTGCGCAGGCGCAGCTGGCGCGGGATGGCCTGCGCCGCCTCCAGGTTGGTCTTGAAAATGGTCTCTTCCAGGTTGCGATGGCCGACGTAGCCGCCGGTATTGACGTCGGCCGTGGTCATCGCCTCGGTCTGGTCGATGATCAGGTAGCCGCCCGACTTGAGCTGCACCTTGCGGTCGAGCGCCTTGTGGATCTCGTCCTCGATACCGTAGATGTCGAAGATCGGCCGCTCCCCGGGGTAGTACTCGAGCTGTGTCGGCATGCCGGGCATGAAGCGTTCGCAGAATTCGTGTGCCCGCTGGAAGCTCTCGCGCGAGTCGATGCGCACACGCTCGATGTTGTCACCCAGCATGTCGCGCATTACGCGGATCGTCAGTGGCAGGTCACCGTAGACCAGCGCGCCGGCCTTGCTGATGGCGAGCGTTTCGGAAATCGACCGCCACAGCTTGCGCAGAAACAGCATGTCCGCGCGCAGGGCCTCGGCACTGGCCCCCTCGGCGGCGGTGCGCGCGATGTACCCGCCGCCCTCCTGCTCGGACATGAACAGCTGGATGACGTCGCGCAGGCGCACGCGCTCGTTCTCTGATTCAATCCTCTGCGAGATACCGACGTTGTCGACGTTCGGTATGAACACCAGGTAGCGCGACGGAATGGTGATCTGCGTGGTAAGCCGCGCACCCTTGGTGCCCAGCGGGTCCTTGATGACCTGCACGCAGATCTCCTGGCCCTCGCGCAGCAGGCCGGCGATGTCCCTGCTGGCGCTGCCGCCGACATCGGCGGCGGCCGCGTCATCGCGCCGTCCGATATCGGACGCGTGCAGGAAGGCCGCGCGTTCCAGTCCCACGTCGACGAAGGCGGCCTGCATGCCGGGCAGTACCCGGCACACAGTGCCCTTGTAGATATTGCCGACCAGGCCACGCCGGCGCGCGCGTTCGATGAATATCTCCTGCAGCACACCGTTTTCCACGAGCGCCACCCGCGTCTCGCGCGGGGTGACATTGATCAGTATTTCCTCGCTCATGCAGTCCCTGCCTGTTCTGATTGGAATGCCGCCAGCGGCCTGTTCGTGTCGCGGGAAGACGCCGGCTAGATTACCGTTATCCCGAATTCTTTCAACAACCCGGCGGTTTCAAACAGCGGCAACCCCATGACCCCCGAATAACTGCCCTCGATGCGCGTAACGAACACGGCGGCAAGACCCTGGATGGCATAGGCGCCCGCCTTGTCGGCCGGCTCCCCCGTTTGCCAGTATGCCGCGCACTCCCGCTCCGTTAACGTGCGAAAGCTCACGTGGCTGGTACTGACACACACGGCCTCGCCGCTTGCGCCGGCCAGCGCCACGGCGCTGAGTACCTCGTGTGTGCTGCCGGACAGGCGCTGCAACATGGCGATGCCGGCGGCGCGGTCCGCTGGCTTGCCGAGTACCTCGCCGGCGCTGACCACACTGGTATCGGCCCCGAGCACCGGAATGACATGGCCCGGGGCCAGCGCGGCACGCCCGGTACGCGCCTTGTCCAGCGCGACACGTGCGACATAATCCCGTGCGGATTCGCCGGCCTGCAGCCGCTCGTCGACGTCGACAGGCAACACTTCATGGGAGACACCGATCTGCCTCAGCAGTTCACGTCGCCGTGGCGATTGCGATGCCAGGTAGATGGCCGGGTTGACTGTCATGCGGTTTCAGTTCCATGAACCGTTTGTTTGTCCAACCTTATCACGAACGGTGATAGGGATGACCGGTGCCCAGTGTCCAGGCACGGTACATTTGCTCGGCCAGCAGCACGCGCACCAGGGCGTGTGGAAAGGTTAGCGGGGACAGCGACCAGGATTCATCCGCGCGTGCCAGGCACTCCGGCGACAGGCCATCCGGTCCGCCCACCAGCAAGGCAATGTCACGCCACGCGCCGAGCCAGTCCTGCAGCTGCCTGGCGAGCGCCTCGGTACTCCAGGCCTGGCCACGCACGTCCAGGGCGATGACCCGGCAGTCTTTCGGCAGCGCGGCCAGCATGTGCCGGCCTTCCTGCTCGCGCGCCTGTACCACGCCGGTGGACTTGCCGCGCCTGCCGGACGCGATCTCGACCAGTTGCAGGCTGCATTCCCGCGGCATGCGCCTGGCGTATTCCTGGTAGCCGGCCGTCACCCAGGCCGGCATGCGCGTGCCGACGGCAATCAGGTGAATGCGCATGCGGGTGAATGCCGGTCAGCGTTCGCTGTCCGCGGCCGGGCGTTGCTCGTTGCCGACGGACCACAGCTTCTCCAGCGCATAGAACGCGCGCACCTCCGGCATCATGACATGCACCACGACATCCCCCAGGTCGATCAGTATCCATTCCGAGCCCTTTTCACCCTCGACGCCCGGTGCCCGCACGCCTATCTTCTTTGCCTCCAGCGCGACGTTGTCGGCCACCGCCTTGATATGGCGTGTCGACGTGCCGCTGGCGATCACCATGATATCGGTGATCGAGGTCAGCTCGCGCACGTCGATCACCCGGATATCGACGGCCTTCATGTCTTCCAGCGCCTGCAGCGTGACCTCGAGCAATCGTGCCGTCCGCTTCTCCGCCGCCTGCTGTTGTTTGTCTGTGTGTCTGTTCATTCAACCGCCCGTTGTGTACAAGTCCTGTTCCCTGATGATTGACAGCACGCTGTCCGGCAGCAGGAAGTCCGCCGCCTCGCCCCGGCCCAGCAGCGCGCGGATGTGCGTGCCGGAGATGTCCAGCTGGCTGACCTCCTGGAAATACAGCAGCCCGGCCGACTGCGCGCGCAGCATGGCGGGATCGAGCACGCGGTGCAGGCCGATGAACGTGCCCAGCTCGCCGCGCTCCGGGAAGGTCGCGCCCGGACGCGTCATCACGATGATATGGCAGTGGTCGATCAGCTCATGCCAGCGATGCCAGCTGGTCAGGCCAAGGAACGCGTCCATGCCGGCCAGCAGGCACAGGTCCGCGCCCTTGATATCCGCGTGCATTGATACCAGCGTATCGAGGGTATAGGAGGGACCCTCCCGCCCGAGTTCACGCTCGTCGATCACGAAACCGGTATGACCGTCGATCGCCGCCCGCAGCATTGCCAGCCGCTGCTGTGGCGCAGCGACGGGCGGCGGCCGGTGCGGGGGCTCGCGGCAGGGAATCAGGCGGATTTCATCCAGGCCCAGCGCCTGCCTGACCTCCAGTGCCGGGCGCAGGTGACCGAAATGAACCGGGTCGAAGGTACCGCCGAGTATGCCGATCATGCAGTCAGTGAATACAGCAAACCGGCGTCATGCAGGATGCCGGAGCCGTGCCGTGCAGCGCCCCATGACGGGAAGCCATGCCTGTGTTGAGGGTGCGGCCCGCATGCATCAGGTCCTGATGTGACCGTCACCGATGACGATGTACTTCAGCGTGGTCAGTCCTTCCAGCCCGACCGGACCACGCGCGTGCAGCTTGTCGGTGCTGATGCCGATTTCCGCGCCGAGCCCGTATTCGAAACCGTCCGCGAAGCGGCTCGATGCATTCACCATGACCGAGCTCGAATCCACCTCGCGCAGGAAGCGCTGCGCGTGCACCAGCGACTCGGTGATGATCGCGTCGGTATGGCTGGAGCCGTGCGCGGCAATGTGGTCGATGGCCGCGTCGATATCGTCGACCACGCGGATCGCCAGTATCGGCGCGAGATATTCCTCGTCCCAGTCGGCTGCGCTGGCCGCGTTGATGTCCGGCAGCACGGCGCGGGTACGTTCGCAACCGCGCAGCTCGACGCCGGCCTGTGTATAGCGTTCCGCCAGCGGCGGCAGCACGCGCACCGCGATGTCCTGCGCCACCAGCAGGGTCTCCATGGTGTTGCAGGTGCCGTAGCGCTGGGTCTTGGCGTTGTAGGCGACGCGGATCGCCTTGTCGAGGTCGGCGCTGTCGTCGATATAGGTGTGGCAGACGCCGTGCAGGTGCTTGATCACCGGCACCCGCGCCTCGGCGCTGATGCGCTCGATCAGCCCCTTGCCGCCGCGCGGCACGATCACGTCCACGTAGTCTTTCATGCGGATCAGTTCACCGACGGCGGCACGGTCGGTGGTCTCGACCACCTGTACTGCGTCGGCCGGCAGGCCGGCGGCGGCCAGCCCCGCGTGGATGCACTTCGAGATGGCCTGGTTGGAATGCAGGGCCTCGGAACCGCCGCGCAGGATGGCGGCGTTGCCGGACTTCAGGCACAGGCCGGCAGCGTCTGCCGTGACGTTCGGGCGCGATTCGTAGATGATGCCGATAACGCCGAGCGGCACGCGCATGCGCCCGACCTGTATGCCGGACGGTCGGAACTTCATGTCGCTGATGCTGCCAACCGGGTCTGGCAGCAGCGCGATCTCGCGCAGCCCTTCGGCCATCGCGGCGATCCGCCCGTCGTTCAGTTCCAGCCGGTCCAGCAGGGCAGCGTCCAGGCCGTGCTGGCGGCCGGCATCGATGTCCCTCGCATTCTCCACCTTCAGGGTGGACGCCGCGGCCTCGATGGCCCCGGCGATGGCGGTCAGCGCAGCGTCTTTCCGGCCGGTGTCGGCCCGGCTCATGGATCGCGCGGCCGCGCGCGCGCGCCGCCCGACCGTCTGCATGTATCCGGTTACGTCGAACTGCATGGATTCCGCCTTTGCACTCATTATGTTCAGCCAGCCTGCTCCGGTTGTCGCGGACCGGCCAGCGCCGGCTGGCCCGCCAGTTGCAATGTTAATTGTAACAGCTCATCCCAGGCGTTGCCCGTCGCCCGCCCCTTGCAGACGCGGTCTATGGCGGCGCATTGCCTGAGCAGCCGGGCGCAGCCGGCAGCCGTCAGGCGCTGCAGGGCCGCCCCGATCACGTCCTTGCGGTTGTTCCAGACGCGGTAGCGCGCCAGAATGGCGGGAACGGCCTGGCCCTGCGAGCGCTCCACCGCCATGGCCGCGAGCTGGCGCAGTTCCCTGGCCAGCGCCCACAGCACCACCGGCGGCGCCACCCCCTCCGCCTGCAGGCCGCTCAGGATGCGCACGCTGCGCGCCGCCTTGCCCGCCAGCGCGGCATCCACCAGGGTGTACACATCGAAACGCGCATGATCGGCCACCAGGCTGGCGATGGCCCCGGCATCGACCGGACCGGCGCCCCGCAGCAGGTACAGCTTGTCGATCTCCTGCACACAGGCCAGCAGGTTGCCTTCCACCCGTTCCGCCAGCATCTGCACCGCCTCCGCGCTCGGCTGCAACCCGCGCTTGCGCATGCGCGCCTGCACCCAGCCGCTGAATTCCTGCTCGTTCAGCGGCCAGACGAAGACTGCCACGCCGGCCTGTTCCAGCGCCAGAGCCCATTTGCTCCTGCGCGCGGCCGGGTCGAGCTTGCCGGCCGTGACCAGCAGCAGGGTGTCTTCCGGCAGTCTGGCGACGAAGTCGCGCAGCGCCTTCGCGCCGGCCTCACCCGGCTTGCCGGTCGGGATGCGCAGGTCGATGATGCGGCGCTGGGCGAACAGCGACAGGTTGCCGGCCTGGGCCAGCAGGCTGTTCCAGTCGAAGCCGGCCTGCACGCTGAGCACGTCGCGCTCGTCGTAACCCTGCGCACGCGCTGCGGTGCGAACCGCATCGGCCGCCTCCAGCACGCGCAGGGGCTCGTCGCCGCTGATGAAATACACCGGTGCAAGATTTTTCTTCAGGTGCGTTTCGAGCTGTTCGGGTTTGAGCTGCATATCCGTGACAGGTTCAGGACTGCCCGTTCACCGCGATGTTATGCCAAGGCCGTCTTGTACGTATAGGCCGGGCGGGCACGCCGGCACCCGGAATGCCGCGCCACACTGTGCGGCCGGCAGCGCTGCCGCCGGCGGTTCAACCCTGTGTGTCATCGTTCATCTGGCTGCGGCGGCAATGCGCAACATGGCGAGGTTGACGAGACTTTCCTGCAGCGTGGCGCGCACCACCGTTTCCTCGCGCTGCTTGCCGAGCACGTCGGTGCTGCTGAAGATGTAGTCACGGCTGAGCGTGATGGACTGTTCCTCGACCACCGGCAGGCCGTCGGCGTCCGCAACCGCGAAGCGCACGCTCTGGCGGATTTCGTATTCCAGCACGTTGCCGTTGGTGTCCACCGACAGCACCGCCTTCTTGGTGTCGTTTTGCGTGATATGCAGCACCGCCGTCGCCGCCTGTTCGACGTCGGTCACCGTGACGCCGCGCAGGCGCAGGGCCACGCTGAAATCATCGGCCAGTGTGCCGAACGGGCGGACCCCCTTGATAAAGGTCACCGACATGGCGGCCGGCAGGTCCGCACTGCCGCGCAGGTGGAAACCGCAGCCGGCCAGCAGCATCGCCACCAGCAGGAGCAGCATCGTCTTCACAACACATGAACGAGTTATCACAAGGTCAGTTCCGGTACCAATCAAAATCAGGGATTACTGTCTTTCCGTGTTCTTCCGTGGCTAATTCTGAAATTTGAATGGCCACGGAATCCACGGAAGAACACGGAAAGACAAATAACATGATGGCCCTAGGTTGATTCGCACGCCTCGCAGTCTCTCATGCTATCCAGTCCTGCATGAGCGACAAGCGGATCGAAAACCATCATCAGCCTCGGAATCACACAGTATAAATACCATCATGTCATTTTCCGTTCCGTATCGTGTATTTCCGCGGCCATTGTTTCAGTAAGGCAGACAACGTCAGACGACGATATTCACCAGTTTGCCCGGCACCACGATGATCTTCTTCACCGCCTGTCCGCCGATATGTCGCACGACGTTTTCCTCGGTCAGCGCCGTCTGCTCGATGGCCTGCCGGTCGGCATCCGCGGCCACCTCGATCGTACCACGCAACTTGCCCTTGACCTGCACCGCCAGCGTGAGCGTGTCCTGCACCAGCGCTGACTCGTCTACTTCAGGCCATCCTGCATCAAGTACGTCAATACCCTCGCGCTCACGATAACCAAGCTCATACCAGAGCTTGTGGGTTATGTGCGGAGTGATCGGAGAGAGCAGACGCAGGAGTATGCCAAGCCCTTCATATTGCAACTGTGTCTCAATACGATGCTCCGTCTCATCAGGATTGTTCACATCCTTTGCCACCGGGAAGGCCACCTGGAGGTTATTCAGAATCTGCATCCCGGCGGATACAACGGTATTGAACTGCTGCCGGTTGAAATCGTCATTGGCCTTCTTCAGCAAGGTATGGATATGCCTGCGGCGTTCCTGTTGTTTTGTGGATGCGCCGTCCCATTTCCAGGCAGCAGGATCACCGAAATCCACTCCAGCTATCACCGAATCCGGATCGGGATGAAAATGCTCCTTTCGTTTATGCCCAAGATCCCACAGGCGTTTCAGGAACCGCGATGCCCCCTCCACGCCGGTATCCGACCATTCCAGCGACTGGTCGGGCGGTGCGGCGAACATGGTGAACAGGCGCACGGTATCGGCGCCGTAGCGGTCGATCAGTCCCTGCGGATCGACGGTGTTGCCCTTCGACTTGGACATCTTGGAGCCGTCCTTCAGCACCATGCCCTGGGTCAGCAGGCAGGTGAACGGCTCGTCCGCTTTGAGCAAGCCCTCGTCGCGCATCAGCTTGTTGAAGAAGCGCGCGTACAGCAGGTGCAGCACGGCATGCTCGATGCCGCCGATGTACTGGTCCACCGGCAGCCAGTAGTCGACACGCTCGTCCAGCATCGCCCGCTGCTGGTCGGCGCAGGCATAGCGCGCATAATACCAGGACGACTCGAAGAAGGTGTCGAAGGTATCCGTCTCGCGCTCGGCCGATCCGCCACAGGCAGGACAGGTGGTGTCGATGAATGCGCGCATTTTCTTCAGCGGCGAGCCGGTGGCATCGACGGTGACGTCGGTCGGCAGGATGACCGGCAGCTCGGCTTCCGGCACCGGCTGCGCGCCGCATTTTTTACAGTTGATGATCGGGATCGGGCAGCCCCAGTAGCGCTGGCGCGAAACACCCCAGTCACGCAGGCGGTAGTTCACCCTGCGCGCGCCCTTGCCGGCCGCGACCAGCCAGTTGGCGATCGATTCGAACGCCTGCGCGGAACTCAGTCCGCTGAAGCGGCCGGAGTTCTGCAGGATGCCCTTGTCGGTGAACGCGGCCTTGCCCAGGTCAGCCTGCCGGTCGCGGCTGTCCGGGCAGATGACCTGGCGAATGGGCAGGCCGTTCTGTTTCGCGAATTCGTAGTCACGCTGGTCATGCGCCGGCACCGCCATCACCGCGCCGTGGCCGTATTCCATGAGCACGAAGTTGGCCACCCAGATCGGCACCGCATCGCCGGTCACCGGGTGAATGGCGCGCAAACCGGTCGCGACGCCCTTCTTCTCCGCCGTCGCCATGTCGGCCTCGGCCACGCGCGTGTTGCGGCATTCATCGATAAAGGCCTGCAGCGCCGGGTTGCCGGCCGCCGCCTGTGCCGCCAGCGGATGCTCCGGCGCCACCGCCACGTAGGTCACGCCCATCAGGGTGTCCGGACGCGTGGTGTAGATCGGCAGGCTGTCGGCGCTGCCCTCGATGCCGAACTGCATCTCCACGCCTTCCGAACGGCCGATCCAGTTGCGCTGCATGGTGACCACCTGTTCCGGCCAGCCGGCGAGCTGGTCGAGGTCGGCCAGGAGCTCGTCGGCATACTGCGTGATCTTCATGAACCACTGTGGTATCTCGCGCCGTTCCACCGGCGCGCCGGAACGCCAGCCGCGCCCGTCGATGACCTGCTCGTTGGCGAGCACGGTCTGGTCGACCGGGTCCCAGTTCACCAGCGCGGTCTTCTTGTACACCAGGCCCTTGCTGAACAGGCGCGTGAAAAACCATTGCTCCCAGCGATAGTAGTCCGGGTCGCAGGTCGCCAGCTCGCGCTCCCAGTCGTAGCCGAAGCCAAGCAGCCTGAGCTGGTTGCGCATGTAGTCGATGTTTTCCCAGGTCCATTTCGCCGGCGGCACCCGGTGCTTGATGGCGGCATTCTCCGCCGGCAGGCCGAACGCATCCCAACCCATCGGCTGCAGTACGTTCCTGCCCTGCATGCGCTGGTAGCGGCTGATCACGTCGCCGATGGTGTAGTTGCGCACGTGCCCCATGTGCAGGCGCCCGCTCGGATACGGAAACATGGACAGGCAGAAGTACTTTTCCCGGTTCGGGTCCTCGACCGCACGAAAGGTAGCGTTCACCTCCCAGTAACGGCGGGCCTCGGCCTCGATCTGCTCGGGCTGGTATATTTCTTCCATCGGGCTGGAACCGGTTGAAAATCGAAGGCCGAAGAATACCGTAGCCGCAACACCCCCCACAACAAGGCCAGCGGTTTTCCTTCAACTTGCACGCGCTTTGGTTCAAACTCGAGACAGACAGACAACACGGGATGACACCATGAAGGACGAGAAAACCATACGCGAGAAATGGCTTGACGCCTATGACGACATGATGGCGCGGGTCAGGACGGCCATAGAGGAGACCGAGGAAAGCACCCTGCCGGTCGTGACCGGCTTCATCCACAAGGCCAGGGATACGGCGGTCGAACTCGAGGAACTGACCCGGGACGAGGCCGAGAAAGTGGCCTACTACCTGCAGCGCGACATCGAGGACGCCGGCAAGCACCTGGCCGAGACCGGCCATGAACTGGGCGACTGGCTGCGTTTCGACGTGCACCAGGTCGAGGACCGTCTGCTGGAGATGCTCTCGCTGGTGGCCGACCGTACGCGCCTCGAGATGCTGCAGTTCGAGCAGGACGTGGAAGAAGGCCTGGCCTGGCACGCAGGCGAGATCACCGGCCCCGGCACGCTGGCCTGCGACGCCTGCGGTGCCGAGATCCGCTTCAACGCCACCAGCGTGATCCCGGCCTGCCCGAACTGCAGCCACACGATTTATCACCGGCCGCAACCGCGTTCGGCCGGCAGTTGACAAGGCGGGAAGTGAAATGGGGCCGGAGTCAGTTACGGTTTGTCGTGTGTCCGGCATCCACGGTCCGAACGCGTAACTGACTCCGACACCCTTTTCAGCCTTCA
>Ga0210060_1000466_pt1 | contig 13095 bp, 8 predicted proteins | sample Joice_CattailNLB_FD_184871 | JGI IMG/M metagenome (GOLD analysis project Ga0210060, IMG submission 184871) | Wetland microbial communities from San Francisco Bay, California, USA, that impact long-term carbon sequestration - Joice_CattailNLB_D2... | ecosystem: Environmental > Aquatic > Marine >...
CTCGATCAGCGCCAGGCGTGCATTGCGCAGTCCGGCATGATCGATAATGAACTTGTGCGCGTTGTAATAGGTGTGGAAATCGTTGGCCAGCTCGCGCAGGTAGTACGTAAGCTGGTGCGGCTCGTGGTGGAGCGCCGCGCTTTCCAGTACCTCGGGATAGCGTGACAGGTTGACCAGCAGCGTGTCCTCGTGCGGCTCGGTGAGCGTGTCCAGCGCGGCCAGGCCCGCGTCCCGGTCCCAGTGCAGCTGCTTCTCCGCGAGCTGGCGGAACACGCTGCGCACGCGCGCGTGGGCGTACTGGATGTAGTACACCGGGTTGTCGCTGGACTGTGACCTGGCGAGATCCAGGTCGAAGTCCATGTGCTGCTCGCACTTGCGCATGACGTAGAAGAAGCGCGCGGCATCATTGCCGACCTCGTGGCGCAGTTCGCGCAGCGTGACGAACTCGCCGGAGCGCGTCGACATCTGCGCCTTCTCGCCGTGACGGTACAGGATCGCAAACTGCACCAGCAGCACGTCCAGCCTGCCGGGGTCTTCGCCCAGCGCGCTGAGCGCGGCCTTCACGCGCGGCACATAACCGTGATGGTCGGCGCCCCAGACGTCGATGACGCGCTGGTAGCCGCGTTCCAGCTTGTTGGCATGATAGGCGATGTCGGAGGCGAAGTAGGTGGTCTGGCCGTTGTCGCGCACGAGGACGCGGTCCTTCTCGTCGCCGTAATCGGTGGAGCGGAACCACAGCGCGCCGTCCTGCTCGTACACGTGGCCGCTTTCCCTGAGGCGTTCCATGCAGTGCATGACCGCGTTGCTCTCGGTCAGCGAGCGTTCCGAGAACCACTCATCGTAGGTGACGCCGAATTCCTCGAGGTCGCGGCGGATGTCGCCGAGGATGGCGCCCAGGCCCTCGTCGAACACGTGCCGGTAGTTGGCTGCGCCCAGCAGTGCCTTGATGCGCCCGATCAGGCCATCGATGTGCGCTTCCTTGTCGCCGCCGGCCGGTGCGTCGGCCGGCACGCCCGCGTACACCACGTCCACCGGGTGGCGCAGCGCATCGCCGCCCTCGCGGTGCAGCGTGGCCGCGATGTCCCACACGTAATCGCCCTGGTAGCCGTTGGCCGGAAACACCACCGTCTCGCCGCACAGCTCGAGGTAGCGCAGGTAGACACTGGCGGCGAGGATGTCCATCTGGCGCCCGGCATCGTTCACGTAGTATTCGCGGTGCACGTCGAAACCGACCGCCTCCAGCAGGTCGGCGACGGCGGCGCCATAGGCCGCGCCGCGGCCATGGCCGACATGCAGCGGCCCGGTCGGGTTGGCGGAGACGAACTCGACCTGCACGCGCTGTCCGGCACCCGACTTGCTGCGTCCGAATGCGGCGCCGTGTTCCAGCGCCGCACGTATCACGCCGTGCCAGGCTCTGGTGCCGAGGTGGAAGTTGATGAAGCCGGGGCCGGCGATCTCGATGCGGCTGATTTCGATGCCGGGTTCGATGGCGGCAACCAGCAGTTCGGCCAGTTCGCGCGGTTTGCGTCGTGCCGGCTTTGCCAGCAGCATGGCGAAATTGGTCGCGAAATCGCCGTGTGCGCGTTCGCGCGTGCGTTCGACCATGATCTCCGGCAGGCCTTCTGCCGGCAGCGAGCCGGCGATCTGCAACCGGTAAACCGCGTCGGCCAGTTTGCTAACGATATGTTCTTTCACGTGATCCTGATGTGCGTGATCAATGGGGTCATTCAGATCAATGGGGTCAGACTCGATTGATCCTGTATCCGGACAACCCGGGAAAACAATAATGGATCAATCGAGTCTGACCCCATTGATCTGACCTGCCATTGATCTGACCCCATTGATCCAAGCCGGCTATTATCCGGCCCGCCGGGTTTCTTGCAACCGATCAATAGGTGTCGGCCGGGTCGACGTCGATAGACCAGCGTACCTGGCGCGTGGCGCGGTCCTGCTCCAGTTGCCGGACCAGGCCGCCCAGCAGCTGCTGCAGGTTGGCGCGCTGGTCGGATTGCAGCAGCAGCTGGGCACGGTAGCGCCCGGCGCGGCGTTCCATGGTGGCGGGCACCGGTCCCCAGGCCTCCACGCCGGTGACGCCGGCGGCGCTGATGCGCTGCGCGACGCCCTCCAGGAAGCGCACCGGCGCGGCGGCATCGGGCGCCTCGGCGCGCAGCAGCGCCAGATGGGTCACCGGCGGCAGGCGGGCCGCCTTGCGTTCCTCGAGGGCGGCCCGCGCAAAGGCCGGGTAGCCGTGCGTGACCAGCAGCTGCAGCAGCGGATGGTCGGGGTGCGCGGTCTGGATGAGCACCTGCCCGGGGCGGTCATGACGCCCGGCGCGGCCGGCGACCTGCACGATCAGCTGCGCCATGCGCTCGCTGGCGCGGAACTCGGTGCTGAACAGTCCGTGATCGGCATCGAGGATGCCGACCAGCGTGACGTTGGGGAAGTGGTGACCCTTGGCGAGCATCTGCGTGCCCAGCAGCAGCTGGCGCCGTCCGCCGCGCGCGCGTTCCAGCAATACGTGCAGCGCGCCCTTGCGGCGCGTGGTGTCGCGGTCGATGCGCAGCATCTCGACATCCGGGAAGTGTTCCGCCAGTGCCTGTTCGACGCGCTCGGTGCCCTGGCCCATGGGGTGCAGGTTCTCACCCTGGCAGGCGGGACAGATCGTGTCGACCGGCCGCTGGCTGCCGCAGTGATGGCAATGCAAGCGGTTGTCGCTCTGGTGCCAGGTCATGCGCGCATCGCAGCGCCGGCATTCCGCTACCCAGTCGCAGTCGTAGCACATCAGGGTCGGGGCGAAGCCGCGCCGGTTCAGGAACAGCAGCACCTGGCCGTCCGCCTCGAGGTGCTGGCGGATGCGCGCCAGCAGGGGTTCCGACAGGCCGTGCTCGATCGGCTGGTGGCGCACGTCGATCAGTTCGTAGTCCGGCAGTTCCGCGACACCGGTACGTTCAGGCAACTCAAGCCATTGATAGCGTTGCAGTTCGACATTGAACAGGCTTTCCAGCGAGGGCGTTGCCGAACCCAGTATCACCGGCACACCGAGGTGCCGGGCGCGCCACACGGCGAGGTCGCGCGCGGAGTAGCGGAACCCGTCCTGCTGCTTCAGCGAGGCGTCGTGTTCCTCGTCGACGATCACCAGGCCGGGCCGTGCCAATGGCGTGAAGATGGCCGAGCGGGTACCGATGATGATCGGCGCCTGACCCGTGCGCGCCTGCTGCCAGGCCACCAGGCGCTCGCGGTCGCCCAGGCCGGAATGCAGCACCGCCAGCGTCACCGGGAAGCGATGCGTGAAGCGTGCCACCAGCTGCGGGGTGAGCCCGATCTCCGGTACCAGCAGCAGGACCTGTCGGCCGCGCGCCAGCACCGCTTCGATCAGGCTGAGGTACACCTCGGTCTTGCCGCTGCCGGTGACGCCCTCGAGCAGCCAGGATTGAAAGGTGTCGAGTTGCGCGAGCATGGCAGTGACCGCGTGCTGCTGGGCAGGATTGAGTGCGTGTCCGGGTGCCGGCACCCTGGCGTCAGTGGCTGGCAACGGTCCCGGCGTGAACGTCTCTATCCAGCCCTTGTCGGCGAGCGCACGCAGCACGGCGGCCGGCGCATCGAGCGCTTCGCGTTCGACGCCCTCCGGGTATGCATGCAGCGTGGCGATGACGGCGGCCTGTCGCGGCGCGCGCGCCAGTGACGCCGTGTCGACGGCGTGGCCGGCCGTGCTCAGGCGCCAGCGCGTGACGTGCGCCGCCTCGGGTGACTGGCCCTGGCGCAGCAGCGCGGGCAACGCCGCGGCGAAGGCCTCGCCGACGGGATACTGATAGTAGCGGCTGGCCCAAGACACCATGGCAAGGATGTCCGCGTTGACCACGGGTGCGTCGTCGAGCACGGCGAGTGCGCGCTTGAGTTTTGCCTGCGCGATATCCGAGTGTGTGACGACTTCCAGCAACACCCCGATGACGGTGCGCCGTCCAAACGGTACACGCACGCGTTGTCCCGGCTGCAACGCGGTGAGCGCGACATCACCCGGCGGCAGGTAATCGAAGCGGCGATGCAACGGGGTCGGGACAGCGACGCGCAGGATCGGCCGGGTCATGTCGGGACCGTCAGGGCATGGCGACACAGCTGACTCATTTTAGCGACACTGATTGAGAAATATTCTCATCATATACGGCTAAGCCCTTCATCTGATTAGGCGACAGTTGTTATCCACAAAACCTGTGGATAACTTTGTGGATTGTTTGGGGTAAAGCACCTCAAGTCCCTATATTTCCAGTGCCGGCGTTAGATTGGCAGATTTTTATCCACTACAAAAGAATTAATAAAAACAATGATATGTAGTTATTAATAAGTTTCTAATATTGATCAGCGTCAAGTATTGCCATTTGTCAATCGTCTATCCCGTCCTGTGAATAAGCGCGGCTGCCTCAACCGGCAGCTGGTCGATTTGCGGTGGCTAAGGCGTCAATTTCCAGACTGGTGTGGGGTTTTTGAAACTGTCATTTTTTTGAGACACCCGGCATGCCCGAACGGCCCCGATACGCCGCGCGGGTCATGATAGCACCGGCCTGCGGGTGGCGGCATGACGTCCTGGAAAAAGCGCGCCCCACCGCCGTCAGGGACGACGGTGGGGCGGCGCAAGGGGTTACAGTGACTTGATGGCCTGGATCAGCTCGCCGACCATGGCCTGACCGTCGCCGTACAGCATGCGCGTGTTGTCCTCGTAGAACAGGGCATTCTCGACGCCGGAGAAACCCTTGCCCTGGCCGCGCTTGATGACGATGACGTTCTTCGCCTGATCGACGTTCAGGATCGGCATGCCGTAGATCGGACTGTCCGGGCTGGTACGCGCTACCGGGTTGACGACATCGTTGGCGCCGATCACCAGCGCCACGTCGGTCTTCGGGAACGCCGGGTTGATCTCGTCGAGGTCGTAGAGCAGGTCGTAGGGCACGTTGGCCTCGGCCAGCAGCACATTCATGTGTCCGGGCATGCGCCCGGCGACCGGGTGAATGGCGAACTTCACGTCCACGCCGCGTTTGGTCAGCAATTCCGTCAGTTCCTGGATCTTGTGCTGCGCCTGCGCCACCGCCATGCCGTAGCCAGGCACGATCACCACGCGTTCCGCGTAGGCCATCATGACGCCGGCGTCGGTGGCGTCTATCGGCTTCATGCTGCCGCCGACCTCACCCGCCGCGCTCTCCTCGATGCTGCCGAAGGCCCTGAACAGCACGCTGCCGATGGAACGGTTCATGGCTTTCGCCATCAACTGCGTGAGCAGGGTGCCGGCCGAGCCGACCACGGTACCGGCGATGATCATGGCGGGGTTTTGCAGTACGAAGCCCTCAAAGGCAACGGCAAGGCCGGTCAACGCGTTGAACAGGGAGATCACCACCGGCATGTCGGCGCCGCCGATGGGCAGTGCCATCATCACGCCGTAGGCCAGCGCCAGCGCGAAGAACAGCAGCACCGTGCCGCCGGCCGGTTCGCCCTGTATGGCCAGCCAGGCGCCGACGCCGACGCTGGCCAGCAACAGGCCGAGGTTGAAGAACTGCAGGCCCGGGAAGCGCAGCGGCTTGCGTGCCCAGCCCTGCAGTTTGGCGAAGGCGATCAGCGAACCGGAGAACGAGACCGATCCGATCAGGGCGCCGGCAATGGCCAGTGCCAGGAAGGTGGTGGACGGGAACTCGTTCCTGAGCAGCTCGACCGCCGCAATGGCGCCGGCCGCGCCGCCGCCCATGCCGTTGTAGAGCGCGATCATCTGCGGCATGTCGGTCATGGCGACCCGCTTGCCCGACCAGAGTGCCAGCCCGCCACCGAGGGCGATGGCCACGGTCATCAGCAGGTAGTTCTGCATGCCCGGGTAGAAGAAGGTGATGAGGGTCGCGACCAGCATGCCGACACCGGCCCAGACGATGCCGACGCGCGCGGTGACCGGCGAACTCATGCGCTTGAGGCCGAGGATGAACAGCACGGCCGAAGCGAAATAACTGATCTGAATGATGTTATCCATCAGTTCGCCCCCTTCTTGCTGCGCTTGAACATATCCAGCATACGTTCCGTGACGACGTAGCCGCCGACCGCGTTGCCGGCCGCCAGCATGACGCCGACGAAACCGATGAGCTGTTCCAGCGGTGTGTGCGCATGGCCCAGGGCGACCATGGCACCGACCAGCACGATGCCGTGCACGAAGTTGGAACCTGACATCAGCGGCGTGTGCAGGATGACCGGAACCCGGCTGATGATCTCGTAGCCGGTAAAGGCCGCGAGCATGAAGATATAGAGTGCTGTCATGCCGGCAATCATGCCTGACCTCCTTCGACCCGCTGCCGGGTGAGTTCATGCCGGATCATTCCGTCACGGGTAAGCGTGCTGGACGCGACGATCTCGTCGTCCCAGTCCGGACTGATCTCACCATCGTGGACGATCAGCGCCAGGAAGTTGTACAGGTTCTTGGCGTACGTCTCGCTGGCATGGACCGGCATCATGGCCGGAACGTTGAGCGGGCCGTAGATCATGACCAGCTCGTGGCCGAAGGACTCGCCGGGAATGGTGAGCTCGCAGTTGCCGCCGCTGTAGGCGGCCAGGTCGATGATGACCGCGCCGGGCTTCATCTGCTCGACCATGGCGGTGGTGATGATCTTCGGCGCCGGCCGGCCGGGCACGGCCGCGGTGGAGATGATGGCGTCGGCCTGTGCCACGTGCTCGGCCAGTATCGCCATTTCCTGTTTCTTCTCTTCTTCGGACAGTTCGCGGGCGTAGCCGCCCTCGCCGACGGCGTTGACCTTCACGTCGACGAACTTCGCGCCGAGCGACTCGACCTGTTCGCGTGTCTCCGGGCGCACGTCGTAGGCTTCCACCATGGCGCCGAGCCGTCTTGCCGTCGCGATGGCCTGCAGGCCGGCCACGCCGACACCGATGACCAGCACCTTGGCCGGGCGGAGGGTGCCGGCCGCCGTGGTCAGCATGGGGAAGAAGCGTGCCGTGCGGTTTGCCGCCATCAGCGCTGCCTTGTAGCCGCCGATCGAGGCCTGCGACGACAGCGCGTCCATGTTCTGCGCGCGCGAGATGCGCGGGATCAGTTCCATGGCAAAGCCGGTGATGTTGCGGTCGCGCAGCGCACTGATGCGGTCGTCGTACTCGTGCGGATGCAGGAATCCGATGACGATGGTGCCCTCGCGCAGCAGGGCGATGTCCTCGACGGTCAGCGGGTCCACCGTCAGTACGATGTCCGCCTCGCCGAGCAGGATGGCGCGGTCCTCAACGATCACGGCGGAGGTGTAGTCGCGGTCGCGGTAGTAGGCGGCACTGCCGGCACCGGCCTGGATGCGGACCTGCAGGCCCTGCTTGTTCAGCAGTTCGGCGACCGAGGGGACGAGCGCGACGCGGCGCTCACCGGGTGTGGTTTCATGGGGCACGGCAATTCGTATCGGCATAGCAATCTCCGATGCGACTTGTCGTGCCTGCGGCCCGGGGCAAGTTACATTTGGGTTGTTGATGAAGCGGCCGGTTGACTGGTCTGGACAGACCCCGAGACCGGCCGGGTTTGGGAATATTAGTCCATCTTCAGGCCGAAAAGAAGTGATTCAAGCCACAATTTTCACAAAGTGAAATGATCAATGGGGTCAGACTCGATTGATTTTCTCCGCTGCCTGACATTGAAAAATCAATCGAGTCTGACCCCATTGATCTTTGAAAAATCAATCGAGTCTGACCCCATTGATCTTCTTCAGGCGCCGATGCCCATGTTGATGTAGCCGGTCGGGCATACCTCGGCGCAGATGTGGCAGCCGATGCACCGATCGTAATCGGTGTACACGTAACGGCCCATGGTCGCGTGGTCCTTCGGCGTGCGCTTGACGGCATCCTGCGGACAGTAGATCACGCAGTTGTCGCACTCGAAGCACATGCCGCAGCTCATGCAGCGTCCGGCCTCGGCCTGTGCCTGGTCCCCGTCCAGACCGCGGAAGCGCTCCTCGAAATGGCCCAGCACCTCGTCGGCGCCGACGCCGGTTTCGATGCGCTTGTTGCGCGGCGTGTAGGGGAAGTGCCCGAGATAGAGCATGTCGTGTGGAATGATTTCCTGCTGCGAACGGTCCTCGTAGTTGTGCACCGCGTAGGGGGCGCTGTCGGTGCCCCAGTCCTGGGTGTGGCTATAATCTGCCGGTGCCAGCGATGATTCGCGCAGCTTTTCCAGCAGGTTGAAATGATGTACGTCGACTTTGGGGCGGCGGCCGGCACCGGCCTTGCGCAGGTAGCGGTCGATGCTGTCGACCGTAACGGCGGCCTGGCCGATGGCGGTGGTCAGCAGGTGCGGGCGTACGATGTCGCCGCAGGCGAAATAGCCCGGCTTGTCCGGGAGCTGAAAGAACGGGTCAGCGTCGATCAGGCCACGGCCGTTGTCGAACTGTTCCAGGCCGGTCAGGTCGCCGGACTGGCCCACGGCGGGCACGACCAGGTCGCACTCGATGTCGAATTCCGAGCCGGCCTTCTCGACCATCTTGCCGCTGCTCCAGTCGACCTCGATGACGCGCAGCGCCGTGGCGCGGCCATCCTTGTCCAGCACCATTTCCACCGGCGCCAGGTTGCCGCGCAGCTCGATGCCCTCTTTTTTCGCGGTAATACGTTCGTGCTCGGCCGCCGGCATGTTCTCGACCGGGCGCCGGTAGATCAGCATGACCTCGGAGCCCTCGCGGCTGGCGGTAGCGGCGACGTCGTGCGCGGTGTGGTTGCGGATCACCGCCTCCGGGCGGTCGTTTTCGTGGGTGGTGCTGATGTGGCCGAGGCGGCGTGCCACCGAGACCACGTCCATGGCGGTATCGCCGCCGCCAATCACCACGACCTTGCGCGCGGCAAAATGCATGCGGCCTTCATTGAAGGCGGCGAGGAAAGCCACGCCGCTCACGCAGTTGGGCGCATCACCGCCCGGAATGTCCAGGGTACGGCCCTGTTGCGCGCCGATGGCCAGCACGATGGCGTCATAGTCCTGTTCCAGCTGCGCGAAACTGATGTCGCGGCCGACCCGGGTCTGCATGCGCACCTCCACGCCCAGGTCGAGGATGCGCCGGATCTCGCCGTCCATGACGTCGCGCGGCATGCGGTAGCCCGGAATGCCGTAGCGGGTCATGCCGCCCAGTTCAGCGCGTTCGTCGAAGATGGTGGCCCCATGGCCCAGCCGGCGCAGCTGGTAGGCCGCCGCCAGGCCTGCCACGCCGCCGCCGATGATGGCGACCTTCTTGCCGGTTTCCCGGGTGGGGCGCTGAAAGGCGAGCTTCGCGGCCAGTGCGTGGTCGCCGATGAACTGCTCGACCGCGTTGATGCCGACGAAGTCCTCCACCTCGTTGCGGTTGCAGCCTTCCTGGCAGGGCGCCGGACACACCCGGCCCATGATGGCGGGGAAGGGGTTGGCATCGGTGGAGCGGCGGAAGGCGTATTCCTGCCAGGGCATGCCGGCCGGTGGCTTTTCGATGCCGCGCACGATCTGCAGCCAGCCGCGGATGTCCTCGCCGGACGGGCAGCTTCCCTGGCAGGGCGGTGTGCGGTGCACGTAGGTCGGGCACTTGTAGGACGTATCTTCATTGAAGATGTCCTCGCTCCAGCGCTTCCAGATATGGTCGTTGTCGGCGAATCGACGAAAAGTCAGCTTTTCTGCCATGGTGAGTCTCTGCCCCGATGATGATTTTGTGGCTGCCATCTTACTGTAACGGGCGGTGCAGGAAAACAATCCGGACCGGCGCGGCACCTGTCTGGTGCGCGATTATTGAACATGCTAGGCTTCGGTGCAGTCAAATAAAACACAATTACCAAGGGGTATGCGGGCGGCGGCTGCCGGACGCGGTCCGCCGGGGTAGTGACATGGTTGATTTGAGTCATCAGGTATTACGCACCGACGTGTCGGGCATGCCGCTGGAATGGATCGGCTACCAGGACGCGGTGCGTCTCTACCACCTCGAGCAGGTGGCCTATACCTGTGGCACGCTGCTGTACCGGGTGCACGGCGGGATCTGCGCCAGGACCGGCCGGCAGAGCGTGATCGAGGTCAATTCCATCATTGCCACCCTCGGCCGCAACCGCGAGCTGCTCAAGCTGCGAACGGCCTACGTGCCGCCGCTCAACAATCCGGCGCTGTTCCGCCGCGATTCCAGCCTCTGTCTCTACTGCGGCGAGACCTTCCATGTCAGCGACCTGTCACGTGACCATGTCACGCCGGTGATCCAGGGCGGGCGGGACACCTGGAACAATGTCGTCACCGCCTGCCGGCGCTGCAACAACCACAAGGCCGGGCGCACTCCGGAGCAGGCCGGCATGCAGCTGCTGGCCGTGCCGTTCACGCCGACGCACGCCGAGTACATCTACCTGCAGGGCCGGCGCGTGCTGGCCGACCAGATGGAATTCCTGCGCGCGCACTTCCCGCGCAGCAGCCCGCTGCATGACCGCCTCGCGCTGAGCGGCTGACGGGGTCGTGTCCGGCAGCCAGCGGCGCGTCTATCTGGTCGACGCCAGCATCTACATCTTCCGCGCGTACTATTCCGTTCCCGATACACTGACCAACGCGGACGGCGAGCCGATCAACGCACTGCACGGCTTCGCCGGTTTTCTGGGTGGACTGCTCGACGAGGCGAAGCCGGAACACATGGCCGTGGTGTTCGACGAAAGTCTCACCACCTCGTTTCGCAACGAGATCTACCCGCCCTACAAGGCCAACCGCGAGACCCCGCCGGCGGAGCTGAAACGCCAGTTCGCGTTCTGCCGCACGCTGGTGGACGCGCTCGGCATTGCGGCGTTTTCCAGCGCGCGCTTTGAAGCCGACGACCTGATCGGAACGCTGGCCGCGCGCCTGCGCGGTCAGGACTTTTCCGTGGTAATCCTCAGCGCCGACAAGGACCTTGCACAGCTGCTCGCGCCGGGCGATCTGCTGTGGGACTACTCGCGCAACCGCAGGCATGATTATGAAAAGGTGTTCGACTGGCTGGGCGTGCACGCCGGCCAGGTCGCGGACTGGCTGGCCCTGACCGGTGACGCCGTCGACAATATCCCCGGCATACCCGGCATCGGTGCGAAGACCGCCGCGGCGCTGCTGGCGGAATTCGGTTCGCTGGACGCGTTGTACAGCGGGCTGGATCGCGTGGCGGAGCTCAGGATGCGCGGTGCGGCGCGCGTGCAGCGCCTGCTCGGGGAGCACCGCGAGGCGGCGCTGCTGGCGCGCGAGCTGACCGGTATCGCGATTGATCCGGACCTGAAGGCCGGGATGCGTGACGTGCAACGGCGCAAGGTGGAACCGGGGGACATTGCCGCCACGTGTGAACGGCTCGGCCTGGGACGCATGACCGCGGCGCGGCTTGTGCGTACGCTTCACCACTAACCTGCCTCGCGCAGAGACGCAGAGGCGCAGAGAATAAAACAATGATTCCCCCCCGAGGGCACACTGCTACAGGCATTCAGGAGGCAGGGCAATCCAGGGGCAATTGCATAGAGGACATAAAGGGCTAAACGCTGCTTGACATGGAGGCCGTCCACGCCCATGGCTTCCTGTGTTGTGCCACACATCGCCAAGTACCATTATCCAGGCCGTCACAGGATATATTGCAGGAATAGGAAATTGCGAGATTGTGCGGGGGTGAGGGATTTGCTGCTTGCTCAGTGATCTGTGCGTCTCTGCGCGAGGCGTTTCGATAAAGGATTGCGGACGCGGTCCGCGCCTGTACGTGATACAGGCAGGTAGATAAGCATGTCGCTCTGGGAAAACATCGCACACGACATCGCCGCGGCGACCGGCATCACTGCGCACCTGCAGCAGCAGGGCGCCATTGGTGGCGGCTGCATCAACGAGGCAAGCCGCATCCGCTACGGTGATAGCGACTACTTCGTGAAACTCAACAATGCCCGCCAGGCGGACATGTTCGCCGCCGAGGCAGCCGGTCTCGAGGCGCTGCGCCACTGCAGGGAGCTGAAGATTCCCGCACCGGTGTGTCACGGCAACGACGCGCAGTCGGCCTGGCTGGTGATGGAATACCTGCCGCTGGGCGGTCGCGGCAACGCACGGGCGCTTGGCGAGGGTCTGGCCGCCATGCACCGCATCACGCAGGCACGGTATGGCTGGGTGCGCGACAATACCATCGGCTCGACGCCGCAGATCAACACGCCCGGCGACGACTGGGTCGGATTCTGGCGCGAACTGCGCCTGCGCTTCCAGCTCGATCTGGCGGCACGGCACGGCTTTGGCGGACGCCTGCAGTCGCAGGGCGAGCGATTGCTCGACAGTTTTCAGCACCTGTTCGACGGCTACACGCCGGTGGCGTCGCTGCTGCACGGCGACCTGTGGTCCGGCAATCACGCCTGGACACAGGCCGGCGAGCCGGCTATTTTCGACCCGGCGGTGTACTTTGGCGACCGCGAAGCGGACATCGCCATGACCGAACTGTTTGGTGGTTTCGGCGGCGGTTTCTATTCCGCCTATGAAGACGCCTGGCCCCTGGATCCCGGTTACCGCACGCGCAAGACGCTGTACAACCTCTACCACATCCTCAATCACCTCAACCTGTTCGGCGGCGGCTACCTGGGCCAGGCGCAGGGCATGATAGACAGCCTGTTGAGCAACTTGAGGTAACGCTGTTTTGTACAGGCGTGCCAGATCGCAAGATCCGAATACCTGAAAAACGACTGACTGAGATGTTTCCCGGTCCCCTCAGGATGCATTTCGCGGTCAACACGTTGTTCGTTACCACCGGTCCGGAGATCACATGAGAAGCGTTTACGAAGCGTCGAATGCCCTGGAAGCTCATATGATCCTGAACCTTCTGGAGCAGGAGGGAATAACGGGCAGGGTGGATGGTGAGTATCTGCCGGGGGGTGTGGGCGAACTGCAGGCGATCAATCTAGTCCGGGTCATGGTGGATGAACCGGATTTCGAACGGGCGAGGCAGGTTATCGGGGATTGGGAGGCCATCCGGGTTGTCGAGGAAGAAACAATGGCTCGCCAGAGGTCTGGCGGGATATCGGTATTTGTATTCGGTTTGGCGATTGGTGGTGGCCTGATGTTCTGGGCATATAACATGCCGGTTACCAGGCATGGCATCGATATCAACGGCGACGGGGTGCTGGACGAGA
>Ga0210060_1000469_pt1 | contig 12997 bp, 7 predicted proteins | sample Joice_CattailNLB_FD_184871 | JGI IMG/M metagenome (GOLD analysis project Ga0210060, IMG submission 184871) | Wetland microbial communities from San Francisco Bay, California, USA, that impact long-term carbon sequestration - Joice_CattailNLB_D2... | ecosystem: Environmental > Aquatic > Marine >...
GCATAGGGATTGTGGCCGGATAAATGAATCTGGCCGGCAATATAATAATGGGCGAAATCGTCTCGGGATGATCGTTCAGGCAGAATTAAAACAATTCTGGCAATTAAAAGGATCGCCGCCAGGCCTACCACCACGGTAGTCAATGGATTATTATAAAGTCTATTTATCGCCGCTCCGTTTTCGATGCTATAGGGCTGGGAGTAAACCATTGCCCCCGCTTTTTGGGCCGCGCAACAGCTGTGCCATCCGTGGACCCGTCATTTATTACAATCATATCAAAATTCGGCTCGATACCGGTACCCTGCGTTAGCTTTTGAAATTATAAGAAAAATTTGAATCGTCTGTCAAGAGCATTGGGTGTTAACTATCTGAATAACTTGTAATTCTGGTTGCTTATAGCGTCCTGGCAGTTGTTGGCCCCTTGCTTCTTAATTTTCCCCAATATCTTGAAATATGAATTTTTAAATCCATTTAATTTGACATAACCGTCTAATTTTATAATAATTAATTATATGAACCGATCTTACAGATTAGATCTCATCATCTGCCTGTTTTTAGCCTTATCAACGGTTCTGGTCTATGGGGATATATTCAGTCATCAGTTCGTCATTATAGATGACCCTGTTTATGTGGCCCAAAATCCCTATGTCCAATCCGGGCTCACCCTCCAAAACGTCAAATGGGCTTTTACGACCACCAGAGCCGAATTCTGGCATCCCTTGACCTGGCTGTCCTACATGCTGGACACCCGAGTATTCGGTGGACTGCCGGCAGGATATCTGTTTACCAATTTGCTTTTGCATGTATTAAGCGCCATTCTCGTGTTTTTTTTATTCCGAAGGATGACGGGGGCCGTATGGCAAAGCGCTTTTGTGGCCGCTTTATTTGCACTGCACCCCCTGCATGTGGAATCCGTGGCCTGGATTGCCGAGCGCAAAGACGTATTGAGTGCATTTTTCTGGATGCTGACAACCTATTTTTACTGCTCTTATGTTGAGCGTCCCGGCCATAAAAGACTCTTAACGGTTTGTCTGTTTTTAGCCCTTGGTTTGATGGCCAAGCCCATGCTGGTCACCCTGCCCTTTGTGTTGCTGCTGCTGGACTACTGGCCCCTTGGCAGATTTAAACCTGAACGACCGCCGGGCGCCTCAATCCCGTCAGCGCTTCTTCTGATCCGGGAAAAAATTCCCCTGTTCATTATAACCGCCGTATTCAGCCTGACAGCTTTTGTGGTTCAAAAAACCGGTGGCGGCATCAGTTCTTCAGAGCAATATCCTTTGGGGGATAAATTTTGCAATGCGCTAATTTCTTATGGGTCTTACATGGTCAAAATGATCTGGACCCAAAATCTCGCTGTTTTTTATCCTTTTCCGAATAATTTTCCGATCTGGAAGGTCGCTGGTGCTGTTGTCCTGTTGACAGGCATAACGCTCCTGGCATTGAAATCGGCCAGGCGATATCCGTTTTTTATCGTTGGCTGGCTGTGGTATCTGGGCACACTGTTTCCGGTGATTGGCTTGGTAAAAATAGGCGATTTTTCAATGGCCGACCGCTATATGTACATCCCGATGATAGGCTTGTCGATCATCGTCGCCTGGGGCACCCCCGTAATGCTTGCCAAGATACCTCGGAAAAGAATTGTATTGGCCACGGCCGCTGCCATCGCCCTGGCCGGTCTGAGCTTTACCACCTATTGGCAGGTGAGATTATGGACCAACAGCTTTACCCTCTTCGAACATGCCCTGCAGGTTACGGAAGACAACTTTTTTGCCCATTACGGGCTTGGCCAACTCTATGCCGGTCAGGGAAAATTTGATCAGGCCATTGTTCATTTTTCAAAAGCGGTTCATATAAACCCCACCAAAGTTACCCTCTATAACGATCTGGGCCGCAGCCTGGCAGGCCGGGGAAATATAAATGAGGCTAGAATTCAATTTGCAAAAGCGCTCGAAATCAAACCCCACTATCCGGCAACTCATTTTTACCTGGCAAATATTTTGGTGATCCAAAATCAGTTTAACAAAGCCATTTATCATTTTTCAGAAGCCCTGAGGCTTCATCCGGACTTTCCCGGCACCGGAGTCAGCGTTAAAAAGACATCCGTGTTGGGCTACCCTCAACTGCTATCCATGTATGATACCGAAGACAAGCTTAACCAGGTCATTGATCAAAATCAAAAAATATTATCGACCCATTCACAAAATTTGGATGCTTTGCGAAAACTGGTGATTGCCTATTCCGTCAAGGGAGACTATGACAATGCATTCGCGCTGCTGCAGGTCGATAGGTCAACCAGGGCGCGAATAAGGGATATTACCAGGGGCTATGCGGACTGGCACCCGCTCGTCCCCTAAAACCGCGGTGCTCATTTAAGAGGAAATTGCGAACGCCAGGGACCGGCCGGGGCTTCAGGAAAGACAAAGAAACGCCGACCTGCAAAATTAAACATCAAACCAATAAGGCAACCAACTGATTTCGCCAGCCAGGCTGACGTGCCCATGGATAGCAGAAACTTGGTGACGCCAAAGTCCAATAGTCCCACCAGGCAGACAACAATCGTGTAAATGACCAGTTCTCCAGTCGAATTCCATTTGGCTTTATGCCGAAAAAGAAAGGCGATACAGAGCAAATAGTTTAATGAGGCTGCCAGCACATAAGCGAATGGTATCGACAGATCGATACGTATCCCCCAAAATTGAAAAAGTAAAAATAGGCCCAGATTTACAGCCGCCGATATACCCCCTATAAACAAATAGATAAGAAATTGTATGGGCACCGGTGCTTTGGGGGCGTTGTAACGGAATATGCAGTAAAGAGCCCTGAGGCCGTCCTTAAACCCTATTTTTTTCCCTTCTTCATAGGTTCGGCCGGAATAGGAGATACCCATTTCAAATATTCTTACCCGCATCTGAGCCACTTTGGCGACCAGTTCGGGCTCAACCCCAAAGCGTGATTCCCGAATGTTTATCGCCTGAATTATTTCGCGCCGAAAGACTTTATAGCAGCATTCCATATCTGTCAGGTTCAAATCAGAAAACATATTGGACAACAGGGTTAAAAATTTATTTCCGACCGAATGCCAAAAATACAGGACCCGGTGCGCACCGCTGGTTGAAAATCGGGTACCGAAAACCACGTCGGCGTCATCATTTAAGATCGGTGCGATCATACGTTTCAGATCGGCAGGATCGTATTCCAAATCCGCGTCCTGAACGGCAACGATTTGTCCGGTGGCATGCTGAAACCCCGTTTGCAGTGCTGCACCCTTACCCCGATTGGCATCATGCGCCAAAACGGTAATCTGCGTAAATCTCCGGGCCAGTTCTTTCGCAATCGCCAGACTGTCATCAGAGGAGCAATCATCGACAATGATAATCTCCAACAAAAGGAGTTGATCTTGAATCCCGATAACTTTATTAACACATTGTTCAAGGGTATTTTTTTCATTAAAACAGGGAATCACTATTGATAGCTTCACTGGTTTCGGGATTCCTCTTCTTATCATAATAAATCTTCCATCCGGGTGAATAGAAATATCACGCGATTCTACTGGTTCTCATATAGGTGTTTACGCTTTTCAATAGCAAGCTAAATGTAAATACTGCCATACTGTAAAGAAACGGTCTCAGTGGTACTGAATATCTCGGAAAAGGCGCTCCTATCATGTGCAGGGCCGTAAAATATAATAATAGGGCTGACACAAATCTTAAAATACAAACGGATGTTTCAGGATATTGCTTTTTGACAGCAGGCGTCCAAACAAGCAGGCATCCCAGACCGCAAAGCAATACCATAACCCAATGTAAATAATACATGAACTGGTGAGTCCAACGGAAATATGATTTAGATACGTATGGTGTCCTGGAAACCGGATATATAAACACATCACCTTGGCCTTGAATGATTTCCCACGACCAGAAAAAATATGGTTTTCTGATTATATACCAGTTGAGATATTTTTCCGGTTCACTCCTGAAACGATTCGCAATTTCTTTTAATACGGATGCCGTGTTACGGGTGATTTCCTTTGACCTGGGATCGTATCGATAGGGAAACCCATAACTATTTGGAAGATCGTCATATTTAAAATCCGGATACATGCCATGGTGTATAAAGTTGATCTTCAGGGTATCGTCGGAAACCGCACCAAGCGTGATCAGATTTCGAATGATCCAGGGCGAAAGCACCACAGCAAAACATACCAGCACGATGATGGAAAGCTGCAACCCCTTCCGCCGCCCATAAGCAAAAACCAATAAAATCGCTACAATAATTGGAAAATATTGCAGCGCCGGCCTTACCAAGCTGGCCAGCCCCATCGCAAGGCCTATCATGATCGCCTTGCCGGCAGACGGTTTTTTAGCGAGATCTGACAGCAACCAAAGGATGATAACCAGCAGGAAGCAAAATAATGTCTCAGTCAATAAATAACTGTTTGCAACAATCAGATGAGGACTCAATGCCGTAAAAAACACTGCAGAAACTGCAAAATAATTTGAAAGAAAACTTCTAAATAAAAAGAAGGCAACTATCAGCGTTAGGGTGCTTAGCACCATCTGAGTCAACAGGATATTTCCAATTATTCTGCTGCTTGGAGATCCATCTACGAAGATGCTGAGAAATAAAGGATATCCCGGAGATCGCACAGCATCCGGGGACAAGCGATATCCGGGATCTGAAAGCGATGCGGTCTGCCGTGAATAAGTGTCCTGGTGGCGCAAATTGTATGCATACATGAAATAATCCCTGGCATCTGCCCGAAGAGGTTTGATAACCCGGGTTTCATCCAGGGATTGACTCCTCAGGCAAAGACCAATCACAATTGTCAGACCTAAAATTACCCAGGCACCCAGCGCTTTGCGGCTACCCATCAGATCCCTCCAGTCGGTTATGAAATGCCATCTGCTCATTGGATGTTATCCAGTTCAAGCAGTCCATAACCGTTGTTTGAAAAAACGTGTCTGGCATCTCTGGCAAAAAATTCCTTCAGTATCTTTTTTTCCCTATCATTGAATTGTTTATCCGTCCATTTATTAAACAGATCATAGCGAATCAATAGGTGGGTAAACCCGCTTTGCCGCAGGTCATTGAGAACAACCTGAGCAGAATCGACCCTTTTAACGATCGTGCGAAACAAATCAATGCCAAAAATCAAATCCCTATCACTGTAATATCGGCGGTTGCCCATGAAAAGAACCAGCAATTTGGCGTCGGCGGCAAGATGACTGTTGGCATACTGAAGGATGGTATACTCGGGACGATATCTCGTAATATAGGCGTCGCGTTCTACCCGGCCGCTTATATAGCTGAAAGGATCAACCTGCTTGAATTGATGGATGATATACAGCGCATTGAGGATGAATATCACGGCTGCCAGAACGACCACCGCGATCTGAGCACCCTGCCCTTTTCTCAGCGACCCTTGCCGGGCTATAAATTTATGGATCTGGTAAAGCCCGAATGTTGATAATATTACCAGTGGCGGGATGGCCGGCGCTATATATCGAATTCTCATATCCGTTTTAAAATAGACGTACAAAATAAAGAGAATCGCAAAGGAAAAAAGAAACTTTTGTTCGACTTTAACATCTTCAGGATTCATCTTTAGTTGAAAAAAAGCAAATATGGGCAGCAAAAATAAAAAAGGATTGAGTTTGCCGTCAAAATACTTGGGGTCATCATCCCGGCCCTGGAAAAAAATGCGAACCGGAATCAAGGCAATTTCCCACCAAGCCTCTCTGTAAATCACTTTTCGGATAGCCAATGGTCCCCAACTGGATGATTTTTTTTTATTCTCAGGGGATATTATGTCCTCCTCGTCGTCAGGCTTCACTCCTGAGCCCAGTCCGGGGGCCAAGGCAACCCTTTGGGGATTGAAAAAACTGTTGTAAAGCGGATATACGGGGTTGTTCGTCCAGATGAAGTTTCTGATCATCCAGGGTGAAAATACCATAAGTGCGATCAGACAAAAAAGGGCTCCCCAACCGATCGCCCGCAGTTGACGGTTTAGAGAGCTTTTGGCGGAGATGGCCTTTCTCCCGGCAAAACTGGATTTGCCCTGCTGTTTATAAAGCAGCGGTACAAATACGGTGAGCAGAAAAAGGACAATCAGCCCGTTGTATTTGACGCCAAGCGCCAGGCCACAGCAAAAAGCAGACAATACCAGGTACTTTACTTGAAACCGATTTTCGATCCATTTGAGCAAACTCATGATTGAGGCCGTCGAAAAAAAGATCAACCCCAAATCCACATACACCGTAGTTGAAAGCTTCACAATGATCGGCAGAGAAAGGAAAAATAGTGCCCCAAACAGGGCCCAGGCCGTATCAAGTCTTTTTCTGAGGTAGCTGAATGTGAGCCAGGCGGTCAGCAGTGCAAAAATAAAATGAATCAATTTTGGCGCAATGTCATTTCCGAAATAAAGCGGAATCATGTATAGCAGGTCAAGGTTCATGGGGTAATAGGAGAAAACCGTAAATGGGATTTCATAAATACCGCCGTGTTTGAGATAAAGCTCTGGTACGGCAAGATGGTGGGTAAGTGCATCGCGGCTAACCGGGGGAACCCATGACAATAGTATAATGGCGCCAATCAGTGCCACCAACGGCGGTAGCAAAGCTATCTTAATATATCGCTGCCATTGTTTGGTTTTTATGTTTTCTGGTCTTGTTATCAAAGTGACTTAGTTTTGTTGGCTACTCGAATTATCACTTTTTAAAAATCAATACCAACCCCCAAAGACGAATTTAATCCGGCCAGAAGATCACCGAAGGACTTCGCTTTGTCGCGAAACCTGATCCCAATCAGCCATCCGCTGCTTTTGGAAACGATACCTTGCAGGATCGCTAAAAGCTCTCACAGGATGCTTGGAGCGTTCATTGTTCATGTTTAACATTCATAAACCTCTAACCAGCAGCTGATAGCCGTCATATCCTCTGATGTTCTTAAGGTCCGAATCGCTCTCAATAATATCCCTTCCACTAAATCCGTTCTGAATAGCCTGATCCAAACTATTAATCGACTCCATGGTTCGACCCTGGCGTGCGTAAATACATGCAATGTGATAGTATGCCTGCGGACAGTCCGGATGGAGTCGGATTACTTTTATGAATATGGGCAGTGCATTCTCATATTGCTTTTTTGTTTCGGCAACGATTGGAATATCTTCATTGTGTAATTTATTGAAACCAGGTTGTAAAGATAGTGATTTGTTAAATTTGCCAATAACCTGATCCAATTCCTTCTTTGTCTTCAACAAAATTTTAAGCTTTGAATCAAGATTTGGATCGTTAGCAACAAAATTAATAGCTTCACGCATATTTGAAACAGCCCGGTTGAATTTTTGGTATGTTGAGAAAGCCAAATTAAGGTTCCTGCGAGCATCTTCATAATAAGGCTTAAATTTGACGGCCAGTTGAAAATTCCTGATAGCCTCTTCAAGCTTACCCTTACGAATGAAGGCAAGTCCTAAATTGTTATGAGATTCTGCAAAACCATTTTTATACTTCAATGCCGTGATAAATTGGCGGATGGCTGCATCTATTTTTCCCTGTCTGAGTAATTCAACACCCGTATTCACATAGGCATGGGCGAATTTGGGATTAAATTTCAGCGCATCATAAAAATGGGCATTGGCTTCACTGTACCTCCCCAGAGCTACCAGCGCCATTCCCAGGTTGTTGTGGGCCACCCAATTGTTTTCCGTCACAGCAAGTGCCCGTTTAAAGACGGTCGTGCTGTTTTTCCAGTATCCAACCTGGCTCCACGAAACGGCCATAAAAACGCCAACCAGCATCAAACCAAAAGCAGCCAACGTCCACTTATTAAATTTCCATTGTGTCATCAAATCGTAAAGACCCCAGGCGATGATGATAAATAGTCCGATAAGCGGAATATACGTGTAGCGGTCGGCCATGGCCTGACCCCCGACTTGCACCAACCCAATCACCGGAACAAGTGTTCCCAGATACCATAACCAGCCGACGAGAAACCAGGGGCGCAATTTTATAAACCTGAGCGCGAAATAGGTTATTGCGGTTAGCAGCAGACAGCTTGAGATAACCTGCCAAATGGGCAACATTACGGGAAGGGGGTAGAATATCGCCAGATTTTTGGGCCATAACATCTTACCGATATAGGCTGCATACGCGACTAAGGCATTTTCCATTCTTAACTGAAATGGGTACAAAGCGAACGAGGTCATCGCTCCGCCGATATTTTGTGCATAGAGTGTTACCATGCAGGATGCCGCTGATAGGAGGAATAATGGTATTTTTTCGACAATTAGCTTAGCTGGTGAACATTGATAAGTAATTTGCCCGGCAGAGCCGTTTGATTTCTCCAAAATTTCAAATTGATATCGCCTCAGGGGCCAATAATCCAGCAATAGTAACCCAAAAGGCAGAGTGACCATCATCGGTTTGGCCATCAGGCTCAGGATAAAAAATAGCATCAGCAGCAAATAACGGCCGATTCCCGGCCGCCGCCCATAATACGTGTAGCTCCAAATGGCCAGCAACCCAAAAAAAGTACTAAGCAAATCCTTACGCTCCGCTACCCAGGCAACAGACTCAACATGCAGCGGATGCAAAGCAAACAAAGCCGCAACCAAACCGCTGCGCCATGTGGTTCCGGTCATTTGTCTCAAAATTCCAAATAACAGTAACGTATTGACAATATGAAATAATACATTAGCAAGATGATGTCGCCCGGGATCTAAACCATACAACTCGACATCCAGCATATGAGACAACCAGGTTAAAGGATGCCAATTGCAGGCCTGCATTGTACTAAAAGCCCAATTAATATTGTTTGCTGTCAGGCCTTCTTTAACAAAGCTGTTTTCATAGACATATTGGTCGGTGTCAAAATTAATGAAATCAAATTTAGCAACTTGATGATACACTGCCGCCATGGCAAGAACCAAAAAGAAACAAACCAATAATTCACTACCAACATTGAAGAAAGGCTTTTTAATTAGCCCCGTCATATAATTTACCTCTTTTGCAGGAAATCGTAGATTCAATTAAAATAACGGTGTGAAAAGATCGGGGGGTGATATTGGCGGCAAACCACACATCCCCTTTTAAAACTGATTAATCCCCTTAAAAACGAAGAACATTAAATTTATCATTCTCAGCCTTATAGCTTTTCCGCCGCAAGGTTGATCGGGAGCTTAGATGTCTTATCTCAAGGCTTTTTCAATGACCGCTGCCGGGATTTGGCCTAGATATAATTTTCCTTCAATGAAAAAAGCAGGGGTTCCCGTGACACCGAGCTTTTGTCCCTGGCGAATATCTCCGACTAATTTGTTAACGTTGCGTTTATCCGTCATGCCCCGTGCCAGGGCATCGTAATCAACCCCGGCTCTTTCAGCTACCTCTCTGACGTTAATCGCGTTTTTTCCCAAATCAGTTTTGTAGAGCACATCGTTCATTTGCCAGAAGCGTTGCTGGGATATCGCCGCAATTGCCATCAGAGACATAGCTGCTGAACCCACATGGAAGGGTTCCTTAACACTTGGATTCATTTTATGGTCCATGGGAAAATGCCGGTGAACTAGCCGTATTTCACCCGGGTGTTCAGCGATCAATCGCCGCAGGAAAAAATGCATCTTTTTGCATTGAAAACACTGATAGTCGGCAAATTCAACAATATCGAGTTTAGGATTTTCAGCGCCGATCCAGGGATGCCCATCCGCTGTCATACCCGTGGGGGTGTCTGAAAAGATCGGCGGTACGTCGAGTTTCCAATAGACCGGATAGAGATAGATGACCAATACAACCCCGATCAGAAAAGGACAAAAGACAATACAGCCGATGGCTCGGCGGCCCAGCAGCCAGCGGAAGTCGTCGCCTAAGGCACCTCGAATATTTCCGACCTGAAAGCGCTTGCGAATAAGCCAAGTGTAGAACAGCAACAACATTACGATCGCATAGCTGATGATGCACATGATGCAGTAGCTGTGAATATAGTAGGACGATATCAAGGCCAAAACAATGCTGTACAGGCTGAAACCCGTGGAAACGAGCAACAACATCGTCCAGATTCGCCGGGGCTGTGCGTCCTTGCGCCAGGCCAGCAGCACGAGGGCCATAAAAAAGGTGTAGCCGATGATTCCCCAGACCGGAACCGGCAGCCCTAGCAAGATGGAAAACGGGCTTTGGGATACGGTATCGCAATTGAGGGCCTTGGAAATAGCACAAAAACTTCGGTAGCCGATATCGGTGTAGACCCGGTAATGCGATATCGAAAGATAGACCGCATTGGCCAGACCTGCGGCCGTGAGAAAAAATACCGAAAACCAGTAATAGGGGTAAGGCAGCGGTTTGATTTCTCTATTTCTCAGGAAAAAATGTATCATTATCGCGTCAGCTATTCTAATTGTTTGGGAATGCGGGCCCTAAGGCAGGCCCTGATTTGCTCTTTGTCCGGATATAGATGATGGTCGGCATCCGAGATGAGCTCCATCCAGGAGTTTAAATCGGATACCGAAACGGTTTTTAGCAATTGCTCCGAATAATAGTCGCGGCCTTTGCGGTCATCAAGCTTTAAATTGACTGCCAGCAGCCAGATCAGCATCTCAGGGGTTTTCTTTCTGCCTGACGAAGCCCAGATTAGGAAACGACCGGCTTTGGTATAATTTTGCTTGCAATAATATACGATACCAATATTGGCCAGTGTCTTTGAGGCATCATACCCCGCCCGGAAGGCTTTCCTAAGGTGATGAAGGGCATCATCGAGCCGGCCGGTTTGGATCAGATAGCTGCCCTTGAGAAAATTATACTGGGGGTTGCCGGGAAGCCTTTCCAAGAGGCAATCCAACTGCGCAAGGGCCTTATCCCACTTTTTTTGTCTCGCAAACCCCAGTGCCAGGTTGCTACGCAGCCCATTGAAATCTTTGACCTGCACAACGGCATCAGACCATATTTTGATTGCTTTGTCGTAATAGCCCTCTGCGAAGTAGATACGGCCGATGTTGTTCAAAACGATGGTTCGATAAGCGTCGGGACGCTCACTGTATTTGTCCAGCGCCTTCTCATAAAGATCCAGGGCCGTGCGACGGTCACCCAGGTTCTCGTAAGCACGGGCCAGGCCGATATAAGGCCGAATCGAACCGGGGGCCTTTTTCAGTGCATCCTGCCACAAACTCCATTCAGTGGACCATGCCATATTGCGAATATGGGTAGTCCAGCCCAAACCCGCGATGAGCAAAATGATAAATCCTACCAGGATGTAATACATGCCGGATCTCTGGGAGCGATAATAAGCGAAAACTCGCCAGATTCCTCCTGCAACCGGCAGGAACAGAAACATGGAAGGCAGATAGTTGCGGTGTTCAAAAACCAGCTCCAGGGGAAGGATGGTTGATTCGACCATGTGGTTCAGAAAGAAAAACAAGATTGCGAAGCTCAACAACGGAAGGCGTCGGATTTGCAAACAAGCGAAGGTTATAAGCGACAGTACCAGAATGATACTCGGCAGTGTCGTCCAGGGGTTGAGCAAAGCAGTGGAATGGAAGATATCATGCTGGAACGAGAGTCGAGTGGCTGCCGGGTAAAAGATCTGGGAAATATAAAACAAAAGGACCCGGGGTTGGGTCATCATCCGCTCTATCAGTGTATAGGGCCGCGTCCCATAGCCATTGAAAATACTGAGCGGTGCGCCCCTTGAAAAGAGCAGAATCCCTGAAGCAAGGAGCACCAGGGCGGCAATACTGCAAAATACCAACACCTTTTTGTTTTTTCCTGTCAGGCTGAACGGCTGGAAAAAGACGAATTCCACCAACACCAGAACGATCGGGAAAACAATGGTATTTTCTTTGGATGCCATTGCACAGCAGAAGGCCGCTCCGGCACCGAAGAAACAAACCAGCCGGGCAGTTTTGCATCGGGACAGTCTCCCCCTGAGATAAAGAAACAGGGCGAGGATGTAAAACATGGCGGCCATTGCCGCCATGCGCTGCACAATGTAGGTAACGGCCTGGGTTTGAATTGGGTTTAGCGCCCATAAAACTGCGGCCAGCAAAGCGATAAAATCTTGTCTGCCATCCTCATAGGAGACCAATTTCGGGGTTTTAAAAAGATACAAAATACTTAAGAAGAGAAACCAGGCCGCAAGAAAATGGATGCCGAGATTGACCAGGTGGTATCCGAATACATTTGATCCTCCGAAATACCAGTTCAGGGCAAAAGAAAGCCCCGCCAATGGCCGAAAGATTTTTGGTGCGCTGCGCTCGTCACGCAGGGGAGCGGCAGATAATGCCCCGGCGATCGAGCCCGTTGTCAAATTCGTAATTTGTACGGCCTTATTTGTAAGAATATGGTCGCTGTCGTCGAAATGCCAACCTGCCTGAAATGAGTTGCCATAGGCAACGCCAATTATAACCACCAGCAGGCAAAACACTTTCCAGCTATGGGCCGCAGAGTTTCGGCGTATGTCCATCTATATTCCGGATTGGAGTCAGGAAATTTCTTAATGGTATGTAAATCTGATTATACCACGATACAAGTGCTTGGCTAAGCAAAAAAGGGGAAAATCTTATGATTTCCCCCTTTTTTGCTTTTAAGGATATTTTTTTCTGCCTATTAGTCCATCAGGCGGGTAAAGACTCCGGAATTCCACTGGTCAGAGGAATTCTGATATTCTGTGGGGCACCTTGTAGACCCATCTGTCACGGTAATGGTGATAGTGCCACCAGATTCTCCCACGTCGACAGTGTTTTGACTGCCAGTAGATCCTGACATCGAAATGGTAAGGTAGGATGTTGCATCGTCCGCCGTCGGAACAAGAACATGGGTCGGAATCGCAAAATAATCCGCCAGGGTCGCCGCCACATTGCCGGCATCTGTTTCTGCCCGGCTGCAGAATGATTTGTCACGATAGGAAATAAAGTTCGGAATGGCGATGGCCGCCAGGATACCGATAATTGCGATAACGATCATCAGCTCGATCAGTGTAAAACCCTGTGAATTGCCTCTTAGTTTCTTTAACATTT
>Ga0210060_1000475_pt1 | contig 12874 bp, 10 predicted proteins | sample Joice_CattailNLB_FD_184871 | JGI IMG/M metagenome (GOLD analysis project Ga0210060, IMG submission 184871) | Wetland microbial communities from San Francisco Bay, California, USA, that impact long-term carbon sequestration - Joice_CattailNLB_D2... | ecosystem: Environmental > Aquatic > Marine >...
ATAGCCGGTGCTGAAGACGAGGGCGGCTTCCTTGCCGACGAAATCGGCCAGGTCTTGCTCCAGCTGGTCGTGCAGGTCCAGGTTTCCGTTCAGGAAGCGGCTGCCCGTGTTGCCGCTGCCATACTTGTCGAGCGCCTGCTTCGCCGCCTCGATGATCCTGGGATCGTGAGTCAGCCCCATGTAGTTGTTGGAACCGATCATGACCTTCCGGTGACCGTCGATCACGACCTCGGTGTCGGCCGAGTTCTCGATCCTCTGGAAGTACGGATACAGCCCCGCGGCCCGGAGATCACGGGCGACGGTGAAGTTCGCGCACTTCTCGAACACGTGCATCGTATGGCGACCCCCGAACGGGTGGCGGAGTAGCCGGCTGCGGATCTGCAGCCGTGCCAAGTGGAAAAAACTACCCGTGGAAACCCGACCGAGCAAGCAAGATGGCCGTTATGTAGCGGTTCTCCGCCCTCCGGCGCGGTCGGCGGCGCGAGCTTCTTGCCCCCGGGACGACAGTGTCTCATCCTCCGCTCATGTCTCGATATCGCAGGTCCCGCGTCTCGTCGAGCCCGCTCTTCGCGAGCATTCTCGCCATCGTCCTCGGCGCCTGCGCCAGCCGCAGCGAGACCGTGGCCGTGGGCAGCTCGGGAGACCTGACGGTCGTCACGACCCGGCCGTCGGAAGCCCCGGAGGCCGAGCGGGACAGCGCCGGCTCCGTGGGACGCGAGCTGGAGGATTCGGTCGACACGCCGGGTCTGGACTTCGACTCGCTGGTCGCCGTGATCCGAGACGAAGCCGCGGGGCCGAGGCCGCGGTCGATCCTGCCTTTCGGGATCACCTGGACGCCCACCCAACCTATTGAGGGATCGGCGATCGCCTTTCGTGTCCTCTCACCGAGGGGCGGGCTCGAACCGGAGGCCGTCGTGGGCCGGCTCGCCGGTCGGATAGTGCGCTTCGGACGGTTGGAGGGCACATGGCTGGGTCTCGCAGCCGTTCCGATCGACACCCACGGTCGGCAGCGCCTGGAGCTGGAGTTCCGGTTCGCCGATGGTTCGGCGTACGAGCAGGCGGTGGACCTGGACGTGGCGGCACGGGACTGGGAAGAGACATCGCTCAGCGTCGCGCCGAAGTATTCGTCGCCCCCGCCGGAGGTCCAGGATCGTATCGCGCGGGATCGCGAGGAGATCCGGGCGGTCCTCGATCGCGCGTCGCCGGAGTGGCTTCTGGATGGCCCTTTCGAATCGCCGCGGCCATACGACGTCACGGCCGAATTCGGACAGAGGCGCGTGTTCAACGGAGAGTTGCAGAGCCGGCACACGGGCCTCGACCTCCGGGGCCAGACGGGCAAGCCCGTGTACGCCGCCGGCAGGGGCCGGGTCGCCCTCACGGGAGATTTCTACTTTTCCGGGAACGGGATCTTCCTCGACCACGGGCTGGGAGTCTATACCGGCTATTTCCACCTCTCGGAGATCCTCGTCTCGGAGGGCGAGGTGGTGGAGAAGGGTGACCTGATCGGCCGCGCCGGGGCCACCGGTCGCGTGACGGGACCGCACCTTCACTGGTCCCTGTGGGTGGACGGTACCGGCCAGGACGCCGGCAGCCTGTTGCAGATGGAGATCCCCGGTCCCTGACCCGGCGAGATCGGTACCGGCCGGGACGGGCTTCGGCTGGCCGGAATCGAGAGGGAAGCGAAACCCGGAAGAGAAGAGGCCGCCTGGCGGCTCCGGCACGCGACGGCGAGGCTCATACCGTTTCGGCTCGAAACACGTCAGACGGCCATTCATCGGTCGTCCACATCGATGTAACGCCACACCCCCTCCCATGGTTCCATTCCAATTGGAACCCGGAGCTCGATCTTGCCTGTGACCGGTACCGGAAACACTTTGCTGCCCTCACCGCACCCAGACTGGAAGACATATGACACGTATCGCACTGGTACTCGGCGGCGGCGCTTCGCTCGGTTCGTACATCGGCGGAGCCGTGTCCGAGATCATCCGCGCCATGGAGAATAACCGGCGCGCGGACAAGGTCGTCATCGACATCATCACCGGCGCATCGGCCGGCGCTCTCAACGCCGCCCTGGCCGCCCGGTGTCTCATCGTGAACCGGAATCTGCTTCCTTGGATCGAGAAGGCGTGGGTCGATGCGGCGGACGCCTCCGTGCTTCTGGACCCCGGGCGCGGTCAGAGGGAAGGCTGGCTGGACGTGTCCGTGCTGGACGAGCTCACGCGGGCCATGGTCGCCTCGCCTCCGGCCGCGGATGACACGCCGTCCCCCGCCGGCGGACAGCAAATGCGTCTCGGATTCACGCTCGCCAACCTGTACGGCGTGCCGTACGAGCGACGGTACCGGTTTCTGAACGAGCCCGACCGTCCGTTCGGAACCCGGGTCCACACCGATTCGATCCGCTTCGAGCTCAGCGGGGCGAGCAGGGCCGGCTCCCCGGTCTGGAATGACGTGGCGGAGGCCGCGGTCGCCTCAGCGAGCTTTCCGTTCGCGTTCCCTCCCCGTCGCATCTCGCGCCGCAAGGGCGATTATCCGGGCGCGCGTCTCCGGGTCGACTCCGACGGCACGGTGGACATGTGGTACCTCGACGGCGGCCTCTTCGACAACGCTCCCCTCGGCCTCGCCCGCGATCTCGTGGAACTGGACCGCGGACACAAGGATCAGGACAGGCGATACCTGTTCGTGGAACCCGGACTGGAGAGCGGAGCGGCGGGTGGGCAGACGCCGGACGGTCCGCCCCGCACGCTGGCCGGCACGGCTTCGGCGCTCGCGCGAGCCGTACTTGGACAGGGAGCGGCCCGTGACTGGGTGACAGCGAACCGCGTCAACACGCGTCTCGAGATCCTGCGTGATCTCGTCGACCGGCTCCCGGAGCTCGCCCCCGACCTGTTGGAACCGGACGCCCTGGCGCTTGGGCGGTACATCGGCGAGCTCGCCGAGCGGGTCGCCGAGGCACAGGTGGCTGGCCTGGCACCTGGCGACGAGTCGGAGGATCCTGCGGGTGAGCACCTGGATGCCCAGCTCGCCCGAATCGAGACAGATCCAGCGTACGCCGCGGTTCTCAACCGGGCTGACACGCGCGCCGGCCGCGCCCGGTTCGCGAAGCTGATCTTCGCGCTGGAGGCGGCGGCAGGACTGCAGGACAAGGACGTTCTTCCCCTGTACCTGGTCGCGCCCGCGGACGGCAGCATCCTGGCCGGCGACTTCCTCGGCCACTTCGGAGGCTTCTTCCACCGGGAGTGGCGGGCCAACGACTTCCGCGCCGGACGCCGCGACGCCCGGCGGGTTATGGAGGAAACCCTGCACGACGTGATCGCGTACGATCCGGGGGACGATGCCGAGTACCGGGTCGAGGCGCTCGATCCCGGTTTCGAGTCGATTCCCGCGGCCGGCAAGGCCCGCCTGAGAGGGCTGGTCGCGGCCGAGGCGGACCGTATGCTCTCCGAGCTCCGGCCGGGTCCTCTTGCGGCCGCTTTCGGCTGGGCGTGGAAGCCCGTCGTGCGGCGCTGGGCAAGCGACCGGTTACTGGCTTCCCTCGGTCAGGCGGATTGAGCGAAAACGGAGCAGAACGGGAAGGCCCGAAAGGAGGTTCGCATATGGCTGACACAAAGAGGACGCTGCTTTCCCTTCAGCAGATGCTGCTGTTGATCGTTGCCGTCGCGGTCGTGTTCTTCGCGTTCCTGAATCTCGATCCGGTGACGATCAACCTCTTCTTCACGACCGTCTCCACCAGCGTGGCGCTGCTCCTCCTCGTCCCGCTGGCGGCGGGGATGATGCTGGGCTGGGTCGGCGGCCGGCTGCGGTCCAGGAAGAAGGAGCGGACGAAGGTTGGCGGCGGCCCGGCGGAGCTGCCGGCCGGCAAGTCGGCGGTGGAAGACGTGGACTGGGAGAACCTCGACCTCGACAAGATCGACGTCTAGTCCGCCTCGTCCCCCTCGAACGCCACGATCTTCCCGGCGAAAGCCGAGGCCAGAACGGTGTACGGACTCGCGAGGTAGACCTTCCCGGGTCCGCTCCGGCCCGGAAAATTCCGGTTGATCGAGCTCACCGTCACCGTCTCGGCGTCGAAGCTGACGCCAGGCCCGGCGTTGATGCACGCTCCGCAGCCGGGAGGCAGGACGTCGATACCCGCTTCGACGAACTGGTCGTGGTATCCCCGCTCGCGAGCGAACGCCTCGACTTCCAGGGAGCCGTACTGCAGCCAGGCCTGGATAGAATCCGGCACGCGCCGTCCCTCTTCCAGCGCCCGCCTGACGACGCGAGCCGCCATCTCGATGTCCGCCCACTTGCCGCCGGTGCACGATCCGGCATACACGATATCGACGGCGACGTCGCCTTCGAGCTCGTCGATCGGTATTCCGTTCCCCGGATCGCCTGGAGTCGCGACCATCGGCTTGAGGTTGGTGGCATCGATGCTCATGGTCCACTCGTACTGCGCCCCGTCATCGCTGTAGAGGCCGAACGTGAGGGCTTCGGCCTCGGTGCGAGGCATCCCCCGATTCTCCACGAGCCAGTCCACCACGGTGTCATCCGGCGCCACGATCCCGGTGAAGCCACCGACCTCCGCGGCCATGTTCGTAAGCGTGGCCCGCTCGTCGACGCTGAGCGCGCGCACGGCATCCCCGGTGTACTCTAGGATCTTCCCGATCGCGTCTCCGCCCCGAACGTACGGGTGGCGCAGGACCTCCAGCATCATGTCCTTCGCCGTCACGTTGTCCGGCTTCCGGCCCGTGATTTCGATGCGGACGGACGGCGGAACGCGCAGCCGAACATCCCGCGTCGCCCAGGAATTCACGAGAGCCGTCGTGCCGACGCCGAACGCGAAGCAGCCGATCGCCCCGGAATGTGGCGTGTGCGAGTCGCTCCCGACGACCACCTGGCCCGGAAGCGCATAGTCGCCCAGTACCTTCACGTGACAGATCGCCTCCGAACCGACCCGGTCCGGGAGCTCTCCGTGGAGGCGGATTCCCTGCTTCGCCGCGAATTCGCGCTGCCGGTCGTGCAGCCCGTGCGCCGCATCGAGCAACCCCTTCGCCTTCTTTTCCTCGCTGATCACCTCGTCGAGGAACGCGAGATGGTCGCGGAAGAAGTAGATGCTGTCCGGCTCGTTCAGCCGTGCATCCGCCCCCGCGAAGGCCTCCCAGAACGTGGACGCCATGGGGGTCACGTATTCGTGGCTGAAGCGGATGTCCGTGCGCACGAAACCGGCGTCCCCCGGACCGACCGCGTCGACGCCGACCTCGTCGGCGGCCAGGTCCGCCACCCAGTGCCGGGCGAGGATCTTCTCCGACAGCGTCATCGGGCGGTCCGGGTCCGTGATCACGGCCGGCACGTGTACGAGCCCCTTCAGGCGGGCGACGGCGTAGTCGAGCAGGCCACCGTACTCGATGATGTCGCGCTGAATCCGCCCGGCATCGCCGATGAACGCCTCGAGCGGGATCTCCTCACCCCGGCGAATCCGCTCGATCAGCGAGAAGTCGGTGGAGGTGAGGATACCGAGGTTCTCACAGTTCTCCCGGTAGATTCGCTCGATGTTCTCGGCAATGACGACCCGGATACCGGCGGCGCGTTCCGCGTACGGCGCTGCTTCGCGACTCGAGCCCTTGCCGCGGCGCTTGCCGGAGACGGCGGCAACGAAACCGCCGCCGATCACGTCCCCCTTGCCGATCGGGTGCTGACCGCCGGTCAGGAGGCCGACGTACGGATACTGACCCAGCGTTTCGTCGTAGTAGTAGCACACCCAGCCGGGAGTGATCTCGTCCGTGCTGATGTCGTTGCGGAGGGGGATGGAGGGATCCCAGTCCAGATCCTCGCCGGAAAGCTGCCGTCGGATCAGCTCCGGATCCTCCGTGAGAAACAGGATCCTGCCCTGCAGGCGCACCGTTTCGGGTCGCTTGCCCACTTCGCGCGCCAGGAGTCTGTCGAGCATTCGCACCACCGCTGTTTCGCGTCACCGCTTCAGGAAACCGGTCCCGTTCGTCACGGCGCTCCGCGCGGCAGCCTCGTCGCCGGCGCATCCGGAATCGGGGGCGGCTAATCTACCCGGGCCCATCCTTCCGTGCGAGCCCGGGAACCTGCAGAACCGACCGAGGGTCGTCGCCGGACGACGCACGGTCCATTATACTCATCGGCCCCGTGGCCCCGCCGATGAGGGTCCGGTTCACCGTATCATATTCGAAGAGGTTCGACATGAATTCGGTCTTCACTCGCATGACGCTGGTCGCCCTCGTCGTCGGGGCCGCCGGCTGCAACAAGGTCAGCCAGGATCAGTTCGATCAGTCGATGGCCCAGATGCAGTCCCAGCTGGATGAGCACCGCAAGGGGATAGACGCCAACGCGGAGTCGATCGACGCCCTGCAGGCCGAACTGGATGCCCTGCAACTGGAACTGGAAGGTCTGGCCGAGGAGTACGGCGCGATGGTCGAGCGCTTCGAGGATCACATCATGTTCGCGACGCCGGTCAACTTCGAGTTCGACTCGTCCGACCTGCGCGCCGGGGACGAGGAATTTCTCGATCGCTTCGTGCACGTAGTCGGTCATCACTACGCCAGCTCGGTGATCACCGTCCAGGGCTACACGGATCCTGCCGGCCCGGAAGCGTACAACCAGCGTCTTTCGCAGAAGCGGGCCGACAACGTGGCCGCCTATCTGGTCGAGCACGGTCTCGATAATGGAAACGTGCGCGCCATAGGCCTCGGCGAGGCCTATCCGGTAGCCCCCGGCGAGTGGGGCGACTCCGTGGGAGGTCTCGAGAACCGGCGTGTCACGTTCGTCATCGAGTCCGCCAGCTAGCCGCATCCGCGGCGGGGCCGGGCGTTCCGGCCCCGCTGCAAGCGGCCGTGGAGGTGCAGGTTGGACGTCATCGGCTTCGACGACTTCGAGAGGGTGGAGATCCGGGTCGGGACCATCGTCGAGGCGGAGGAGTTCGCCCGGGCGCGCAAGCCGCTGTACCGCCTCAGGATCGACTTCGGCCCGGAGGTGGGCATTCGCCGATCGGCAGCCGGCCTGCCGGCTCGATACGGCCTCGCGGAGCTTCCGGGTCGCCAGGTCATCGCCGTCCTGAACCTCGGCGTGCGGAACATCGCGGGGTTCGAGTCGGAATGCCTCACGCTCGGAGTTCCCGATGGGGACGGCGAGACCATCCTCCTCACACCCGCGAGTCCCGTGCCCGACGGCGGGCGGCTCTTCTGAGCATGCCGGCTACGCCCGCCCCGGTCATATCCACCCCCGGATACGAGGCCCTTACATCCGGGATCGGGCTGTGGGTTGATTCGCAGCGGGCGCTGCTCCGGGTGGAAGGCGCGCGGGCGGATCGGATGCTGGATGGGCTGCTCAGCGCGGATCTCTCGGCGCTTCGACCCGGCGAGCGAGCCCTTTCGTTCGTCCTCACGGCAAAGGGCCGTCCCGTCGCCCTGCCGATGGTGATCCGGCTCGAGGACGCCGTTCTGCTCGACGTCACCCTGGCAGCCCTGGCGGATCTGCTGCGGCATTTTTCGACCTATCTCCCGCCCCGCTTCGCCTCCGTCACGGTGATCGAAGGTGCCCGCAAGGTTAGCCTTCTCGGACCGGACGCGGGCAAGGCCGTTGACTCGGTGTCCGCCGGCGATCACCTCTGGATGCAACGGGCTCCCGAGGAGGGAGGCGGAGTCGACGTTTACCTCATTGACCGAGTGGAGGAAGGCCTGCGATCCCTCGACTCGGCGGTTCGGTCGATCGGGGGACGCGCCTGCTCCCCAGCGGATTACGAGGTGTGGCGCATCGAGCGAGGCCTCCCCCGGTTCGGCGTCGATGTGACGGAGGACAACCTCCCCCAGGAGACGGGTCTCGCCGAGCGGGCCGTGAGCTTCGAGAAGGGTTGCTACACCGGACAGGAGGTGGTGGCGCGGATCCACTACCGCGGACACGTGAACCGGCACCTCCGCGGCATTCGACAGGCCTCGGGAGCCCCGACGTCGCCCATTCCTTCCGGAACGCCGCTCACGCGGGATGGTCGCGTCGTAGGCACCGTCACCTCCTCCTGCGCCTCGCCGCGCTTCGGCTCGATCGCGCTGGGATACGTGCGCCGGGAGGTGTCCGCCGGCGAAGAGATCCGATCCGAGTTTGACCCCGAGATACCGTTCCTGGTCGGGGAATTGCCCTTTACTATAACGTAAAGCGCTGTCATCGCGAGATTTGCCGCGTCTGGACCCTTGATTTAGATTGGGCCGCGGTCGCGAAGACTCTCGTCGAGGAGATTCACCTGAAAGCGCTCGATCGACAGGACATGCGCTCCCTGTATCGCCTCCTGTGGCTCACCCGAGCCCTGGAGGAACGACTGGAGACGATGTTCAAGCAGGGACAGGTGGTGGGGGGGTTGTATCGAAGCCTCGGGCAGGAGGCCACCGCCGTCGGGTGCGGCTACGCGCTGACGGAAGGAGACTGGGTCGCGCCCTCGATCCGGGACCTCGGGGCCCTTCTCGCGCGTGGACTCGATCCCCGGGAGGTGCTCCGGCAGTATACCGCCCGGGCCGGGTCGCTGTGCAGAGGCAAGGACAACACCAACCACTTCACGGTACCGGAGAAGGGCATTCTGGGGCCCATCAGCCCCCTGGGCACTCAGCTGTGCGTATTGAATGGAGTGGCGCTCAGCTTCCGCACGCGACGCGAGCCGCGCGTGTGTCTGACCTTCCAGGGCGAGGGAGCATCCCGGACCGGAACGTCGCACGAGGGACTGGCGATGGCTGCGGCCCTCGAGCTTCCGATCGTGGTCGTGCTTCAGCACAATCGATGGGCGTTCGGCACCCCCAGTCACTCGGTGGCCGCGGTGAAACAGTGGTCCGACGTGGCGGGTGCATACGGCGTTCCGGCGGTCGGCGTCGACGGAAACGATGTTCTCCAGGTCTACGATGCAGCCGCGGAAGCTCTCGCCCGGGCCCGAGCCGGCGACGGGATGACGATCATCGTCGCCGAGACCTACCGCATGCTGGGACACGCACAGCACGACGGGCAGAAGTACGTCCCCGAACAGGAGCTTCGGGCCTGGCGGGAGCACGACCCGATCAGGGGCTTCGAGGACTACCTGGTCGAGTTCGGATTCGAGTCCGCCTCCACGCTCGAGGAGATCCGGACGGAAGTGGCCGTCGAGCTGGACCGGGCGACGGATGAGGTTCTTGCCGAGTCGTACCCCGCCGCACGGGAAGCGCTGACGGGAGTGTACGGCGACCAAGCTTCGGCGGGCGTGCCCTGGACCCGCGGCCCCGTGCCCGGATACGAGGATCTGGCGCGCCGCGCCCGGGACTTCACCACCGCCACCGTCGAGGGAAGCTGATGCCCGAGACCGATCCGATGGAGACCACGTACCTCGGCGCGATCCGAGAGGCCCTTCAGGAGGAGATGCGGTCCGACGACACGGTGTTTCTCCTCGGAGAGGACATCGCGGCGTACGGTGGGGCCTTCAAGGTGACGGAAGGGTTCCTGGAGGAGTTCGGTCCCGATCGGGTAATCGACACGCCGATCAGCGAAGCCGCCATAGTCGGGGCGGCGATCGGAGCGGCGCACATGGGCCTGAAGCCCGTGGCGGAGATGCAGTTCATTGACTTCATCGCACCCGCCTTCGACATGATCGTGAACTTCGCCGCCAAGTCCCGCTACCGGACGGGGATCGGGGCAGGCCTCGTGATCCGCGGGCCGTGCGGCGCGGGCTCGCGTTCAGGACCGTTCCACTCCCAGTCCGTGGAATCCTATTTCGCGAACGTCGCCGGGCTGAAGATGGTCATTCCCGCCCGGGCATACGACGCCAAGGGTCTGCTGCGCGCGGCGATTCGCGATCCGGACCCGGTGCTCTTCTTCGAGCACAAGTTCCTGTACCGCAGAGTCAAGGAGCACCTGCCGAAGGACGAAGAGGTGCTCGTCCCGCTCGGAGAGGCGCGCGTCCACCGGGAGGGTTCCGACCTCACCATCGTCACGTACGGCGCAATGGTCTACAAGTCGGCCGATGCAGCCGATCGGATCGCGGAGGAGGACGGGAGCGAGGCCGAGGTCTTGGATCTGCGTTCTCTTCGCCCGCTGGACACGGCGGCGATCGTGGAGAGCGTCAAGCGGACCGGCAGGCTGCTGATCGTTCACGAAGCACCCGGGTTCGGCGGCTTCGCCGGCGAAATCACGGCCCAGGTGTGCGAACAGGCATTCGAATGGCTGGATGCGCCCATCCGACGCGTCACGGCGATCGACACGCCGGTGCCTTACGCGCCGACGCTCGAGGACTACTACCTCCCCGGTGAGGACGACATCGTGGCCGCGGCCCGCTGGCTGCTGGCGTATTGAGAGACCCGACCGGAAGCGGGTCGCCCGGCTGGATCGAGAGGAAGGGAACGAGAGATGTCCAAGGTCGATGTGATCATGCCGCAGATGGGTGAGTCGATCGCCGAAGGTACCCTGACCCGGTGGCTCAAGCAGATAGGCGATCCGGTAGAGCGCGACGAAGATCTGTTCGAGATCTCGACAGACAAGGTCGACGCCGATATCCCGTCACCCGTGGCGGGGACCCTGGTCGAGATCCTCGTGGAGGAAGGCTCGACCGTCGAGGTGAACACGATCGTGGCGCGCATCGACACCCAGGCGGGGGCTGCCGGCGTCTCCGAAACGGAGAGGCCGAAGGAGGAACCCCGGGAAACGGTGGAGCTCGCCCCGCCCGAGCCACCCGCGACCGCATCCTCCGCGGCCGCGCCCGTGCCCCCGGCACCTTCCCCCACGCCGCCTGCTCCCGCTCCGCGGCTACCTGAAGGCGGGACCGCGGCCGAAGTCCAGACGAGGGAAGAGCGGATTCAGACGAAATCCACGCCCCTCGTTCGGAAGATCGCGGCCGAGCACGGAGTCGATATCGCGGATGTGGCCGGCTCGGGCATCGCCGGACGGGTCACGCGGGACGATCTCCTGTCCCACCTCGAGACGCGGACGGCGACACCCGCCGCGGCCGCACCGGCCGCAGCGAGCCCGTCGGTCACCGCGCCGGCTGCGCCCCCGGCGCCCGCCGGCCAGCCCGGCTCGATGCAGGTCCCGATCCACGGAGCGACGCTCGAGATCCGGATCCCCGCGGTCCCGATCCGTGAGGGCGACACGGTCGAGGAGATGAGCCGGGTGCGGCTGCGCACGATGGAGCACATGCTCATGTCGAGGCGGATCTCCGCGCACGTCACGTCCGTCAACGAGATCGACTTCGAGCACGTCGTCCGCTTGCGCCGGAAATTGAAGCCCAAGTTCGAGGAGCAGGGCGTCAAGCTCACGTACGGTCCGTTCATCATGAAGGCGGTGATCGAGGCCCTTCGCGAGTACCCCATTCTCAACGCTTCGGTGGACGGCACCCGGGTCGTGTACCATCGCGACATCAACCTGGGCATTGCCGTGGCCGTTGCCGGCGGCAAGGAGCTGATCGTTCCGGTCCTGAAGAACGCCGACCAGCTCAGCCTGATGGGCCTCACCACGGGCGCCAACCAGCTGGCCGAGAAGGCGCGCACCAAGACCCTGGACTTCGACGACATCCAGGGTGGCACGTTCACGATCACGAACGTGGGAGTGTTCGGAAACCAGTTCGGGATGCCGATCATCAACCAGCCCCAGGTGGCCATTCTCGGCACCGGCGTGATCGAGAAACGTCCGGTGGTCGTACAGGATACCATGGGCAACGACGTGATCGGAATTCGTCACATGTCGTACTTCGGTCTGAGCTACGATCACCGGGTGGTGGACGGAGCGATCGCCGCATTCTGGCTGAACAAGGTGAAGGACGTACTGGAGAACTTCCCCGAAGATGTGATCTGAAGTCGGAACTTCGACTGTTCGGATTCGGTACATATCGTCGCGCATCCGAACGGCGGAGGGGTGGCACCACATCTGCGCAGGATGACGTAACGAACTGCCTGTCAATCAGTTGCGCCTCTGATTCGAGGTGGCACGACCGTTGCCCTTGAAACGCTTTGCCGTATCGGTGCGTAGTGCGAGGTCCCGGTACGGAGGAGTGGCTGCTTTCCTTCAGCGACTCGCGCGAGTGGAGCTCGAGGCCGGGGTCTCGCTCAGCCATGGCGGTGGCCGCGAGCATTCCCGCAACCAAGCACCGAGAGATAGAGATGGAACAGCCAGAGGGGCCGAACGGAAGGGCGGAGGAAGCGCCTGGCAGCGAACGCTCGCGGACCAGACCCCGCATCGTGGAGGCGGGGGGAAGCAAGCGGCCGCGCCTGTCGCTCAAGAAGGGCCACGGCGCGGGCGGATCCGGAGCCGGTGGGGACGACGGATCGGAGTCCCGGGTGTCCCGCATGGACATCAAGCGGGCGCCGAAGGGCAAGACGAAGCGCAACGTCTTCATCGGCCTCGCGGTGACAGGCCTCGTCCTCGTGACCTACCTTCTGTCGCGTCTCGAGCCCGCGTCCCCGACCGTCGACCGGAACGTGATCGTCCAGGGCACGGTCGAGCGAGGAGAGATGGTACGCGAGGTCCGGGGCTCGGGGACACTGGTTCCCGAGCGGGTGCAGTTTGTGGCCGCGGTCACGGCCGGACGCGTCGAGTCGGTGTACTTCGAGCCAGGGGAAACGGTCACCGCCGAGGACGTCCTCGTCGTGCTCGCGAATCCCGATGTCGAGCTCCAGGTGCTCGAAGCCGAGCAGCAGTGGACGGCTGCCCAAGCGACCCTGGTTTCCCTGAGGCAGACCCTGGGCACGGGTGTGCTGGCGCAGGAAGCCGCCGTCGCCAACGCGAGGGCTCAGTACCAGGAGGCCGAGCGCCAGGCCGAGGCCTTCTCGAGGATGGTCGGGAACGAGTGGGTCTCGGAGAACGAGTATCAGACCGCCCGCGACAACGCGGACGCGCTCAAGGAGCGATTACGCACCGAGGAGGCGAGCCTCGCCCT
>Ga0210060_1000477_pt1 | contig 12842 bp, 15 predicted proteins | sample Joice_CattailNLB_FD_184871 | JGI IMG/M metagenome (GOLD analysis project Ga0210060, IMG submission 184871) | Wetland microbial communities from San Francisco Bay, California, USA, that impact long-term carbon sequestration - Joice_CattailNLB_D2... | ecosystem: Environmental > Aquatic > Marine >...
GCCAACGAGGCGCTCGTGCGCTTCCTGTCCGCGTCGCTTAACGTCCCCCGCCCCTCTGTGGAGATCATCACCGGCAAACGGGGGCGAAAGAAGGTCGTGCGCGTCGCCGGGATCTCGCGGGGGGAATTTTTGCGCCGCCTCGGCCTGGCAGAACCCCCGGGGTAATCCGCCGCCGGTCTATTCCACCCGTCGCACCCACCCGTACCGGTCCGGGATCTCCCCGTACTGGATTCCCGTGATCTCGTCGAACAGCCGCCGGGAGATCTCCCCGTGCGCCCCCCCGTTTACCACAACGTTCTCCCCCCGGTAGCGAAGCTCGCCCACGGGCGAGATGACGGCGGCGGTCCCGGTCCCGAAGGCCTCGCGCAGATTGCCGGCCGCGGCCGCTGCCTTGATCTCCTGCATCCCGATCCGGCGCTCGGAAACGTTCATCCCCCAGTCGCGCGCGATCGTTAGCACCGAGTCGCGGGTCACGCCGGGGAGGATCGACCCGGAAAGGGGAGGGGTGACGACCTCGTCGCCGATCACGAAAAAGATGTTCATCGTGCCGACCTCCTCCACCTCCTCGCGCCCGTCGGCGGAGAGCCACAGCACCTGGTCGTACCCGCTCTCTTTTGCGTTTTTCGACGCCAGGAGGCTCGCGGCGTAGTTCGCCCCCGCCTTCGCCTCGCCCAGGCCCCCGCGAACCGCCCGCACGTACGTCTCCTCCACCAGGATGCGCACCGGCTCGGGCCCCCGCGCGTAGTAGCTCCCGACGGGCCCGGTGATGATGTAGAAGAGGTACTCCGCGGAAGGCCGAACGCCCAGGCCCGCCTCGGTGGCGATCATCGTCGGGCGGATGTAGAGCGACGTGCCGCGCGACGCGGGGATCCACCCCCGGTCGACGCGCAGCAAGGTGGTGACCGCGTCGAGTGCGTCCCCCACGGGGATCTGCGGCATGCAGAGGCGCCGCGCCGACAGGTTCATCCGCTCGAAGTTCTTCTCCGGGCGGAAGAGGCAAAGCGAACCCCCCGGCCCCCGGTAGCTTTTCAAGCCCTCGAAGATCTCCTGCCCGTAGTGCAGGACCATGGCCGCCGGATCGAGGGCCAACGGCCCGTAGGGAACGATCTGGGGTTTATGCCACCCCGTCCCTTCCCGGTACCGCATGACGAACATGTGGTCGGAGAAGATCTTTCCGAACCCCAGCGATGACTCGTCCCCGGGTTTTTCCCGCATATTCCCGGGCGACGCAAGCGTTACCTTTATCTCCATGCCGTGCCCTTCCGTCTTCGTTTCGCAGAACCTATAATGCCAAGGGTAGATTTATATCCCAAACCTCGACGGGGGGGAAGAGCGCGAAAGATGTCGGAGCCGATCCGGATCCTCGTCAGTTCCTGCCTTCTGGGTGAGAAGGTCCGCTACGACGGCGGGCACAAGCGGGAAGGGTACCTGGTGGAGACGCTGGGCCGCTTCGTCGAGTGGGTCCCGGTCTGCCCGGAGGTCGACTGCGGCCTACCCACGCCCAGGGAGGCGATGCGGCTTGTCGGAAACCCCGCATCCCCGAGACTGGTCACGAGCAAGACCGGCGTCGACCACACGGAACAGATGTCGGAGTTTGCCCGAAAGAAGATGAAAGAGCTGGAACCGCTAAACCTTTGCGGCTACATCTGCAAGAAAGATTCGCCAAGCTCGGGGATGGAGCGCGTCAAGGTGTACGGTGATTCCGGCATCCCCGCGAAGGTGGGCGCGGGGGTCTTCACGAAAGCGTTCCTGGACCATTTTCCGCTGATCCCGGTGGAGGAGGAGGGGCGGCTCAACGACCCTTTATTGAGGGAGATGTTCGTAAGCAGGGTCTTCACCCTGCGCCGGTTCCGGGATCTGCTCGCTAAGGGGAAGACAAGAGGCGGGCTCGTAACCTTTCACACCGACCACAAGCTCCTCCTGCTGTCCCACGACAGGAAAGGGTACACGGAGATGGGCCGGCTGGTCGCCGCCGCGAAGGAGATGACCCCGTCCGTCCTGTACGACCGGTACCAGGCCCTTCTCATGGAGGTGCTGTCCACAAAGCCCACCGTGAAAAAGAGCGCCGACGTGCTTCTTCACATGATGGGGCACTTCAAAAAGGTGCTAACGAGCGACGAGAAGCAGGAGCTCCTCGAGGTGATCACCCGGTACCGGCAGAAGCTGATCCCGATCGTCGTCCCGGTTACCCTGACCGGCCACTACGTACGCAAATACCGGGTGTCCTACTTGGAGCGGCAGGTGTTCTTACACCCTCACCCGGTCGAGCTGATGCTCCGGAACCACGTGTAGGGGTGCCACTTCACCGCGTTGTCATCGCGAAAATCAGGAGCTTCGGAGCGGACACCGTAATCGTGACGAGAATCGTGGATAAGGAAATCGAGCAGGTCTCCGTTCCCGGACAAGGCTACGTCGTTCCGAGATATTATGGCTACTACGGGTTGTATTACTCCCATGTCTATAAAGTGGGCTACACCGAAGTGGAGGGGTTTGCGGACGCCGAAACGAATCTTCACCGCGTCGGCGATGGGAAGTTGATATGGTCCGGACGTACCAAGACGGAGATTTCCACCGGAGTCGGATCCCGTCCGATTCCCCGGTATGAGCTGATCCAGGGCTTCGTGAAACTCATGATCGGCAGGTTTTCGGACGACAAACTGATCCGGTAACCCCCGCCGCAAGATGATCTGCCACCAGAAGCTCGGCCATGTGGCAGAAGGGTTGGCCGTCTACCGTCGCTGCAAAAAGACGCTGGTTTCCGTCCTTGGAGTGGAGCCCTCACCCAAGACCGAGGCGGTTCGCAAGTCCCTCCTGAAAAAGTAGGTTCCTGTCTTGCCCCGATATTTTTTCCGCAGTAGGCGATTTTTCCCCAAACTGTGCCCTATTTGTCACCTCCCGTACTCTAAGATCCCGTCCATCGTTGCAGGGAACCCATGACAAGTCCCAGCGGAGGAACCGGACAAGGGTGATCCTGGACAACTACGTCATACGGATTTACCGTCGAGACAGGTCGGACCCCCGCCTCATGGTGGGAATCGTGGAGGAGGTCGGTTCCCGGAAGAAGAGGGGATTTAACACCTTCGACGAACTCCGGGAAATCCTCCTCACCCCGCCCGCCCGGCATTATCGATATAACTATATGAAAGACAAAAGGAAATATACTCCGGGGAAATTGTAGGCCCGTTTCTCAGGTATCTGTCCCCTCAAAGAGTTGACGGCTGTTTTCGTGTCGAGCTATTGGGATGAAAGCCCCCCCAGGGTGATGTCCCCGTAGTACGCGGTCGCTTCCCCGCCCGTATTGTCCGTGTCGGTCATGAGCGCCACGGCGCCGATCTCAGGCGGCTCCTCACCGAAGAGTCTCCGGTAGTCCTCGTACACGTTGCGTTCCTCGGTGACCCACGTCCCGACTTTCTCGTCTCCCGATTCGACGGCGACCATCATGGCGTTCGAGGAAAATGCGTTGGGAAGGGTTGTCCCCTTCGAGAGCTTGTTCGCCCAGATGTAGTTGATCGCCTTCGTTCTCCAGAAAAGCGTCCTCGGGAAAACGACGTACACGCGCGCCGCGTAGTCGTCCCCTTCCTTCGTCCTCCCGTCGCCTTTGGGGATCGTGCCTTCGATCTTCCAAGACCAGCGCAGGACCGGGAACTTCCGGGGATCGAGCTTGACCTCCTTGTACAGCCCGGACGCGGCCGCGCGGCTGTGGGCTTTCAACACGCGCATCTCACCGTCTACAATCAGGGAGTACGAAGTCTTTCCCTTGAAGACTTTCGGGTTCCACCCGGAAAGGTCCCCGGCGCGGAAGTTACCGAGGAGAAGATCCTCGCAGAACCCAGGCGGGACGAGAAGAAAGAGCGCAAGCGCAAGGAAGGATGCCGATTTCCCAATCCACATCACCAGAAAATAGCCCCCCCGTGTCTTCTCTAAGGGTTTCGTGTGTATTTTACCCCCGTTCCCTGCCCCGGGCTGCTCTGCAAAAGACAAGGGAAAAGTTCGGGGATCCCCTAAATCCCTGCCGGGAAAATGCCGATAACAGGAACAGGGAGGAGATGTTTATGGGATTCTCGTCGATACACATCGAATGTCCTGTGTGCCATGCCCACTACCATGTGGGTCTTGCGCTGTTCAAGGGGGCCAAAGGGATACGGTTCCGGTGCCGGAAATGCGGGAATTCCCTGGATGTTTTACACCCCGCGGGAATCGGCCCGGACGGGAATGTGCCAAACGACACATCCTTTTTCCGGGAGCCATCCGGTAGTAGTGATACCCAACCTACCGTATCCCTTGGCGGGCTGGAACAATCGACTTCTACGGAAATGGAATGGATGCTCCCTCCTTTGCCGAAATCCCCCCCCAGGCCCCGGTGGTCTTCCATGATCGTCCCTTTCCTCTTTCTCCTCCTTTTTGTCGGAGGATACGCGTATCTTCTCTTCACCAAGGCGGGACAGGGGATGCTGTCAGGCATCGGTCGGAGCCTGGCAGACACCATCACGTTTTTCCGATCCTGAAAAAAAACTCAAAGGAAACGAGCAGGGATATGGGCCCCGGGATCCCTTTTGCGGAGAAACCCGTGATTCGGAACTATTTGCGCCTGTAGAGCCCGATCAGTTCGGCCTGTGCGAGGACGTGTCCTTTCATCGCCTCCTCGACCTGGGCCTTCGTGGCGCCGGCTTGTGCGGCCGGAGAGGCGTCGAGAGCGTACAGCTTGAAGAAATACCGGTGCGTACCGGAAGGTGGACAGGGACCGCCATATTCCCGCTTCCGGAAATCGTTCGTCCCCTGGAGCGCTCCCGGGGGAACGGAATTTTCCGGGATCTCCTTTGTGCCGGCCCCGATGTTCCAGACGATCCAGTGAACCCAGGTTCCCATGGGAGCGTCCGGGTCGTCGACGATCAGGGCGAGCGACCGGGTCTTCTCCGGGACGTTGCCGATTAAGAGCGGGGGGTTCACGTCGGCGCCGTCGCACGTGTGTTTCGACGGGATCATCCCGCCGGGGAGAAACGCCGGGCTCGCGATCGATAGTTCGCTCATCACTTTTTTCCGCTTACCCCGTTGAGGCGCATGACGTAGGCTTCGACGTCGGCGATCTCTTTCTGGGAAAGGGTTTTGCTGTCCCCCCAGTTCGGCATGAAGAGCGCCGGACTGGGCCCGTCGGGTATGGAGCCGTGCTGGATGTAGCGGTCGATCTTTGCGGCGAAGGCGGAAGGGGTCTTGCTTGCGAGCTCGGGGTCTATCGGGTTGAGCGGCGGGACGGTTCCGTCGTCGGAACCGGGGTTTTGCACCTTGTCGGTGCCCTGGGGGCCGTGGCACGACTGGCAATTTTTCTCGAAAAGGGCCTTTCCCCGTTTCCAGCTTCCGGTAAGCGTGGCGGCCTCGGCGGGCTCTCCCTGCTTGCCGGACGCGGGGATCTTGGACTTGACTGCGAAGGCCGGGACCTTGGCAGCGTTGGAGTTGCCGGCTCCGTCCGGACCGGCCGCGGAGATTCCCGACAACAGGAGCGTGAACGCCGAAAAGATCGCGAAAGCCGATACTGCCTGTTTCCCCTTCATGATGGAACCTCCCTTTGCGTAGGAAAAGCCCGATGTTTTAGCCTAACGTCCGCCACCGCTGCGCCATGAGGCTATGATACCTCATTTCCTTATTCCCCCTCGCGATCTTGTGGTCACGGGAATTTGCGTCGACCTGGTGGAAGGTGAAAATTACGGGAACGATGATTTCCGTGGAGGCCGGTTAAAAAATTGGACGGGCGGCTCCTGCCCGGAGCCGCCCATGGGGGTGGCGGTGAAGGGGGCTATCTTGGATGTTTGGTCCCCTGGAATCGGAATCCGCCCAAGCGTTGTTTGGTCGCCGGATTGGAATCCCAGTGAATCACCATCCGGTAAAAGTAGCCCGCTCACCCAACGCGACCACCCGGCATCATTTTAAAGCAATGAGAATGCCATCGGACGTGACAAGGGGAAATTTATTATCTGGTTGGAAATGAAGCGTTTTTTTTTAAATATCCTGGCGGCAGGAAAGGCGAAGGAAACAATTTTCTTTTTGTTAGCCGTTTTTTTTCTACTTTTAGGGATAACCGGGGGTATCCCGTTTTTTTTAAACCGGGGAGGACGTACGGGACGTGCAAAGGAAAAGGGCGGGTAGGAAAACCCCGCCCTTCTTTACGCTGCGGTTTGCTCCGCGCGTCTAACATTCGGGACTGTAATCGTCCAACGAAACATCCTCGCAGGCCGGTGCCGGTATCGCACCGGCTCCCACTGCCTCGGAAGATTCCATGGTCCCTGTCCAATCCTCGGTTCCGAACGATGGGGGTTTTACCGCAACGACCGGACCCTGTTCTTTTGGCCCTACCCAATCCTCGGTTTCGAACGACGGGGGTTGTACCGCCACTACCGGAGCCTGTTCCTCAGGACCTGTCCAATCCTCGGTTCCGAACGATGGGGATCCCGTCGCCTCCATTACCGGTCCCTCGTCCCCGCTCGATTTGTTGATCTCCCCCATTGCCGGGGATATCCCCCCCAATACGATGAGAAGGGCACCCAGCCCGACAATCCCCCCAAACCATTGTTTTCTCATTTCTTTTTCCTCTGTGACCACGTTAAAGGGTTGATGTGTACTGCCAATTATTCCTGTTAGAGTAGGGGCGGGCATCACTAGTTCCGAAACGGAGAAAGATTTCCGGATTGCTCTTTCTCCTTTCCGTGATTCGTTTGCCGCAGGGAGGTAACGCAAGGGACGTTTGACAGGTCTACTTCACTTCCTTCTTCGGCTTCCACTCCCGGGCCAGCCGTTCCGCTTCGGCGATCTGGGCCGGGGTCATCCTGGAGGCGATAATACCCATGTTTTTCAGGGCCTTCTCCCGACCTTTCTTTTCGGACGGGGGGAAACGGGAAACCGCGAGGGCAAACCACATATGCGCGAGAATCAAGTCCTGCGGGGCGCCCTGGCCCTGACCGTACATGACGCCGAGGTTGGACTGGGCATCGGGGTCGCCTTGGTCGGCGGCCCTTCGATACCACGTAACCGCCTCGGCGTAGTCCTGCGGGACGCCCTGGCCGTTGTCGTACAGGAAGCCCAGGTTGTGCTGGGCCTGGGCGTCGCCTTGCTCGGCGGCTTTCCGGAACCACTTCGCCATCTCGGCGTAGTCTTGCGGGATGCCTGCGACGTTGTCGTACATGAGGGCAAGATTGAACTGGGCGCCAAGATTCCCCTGCCCGGCGGCTTTCCGGTACCACTTCAACGCCTCGGCGAAATCCTTCGGGACGCCCTGGCCTTCAAAGTACATGACGCCGAGATTGTACTGGGCCCTGGCGTTTCCCTGTTCTGCGGCCTTTCGGAACAACTTCGTCGCCTCGGTAAAATTCTTTCGGACGCCCTGGCCTGTAACGTACTTGAGGGCGAGGTTGAACTGGGCGCCCGGATTCCCCTGCTCCGCGGCTTTCCGGTACCACTTCACCGCCTCGGCGTAATTGCGCGGGACTCCCTGGCCATCGAAGTACATGAGGCCGAGGGTGTACTGGGCCTCGGCGTATCCCTGCCCGGCGGCCCTTCGGGTCCACTTCACCGCCTCGGCGAAATCCTGCGGGACGCCTTCCCCCTTCCTGTACAATTGACCGAGGTCATACTGGGCTTCGACGCTTCCCTGCTCGGCTGCCATTCGGAACCACTTCGCCGCCTCGGCAAAATCCTGCGGGACACCTCGGCCTTCGGCGTACAGGGTGCCAAGGCTGTGCTGGGCTTCGACGCTTCCCTGCTCGGCTGCCATCCGGAACCAGTTCGCCGCCTCGGCAAAATCCTGCGGGACGCCTCGACCTTCGGCGCACAGGGTGCCGAGGCGGTTCTGGGCGTGGGCGTCTCCCTCCTCGGCCAATTGCTTCCAGATGCCATACGCCGTTTTGTAGTCGCCCCGATCGTAGGCTTTTACAGCATCCGGGAAATATGCCGGATGCGCCGTAACAGCCAACGATGCGGAGAACAGGAGGGTGAGCAGACAAAACGCCGGCAAGCGATACATCCCGCTGCGCTCCCGCACCTTGACCCCCTTCTGTCCCGCCTCCTTTTCCTTGCGCCCAGGCGAAACGGGATTTATTCCCTCTGACTCGACAAATCCTTGATATGCCGCATGATATTTACCACCCGGCAAGGAGGATCGCAAGGGATGCGGTTTGCTCCCGTGTCCGGGGAATGTCCGTGGGGCATATCTTCTTATCGTAACCGACGGGAGCCGTAAACGGTCCCGGGTCAACCAGGTTTTTTTAACCGGGGAGGACTTGCGGGACGTGCGATACCGCTTGCGGGGAACGGTCATCTTTCCTTGTTCCCCACAAATGTATGGTTTATCATCGATTCATGGAAGAAACGCATGCTTCCCCTCCGACTCCTCCCCAGCGCAGGATTCTCACGTATCTCCTGGAAAGGGAGAGTGCCGGGCAAATCCCGGCTACCTACCGGGAGATCGCCGCCGCTCTTGGATGGCGTGCTGCCGGGACGGTCCGGGATCACGTTCATCTGCTCGTCCGCAAGGGATATCTATCCCGCTCCAGGCAGGCCCGAAGCCTCCGATTGACCGATTCCGGACGGGAAGCAGCGGGGCAGTCCGGGACGACGTCCCTGTCGGCTCCGGATCCTTCCACCTCCTTCTCCTCCGAAACGAAGGAACTCTTCGGCATGCTCGCGCCGTATTTCCGTGCGCGACGATATCCCGCCGGAACGGTCCTTTGGCGCGAGGGCGAACCGGCCTCCGTCGTCCTGGCAATAGACTCCGGACACGTCAGGATCTACAGGATGTTGCCGAACGGCCACGCCGCCGCCCTCTACCTGTTCGGGCCGGGGGAGTTCTTCGGCTTCCTGCCGATGCTGGACGGAAGGCCGTATCCCGCCACGGCCGAGACGGTCGACGATGTTCGCGCACGAACGATGTCCCGGGAAGGATTCTTCCGGGGGCTCCGGGAAAATCCCTCCTTGTCGTTGCCGCTGTTTTCCTTTCTTGGGCGCCGCCTCCGGGAGGCGTTCGACCGGATCGAGTTCCAGTCGTCCCGCGGGGCGATTCCCCGCGTGGCGGCGGCGCTGTCCGCCTTGCTGCCGGACCGGAGGGGGGGAACCACGACGATCGTATCTCTCCCGGTCTCTTCCGGGGAGTTCGCCCGGGCGCTCGGGATCACCCCGGAGAGCTTCTCCCGCGCCATCACGGGCCTTGCGGAGGCCGGAATGATACGCCGGCTGGGGCGGGGCCGGTTTCAGGTTCTCGACCCGCATTCCCTCCGGGCGGCGGCTTTCCCCGGCGGCCTGTAAACCTTCCGCGGAAAATCGCCTGCTTTTTGCGTCCGATCAATGCCTCGGGAGACGGGATTTTTTATTCTGTATCCAGAATAAACGTACAAGGAGGTTGTCCATGATCGACGCAAAGGAGTATCTGGAAGCGGGACTCAACCTGCACGGGCACAAGTGCCCCGCGATGCCGCTTGGGCTACGGGCGGGGATGGCGGCCATGAACCGGCTCGGCGTGGAACGGTCGAAGGACAAGGAACTGTCTGCCGTCGTCGAACTCGGGGACGATCACTGTTCCCACTGCTTCGCCGACGGGATCCAGACGGTGACCGGATGTACCTTCGGGAAGGGGAACCTGCGGAAAATGGGGTACGGGAAGTTCGGCGTGACGTTGGTGGACCGGAAATCCGGACAAGCCGTCAGGGTTGTGCCGAAGGCGGAGGCACAGGCACGGATGAAGGAGACTCCTTTTTTCCTCGAATACCGGGGAAAGGGAATTCCGGCTTCCCGGGTTCCCGACGCCGTTGTGGACCCCCTGGTCCGGCAGGTGATGGATGCCCCGGAAGACGCGATTCTGACCGTCGGAAAGCCGTTTCCGATGAATGGGAATAAACCCTCCGAAACGTTCGCATCGTTTGTCTGCGACCGATGCGGGGAAACGGTCGTCGAAAAGTACGGTCGCATCGCCGGGGGACAGAAGGTCTGCATCCCGTGCCAGGAGAAAGTCCTGGCGGAAGAATGAGGGTCCCCCCGGGGAGGCGCAAAGACGCGGAGCTCTCCGGCTGGCGCACCGCATTACGGATCCTCAGTGAAACAGGATCGTAGAGGGTATCGATGTCTTATCAAATGGTGATTCTGCTGGTTTTCCTCTTCCTGGCGGTCTCGACGGTTTTTTCCATGATGGGGCAGGGGGGAGGCGCGTTCTATGTCCCCATGCTGTTGGCGGTCTCGGTCCCGTTTTACGTGGCGGCTTCTACCAGCCAGATTCTTATCGTCGTCGTTTCGCTCTCATCGTTGCTGATTTTCGCAAGGCACGGGATGCTCGACTGGAAGCTGGTGCTCCTGATCGAACCCCCTACCAACCTGGGTTCGTTTCTGGGCGGCTATCTTTCCGTCTACATCCCGCCGGAAGTCGCCAGATTATGTTTTGCCGGGGTGCTGTTGATCGGCGCCTATTTCATGTACAGGCCCATCGGGGAGCATGCTCCGCCAAAGCCCGACGGACACTGGTGGAACTGGAATCGAACGGATGTCGCCGAGCCCTATGCGATCAACATGCTTGCCCTCGTGCCGGTCATGATCCTGGGAGGGTTTGTGGCCGGCATGCTGGGGGTGGGCGGCGGATTGGTCAAGGTTCCCGCCATGGTTCTGCTGGGCGGAGTGCCGATGGCGATCGCCGTGGGCAGTTCTTCCCTGATGGTGGGCGCCACCGCCCTGACGGGTTTTGCGGGGCATCTTCTGCAGGGACATATCGACCTGAAACTTGCCATCCCGCTGGCAGCGGGGGTTCTGGTCGGCTCCCAGATCGGACCTCGCTTCAGCGTCAAGACGGACCGGAGCCGGCTCAAGAAATATTTTGCTTTCCTGATGCTGGCCATTGCCGTCTGGATGGTCTACGGGGTGGTCCGGTAGAAAGGGATCCGTTTTCTTGAAGCATCCCCCCCTGAAATCGATCCGGTTTGCCGTCATGCACTTCGACAAACGCCGTACTGCCGGGGCATAAAAGAGGGGCCGGCGGTTATCCCGCTGGTCCTGTTTCGTGCGGTTGCCTTGGTGATATATTGATTAGTATAAATATATTCGTTTCCATGGTCGGCTGGGGTATTTTATTGGTTGAGGACAATTTCGGCCGGGAAGTCGCCGGCGCTGGAGGCGGGACATGAAAGCGAAAGATTTCGAAAAGGAATTTCTGGCGATGCCTGAGGAAGAACAGATGGAAGTACTACGGAAGATCATGCCCGTCTTCTGCCGGGACATGATGCAGGACCCCGGGAAGGCCCGGGAGATGTTCTCCCTGTTTGCGGAGGGGTGTTGCGGAAATATGGCGGACATGGTTCCCAAGATGGGGAAGGGGATGGGCCGCAAGGGCAGAGGGTGCTGCGGGTAGGTAGCCAGGGATCGTTTCAGCCGGAAGCGGGCGACAGGAAAAACCACCGTTCACCGTTGGGAAGCGGCAGGCGGGGGGGGGAGTTTGCGCAATGAGCGAGGGAACGAAACGGGAAGGGACCGGGGGAGAGGTCGCAGCATCGGCGGGAGAGGGATTTGCGCCGGGGGAGAAGCGGCTGAACGTATTCGAGCGGTACCTGACGCTGTGGGTAGCACTCTGCATGGGGGTGGGGATCGTTCTGGGACGGGCATTCCCAGAGGCGGTCAACATTGTCCGTTCTCTGGAATTCGGCGAGGGGAGCCACATCAACATCCCGATCGCGATCCTGATCTGGCTGATGATCTACCCGATGATGCTGAAAGTCGACTTTTCCTCGATCCTTTCCGTCGGCAAGCGTCCGAAAGGACTGTTGATCACCCTTTTCGTCAACTGGCTCGTCAAGCCGTTCTCGATGGCTTTCATCGGTTGGCTTTTCTTCAAGCATTTATTCCTGCCCTGGATCGGCCCGGAGCTGGCAAATCAATATTTGGCGGGGGTCATCATACTTGCGGCCGCTCCCTGTACCGCGATGGTCTTCGTCTGGAGCTATCTCACGGACGGTGACCCGGCCTATACCTTGGTCCAGGTATCGGTGAACGACCTCATCATGCTGGTCCTGTTCGCTCCCATCGTCACCTTCCTCGTCAGCGGAGCCTCTTCCCTCACCGTGCCGTTCCTCGTGCTCCTGTATGCGGTGTTCTTTTTCATCGTGATTCCGCTCGGAGCGGGCGTGATCTCCCGGATCGCTCTCATCCGGGCAAAGGGATCGGCATGGTTTGACCGGTTCACGGCGGCTCTCCATCCGGTTGCCGTCACGGCGCTTCTCGCCACGCTGGTATGCATCTTCGCCTTCCAGGCGGACAACATCACCACCCGCTTCTTCCACATCGTTCTCATCGCCATCCCGATCCTGATCCAGGTATACTTCAACTCCTCCCTGGCATACGGCCTGATGAAGTGGTTCAAGGTTCCCCACAACGTGGCCGCGCCGGGGGCCCTGATCGGGGCCAGCAACTTCTTCGAACTGGCGGTAGCGACGGCCATCGCCCTGTACGGGGCCGGTTCCGGCGCCGCCCTGGCCACCGTGGTAGGGGTGCTGGTGGAAGTCCCCGTGATGCTCTCGGTGTGCTCCTTCTGCAACCGGACGCGGCACTGGTTCCCGGCAGAGGGACATCATCCCGGGGTTTCCCGGTAACCGCGAGCACCGCGCGACGGACGGCGGATTCCTGCGCGGGAAAAAGGTAGGGCGAGGCCATTCTGCGTACGAACTATGAGACCCGATAGGGAATCGGGTTCCGTGGTCCGCCACACCATTTTGGATTGAAAAAAATACCATGTCGGTCTCCCCGACTTCCCTAGACTGGGGTTGGCAGACCACCAATCCCGGGTAAGGAGGAACCGACATGGCAAAAGTCAGTGTAGCAGGCATTCAAAA